>Ga0209917_1000943_pt1 | contig 11910 bp, 8 predicted proteins | sample SalPon2_C_H2O_MG_FD_185710 | JGI IMG/M metagenome (GOLD analysis project Ga0209917, IMG submission 185710) | Salt pond water microbial communities from South San Francisco under conditions of wetland restoration - Salt Pond MetaG R2_C_H2O_MG... | ecosystem: Environmental > Aquatic > Non-marine... | reverse complement strand
AGTGTGTTTCCATCGGATCGATTGCGTGGAGTATTGTCGTTTCGACTTCTGGAAAGACTGTAAGTGCGTATTCGAGGGCTTTCTTGGACTGTTCTGAACCATCTATTGGGACAAGCTGATGCTTCTCTCCCACCCGTTGATCCGAGCGAACAATCATAACTGGGACCGGTGCTCGTCGCAGGACACGCTCGGCGACACTCCCCAACAGGATTCGGGATGCTCCTTCTCTGCCATGGCTTCCCATGATTATTTCGTCGATGTCGTTTTCCTCGCTGAAGGTCACAATCTCCCGACCCGGGTGACCGACTCGGGTCTCAGTTTTGACTTCGATATTATGACTTTCTGCGAGATCAAGGTGATCAGTGAATGTCCGCTCAGCCCGCTGCTCGTAGTCGTTCGGACCGATGTATCGGGGGTCGAGAACATAGAGGAGCGTGATGTTCCCGTCCGGGAACGTTGCTATGGCGTGTTCGAGTGCGTCTTTCGAAAGTGACGATCCATCTGTCGGTATCAACACGTTCCGTGACATAGTAGATGATTCGAGCCCAACCGTGTTAGATGTTCCCGGGGTCGGGGGTATCCTCTGATTGCTTCCCCTCACTTCCTAGGGGTGAGGAGACGGGCTTGATTCGAAGAAAGAGGACGGTAGATCCAAAGAGACCACTGAAAGGAGTGTCAGCTTGGGAGGGATCAACCGACATTGACCGTTGAGGACGGCACGATCACACTGACAGCCATGACACAGCGTGAGTCCTTACCGACTTAGATTTTCTGGGCTGCCTCAGTGGCGTCTTCGATGCTGCCGGTGACGGCGACACCAGTTGTGGTGTTTTCAGTCGTCCAGAAGACGGTCGCACGGCCCTCACGCTCAACTGCTGTCGCTGTCTGTCCGTTGACTGAAACAGTCGCATTCGAGTCGAGCTGATCGAGATAGCTTGCAGCCCCTGTGGCGGTAATCACAGAGACCGTTCCGTCTGTGGTTTCATATCGCTGGACGACTGCCTGCCCATCTGCATTGCTCACCTGTGTTGCCTCGGTGAATTCACCATCGGGGTACTGTGGGATCGACAGTTCGGTGGCTGAGCTAACTTCCGCAAATGTCTCGTATGTTTCCGAGGTCGTCAGCGAGACGCGGTCGGCAGGTGGCTCAAAGGTACTGTCGTGGATGCTCACGTTGAACTGCGTTTCAGTGATCTGCACGGTCGTTTCGTTGGTCCCGTCGGTGGCTGTAGCCTGGAGGACGCGATTGTCCTCAGTCCCAACCCAAAGCGTTCCCGTGACATCGGTCTCCGAGTCAGCCGTCGGCGTCAGTTCAATCACGTATGCCGACTCACCATCGAGATCAGTCGTCTCAACGAGTGTTGCAGTCACATTCGACTCAGGAACCGGATCGGTTGTTGGCTCATACTGGGTGAATTCGCTTTCAGTCGGAAGCTCACGCGCATACGCCCGGTCGGCCCCAACAGCCCACCCAACACTCCCGTTGGAGCCTGCTTCGTACGTCTCGCCGTTCTTGTTGACCGTGTAGGCGACCTTATTGGGCGATTTCGCCGCGTACTCCACGGTCGCCGTCGTCGAATCGGAATCGTTTGAAACCGTGACGGTGGCCGTTCCAGCAACCGTTTCTGCGGAGTCATATTGTGTTTCGACGGCATCGAGAATTTCATCACCGGAGGGCTGATCGGTGACAGCCATGCCCGGAAGGCCGGTGGCGGCACCGACAGCCAACAGGCCGACTGCCAGCCCGACGAGGAGTACTGTGAGCCGACGACCGCTGGGAAGCAAACTCATCGATGCTATGTAGGGACTTGTGCCCTAAGTAGGTTGCTCCGAGCATGCAGGGTGACATCCTCTCCATCGTAAACCATGGTGGGCAGCCAAGGTTGATACGCAGTGCCATCGAACGTAAACCGTGAGCGAACCAACTACGACTGCGGCGGCCGCTGACACGACGGCTACCGATGGCACTGTCGTTGTTGATGCAGTCTCGAAACACTATACCGTCGGCGAGGAAGTCACCGCCTTAGATAAGGTGAGTTTGACCCTCGAAGAGGGTTCGTATACGGCGATTATGGGGCCGAGTGGCTCTGGGAAGAGTACGCTTTTGAATCTGATAGGGGGCCTCGATACACCGTCGGCAGGGACTGTAACGGTGGCTGGTGAGGACGTCTCGACAGCAGGTGAAGACGAGCGCGCGGCGATCCGTGGGACGACTATCGGGTTCGTCTTTCAGACGTTCAATCTCATGCCACGGTTGAGTGCCATTGAGAACGTTGCCCTCCCGCTTGTGTTTGATGGCTGGTCGAAAGCCGACCGGCAGGAACGGGCGATCGAGTTGTTGGCGGATGTCGGATTGGCCGATCGGACCGAGCACGTCCCATCGGAACTCAGCGGGGGCCAGCGACAACGCGTGGCCATCGCCCGCGCGCTCGCCCCCGATCCTGCATTGATTCTCGCCGATGAACCGACCGGCAACGTCGATACGGAGACCGGCAGCGCGATTCTCGATATCTTTGATGAGTTGCATGCAAGAGGAAACACCCTCCTGTTGGTTACACATGAACGCCATGTCGCAGAGCGTGCCGACCGGATAATCCACGTCGAAGACGGCGAGATACACTCAATAGAGTCGTTGACGGGTGAGGCCTGATGGACGGGCGTGAAGCGATCAGTATTGCAGTCCGCTCGGTGCGAGCGCACAAACTCCGCTCAGCACTTACCGTGATTGGGATCGTCATTGGAATAGCCTCTGTCGTGACGTTTGCCACCTTCGGGGCGAGCGTGCAAGCCGAAATTGTCGGCGACATCGGCGATAGTAACGCGGGCAACATCTACGTCTTTGGAACACCCGCTGAGGACGAAGGCTTTGACCGTGTGTTCCAGCCGGTTTTCACGGCTAGTGACGTGAGCGCACTTGGCCAAATCGAAGGTGTCAATGCGGTCATCCCCCGTGGTGTACTCCAAATCTCTTCAGTCCAGGCGGGCAACCAGACGTTAGCTAGACAGCAAATTACGACGACCACGCCCGAAAGTATCACCCCCGATTCTGTCGTCTCTGGGACGACGTTTACCAGCGGGAACGACGAAGTCGTTGTAAACGAACGCATGGCGAGTGCGTTCAGCGAGAACCTTACGGCTGGATCGACACTTACGATTGTTCGCTCCGATGGGACAGCACAACCCGTTACTGTCACGGGCGTGATCAACGGGACACGTGGTGAACTCCCGATAAGCGATTTTGCCCGCCAGCCACGCATTTATGCGCCTATCGATCCCTTTCATGAGTCAATTGTTGAAAGCCCATCTGCTGGTGTCCGGCAACGTGCGTTCCCACAAGTGACCGTGGTGACAGACCCTCGGGAGATCACAGCGGCGAAAACGGCAATCAGCGACTATCTGAGGACTGATTCCGACGCCAGACAGCTGTCGGCCACAGACACCGAGTTGGTCGCTCGCTCCGGCAGTGACTTCGTCGATGAAATCAGCGATGTGATCCAACAGATCACCCGGTTTGTGACCGGGATCGGCGTAATCTCACTGGTCGTTGGAGCAATCGGGATCGCCAACGTGATGCTTGTCAGCGTCACCGAACGGACCCGCGAGATTGGGATCATGAAAGCCGTTGGTGCGCGCAACCGCGATGTCATGGGTATCTTCGTGATTGAGGCGGCCCTGCTCGGCACGCTGGGATCGCTACTCGGCGTCCCGTTGGGCCTGCTTGTTGGCGTACTGGCGGCTGATTATGCTGCTGTCACCTTCGCACTGGCAGTTGATTGGATCGTGTTGGCCGTCATCGTCGGGATTCTCGTGGGGATTCTCGCTGGGCTCTATCCAGCATGGCGGGCCGCCCGGATTGACCCTATCGACGCGCTCCGACACGAGTGAGGCACACAAATATGCTGGCGTGCAGACACCCGAAGGGATTCCAATCTGGGTGATCGAACAGTGGATTGTTTCGATATCAACTGAATCGGTAGCGCGGAGTCCCCTTCCTCAAGAAGCGACTGAAGGGAGCGAGTAGGGAGGGGAGGAGCGCGTTAGTATAGGTTACAAAAACTAACCTATAAATAGGCACCGACTTACATTGAAATTGTGGCAGACGACTACGTGCGTCGGACGGCAATCACCCGCCTCTCGGTAGATGGTGAGCAACGGAATCTCCTTGAAGAAACCATCTCCGAGTGGAAGCGTGGGTGCCAGCTCGCCACGGATATGGCGTGGGGCGAGTGCAACGCCAAGAGCGACGTACAACCCCTCGCCTACGACACCGTGCGTGAGGAAACCGACCTCGGGAGTCAACACGCGATTCTCGCCACTCACCAAGCCGCACAAGCCATCACCGGCTGTATCGAACGTCGATCCAACGGTGCGAAAGTGAGCAAGCCGACGTTCACCGCACCCACGGTAAAGTACGACACTCGGACTATGACGCTGTTTGACGACGATACGGTGTCGCTTTCCACCACGGAAAGTCGCGTCCGGTGTTCTCTCGCCCTTCCCGATGCCGACGATGGCTACCAATGGCAATACCTCGACTCTGAGGAATGGAGCGTCACGGAAAGTACACTCACCGCCCGCGACGGCGACTATTTCTTACATATTGGGTTCCGCCGACACAAGAACGATACTGAGAGAAACACCGCCGAGGACGGAACGGTTCTCGGGGTTGATCTCGGTGTCGAAAACATCGCTGTCACCAGTACTGCCCACTTCTTTAGCGGGCGAGAGTTGACCCACGACCTCCGCGAGTTTGAGAAGGTACGCGCCGGACTCCAACAGACCGGAACCCGAAGTGCCCATCGAACGCTCGAACAGTCGAGTAGCCGTGAACTTCGCTACGTCCGTGAGGTACTCCACCGGGCGTCGAACGCTATCATAGACGAAGCACTCCGATATCGGTGCGACGTGATCGCGTTTGAGGATCTGACGCATATCCGCGACAGCACGGGTGCGTCGTGGGGTCACAAGTGGGCGTTCCGAACGCTGTACGAACATGTCGAGTACAAAGCCGAAGCGGAAGGTATCTCGGTGAAGCAGGTGGCCTCGCCGTACACGTCGAAACGGTGCGCCGAGTGTGGATTCACGGCAGATGAGAATCGCCGGACTCGCACCGACTTCCAGTGTCAGAAGTGTGAGTCGGAAGCGAACGCGGACTACAACGCAGCGAAGAACATCGGGATGCGGTATGTCCGTCGAGGCCAACAGTCGTCTCGGCGGACGGGCAACAGTCAGCTTGCCCTAAAGTCTGGAACGGTGACGCCGAGTGGCGGATTTACCGCCCACCCGGATGGGTTCGAGGCCGAGGACATGGACAAGCCCCATCACCAGAAGTCTTGACTTCTGGTTAGTAGCCAGAACTCTTTGAGTTCTGGCGACACCCTCAACGAGCGAGCCCGTCAGGGTGAGCGAGTGGATTGTTTCGATATCAATCGTCGTCAACCACATCCAGATCTTTTGCATCGTCCAAGAAGCCGTGATACGGACAGACATACTCCTCGCGGATGAGCTGTTCGTCGACGATGGTGAGCCCGAGTTGGTTGAGTTTCGTACTGATCCGGTTGAGGTCGTCGTGCTCCTGGCCGATAGCGTTAACGTAGACGTTTCGCTGACCGGTCATTACGAAAAGGTAACGAGAACGCCTCGCCGTTCCGGGCGGGGAGGATATCAACTCACTGAAGAACCGATTATCGATCAATCTCACTGACATCGATCCCAGCGAACTCAAATCGTGCGCCGCCAGTTTCACTTTCAGTGACATCCACCTCCCAGCCGTGGGCTTCGGCGATTCGATTGACAATACTTAGTCCGAATCCAGTGCCTCCAGACGCTGAGGTATGGCCCGCTTCGAGAACGACATCGCGTTTGTCAGGGGGGATTCCTCCGCCATCGTCTTCGATATAGAGACACCCCTCTTCAGTATAGCCAACCTTCACTGTGACGTTCTTGCCACCATGTTTGACTGCGTTGCGGAACAGATTCTCAAAGACATGTTGAAGCCGATCACTATCTCCCTGAATCGTAATCTCGTCGATTATTTCGAGTGATGCCTGTTTGGTGGCTACTCCTTTCCAAGATTTCCGACATATCTTTGCAAGATTGACTGGGTGCATTTCCCCAACAGTCTCACCCTGTCGAGATAGCGTGAGAGTGTCTTCAATGATGGCTTCCATTCGATTCAGTGCCCTCAGTAGTGGCTGGAAGTGATTTTCATACTCACCCTCAAGTGATTCTTTGAGCATTTCTGAATGGCCCTTGGCGATAGTGAGTGGGTTCCGAAGATCATGTGAGATCACACCGGCGAATTCATCGAGGCGATCATTCTGCTTTTTCAGAGCCTGTTCGCGTTCCTTCCGGTCGGTGATATCCTGCAGTGTTCCACGAATACGAACGAGTTCGCCAGCTTCATATCGAGGTTCACCACGAGTACGAACCCACCGAAGTTCATCATCAGCCGTCATGAGCCGCAATTCCAAATCGTATGGCTCACCTTCGAACCTGAGGCGATTGAACGCCTCACGAAGCGCGTCTCTATCGTCAGGATGATAGAAGTTGATTCGATCAGCAATATTCGGGGTTGCATCCAACGGTAGTCCGTGGATCCGATATACCTCCTCAGACCAACGTAGTTTCTCGGCTTGCAAATCTACTTCACACCCACCGACGTGTGCGACCTCTTGTGTTTGTTTGAGAAACTCCCGAGTTCGCGCTAATTCCTCCGCTTGATGGTGCCGTTCGAGTGCTGCTCCAATCCACCGTGCTAAGATCCGAACGAAGGATTTCTCACCGTCTCTGATTGGATACTCACGGCAATCCGGGCGAGAGAAATTCAATGTTCCATACCGCTCACCATCAACCCAGACGGGAACGCCAATGTATGACCCAATTTTCTGCTCTCCGTAGGCAGGATGGTCTTTGAAATCGGCTTCCTCAGAGCCCCGAAATGCGACCGGTCCATCTTCTTCATAGACGACCGAGCAATATGTAGCAGCGAGATCGAAAACATCGCCAGACTCGATTTCAGTGTCCGAGGACACGACGTTTTGGATAGTGTATTCAGAACCTTGGATGTGCGATAAAATTCCTATATCGAGATTCAAGTATGAAGTCCCCAAATCCAATAAGTCCTGGATTTGATCCTGATGAGACCGATGAGAATTCGAGACGATATCAGCGAATGAGCCAAGAGCTGTATTCTGTGCTGAAATCCGGTCATTGATTCGTTCAAGGTCCAACGCACGCTCTTTTTCCTTCGTAATATCCTGTTGGAATCCGACGAAGTGAGTATGACCCTCTTGGGTGGTTACCGGAGCAATGGAAAGTCGATTCCAGAATATGTCGCCTCTCTTTCGGTAATTTCGTAACTCAACGGTGGCTGGCTCGCCTGCCTCAACAGCAGTTCGCAGTTTTGTTACTGCTTTGTCAGCAGTTTGATCACCTTGAAGAAACCTGCAATTGCGCCCTAAGACTTCCGCAGTGGAATATCCTGTTATTTCTTCAAATTGCTCGTTGACATATACAAGCGGATTATCTTCCTTCGTATGATCAGAAATTGTCATTCCAATCGGAGCGTCATCGATAGCTTTTGTTTTATAACTGAGTTCGGCTTCTTTAGCCTTATCTTCAGAAATATCTTCCATTATGCCTATGATGTACTCTGTGCCTTGGATATCGGCGATTTCAGCCGTTACAGACGCCCAGAATCGGTCTTCTTGAAGCGTTTCAAGTTCGATCTCATAATTTTCTAATGACCCAGCCTCTTGAAGCCGATCACTGAACGCTTTCCGCTCGTCTTCGTTGGCATATGTATCGCGGGGAGCGTAGGCCTGCAGTTCAGATTTAGACGCTGCATCAAACAGTTCAACTGCGGCTTGGTTAACGAATTCAAATGTGCCTTCCTCGCCAAGTGTATTCATCCCCGCAGCGACCGGAAGGGCTTCGACAAGCTGTTCGTATTTTCGGAGTTCTGCCTCGCGCTCTTTCCGGTCAGAGATATCTGTGAAAAATAATGAAACGCCCCCTTCGTCTGGATACGTTCGAACCTCAAACCACCGCTCAAGTTCCTTATTGTACCGTTCAAATGTTTGCTCACGACCGGTTTTCAGTGCTTCTCGTACTTTTTTCTCAGTGACACTGTCGACTACTTCTGGGAACGCCTCTAAGATATTTGATCCCAGCAAGCTTTCTTCACTCGATTCGAGAAGCTCTTCTGCTTGTGGATTGACGAACGTATACTCAAGATCGGTGTTCAGGCTGACGACTGCTTCTGAAACACGGTCAAGCGTATTACTTCGTAAAGTAGTCCTCTTATCGACACTACTCATGTTGAACGTAGGCTAGATGTCGCTGCTATTGAATCTGCTGTTGTATGCTACTTTTAAACCAATTATTTGGGGTGTATTAATTGTGGAACGTGATCTAGTGGAAAATTGAATTCTTCAGAGTGCCATTCGTTAGATAGAAAATTGATTTTTTCCAGGTAATCTAAGTGAGATCTTATTTCCTGTTGGAGAGTTTTTTTCATAGCTAATACTCCCACCAGAGCGTAATGTGAGCAAACGGACCAAAGAAAGACCAAGCCCGCTACCGTGATACAGGGGTGTTTGGGCATCGTCTTTCAATAACACGTCCCGTTCCACATCGGGGATATACGGACAGTTATCGGTGATTTCGATTTGGACACCCTGGGGACTCTTTGAGACCGAAATATCGATCAATGGTGAATCAGAATCATTGTGGAGAGCAGCGTTCTCAACGAGTTCTTCAATGGCTCGATAGAACTGCTCACCGCCGTACACAGACATATCGTCAGGACAACTAACTGTTATTTCCACCTCTGGATATTCGGATTTTGTCTGTGAGAGGACCCGATCAAATACCCCCGACACCTCTATATATTGATTCTCTGGCGGCTGCCGAAGGAGTTCCACTAATTGACGTTCTTTTTCCGTAATATCTAACAGTTGCTCGCTTGCGTTCATGATCGCGCTAGCCGATTCGCTGATTTCGTTCGTGGTTTCAGTCTGAATAATATCTGCACGCCCATGGATTACGTTGATCCGATTGCGCAAGTTGTGTCGTAAGACCCTTGCAAGTAGATCTAGATGCTGTCGGCGTTCATTACGCTCAATTACCTCTCGAGCGATCCCAACGACACCCATTGTTTCACCGTGATCATCGACTAAGCGAGCACCATCGAATTCAAACGGAACGCGCTTGCCATCTGCAGTCAGCAAGTTCGCTTCGAACATGGTGGTCTCACCACTGAGCATTCTTCGAACCTCTGTGCCAACAGTCTGCCTTTCTTTTTGTGGGAAAAATTCAGTCGCATCCTTACCATCAAGTTCGGCTTCCGTATACCCTGTCACCGCTGGTACGCGGTCGTTCCACCGTTGTAACTTCCCGTCAATATCTAAGACATAAAATAAATCATCAAGCGTGTTGATCGCCCGTGTAATGAGGTGCCGCTCAGCAGTTAGCTGTTGCTCCTGTTGTTTCACACGGGTAATATTTTCTTGTGTTCCGAGATATCGTACAAGCTGATTATTGTCGTCATAAATCGGAGTCAGTGTCACTCGATTCCAGAATTGTGAGCCGTCTTTCCGATAGTTTCGTAGTTCGACCGAAACTGAATTCTCTTTTTTGATCGCACTCCGCATCTCAGCCACTTTTTTAGGGTCAGTCTCTTTGCCTTGGAGAAACCGACAGTTTCGGCCGAGAGCTTCTGCAGTAGTATAACCGGTAGTCTCTACAAAAGCTTGGTTGACATACACCAACGGGGTATCCTTCTTACTCGGATCGGCAAGCGTTATCGAGATTTTTGCTTCGTCGATAGCTTGTTGGAAGCGTTGATGCTCATCCCGATCGTTTTCACGATTAGTCCATTTTTGAACAACTCCTCGGACTCTATGCTCCTCACGGCTACTTGTGGCTGGAAAAAAACTAAATCGCATTGTTTGTCCGCCACGATTCGGATGTAGCCACCGCCACGTCTTTGTCGTTACAGTAGATAAGTTTCCAAAGTCATCGAAAGTATCAGATAATTCCCCGACATCATCAGAATGAACCAACTCTACAAACGGTTCGATACCTGATTTGATGCCATCACTAATCCCTAAGAGTTCACCTGCTGGTGCTGAAAGCCAAATTTCCCCACTGTCTACATTTACCTCGATGATACCGACATCTGCAGTTGACTTTTTTTGCTCTGGCGAATACCTAATCTCGGAAGTACTATCTGAATATGAACCAGCTATCAATTGAGAAATACGATTTCCAAGTCGGTTGTGACGCTTATGACCAGTCTCCTGTGGAAGATATGCTGTCACATTGGCCGCAATAGCATCACTTGCAACGGTTGCATCGCCAGCATTTGTATAGAGGACAAACGGTAGATCTGGGTAGTTTTTACGAACTTGCTGTAGAAGTTTGATTCCAGTTGTTTCTGGAAGCTTATACGCTGAAACAATACAGTCGATGTTATCCTCAATTAAGCGATTTAATACGTCTATAGAACTAGTGACATTTTTCACGGTAGTCGGATAACCGTCTTCATTTAGATTGGTTGTTATATTATCAGTTACAGAAAAATCGCCGCCAACACTCAAAATAGTTATTTGGCGCACCAATCCTAACTTCGAGTCGTCTTACTTAATAGTTGGTCTCCGTTTCAATAGAAACAATATATACTGAATATTGTCAAACATTTGTGGGAACTATCCCCTGATTTTTTAATATAAAAGAGATTGTGCTCTTTCAATAATATTGGGCTCAGGAAGACCGTAACCGAAGAATGACATATAAAAAGTCATAAAACTATTATCTTTTACATATAAAAACGCGATGCGAGGTTTATTATATATTGACATTCTTCTGAAGAAGATGAGACTTCCAAAGACAAGAGATAGCGATCAAGGTGGCTTGTCAAGTATTGATTGTCCGGAGTGTTCTGAAAAAATATCTATCGGGCTACCCCGGACCGCAGAAATTGAATATATTACTACCGATAATTTAAATGATAAAGATTTCGCTCAGGAGAACCAATTAGATCGGCCTCGAAAAGCCAATAAATCATGCGGTAATAAGCATTTAATCACTATTTTGTACGATTGGTAATGGTTTTAGGATAATAATCCTCTTATTTTCCAGATATAATTAATAATACTAAGCATAAAACTTCATATTAACGAATGTTGCCTTTAGTTCCATTGAGCAACGCGATTGGTTACACCTTCTTTGAGAACACTTAGTGTTCAGTTTGCATCACGGAATATATTATCCTTGCACTACTAGTTGGCACTAATGTGGACAGGGGGCCTCTGGGCAAATTCGATTGAAGCCGGATACATCGCACTCTTTGTCATCAGTGCTGTAGGTTGTTTAGCTGCGATACAGCGCGCACGGAATCTCGATAATAAAGAGGTTCGAGCCGGCTTGATCGCGTTGTTAGGGACGACTGGTATTTGGGCACTCTGCAAGATTGCATACTTCGTTCTTCCCGGCTCACTTCGTGCAGCATTCTATACCGTTGGTCTCATATTCGGGTTTGCAACCGTCTGGGCGTGGCTCTATTTTTGTTCAGCCTACACAGGCCGGACGTACCATCAGAATCCAACGCTCCGCCGCCTTGCGGCTGGCGTCTTTCTCAGTGTCGTCGCAGTCAAAGGGACAAATCCGATACACGGGTTGTACTTCAGTACAACACAGGCGACAGATCCATTTCCGCATCTGGCCATCCAACACGGCCCCCTACACTGGAGTGCAACCGGACTTTCATACATTTTGGCGGCCATTGGGCTCTTTGTCCTGTTCGAATTTTTCGCCCGTTCGGGGTACAATACACGGCCATTGACCGTTCTCACTGCACTCCTTGGGCTCCCCGTTGTCCTTGATTTTATTGCCCTCACGACGCCG
>Ga0209917_1000941_pt1 | contig 11923 bp, 7 predicted proteins | sample SalPon2_C_H2O_MG_FD_185710 | JGI IMG/M metagenome (GOLD analysis project Ga0209917, IMG submission 185710) | Salt pond water microbial communities from South San Francisco under conditions of wetland restoration - Salt Pond MetaG R2_C_H2O_MG... | ecosystem: Environmental > Aquatic > Non-marine... | reverse complement strand
ATGGCCTGCTCTTCCGAGGACGTATGCTGTGAGAGGCCACGCCGCTTCGAACGAACCAACATCCCACATTGCAAGCCTGCAATCAATCAACCCCCGACAATCCGCCCATATCAGGTACTCATACCGGCTGAAGGATTATAAAGACCCGGCGAATTGCCCTTCAGACAACGTTGATTCGAGCGAATACTGAATTAAATTCTCACCCGTTTCGAAGATGAAAATCCACATTAAAATCGTGCAGAGCCATCGTTCGCTCTTGGGAAGCAGATTGTTGGTCGCAGTAGCGAGGTTCGCCCCGAGGCGGTAGAATCCCTCGTTCAACCGGTGACAGCCGCAATTTGATCCGGCCACGTCTGTCCTTCTGTATCCAGAAAATCGCAAGAAGGTTCTCCACCAACAACGTACTTCACAAGAGCGATCGACGAATTCTATGTGTCTGCGGGGCTGAAAGGCCGCGAGCGTGACTAGGAGTCGCGCTCGCGTGGCCTCTCGAAACGCGGTCGTGGAAGCTATGACGAGGACAAGCCACCGGTTTTCACACTCGTTGATCGTGGCAGCGATCAGCGATACGTCGTCGCTGCGAAATCCGCTGACGAATCGACCGTGCGACTCCTGCTCGGCGACCGCCGGCAGGAGTCGCTGACTGTCTACACCGACGGATTTCGAGCGTACGACCCACTCGGAGACGACGAAAAGTTCCAGCGAGAAGCGGTAATTCACGGCGATGGCGAATACGTCGATGGAGACGCGCACGTGAACACTTGCGAGAGCCACGCGTCGCTGGCGCGACGGTGGCTCTTGCCGCATCGAGGCGTCTCAAAGGACAAGCTCACGCCCTATCTCAGAGTCTTCCAGCTTCGTCGACGAATCTTACGTAACCCCGGTCAAGAAGCTCTCGAAGAGGTCGTTCGAACTGTGCTCTGACTCACCAACAATGTGCTTCCCATGAGCGATCAAAATTAATACTTGTGGACAAAAGAACGTACACACGACGCACGAGTGATCCGCCGGTCGCGCCGTCGAACGGCGTGATCCCCGTGCGTCGGGTTCATTTGATTTCGTCCACCAGTATAATTCAACCAAGCAGAGCGTGGTTACATTTATATTGGTGGCTGTTAACAACATTTCTGTATCATACAATGGGGGAGCAACGTTCCAATTTGAGCAGTACCTGTGTCCAGAATGTAGAGCGAAATGAGTAATTTATCGATTCCATCAGCTCAAGATCCGCACGGAAACGCGGTACCAATTGAAGAAGCGATTCCACATAAGCTGGATTACTATACCTGTCCTGAATGCGGAGAATTTGTTAATCCACGAAAAGGTGCTAAAAGGCAATATTTCGCGCACAAGATGGGTGTGTTGGACGATACAACTTGCTCGTTATCGGGCCAAGCGGATGTCGACGAGATGGTCGATAAGCTTCGGACATCCGATATCGAAAAAGAAGAAAAACAACGATCGATTCGAGTCCATCTGGGGGAAGAATATGATGGGCATCTCGACTGTTTCGGTGTCATTCCTTCACTCGATTGGGGGCAAATTCCTCCACAAACAACTGTAGAGGATCTGTTAGCGGAGTTTGAGATTCAAACCACTGGTATTGAGACACCTCCAGTTGCACAAAATTTCCATCCTTCAGAATCAGAAGTGGGGTTCTCACTTGACCCGACAGCTGGTGAGTTCCGGGTTTCAATCTCTGGGCCAAAGGAGTTAGACTCTATTGTAGGTGAGTGGACAGCGGATGGCTTGGCTGATGGGGACTTGTTCGTTGGCGATCAGAGTCGCGCCCGGCGCTATCGGTCGGACAGGCAGGTCAAACTGGGTGAATGGGTGTACCTTGTGATGGATCATAAGCCACCGTATCTCCCTGACCTCGTTCAGAATTACACTATCGGAGACTATGATATATTGGCGTTTCCTGCCCGGGAGACGACAGAAGAGTTGCTGGAAAAGTATGGCGAAGGGTTGACCACCGACGACTACGGGTTCGACGCTGATGTCATTCTTCCTGCAGATGTGCATCCGACAATTGAAGCACCGATTACCGGAGCCCCCGACGATCCTGTCCTTGTTGGGGTCACTCCGGCACAGAATCTCGATCCGGTGTTCGAAGTTGTCTCAATTCCAAAGCTGGAAAGCGACGTTGTTGATCTCGAACCAACTGGCTCCGGGAACCCCAGATTCTGGGTGACAAAAGTTCCTCCAGATGGATCACGCCGAATTAGCGTTCACCAACGAAACTCTAGCAGACACCGGATGATTCACTTACACGCTGATGAAGGTCGAACAGAACGCTCCTCCCAAACTTCTCCGGATACAATCGGTATTGCGGCGTATCTGGAGGACTCAGAACCGACCATACTCAGTCCACTTGGCGAGACTAGCTCAATCAAAATCGGGCCTGATTTCGAGCCAGCAGCATTACCAACCATTCTTGAATACACCGGACCCGATGGACTCAATATAGATATCCGAGCCTCGTTCCTTGAGAGATCATCTCTGGGGCCAACCCTAACACGGACGACAAAATCGTTCGAGGAATTCATACCTGAACTCAGCCACTGGGTGCGGAACGGGTGTGAATCAGTCAAGTTTGGTTTTGATGGGATTGGAAGTGTTACCATTGGATTCTCACAACCGGAGTTAGCAACGACTGTGACCGACAACCAAACCTCGGAATCATAGCGCTCAATTATGGATTTAGAACCTGGTGATCAATTTAGCGCAGAAGTCGCGAGCGTGATTCGAAGCGGGCTCGGGACTGTCCGACACGAAGGCGATATGATTAATATCGGTCCTGTAACCTGTCAAAAGGGAACAAAAGTACAACTGCAATATTTGGGAGAAAAAGAAGAACATGGTCAGGACGTTGGATTTGCACTCTGTCTCACTGAGGAGGTATTAGCACCAGATCATACTGAGTGGATCCGCGGGATTATGGACCATTTGATCCCCGATGAGCCACCAGAGTCTGGCGTTGTTTCGTATGCAGAGATTGATGACATTGAGGAACGAGACCTTGGTGTAACCATCCTCGGCGGCGAGCGTATCCAACTTGGGCCGGTTCGTGCAGAAGTGGGTTCTCTTGTCAGGATCGTTGGTATCGGGGACGGCTATGCCAAGGTGCAAACAGAATCAGCACGCGGCAAGAATTATATGACCCGACTAAGCATCCTTGCGGGTTGGTATTATGAACTACCGATTTCGGAGGGTGATGAAATCACAACAACCATCTCCGATCTTGAGGGCGAAACGCTGATCGGGTATGTTGGCGATGTCCCTGTTCGATTTGTGAGTGGAGAGGCAGAAGTCGGGCAGAAAATCGATGGCCGGATTGTCGGATTTGACCGTGACACGGCTATCGGAGAAATCACTGAGACATACGATGAAGTCGGTCGTATCGACCATGCGAGTCACTGGGCACGGATGCAGTGGTTAAAAAAAGCCGGGCTTGAGCCGAATCCATTTCGAACCTTCGCAAGCGAATTTATCGGGACTACCAAACAGGCGCTCCCAGAGCGGGGTGACCAGTTGCGCGATGCGCTAATTGCTGAGGCGATCCGACTCGGGTTAGAAAATAAGACCAACGCCTCTACTGATGAGTATCCCAAGACGCATATTTCAGGATTGCGCCACTGGGTAGTGCACAAACTCGGAGCAATACTCGGAGATCCCAAGCCAGATGACGGAGATGATGAAAGCGATTGGTTCCGGGCGGTTATGTCCGAGCGGACTGGCCCGACCGTCACATTCTATGGGGACCTTCTACAGCTCGCACAGGGCTACTACGCACCAGCGCCAACACGCGCGATTATGACGACCGAAACGGAGGCAATTCTGGTGTCAGGCAAGGCGAGTCAACAATTTCTGGATGCTGGTTTAGAACTCGAGTTCCGAGGTATCACGCGCGTTATTACGAACACGAGTACAGACGAATTGTCTGCGGCCGATATCACACTCCAATCACAGGATGCGTATGTCGGTATTAGCGACTCAGATTTGTTTACTGAATCGGATCTACGTACATTTATTCAAACACGTTCTCAGGAGGAGTGGCAACCCGAGACAGACTGGGAACCGTATATCGGCCACCGGTACGGCTTCGAACCGGATGGGACGCCCCTTGTCGCTACAATAGATGGGGACATCCAAGCCAGCTTTTGGCGGGTTCCAGTTGAATATGGAACTGATGCGTACCAGCTAAAAATCGAACCAGGGGAGGAGCCGGAAACCAAAATGGTCGGCATTCCAACACAGTATCGGAAACAAGTGTGCCTGATCCTCAATGCTGCGGACGGCGTACCACAACAGGTTGAGATCACTGGCGATGACAATGCCGTCGTTGTTAATTGCGATTTCGCCCCGCCTCGGCCACAGATGCGCTGGCTGCATGCAATCGGTGCCCAGTGGATCGATTCCCCGACCTACCAATTGCAATGGCAAATCCCACCCGAGAGTGCTAACTCGGTCTCGGATGTATTTGCAGAGTTGCCAGTAACGCTTACTAACAAAATAGCAGGTGAGACCTAATATGCAATCAATCAAGCAAGTTTCAGATAAACTCGAAGATGACCTCCAGCGATACCTGGAAGCAACGTACCACCTCCACCATCCACGTCTTCTGAAAGAGCGGCGGGCGTTGATGAATGAGGGAGAAACCGCAACAGAGCCGTGGGTTGAAGCAACCCCTACCTATGTGCCTGGCGACAAGCTTCGGGATCTCGGACTCCCAACCGATGTCGTCGATTTACTCAAAGATCTCGAGGGAGATGATTTAGACGTGTTCGATCCGCCATATAAACATCAGGCGGACGCTCTCCAGTCATTTTTTAACGACGAGGATGACTTGATTGTCTCGACAGGGACAGGGTCAGGGAAGACTGAAATTTTCCTCTATTCGATTTTAGGGCAGCTGGCGCAAGAGGCTTCACGTGGTAAGACCCCCGATCAGCGAGGAATGCGGACATTGGTACTCTATCCGATGAACGCACTTGTCGCCGACCAACTCTCTCGAATGCGATTGTTGTTTGGTGACGAAACTGGAGCAGACACTATTGAGAAGTATATGGGCCGTCGCGTGCAGTTCGGGATGTATACAAGTCGGACTCCCTACCACGGCGAGTTCAATGAGTCGAAGAACGATCGACTGGTGAAGCCGATTATCGATCGCTATCTCGATTTGCAACGCGAACAACCCGTTCTCTACGGTGAACTGGATGACAAGGGGCGAATCCCGGCAAAGAATCTCAGTGGATTCCGGAACTTCGGCGCGGGCAAATCGGAGCAATTCCAGACACAGCCGAATGATCGGGAGTTGTTTACTCGACAGGAGATGCACTCGTCAAATGAGTATGGTGGGACGCCAGATATCCTGATTACTAACTACTCGATGCTGGAGTATATGCTGTTGCGCCCTATCGAACAGCCGCTGTTCGGAGATACAAAAGAGTGGCTCGAAGCTGATGCTGATAACGAATTAACGATTGTACTTGACGAGGCGCACCTCTATCGTGGGGCACAAGGCGCAGAGGTCGCGCTCTTGTTAAGCCGGCTTCTGCAAAAATTGGGGATTTCGCGAGACCGTGTCCGCTTTATCCTCACGAGCGCCACGATGGGGGAGAATATCGAGACAGCTGCTCCCGAATTCGCTGCGGAACTCACAACCGGTGAACCAAATGAGTTTGCTGTGATAACCGGCGAACAGGAGTCGTTTGGTAGTGGCGAGCCAAGCGATCAACGGACTGCTGAGATCCTGGAGCGTATTGGGTACTCATTAGAGGATGTTTCAAAAATCCGAAATTTGGCGAGCGAGCGTGGCTGGGATCAACTACAGGCAGAGTCTCTTGAGGAAATTCGTGATTATCTTGGGACGCAACTCAAAGAGGATTCACTTTTCCGGGCAGCCCATAGACATCTTCAGGACGAACCACTCGAACTCGATACGTTAGCTGACGAGTTATTCCCTGATGTCGACGGAGAATTAGCCCAAGAAGCTACTGGAAACTTCCTATATTTATGTACTGAAGCGCGGCGTGATGACGAACAAGCTCTGTTGCCGACTCGTCTCCATATGTTCCTGAAGGGATTGCCCGCTCAGTATGCGTGTATCAATCCTGAGTGTCCCGGACGGCGCGTTACCGAAGGAGAGAACCTATTGGGGAAATTCTACACGAATCCCCATACAACGTGCCCCGAACCCGGATGTGGCAGCCGTGTGTTTGAGTTGATCAGCCACCGAACCTGTGGGGCAGCATATCTACGCGCCTATCGTCGGGAAGATAGCGATCGTGGGCCGACATTCCTCTGGACGGATCCCGAGAATAGCGAGAAATTAGACGAACTACATCTCCTCGTCGAGAAACCTCGCACAGACCCGGATACGGAACACGAACATGGACGGTCGCTGGCAGAGACAACGACATCACGTAACTTATCCATCGACTCCGGATACCTCGTTGATGACCGGCATGTGAGCGACGAGGAAGAAACGACTCATATTGATGTTTGGGTGCCTACTGAGGAACCGCCAGAAGATGATGCTGCCTGGAGTTGGACACGCTGCCCTGCTTGTGGGATTCAGGAACAGCGAAGATATGGGGAGACCAAGGTTGAAGATCTGGTCACTAAAGGTGAGGAACCTTTCGCGAATATCGTTCGCTCGATGTTCGGCATTCAGCCGACGGATCCAAAAAAGGACCAATTCCCGAACAAAGGCCGTAAGGTCCTGTGTTTCTCCGATGGGCGTCAAAAAGCCGCCCGATTAGCGAGAGATTTACAGGCCAATGTCGAACTGGATTCCTTCCGGGAAGTGTTGACCGACATCATCGGCTCACGTGACGATGAACTCACCCTAGACAAACTCTTCGCCGAGTTTGCCGTGTATTGTAATAATGAGAATATCGTCTTTTTCGACGACAGCGACGAGCGAACGACACAGGACGGAGTCCAGTATGAGGGATCTCGTTCACACTTCGAAAATATCCAAGAGCGTCTCGATGACATCGTCGAGGAATTCTTCCTTCAATCCATTGAAGAGATTCCGGAGACGGAGCCAGCTCGAAAGGCGATTTCAGAGCGGCCGAAGCAATTTGATGAAATTCTCCTCCGGTCAATCGGTGATGAGTATTACTCAATTCCTGCATTGTTGGTCGGTTATATCCGCCCGACGACCGACGTCCTTGATTCGATTGATAACAGCGTAGACGGCATCGATCGAGAGCTTCTCCAGAGCATCCTTATTGAATCGCTGCAACATGCGTGTCAAGAGCGAGCTTTCGACTCAGCGATTAGTCGACAGCGTCGGTCGGCGTCTTATCGCTTCAATAAATGGCTTGACCCGGACGAAGTCGGTGTTGCTCACAGCGACATCATCCCGGAGTATGTGATTGAAGCCGTTGGCGATGAAGTCGCCGATGACGAGTGGAATGCACTGCGGCGGGCACTAATGCAGACTAACCCATTGCTGTTTGAGTCTGACCAAAGTGGACAAGGGAAGTATCTCGTTAATCCTGCCGCAACAACGATTGAACTCCGACTCGATGAGGACTGGTATCGTTGTGAGGGATGCCGGCAGTTTGCCGTTGTTTCACTCGGTGGCTCGTGTCCCCACGATGGCTGTAATGGCGAACTGGCGGCTGTCAATGACGACGATATCCATCTCCAGGCACGCAAGGGATTCCATCGTAACCCGCCTCGAGACGTTCTCCACGGTGACCGCGATCCACTCACGCTCCGCTCGGAAGAGCACTCGGCTCAGTTGAGCGCTAAAGACAATTCTGAGGCCTTTGCACGGTCTGAAGAGTATGAACTTCTTTTCCAAGATATCTTGGTTGGTGATTCTGAGGCCGACCAGCCAATCGATGTGTTGAGTTGTACAACGACAATGGAGGTCGGAATCGATATTGGGAGTCTAACTGGCGTAGCGATGCGAACCGTGCCACCGGCCCCGGAAAATTATGAACAGCGTGCGGGTCGGGCAGGACGACGTGGAACTGGTCTATCGACGATTGTTACATTCGCAGATAACTCACCACACGAGTCGCATTACTTCGATAATCCTGATGAGATGATTACCAGCGGGGGTACCGATCCAATCATTTATTCTGGTAACGAGAAAATCGCTCGGCGACATATCAACGCCTCGTTGCTGGCTCGCTATTTCGACCCATCAGCTGTGGATCGTGAAGCAGCTGTTTTCGATTCGCTCAGTTCAACTGAAGAATTCTTCGAAGGGAAGGGAGGCCAAAACCTAGCAGACTTCGAGGACTGGCTCAACCAGACGGTATTTGCTCAATCCAACGCTGTCGTGGACCGTCTCGGTAACTTACTCCCCGATGCACTCGGAGAAGACCGGCAGGGGGACTGGCGGACCGCCTTCATCCGGCAGACTGCAAAGGAGTTCCTAGCTGAACTCAAGCAACTACAAGCACGAACCAATTGGGAAGAAAAATCTGGCGCCGATGAGGACTTGCTTTCGGTTCTACTCGACGCCGCGCTACTGCCGACGTTCTCATTTCCAACTGACGTGTGCGACTTCGTGGTTAAAGCCAATGAGGTCGGATCACATCCACCAAAGACAAAATATGAAATGTCACGGGACCTGAAGCAGGCACTCTCGACATACGTTCCTGGTCGTGAGATTGTCGTCGACAAAAAGACATACAAATCGTATGGATTGTACTTCAAGTTTGCAGAGGATCCGGCCAATCGAGCTGCTGGCGAAGATTGGGATGACCTCGACTGGCTGAACTGGTGTCCTGTCTGTCAGACGGTCTTTGACGAGCAAGAAGAGAGCCTTCAGACCCAAGGTATGACCTGCCCAGTTTGTGAGGATTCAGAAATCACATCCTTGCAGATGCACACTCCGTCAGCGTTTGCTCCAGAGGTTGACCACACGGGAAGTCCCGAAGAGGGTTCAAGTTACTCCGAGGACCGAGTCTACGCAACCCAGCCCAAATTCCCACTTACAACAACTAAGAAAGATGCTGAAGAGGCGGCTGTACTTTCCCAGGCGAAAGATGTGGGGCCATCGACAGTCGGCAAGCTTAGCGATGAACAACTTCTCGTAGCCAATTTCGGCCCTGATGAGAGTGGCTTCGAGGTTTGCACCCAGTGTGGTGCTGTCGGGGGCGGTGATGGATTGAAAAATCCACACAACCGGCCCTACCCGAAAGATCTCCGGTTTATCGGCGATTATGACTGGCCGGATCAATGCTCTGGTTCATCGGTGACAACCAGCTTCAGCTATATGTTCCCCAGCGATCTTACGGTCTTTCAGATTCCCCTGTACGGGGCGATGAAATTCAATCCCGCAGCTGAATGGTTCGATACGGCTGGCCAATCGCTATCTGAAGCGCTTGTGATGGGTGCCTCTCGAGCACTGGGTATCGAAAGCGATGAACTGGAGGGTGGATACCGGACTCGGTCGGCAGACCTCGTTCCTGTAGACGACGTGCGCGGCGTTATCGAAATATTCCTCTTCGACACGACTGCTGGTGGGGCCGGATTCTCGTCGAAAGTATGGGATGAATTCGATGACGTCCTTGCTGAAACGCGTTCGATTCTGTCCTCCTGCTCCTGTGATACGGCATGTCATAATTGTCTCCGCCGGTACGAAAACCAACATCTCCACGATTCACTGAATCGTCATCAAGGTCTCGCGTTGCTGGAATATGCAGAAACAGGTGATGTGCCGACACTTAACGACGCCAAAACGACCGCACTCATCCAGCAATTGGAACACGCCCTTGCGTTACAAGCTGACGGGATTGCTATACAGTCGATCGGCGGCGATCCCAGCGTATGGAAAATCAAACACGATCAATCCACTCACACGTTCGGTGTTCGGTCAAGTCTCAGGCGATCGCGGGCAGTTAACTCCGACAAACTCGACGCTGATTATTCGGAGTATCAACTCTCTCACCGACTTCCAGAGGTTGCACACGCGATTGTTGATGATCTTGAATGACTAGCTGATGGCTACTGAACAAGGATTTGACCACGTTGACTGGTCGTATTCGACAGCCAGATTATATCAGTCGTGCCCACGGCGGTTCTATCATCGATACGCGCGTTCATCGAATCAAAGTAGTGGGGAAGAGAATCAGAGCGAAACGAATCGTTCCCCACCGGGGGCTGCTATTGGGTCGGTCGTCCACGATTGTATAGAAGCACAAATTGAGCGGTGGCGCCGTGGTGAGCGGCTCAGCTTTCAGGCAGCGCAGACCCAAGCAACGGATCGACTCCGGGCCTATGTCGAGGCCAACGAGGATTTGCTTGCGAACGAGTATACGGACGATGATGCGGAATTTAATCCCGGTGACCAGAAACGATCACTGATTCGAACAGCGCATACTCATATTGAGCGATTTTTCCAAGTTATTTGGCCACAGTTCAGCAGTCATACATACATTCTCCACGAGGCTACGCGCTCATTTACTGTAGATAAGTATACCGTATGGGTGCGGCCAGATCTCTGTACTCGAAACAAGGACGGCGATTTTGTCGTAACAGATTGGAAAACAACCTCATCAGATCCATTCAGCGAGCCATCAGTACAACTGCTAACATATGCTCTCTGGTCTCATCTGGAATACGAGCCCGAACTCGATCGGATTCTGGTACAACTTGTCCATACGAGTACAGGTGAGTTTGTTCGGACTCGCCCAGATGAGGACGGCCTCATAGAATTAAAAACTCGAATACGATCCGATTGCCACGATTGGGGCACCCGTTGTAAAGAGAAAGACTTTCGGCCGAACCCTGCCACCGACAAATGTCGGTCTTGCGAAGCACTTGATCGCTGTGAGTCCGGGCAGTCATTATTGAAAACGGATGACAGCTAGTCGTTACAGATCTCGCTCAGCATCTCCTCATATAATTCCGGTTGATTCTCTCGGAGAATCTCCATATCCGTTGATAGCTCTTCTATTTTGTTTCGTACTCGTGTTCTAATCCGCGATTCGTACCCTTTTGAAACGCTATCTTCACCTGAGAGAATCTCTCGCTCTCGTTCTGTCAATAGCCCTCGATACTGATCATCAGCCATATCTGAGCCTGCTGTCCGAGGCTGGATGTATATGGTGGTACCTTTTTACTGTATGCAGTAAATTTATTACCTTACATACAGTATTTGGGGTATGAGTCAGCAATTGCCCGCTCCGCGATCGGTGACAGAATTGAATGTATCTCGGGAGCGCAGTCGTACAGAAGTAAATGAATTTTTAGAAAAAGATGTCGTCGACCACCAGCTCGGATCGGTTCCGGGATGGAAAGCAGCGTTCGGAGCCAGATATGACGGTCAATTAGTTGCAGTGTGTGTATTGGGACGTCCTGTAGCACGACATATCGATGCTGAGACAGTCATCAGTATATCCAGATTCGCAGCTCTCCCGACCCGTCCAGATAATACCGGATCCTGGCTCATCGCACGCGCGAGAGAATGGGCGCGATTGGAAGGGTATCAAAAGCTAATCGCATATGCAGGGGTCGCCGGCAATTATGGTACAATCTACGAAGCCTCAGGGTTTGAATTATGCAAGAAAGATAAGGCCCAAGGAGATGGATGGGACTCCCGAGAAGGGAGGCAGACAGTATCAGATTTCATTCGCCGAAAGTGGATGTATAACTTGCACTGACACCCCCGATAGTCTCCCTCAAGACAGTGTATAATCAGATATATTTAAAGACTTTCTGATTTTAAAATACCTATAGATAAAAGTTATTCTCTATATGTTCAATAACATTCTGTGTCGAAATCAAAGCTCCGGAAAAAGTCGACCAGGATCCGATACTCTCCGCTGATGAGAAGGAGACCACCATCACGATGTACGGGCAAGACAAGCGATTAAGTATTTTTTCTGCGAAGCCGATAGTTATAAAAAATTGCTAAAGCATAATCATCTTGAGATTGAGCGAGCGA
>Ga0209917_1000940_pt1 | contig 11924 bp, 7 predicted proteins | sample SalPon2_C_H2O_MG_FD_185710 | JGI IMG/M metagenome (GOLD analysis project Ga0209917, IMG submission 185710) | Salt pond water microbial communities from South San Francisco under conditions of wetland restoration - Salt Pond MetaG R2_C_H2O_MG... | ecosystem: Environmental > Aquatic > Non-marine... | reverse complement strand
CCTCGACAGCTTGCTGGGATGTCATTCCTCGTTCGGACGGTCCCTTCGTCTGCAGGCGCGACTTGGTCCCATCGGCCTGTGAGCCGGGCCGTGTGCCAGGACATGATGATGACGGTCGGCCCGGGAGCGTCCTTTTGAGTGCGTGCGAACCGCCACAGCGGACTGTTCGTCCACGCCTCGTCTCGTCGATCTGCGTCGATATCTAGATCGCTAGCGCCGGGGATCGAATGCTCCTCTCCGAACGCGTCGATGAAGACGTACTCGTAGTCACTTCCGCGGTCGTACCGGTAGGCGTTGATATTGAACTTCTCCCAGAGCTCTTCCTGCCACTGGACGGCGAGACTTGCGGGCGTGAGAACGAGTGAGTTCTCAAGTTCCCCAGTCAGTCCGAGTCGGGAGAGTGTCAGACCGACCTCGATGGTTTTCCCGAGACCGACCTCGTCGCAGAGGAGGTAGGAGTTGGGATACGTATTGACCGCCGTATCGGAGACAACCCGCTGATGTGGCCACGGGTCGATTGTACTCGCCTCTTCGGCGAGTTGGAGGCCGCCCGGGGCTTGTGCCCCGTCAGCTAGGATTCGCCCTTTGTCGCCGTCGGTCGGGGCCTTTGGTTCGCGGATTTTCTCCACGATCTGTGAGATATCGACATCGTTGTCCGGGGCTTTCCAGTCTATGAGTTCCTCTTTCAACGCTTCCGGCAGATCATAGACGTCGACGTAGGCGTGCTCATTCTGCCACAGCTGCTTGAACGATTCTCGGTCACCTTCGACGTATGGCGCTTGACCGTCGTCCCACGAGCGGTGGACTTTGAACCGCTCGTAGTTCCTCGTCCAGCCGCCAGCCGTTTCGTTTATGCTTCCCTCGAACGAGATTGTACCATCGCCGTCGTGGAAGATCCCGAGCTTCGGGTGGAATATTCCCCAGTCTCCTCGTTTTGGAACAGCGATTTTGATTTCGAGTCGATCTTCGCGGAGCAACCAAGTGAGTAATTTTAGTCGTGTATCGAGTTCCTCGTCTTCCAGTTCATCTAATGAGTCCTTGAGATCATCCGCAATGGCTTCGAGAATCGGACGGTCTTTTGGTTGTAGTTGAGCCCCGACTACAAGTCGCATTGTCCCATCGTTTTCGACGAACGCTTCGATTCCATTGGCGGCCGCTGCAAGAGAACCGCTGTCAAAATACCCTGCAATTCGGTCGTATCGGTTGCTTCGCTCTAATGCTGGAACGTAGAATTCGTCTATGAGGTAAGAGCTGTCGTCACTGGGTTGACTCTCGTATATGGATTGCCAATCGTACTCTCGGAGGGAGGGAGAGCCTGCCATTTGGGTATCTGGTTATCAGTTGTACCGTATGTATAAAGGATTGGGAGCGAACAGTATATCCCCTTACCACCTCTGAACGCTTCACCACGTCTTACAGATATTCTCTCACAGGGAAAAGCTAACAAGCGTAAGAGAGTGAACATAGGAGCTAGATGACTGCTGAGGATCCTGATCTCGCTAATAACGAAGGATTGTGGGGCCTTCTTTTAGGAAAAAAGTTTGACCGTATTCCAAAGAAAGATCGAAGTCTCAACAACCTCGTGGATGCTTTCTATCAAGGGAGGAAATCGATTATTGACTCGCATTATGGATCGAAACGCGGTTTCCTTGATCATTTAGAAGCCACCCCTGCTGACGAAACTGCTCGTGACCTTCGATCGATCTGGGCAGAAAAGAACTGGAGTCTACAGAGTAGAGGCCAGAAATACGACGTACAATCCGATATTGAAGAAGAGGTTGCCCGTGCAGGTGACGCGACGGATGCTATTATCCACCAATACAATAATGGACTGACTCTTATTTGGCCAGAGAAACCCGTACGAAAAACTGAGATCGAGGGGGATGACGTGGAGAGCAGGGTGCGCACAGAAGCGAAGCCCGTCTACGTCAGGAGGATTGAGGACAGTCGGGTGGAGATACGAGGCGCGAAGTCTCGAGTTCGTAAATTTGTCTCATCATTTACCGACTCTCCTAACGTAGAATCGATTGAACTTGAACCTGTAGACACATCCGTTGTTGAAGGCCTGTCTAGTGTATTTTCGACAGAAATTGAGACACTGCGCCTCGTTGAAGCCGAATTCGAGCAATCTTACCTCCCAGATAATTCAGCAATAACTATTCGTAATAAGAATGGTGTTCAACATGATCTCAACGCGGAGGATCTATATCCAGGCGTTATTGATGACTACAGCTTGACTGACCTGTTGCAATTAAAATTCGTTCACACGAAATCAGACAAGACGTTTGTGTTGAAAGCGCATGAGGACGACGAGGGAATTTACTTTAATGTTCAGGATAACAACATTCCGGAGACAGACAAAGAGAACATCGAAGAGATCCTTGCAGAAAGGTTCGGTATCTTCCTAAATGCGGTCTACCGATATGATGCCCAACTCCACGACGACTATATTACTAATCAGATCCTTGGGAGAAACCACGCCTACTACGAGAAGTACTACGATGAACTACCCGCTGAACGACAGGAATTTCTAGAAAGATTCATCGAGGTCGTCGAAACGAAATTCTATGAATGTTATCAATGCTATACGAAACACGCTGATCAAGTCGAGGAATGCGACTGTGGCAATGATACCTTCCGGGAGCGTGAAGAGTTCGCTATCGATGTCGCCGAGGAACAGATCCAGAATGTGGTCGAGGAACGACTGGAAGAATTCGACGAAACGATCGATGCCGGGGATTTCACGCTTCGACGGTTCTCGGTAGAGCAGGAAGACCGAACAAATACCTATTTGAAAACATCATTTATCCTCTCCCAATTAGGCGGGATGGTTTCTGGTGATTACTACTCGAACTATCGCGTCTTCTGTGCCGGAAATCGGCCACGCCTTCCCCGGCGAATAGGGGCGTATCTATTAGACACCGTTCTTGTTACCTACGGCCAGTCACACTTCCGTGATCGTCCGAATTTTGGTAGTATTGATCTTTATGAATTTCTCACTACTGACGATCCAGAGCAGTTGTTTGCGAACGCGGTTGACACTAGTTACACACGCCTCCCAGAACGAATCCGTGAGCGAGTTAAAGAGGCTGAGGACAACATACAGTGGCTCAACCAGGAAACGCAGTCACTCCAAGACGAACCTGATGATGTGGATTGGGAGTATACTGCTAAACGATTTGAGAAGGACATTTTCTATGTCCTGAAATTTATGTTTCGTTATTCGGAGCGACTGGGTCGTCATGGACAGACAGAACCTGACGGGTGTCTCTTAATTCCAAGAGGAGAGAGCAACCACTATATTGCAGGATACGATGCGAAGCTCACTCAGAAGGTCGAAGGGTATGATATCGATGCGGATGAGAAAACGAAGGCAGCGAAGTATATCTCTATACTCAATCAGAACTCACTGATCCGGAATTTGAAGAGCGATGAACCGGTCGATGGCCATATTTTCATTTCCAACAACCTGAACGAGGGGCAGTTCTCACATGTCGCTGATGAGGTGGGGCGATGGATCGAGGCAAACGAGAATGCAACCCACCATTCTCCAGTGATATTTTTTGAAACAGACGCTCTAATTTCGCTTCTAGACGTTTTCAACCGCAATTTCGACCACATCTATGGCGACCCAGATATTCATGATGCTTTTAGATCACAAATCATTGAGGAACTCAGCACGAAGGATGGGTATGCAGTCTTTGATGAGGAGTCTGTCGAACAAGTGCATGACCGGGTGTTGGAAGAACGCTCGAAAGGGAAGAAAAATCGGGATGCCTTCTCATAATCAGTTTGTTTACCTACCTTTCTCATACAACTCGTGAAGACTTTTCCCTAGGCTGTCGTATTTTCCACAACGAAAATTTGCTCAGCTGGTGGAAAAATTGTGCCCGATACCACATCTAAGACGAGTACCACAATGATGAATGCCAGAAGTAGGTATGCGAGGTTTCGATTGAAATATATGTGTTCTGTGTGGCTACAAAGGGCTCGGAAGCGCTGCCACTTCTTTACGACTGAATCTTCATTATTTGGTTCTTCAGCTGTTTGTTCTTCTGGAATGTTCTCGTTCTCTTCTGAGGGCTGGTCAGGGGTTTGAGATAACATAATCAGAATAGGAATCGATAGGATAGCTGGAGCCACCCGATAACTGGGCGTAGGAAACAGTGAGACGGAGACGTAAGCTAGAACTCCCCATATAATAATCAGGGCCGTGAATACTATCGAAATTCGCTGCTGTGCCCGGTCTCGTTGCTTACGGGCTAATTCAAGATACTGTGACTTCCGATCGCTGAGCTTGTCGAATGGAAAAAGTGCCTCACTAAACCGTCGAATGCTACTCTCATAGAGCTTATAATCACGGTTTGCCTCCGTAATCACGGCGTCTAAATCGTCTATCCTTCCTTGGATTAGTGGAAGATACACGACAATAATAACCATGGTAACGACGAGGCTGAACGGCGGTAGGAGATCCACATTACTCCATCTCAACACCAGAAATAGATTTGCGAGAATTGCCCCCACTAGGGTGAATCCCAGTCCCTGTATTTGTCGAGCTGTCTGGGTGGCTGAGCTCGATAACCGGCTATTGAGTTCTGCTAATAGTGTTTGAGTGTCTTCGATAACATCCCCGAGATCATCGAAATTTTCCCGGATGGCTTCGATCTCCAAATCATCTTGCGCCTTTCGGATTTCATCGGATGATTGGGGTAGCTGGTTAAAACTATCCGAGATATTCTCAGCTATTGCCCGTCCCCAGATCGATCGGAAGACTCCTTCTCCTTCAAATTCTGAAAAATCCTCATAGAGCTCGTAGACTGACTCCAAACCCTCATCTCCCCAACTTTCATACAGTTCCTCTATCGGTGTGTCTACGACCAATTCGTGTTCTCCAGCGATTCGAAATTGTAGACCTCCTTCAGCTCGCTCGATAGTGTCTGAGAATGAACCCAATGTCGCGTATATAAGCAAATGTGCCCACGCAGGTGATTCTAGTTCTTCCTGAAGAGGCCGAATATGATCTGGATGTAGATACGGTAGTGAATCATGCCACGTGCCAGCCCTTCTAACCAGTCGCATTTTTTCTCGATAGTACTCTTCAGAATCTTCGCATTCCTGAATACTCAACTCACTTAGGTCGCTCCATTGGAGTACGATACTCCCAGAGCGAATATCGTGCGATCCTCCCCAGAAAACGATCAGGGGTGGGTGATCATATTGGAATATGCGTTCCACCAAGTCCTCTAACGATTGGTCGGATAACCAGGTGTTTAGAGAATCTTCGGAGTACCAGAATTCAATAGTAAATGTCCCTTGGAGAGGTTGATGGAGGATTTGATTGATTTCTTCTTTGATCGCGTCTTTTGAGAGATTACCTCGGACAGTAACTTGTCCGTCTAGTATATCGGACAAATCATACAGCTTCTCGGCTGCAGTCTCAATGTCCCCCGATGTATTGTAATAGCTAAAATCATCTAAAAGCGAACGACACTCTGTATCTATATCAACATCGTCGAGATCTATTTCATTTCCTTCACCGTATTGTTCTTCTAGTCTGCCACCATTAATCGCAATAAATTCATCATCCAATTGGGGTATTCTATATCCGCCTGTTAATGCTGTTACTTGGGTGGCTGTTATTAGGAAATCTATGAAATTCTCCTCCTCGATATCCTCTAATCTGAGCTCGAATGAGATGTCGTGGGCAGTTTCATCTATCTGATTACATCTATCTAACTTCTCTAATAACTGCTCGACACTCATTGCTCAAGTAGATCGGAGAGTTGGGGGAAATCAGTGGGGTTTTCAAGAATTGGTGTCCGACTTGTCGTCCCTACTTCGAACGTCGGATCCGGGTCGGATATGAGCACGTAGTATCTATCCCCCTGTTGAGCGAACTGGACTTCGCCTCTCTCTAGTTCGCCGAGAGATACTCGAAACCTCTTATCCCGGAACTTCACCGAAATGGTACTCCTCTCACGAACATCTTCAACCGTCTCTTCGTCCTCGAGCTGATCGGGTAGTTCCTCTTCTAGGAATCGGTCGAATTCACCGTACGTAGTGAGTTCGGTGTCCTCTTCAGAGAGATATCCCTTCGTGGCCTTTCGCAGCATTTCATCGGGGTGGTCTGTTGGGGGGAAGTTCAGAAAGCTATACCAGTATTGTGCCCAGTGACCGGCACCACCCTCCTGGTATAGATCTGCTGCGTTCTCTTCTAAGCCCTCGGGCGTATATCGCGGGTAGAGAATTCCTTTGTCAACCTCATTCTGAATCACGTACTCGTTTTCTACGAAGACCTCCTCTTCTGTATCGTCGAGATTCACGTCACTTGCGTCCTCAATATAGGGCGTTTTGATTATAGCCAAGAACTCAGTATCGAGGCCCTCCCGTTCGTATCTAATGAACAAGAGGAGGTCGTTCGCGGAACGATCCTCCTCAAGATATGCTTGTGCCAAAGCTGCTGCGTTACCTTCGGGATCAGAATCTTCTCGAATCTCGTTCAGAACAACTTTCGGAGTTCGAGAGTCCGAAGAGAGGGTGTCTTCCCTCGTTTCTGCATCCCATCGATGTGTGCGAGCGTTTTTGACAGATTCTATATTGTAGTCCTTATCATGGACAGTACGGATCATATCTCGACAAATCCGCTTTGCTTCGTCGTTGGCTTGTAGAGCACTTTCGTCAAGATGGCCAACATGCTGTAACGTATCTTCTTCTCCTGTTTCTCTTTCGGCACCCTCGCAAGAATAAGCAGTTACGGATGTGAGACTCGGCATATTCTACGCATAAATAGAGTGAACAGATAAATCATCCCGTGTTATGAAATAGCACTCGGCACATAATTAGCAACGAGTTCGCTCTAATGTATGTGCTGTCAAAGTCTGCAGGTGTAGAGACCACTCTGCTGTGAGGTAAGATAGGTCGATGACAACCATCTATATAAACGAACCAGACACGAGTACGACTATGCAGATAGAGATATTCACCGAAGATTCCGGAACTACTGCTGATTCAGAATCAGTAGGTCAGGTCAAAGAATTTTTCAAAGGTGGCTTTCTGCCCGTAGTGGATCTAGCAAACGAAATCGGGCAGTTGGGCGATGTGACAATTCACATTCTCTCAGAGGAGTATGGTTATCTCCAAGGTTCTGATTCCCCTAATGAACTAAAACCTACTGGCGTGGATGGTACTGAATCTGCGCGCGCTTTTTCAGAAGCGCTGTCTGAAGCTTCACAGACTGCTGATGTGATAGTTATTCTCCTATCGAAGTCCGTTTTTGAGGAGACAGTGACAGAGCAGTGGGAAGTCTTAGTCTCTAATACAAAACCAAGCACTATCTGGTGCATTGGTGCTTCCCGCAGCGCGGTTTCATCTGTAGATGTCGAAATGCTGCAATCAGAAGTTGATGACGTTATTATTTATCAACGAGTTGGTGTTGCTCGAATTTCGACCGAATACAAAGACGAATTAATCGAGGCGGTTGATCAAGCCTCAGATGAGTAGATCGAGTTTTCTGACTTAGAAGTCCTTCAGACTGCCCTGGACTTCCTCTTCCTCGTCATCCTTGAAGATATCCGCGTCCAGTTCAAGATCGAGAAGGTCACCCGTTTCGCCAGCAGCTAGGTCACGAGCGATATTCCAGTCATTATGATCGTGTGGAAGTACCCGTAGTAGTGCCTCGAGAGTTGCTTTGAATGCTGGATCAGACCCGCAGTTACGGTCGTTCATCCAGTTCCAAGCTTCGGTTGCTCCCTTGACGTCGTAGATGTGCATAGCCGCGTGGACTTTGTCGAGAGCTGTCGAGAATGACAGAGCATCTGGGTCTACAGGTTTTCGGCCGGAGCGATTATCCCGGTCTTTGTTTACGTCTTGGACCCGATCCCCGTGAGGCCGGAGGAGGACGTCACCGCTTTTCTTCCGCCACATACGGTTTGTTTTCTTGAGTGCATCAAGATCTTCTCCTACGCCGATAGCCAGACGTCGAGCCTCGTCGTAGGGGAAGCGTTGGGCTTCGAATACCAACCAAGAGAGAATGTACCACTCAGACTTCGGATCGATATCACGGACTCCTTCATTTAGATATTTCCCGATGAAGTAGTCTCGGACAGCTGCTCGTGCCTCATCAAGGGCGGTTTGGGGTGTCACCTCATTCCCTTCATCATCAACAACCGGATAATTCTCTGTGAATACCTCGAGAGTAGGGCCGAAAGATGCGAGAATAACATCGACTTTGGCGAATTCAGCTTCGCTTTCATCAAGTTCTTGGGCCCGTTCACGAGCCACTGTCTGGGTCTTTCTCTTTATATCACTCCAGAGGGTACTACTGTCTGGTTGTCGTTCTCGTTTCTCACTAGCGAGTAGAATAGTACTCTCAGCGGCATTTTGACCAGCTTGGTGGAGACTATCTGGCCTCTCTGTACTTACTGGATGGGTGGCTGTGACGATAAATCCAGCATTGATTAACGCCGTCGTCAGGGTGTCCCAAGCTTCTGTTTTCTTATGAGTGAACATCAGGCTAAAGACACCATCTTCGTCAAGAACACGGTGCATCTCAGAGAATATATTCGTCATCTTACTCTCGTAGTCGTTTTTGGCCAACTCACTCTTCGATTGACCTTCACCCGCCAGGTCATCAAATTTGGAGGGATTAGCAACTGCCTCATCATGCTTCTCAGTCACTCCCTCTCTGAAGAAATCTGGATAAACGTCATCTAGGTACTTTCGGAGCCAAACGTAGAAGTAGTCAGACAGCTCCGCATACATCACATTGTCATAATACGGGGGGTCGAGGACTATTACCTCGGTTTCCCCATCGGAAATCGGAAGATTTGCTGCATCTCCTTGATAAACATCAATATTAGCATTACTGTGGCCAGACAGTTCTCGAAGTTCCTCATATACTTCAACGATTGAATCTAGTACCCAATCATAGCCCAGACCTGGTGCGGTAAGATTACTCTCCGCAAAGGTCCACTTGAATGCGAAGTCGTGCCGTTCGAATACGCTGCGTACCGATGCTCGGCTTTTAATCCAGCTAGAAAGCCGAGAACTGTAATTTAAGGATTTATCACTAGCAATAGCAAGGAACGTTAGAATTGCGTCAGCTACCTCTGAGTCGTATTCCTCTCTTATCTCTTCTTTAACTTCCTCAAAAGCCTTCCAGTAGGTGAAGTGAGTGAGAAGCTGCCGCTCTGAATACATATCCCGCCATTTTGTAATTCCATATCGGCGAGGTTCTGATGTCTTGTTGCCTGATGGTATTTCCTCATTCAGGAGGGTTGCCAGTTCAGGATCGTTTTGAACTGCCTCCTCTGCTTTCCGAATCGCTTCCTTGTCTGCGGAATTTGACGCACGGAAACCTCTTTCTCCTTCTTTCCCTCGACCAGATTCAGCTGTATGTTCAATATGAATCGCGTACAGCTGATATCCCATCTCTCCCTCTTGTGCCTGTTGTTTAACCTCGTCCCCGTCGATCACAACGTCACAACGAAGGCACTCCCCTTTACCGTAGGAAACTGAACCATCTGTGGGGTTGAACTCTTCAGTATCAACCTGATTTGGTAGTTCCACTACCTGGAATTCGACTTCGTCAGAATCAGTTGATACGATTGGTCTAGCTGCAACTCCTTCACTACCAGACCCTTTATCTAACCACCAGTTTGGCGACAGAGGCACCTCCAGACCACAATCAGGGCATGTAATTGTGTGTGCCCAGAGATATTCCAGAGTCTTTTCTCCATTTTCTTGTGGGAAGTACTCATCTAAATGTTCTCGAGCTTTTGAATTAATCTCATCTCCCCATTTTTGAATATCTCCGGATAGATCGCCGTTTACTCGAGGATGTTCAAGTACAGATTTCAGGATAACAGAGGCAACTGGATTTAGTTCGTTTGCTATCGTCGGGAATTCGTATCTTACACTCTCGAACGGAATTGACCCACCACCTGCCGTTGCGTCCAAAACAGTAGGAAGTTCTCCTCCCCAGGTATCTTTGGCTATTTCGTGAATCTTGGCTCGCTCTTCAGCATCTGGAAGATTTTTATATGCTTTCCTATACCCATAATGTTCGTAAACTAACCCGTCTCTTTGATCTACTGTTTTCTCCTTGGCTCGAACGTAGTTAGCGATGCTTTGGTCAGAAGGTTTGTTATTAGGGGTTATACCTATCCATTGGAGTAGGGTATCGTCATCAACATCCTCCGGAAGGATTGATGATAATATCGCTAACCGAGTGGCTGGCGTCGGGCGACGTGCCCACCACACATGGACGTAGTTCTGTGGTGGGAGATCAGAGTAGTTCTTCCTTTCGCGCTTTGTTTCGATACCCACTGTTCGAATCGGAAGCTGACTCTGGATCTTGAGGTTCGAGCGTTTCGACTTCTCGGCGTTATCCTGCGTAGATGTTTCTTTGGACATGATTAGAGGTGGTTGGTTAGCAGTGTTCGAAGGGCTTTCTCACCGCTGGGACTATTCGGCGACCGACACTTGGCGTGCCAGTAGTAGCACTCTTCTAAACTCATCCGTGCAACGCCACGGGTGAGTGCTCGCATCCGATCGACTCGCTGTAACGGTTTGATTCCGATGAACCCGAGTGAGAGCCGAACTCCTGGCTCTTCGGGAATGAGGACGGTTGCTGATCCGGTCCCGGTTATCAACGTGGGATCGATATCCGTGTCTCTGAGCGCTTCATCGAAGAGTTGGAGGAGACACCGAAGGCGGGACCCGGAGAGTCGCCGTACCTTCATAGCGACCCAGTCGTCCCACGTCCAGTCCTCTGCACCCTCTACGTTTTCACCAATCACTTCGTGGAAGGGGTGCGTTTTCGACGACTGTTGCCGGCGCCGTTCCAGCCGACGCTGGCGTGCGTCAGCCTGTTCAGTCGGGAGCAACTCGTAGAGTGTGATTGTCGCTTCGTTTCCTGTCTCGTCGCGAACGAGGGCGAATGTGGGACGTCCACCGTAGACGCTACTCCCGAGGGCGAAGGTCTGTGCCCGTTCCTCGTCTCGTTGGATGCTCATGAGTCGTCACCTTCGATGTTCGTCGGTCCGCCGGCCTGCGCTCTGACGGTGATATTCGTCCCGTCGAGTTCGTCACCGAGCTGGACGAGCACGTCGTCTTCGTCGCCGTCGATGGCCTCTGGTTCGTCCATCTGGAACTTAAAGCTCAGCTTGATCTTCTGATTCCCGCCTGCTCGGTCGCTGAACCCCTCGGGACTCTGATTCAGCGTGGTGAAGGCATCGAGCGGCCCGGTGAAGTTAGCGTTGAAGGTTGCCTCACCGTTACCCATCTCCGCACGGCTCTTATAGTCGAGATCCACAGTGATGGACTCGCTTCGGGACTTCACGGGCGACCGTTGGGCGACGAAGGACCCGTGCTTGAACGGCTGATCGCCTTCGATTTGGACGATGAGTGAGTCGATCCCCGGTGTCGCATCGCCGCCGGCTTGGGATACGGCGTGCCCCCGAATTTCGCTGAAGGCCCGCTTCGCGCTCATCGACCCTGTGGATTTGTTCCACGTCCCACCGGGACCCGTTTTGCAGTCTTCGCAGAGGACGGGCTCGTCGGCTTTCGTCTTGCCGTCGACTTCTTCTCCGCACTCGTCACACTCGGCGGATTTATTCCGACATTCCTCACACAGCTTGTGAGTGCTCTGGGGTGGGAGCTCCTTGCCGCAGTTCGCACATTCCGTCAGCTCCGGCGGACGAATCTCGTCGGCGTGCTGATCGAGGAGATCCTCGATACTCCCGAAGAGTTCGTACTCGTCGCCGATCTTGACCTGCGAATCAGTAATCGAGGTCGTGACGTCCGGCGACTCCGGGAGCGGCGCCTCGTGTTGCCAATTGTCTGGCTGGGACTGGGCGTTCCAGTACGCTGTCCCCGTCTCGCTATCCCAGTAGGCGTACTCGTGATCCGAGACCATTCGTGCG
>Ga0209917_1000935_pt1 | contig 12011 bp, 15 predicted proteins | sample SalPon2_C_H2O_MG_FD_185710 | JGI IMG/M metagenome (GOLD analysis project Ga0209917, IMG submission 185710) | Salt pond water microbial communities from South San Francisco under conditions of wetland restoration - Salt Pond MetaG R2_C_H2O_MG... | ecosystem: Environmental > Aquatic > Non-marine... | reverse complement strand
GCAGACGGTTTCGGCGAGGACAGGGGGGAGCATGTGGACCGTGTATGCGGGGAGATACACGGTGTTGCCGCGCTCCCGTGCTTCCTCCCACATCGCTGTTTCGGGGTCGACGTAGTGTGTCACGTCGGCGATGTGGACCCACAGCCGGTAGCCTTCATCCGTGCGTTTGACCGAAATCGCGTCGTCGAAGTCCTGTGCGTCCGCGGGATCCGTCGTCCACGTCGTCAGATCGCGCAGGTCCCGCCGATCTTCTAGTTCCGTCTCGATGTCGCCTTTCGGATCGGATGCTCGTGCTTCGGCCTCCTTGAGCACCTCGTTTGGGAACTCGTCGCGGATCTCGAACTCCTCGAAGAGTTCCTCGCGTTTGTTCTCGAGGTGGCGGGCGAGCTCCTCGTCGATTCTGACGGGGCCCTGGCCCTCCGCCGTACCGGCATACGCCTGCTCGTCGCGGTCACTCATGCCGAACGGTTGGGCGGTGAGACAGTTAGTCGTTGCGAGGGACCGAGGTCGAACGGCGGGTTTAGCGTTCCTCGCCGCGCTTGCTGTCCTCTCCGTCGACGGTCTCCTCGACAGTCTCGTAGTAATGTTCGACGAACTCCCGCTCCGTGATGGAACCGCGCTCCATCTCTACGAGAAGGGATTCGAGCCCCTGCCGCGGTTGATGACACAGTTCGCGGTAGCACGGCTTACACAGGTGTTCGAACGCTTTTTCACGGCGATCCCAGCGGTCGCCGTACTTGTCGTACTCGCGGGCGTCGGTGCGGTCGATCGTCTCGCCACACGCGATACAGGTGACCTCCGTGTCGTCCCGCCGGCGCCACATGCCCCGGGATTGGGATGGGAGGGACTTATACTGTCGGGCATGGACCATCGAACGGCTGTTGTGCAATCTGTCGGTGTCGGCGGATACAGACCTGTTTCACACCGGTCACCCGAGTGGGTATAACCGACAGTACTTGGCGCTTCTCAACGCCGGACTCGCCGACCGGTTCGGCGATTCAGCACCACAAGCGTATAGACCGCCGCGACCCGACATCCGATATGGATCCACGGATCCGCGAACACGCCGAGATTATCGTCGATCACTCGACGGACGTACAGGCAGGCGACAACGTCGTGATCAGCGCTCCGGGCGTCGCCGAGGACCTGGCTGTCGCCCTTCACGAGGTCGTTGGAGACCGCGGTGCGACGCCGGTGTATCTCGCCAGCGATAGCCGGGCCCAGCGGGCGTATCTCCGCGCGGCCGACGTCGATGGACTCGAAACACCGACTCACACGAAGGCGCTCTACGAGGAAAGCGACGTCCTGATCCGGGTTCGCGGAGAGACAAACGCGACCGAACAGAACGACGTCGCGCCTGACAAACAGGCTGCCCGCTCGAAGGTCAATCAGCCGGTCCAGGAGGCCGCCCTCTCGAGGCGGTGGTGTCTCACACAGTTCCCCTCGCCCGGAAACGCCCAACTGGCGAATATGAGTACCGAGGGCTACGAAAACTTCGTGTGGGATGCGATCAACAAAGACTGGGACGCCCAGCGGGAACATCAAGAGCAGATGGTCGAGATCCTCGACCCCGCCAGCGAAGTCCGGATCAAAAGCGGTGAAACGACCGACGTTCGGATGTCGCTTGACGGGATGCGGACGATCAACGACTACGCCGAAAAGAACCTTCCCGGCGGGGAGGTCTTCACCGCCCCCGTTCCCGACAGCGTCGAAGGGGAGGTGCTCTTCGATCTGCCCCTCTATCATCAGGGGCGTGAGATCACCGAGGCGCGTCTCGTTTTCGAGGACGGTGAGATCGTCGAACACGCCGCCGAAAAGAACGAGGACCTCCTGACGGAGGTGCTAAATACCGATTCCGGTGCCAGCCGACTCGGCGAACTCGGCATCGGGATGAATAGAGACATCGATCAGTTCACGTACAACATGCTGTTCGACGAGAAGATGGGCGATACGGTCCACATGGCAGTGGGTCGGGCCTATGACGACTGCGTCGGCGAAGGGCGCGAGGCCAACGAATCGGCGGTTCACGTCGACATGATCGTGGACATGTCCGAAGACTCGTTCATCGAGGTCGACGGCGAGGTCGTCCAGCGCGACGGTACGTTCCGGTTCGAGGACGGATTCAGCGAATAGCGCCTCCCGAAGATCTCCTGAAGATGGACGAATCCGCGGGTCGCGATAGCGGGATTACTAATAAAAAGACGCCCATAGTGCGGGCGCTCGACGGGGGTTTACATCCCGTCTGAGACAGGGTGTGGTCGGTGTGTATGCTGAGCGAACCGACAGCCAGTGGATTCTGTGCCGACTAGTATGTCTGAATCCGACCACGGGACGGCAGGTGCCTGAGACGTTCCGTTGTGTGGTTACCGGGTGTGACGGGACCACCTCCCCGGTGTGCCGGAGCACGGTTTCGCGCGTCTATGTCCAGTTTGGTGGCTGAACAGCAAACGCACGTAGTTGTTTATCAGCATTACAACTACAAACATAGTCTGTATGGTTATATAATTTATGCTCCACTCAGAATATGCGATACAAATTGATAGGATCGGTTACCAGCGGCTAAAAGACAACAAACCGATAGCTCCGGTGCATATCGTTTTCGACCTGAACGATTCCCGACCCGACGTCGAATCCCGAACCCGTTTCAGTCGTCTTGGTACTCCATCTTGAACCCACGGAACTCGGTTCGGTGGGCTTCTTCCTCGGAGAGGATCGTCACGGCGAGGTCCTCGGTGACGGGATCGTTGGCTTCCTCGGCGGCGTCGATCAGATCACGGTACGTTGCGATCGCGTCCTCCTCGGCATCGAGTACACCGTTGACGACCGAGAGAACGTCCGTCGAATCCGCCGGCGGCTGAAGAGAGTCCTGTCGGGCGACGAACTCCTCGGATCCCGGCGGGCGCGCTTCCAGCTGTTTGAGTCGCTGGCCGAGCTGTCCCGCGTGGGTCAGCTCCTCTTGGATGTCCTGCTGGAGGCTCTCTTTGATCTCCTCGGCGCGTACGCCGTCGAGGACGATCGCGTTGGTCTGGTAGTTCATTACCGTCTCGATCTCGTCGGAATAGGCCTTCCGTAACAGCTCTATGACGCGGTCTGAGGGCATACTGTTCCGGTTTCGGTCCGTAGCGTGATAGCTATTGTGTCGGATCCCACGTTATCGGACGCCAAGTTCCGGATCGCGCTGCTCCGAAGCGTCCGTCGCTTCAGAAGTTATCGAACTTGTCACGGCGATAGAGATCGAGTTCGCTCACCATCGCGTTGTCCTGTCGGGCAGCAAACACCACTGCGTCGGCCACCTCCTCCGGTTCGACGGCCTCGCCTTCCTCGAAGCGCTCTTTGAAGCTCTTCCCTGTCTGGGCGGCGATCTCGGTTCGCACTTCTGAGGGATTGATCGTGGTCACGGCGATCTCGCCGCCGGTCTGGGCGGCGACGCTCTGGGCGAACCCGCGGGCCCACCACTTCGTCGCCGCGTAGGCGGGATTGTACGACCGCGGGTACTGCCCGGCGTAACTGCCGATAAAGATTAGCGTCCCACCGGACTCGCGCAGATGCGGTAGCGCCGCCCGGGTCGCAAAAAACATCCCGTCGGCGTTGGTCTCCATCATCGCCCGATACTTTTCGGTCGGAAGGTTCTCGATCTCCGCTCCGACGACGAGCCCGGCGTTGTTGACGAGGATGTCGAGCCGACCGAACGTCTCCACCGACGTTTCGATCAACGCCTCGACCGCCGCTTCCTCGCGCACGTCCGTCGGTACGACGAGCGCTTCGGCGTCCGTCTGCGCCTCGATTCGATCGGCGAGTTCTTTGAGTCGTTCCGCCCGGCGTGCGGCGAGCGCCACGTCGACGCCCTCACGAGCGAGCGCGAGTGCTGTTTCCCGGCCGATTCCCGAACTCGCTCCGGTGACGATGGCGACATCGTCCTCGATCGTCTCCGTCATACTGCCACCGTCGTCTGGCGGTGTGTTAAGTTCTCGCGTCCGGCTTTCCGACGGTCGAATCGAGCTCCTGTCTTGTAAATTGTTATACACTAACAATAACAAGTGGGCGTACTTCGAACGCCGGCCCAATGCAGTGCACGAATTGCTGCTCTGAAGGCGTCTGGACGCCACATCCGGTGGTCCTCGACGGTGAGACGGAGGTCGAAATCGTCCTCTGTGATATCTGCTATGACGCGCTGTACGCTGAGGAGTGGATCGACATCGAAGAACGAACCGCCTGATCGGATCGCCGTAACGAATTACCGTCCGGCGGATCCGCCGATGACGGTCAACGAACTGCGTGACGCCGTGTGAGACCGCCGGGGCTCTCGAAGGTCGTTCCGATACCGCGACGCATCGAACGCCGCGAGCGATTTTTTCAAGCCGAGCGGTATTCGCCGTGTTTCATACCCAGCGCGAACGCGATGAGGCCGAAGACGAGCATCGACGGCGCGACCATCATGAGCGTCGTCCGAAGGGGCATCATGCCACCGCCGATGAGGCCACCGATTCCGATGACGATGATCACGAGCAACGCGCCGAGCGAGACCGGGAGGTTGTAGTCCATAGTACTAGGTGAGGCTTACGGGCGTATAATCCTTCAACTTCCGGCACTGTCGCATGGCGTGCGATGACTGTCACGCTGTCGGTGTGGCCGACGGTCCACTCCCGTTCCGTAGCCGCCGCCGTGAACACCCGGTGTGGTGTCAGCTCACGGAGTAGCCGCCATCGACGACGAGGCCGTGCCCCGTGACGAACGAGGCCTCCTCGGAGAGCAGGAACGTGATCGCGTCGGCGATCTCCCGGGGCTCGCCGAACCGACCCAGCGCGTACTGGCGTTCCGCCCGTGCTTTCGCTTTCTCGGGATCGGGGGCTTCCTCGAAGTAGTGATCGCCCATCGAGGTTTCGACGAATCCCGGACAGACCGCGTTCGCTCGGACGCCGTCGCCGCCCGCCTCGGCCGCGATCGCGCGGGTGAAGTTCATGACCGCCCCCTTCGTCAGCGAGTACGCCGACTGCTTCGGCAACCCCAGGAACGACGCCAGCGAGCCGACGTTGACGATCGCTCCCCCGCCGCGTTCCTTGAAGTGCGGCAGCGTCGCCCGACACCCGTTCCAGACGCCGCGGACGTTCACGTCCATGATCCGCTCGAAATCCGAGTCGGGCAGGTCCTCGGCGTCGGCCAGCGGGTGAACGATCCCGGCGTTGTTGACGATCCCGTCGAGTCCGTACTCGTCGATCGCCGTCTCGACGACGGCTTCGAAGGCGTCGGCATCGGTCACGTCGAGTTCGTGAAAGACGGCCTCACCGCCTGCGTCCTCGATCACTTCGGCGGTTCCCTCGCCGCCGTCCTCGTCGACATCGGTCACGACCACGAACCCGCCGTCTTCGGCGACACTCAGTGCGGTCTCGCGTCCGATCCCGGAGCCGGCACCGGTGATCAACACCGTCTCGTTTTCGAATCGCATGGTTTCGCGTGGGCCGGCGCTGGCATAAATACTGGCTGATCGCGCCGTAATTTCGACGTAAGCTATATCAGCCCTCTCCCAAAGGTTACGGCGCGGAGTACCTATCTCTCATGCGTGAACTGGTGTTCGAACTCAAGTACGACAAAGGGGTTGACCCACTCATGGACGTCTTCGGGGACTGTCCCGAACTCACCTCCACGCTGATCGCGAGCCTCGTCGATCACGACTGTTGTTGGATCGTCGAGCGGTTCGTCGGACCCGCTTCAGCGCTCGATCAGATCGAATCGATCAGATGTAAAACGGGAGAACCGAGAGAAGAAACGACGGAGACGACCTGCGAAGCCGTCCGCCATCCGACGATACTCGAACGCTCCCCGTCGACGCTCGTTACGCATCTGTTCGTCGAATCGCTTCACACCTGCGACTCGATATGGGCTCTTGCCGCCAGACGGCTCCCGCCGGGTGTCGTGATCCAATCACGACGACACAGTCACCATCAAGAGTTCCGACTGCTCGTTCGTTCCGAAGAGAACGTCGAGGTGTTCTACGAGCGCTTCCAAGATCTTCTCAAGGACGGAATCTCTGCCCAATTCGGGCATCTCGGAAGCGTCGATCAGTGGGCGTACGACTCGCTGTCCGGGGTTTCACTCCCCGAAGAGCAGCGTTCGACGCTCCGGCTCGCGGTAAAAAAAGGGTATTACGAGACACCGCGTGAAACCACACTCGATGAACTCGCCGAAGAGTCTGACCTCCCCCGATCGACGGTCTCTTATCGGCTCCGACGGGCCGAGGCGGCCCTCACGAAAGGGTATCTCGGTCGCTTGACCCCCCCCGCAGCGGAGTGAACGAGTCTCCAGAATATAGGAAGTGACACGGCTGTCGGCCGTGGCTGTCGTCTTCTCCCGTCAGGACGGTTGTCCGACGCTGGCGTCGTCCTCGATTTTTTTGCCGGTCTCGGCAGCGTGAGACTCCAGCAGCCTGATTTCGAACTCGACGCGCTCGCCGGCGAGTTCGTGGTTAAAATCGATTGTAGCCGTTTCCTCGTCCACGTCGACGATCCATCCGACGTCGCCGGACTCACTCTCGACAAGTTCGTCGACTTCCGCGGTGGTGTCGCTGCGCTGTTCGAGTTCTTCGCGGGCGATGGTGACTATAGCGTTCTCATCGACCGGCCCGTAGGCGTCTTCAGGATCGAGGATGACCGTTTGGGTGTCTCCCACCGACATGTCCCGGACTGCTTCGTCGATCCCCGGGAGCACGTGCCCCTCCCCGACACGGAACTCGAGCGGCTTGAAATCGCGGCTGTCGTGGTAAATACCCTCGTTGAGTGCGACGTCGACGTCTGTCGTCTCGAATACTTTGCCGGCTCCGGGACCGTCGGCTAGCCGGCCGGTGAGGTGGACGATAGCAACTTCTCCTGGTTCGACCATTCTCACTCCTCGACCGTACAGTCGATGGCGTGGGGCATGTAGGCGTTGAGGCCGTAGCCGCTTTGATTCCAAGGGTACTGGTCGTCTTGGATGCTACGGAGTTGATCGTCCGGAGCGGAGATCGTGGCCGGCTGGGTGTAGCCGCGCTCGTCGGTCGCCCGCGAGACGAGCGTGTGCTCGCCCGCCGATGGATCTTCCCAGACGTAGCGGAACTGCCGCCAACCGCCGGCGTTGCCCGTCATCGGCCCGAAGAACTCGGCCTCACCCCACGTGTCACCGCCGTCGGTCGACACTTCGACCGTCTCGACGGCATCATCGCCAGCCCACGCGACACCGATAACCTCGATGGTACCGGCGGGCGAGGTCGAGACCGTCTGGCCGTCCCCCGGGTATCCGATGAGGGACTTCTCCAGTTGGTCGTTCATATAGGCGTTCTCGATCTCGCCGGTCTGTTCCATCTGTTCGCGGGTGTCGTAGACCGGGATGTCCTCGTAGTGTGTTGCCCGAGTGTCCTCTTCGGGAACGACCCGGTAGGAGTACTGCTGCCAGTGGGTGTAGGTCCGCTGGCCGTCCTCGGGGGCCCCTTCCTCTTCCCACTCGTCGCCGATGACCATCGTTTCCATGACGTGCATCCGGTTCAGCCACTTGACGTTGTTACAGCCGAACCAGCCGGGGACGAGCAGTCGGACCGGGAAACCGTGATCGGGAGAGACCGGCGACCCGTTCATATTGTAGGCCAACAGCACGTCGTCCATTACCTTCTCCATCGGGATCGACCGCGTGAAGATGTCTTCACCATCGGGATGTTCGCCGCCCATCGCGGTGAGGAAGTACTCCTCGCTCGTCTCGGCCCCGTAGTACTCGAGAATCTCGGAGACGGGCGTCCCGGTCCAGACGGTGTTTCCAACTGCACCGAAGCTCCACTGATTGCCGCCGACCTGCGGATCGAAGAAGCTTCGACCGTTGCCGGAACACTGCATCGTGTGGGTCACTGACTCGGTGCTGAAGGAGTGTTTGATCTCCTCCATCGACAACTCGATCTCGCTGTCGACGAGTCCCGTCAGCGAGACGCTCCACTCCGACTCCTCGATATCGGGGGTCGGGTAGTGGTTCCGGATGTAGTGTTCCTCCCGTGGCGTGATGTAGTCGGCGTAGGTGGACCTGGCAGCAGCCTCGCCGTTCTCGGGTTCCGGCGAGAGGATCTTCAGTCCCGGGTATCGCTCCGCAAGCGAGGGTTCGCTGTCTTCTTCCTCTTGTTCCTCTTCCGTGTCCGTCCCGTCTCCGCCGTCTTCCTCTGAGGACTCCGGCTCCTCGCCGTTGCCGTTACCGTTGCCATTGCCGTTGCCATTGCCGCCCCCCAGACAGCCAGCTAGTACACCGACTCCGGCCAGCGAGCCGGACGTCATCATGAACCGCCGCCGATTGACAAAACGGTCCCGAACCGAGCTCGTTTCGTCCTCGCCGTCTATCTCGCCTGTGTCTCTAGCCGTATCCGACTGTGACATATACGTCCAAATCCACATGGATGTTTATGAAATATCGTTTGGCACACGCCAAGAATATGATCCGCCCTGTTGTGGCCGGTTCGTCCCGGCGCCGTCTGTCACTCGTTGACGATGACGGTGCCGACCATCCCCTGGCCTGCGTGCGGCGTGCACACGTAGACGTACTCACCCGCAACGGTGAACTCGTGTTCAAACGTTTCGTCAACTTCCATGATCGCGAAGTGTTCGTCCCCTTCGTAGGACGTAAACGGTTCGGCACCGTCCGGATTTTCGCATTTCGGCGACGCTTCCGGATGGCTCGTGACGTTGTGTCCCTGGCTCTGTGCGGTCCATCGGACAGTATCGCCGACGCTGATCTCGACTTCCTCGGGCTTGTATCGAAGGCGCTTTTCAGGTCCCACGTCGACTTCAGTGACGCTGCTCCCCGATTCTTCTTCTCCGCTCTGTTCTCCACCACTCTCTTCGCTTCCTTCAGCCCCCTCTCCACCGTCCTGGCCTCCGGAACATCCGGCGAGTGTCGTCCCGATCGCTACTGTACCGACCGTTCGAAGCACGTCTCGTCGTTCGACCATCGTGTAACCGCGCCAAAGTATCGTGGTATTATATAATGTAGTTTGTCGCACGACAACTATTTCGCCGACCCTCGAACCGTGGCCGGACCTGTGGCCGTACTCCTTCCGCCCTGTCCTATGACTCGGTCTGGGCTCCGCCGAACCCCGGCACCGGAGCGGGCGGCTCCTCGGCCGGCTCTCTCGCCGACAGCACGAGCGTCGAGAAGTCGGTCTCGGTGAGGTTCCCGCGGTCCAGCGCCCGGAGCCACCCGCCCCGGACGAGCCACTTCCCGTGGAAGCCGCCCTCGGTGTCGAACACCCAGAACTGACAGTCCTCGGGCTCCCAGCCGTCGTCCTGTGCGTCTCTGAGCTCCGTGCTGACGTGGCCGAGATCCGCCTGCGTCAGCCCGGCGTCGGCGGTCTCGTACTCGACGTGGAGCGTCCCCGACTCGCGGGCGTGTCGCTCGACGTAGATCCCGAGGCTCATCAGGTTCAACTCGAGCCGGGCGACGATCTCCGAGGCGTCCATACCGAACGGTCGGGGAGCGACCGAAAAGAAACTGCCGCCATGCCGTCGGCCGATCCCGGTCCTACGCCCCCTCCGGCGGCACGTCCTGATAGTCGAAAATCGCCTCCCGGAGCTCCGCTGGGACCTCGGTCGGTGTGCCGGACTCGTCGACGACGACGTGGACGACCGATCCCTCGACGAGGCGTTCGTCGTCGGCGTCGCGGCACTCGTACTCGAACTCGATGCTGGAGTTCTTGATCCGGCTCACCCGCATCGCGTTGTAGAGCCGATCGCGGAACTCCGCGGGGCTGTAGTAGTCCAGTTCCATGTTGACGACGTGGACGTCCCAGCCGAGTTCGCGCATCTCGTCGTAGGGATAGCCGATCGCCGCCATGTACTCGGTGAACGTCTCGTCCTGATACGTCGCGTAGTTGCCGTAGAAGACGATCCCCTGGGCGTCCGTCTCCTCGAACCGGACGGTGTTCTCGTAGACCGTGTGCATACCCCACGACCGGACCGCGGGAAAATAAGACTGTAGGTCGATGCCGTATCGGCGCGCGATATCGCTCGGGTGATTATATAATCCCGATCCGTTATCCCCGACAAGTACGCACCCCCATGACCCGAACTGTGCTCGTCGTCGACGATTCCTCGCTACAGCGGACGATCATTACCGGTGCGCTCGGCGACCACTTCGAGGTCGTCGGCGAAGCCGAAAACGGTCGTGAGGCCGTCGAACTGTTCGAATCGACCCGTCCCGATCTCGTGACGATGGACATCATGATGCCCGAGATGGACGGCGTCGAGGCGACCGGCCAGATCAAATCATTGACCGACGAGACGAAGGTAATGATGTGTACGAGCGTCGAGCAAGCCGAAAAAATGAAAGAGGCCGTCCGTGCCGGTGCCGACGAGTACGTGACCAAGCCGTTCGACGAGGACGACCTCCTCGATACGGCGACGATGCTTCTGAACTGATACGGTCGATACGCCGGTCTGTAACGGACGATCTGACCGGTGGGATGTCGGTGGGCAGAATATAACAGCCACCGCTCCGTGCGTGAACGCATGCCCACACGCGATGACGAACTCGATCCACAGGCCGCCGCGCTGCTCGAAGAGCTCGAATCGGGAATCGCGCCGCCGTCTTCGACGCTTTCGGTCGCGACCGGCCGCCAACTCCTGGAGGAACTCTTCGCCGTCGAGGATCCCGAACCGGTCGGCGAACGGACCGATATCGAGATCCAGGGCCCCAACGGCCCGATCCCCCTCCGACTCTACGCGCCGGCCGGCGAAGGGCCGTTTCCAGTCCTCGTCTTCTTCCACGGCGGCGGCTGGGTCCGCGGTTCGATCGAGGCCTACGACGGTCTCTGTCGCCGACTGACCAACGGTGGCGACTGTCTCGTCGTCTCCGTCGAGTACCGACGCGCCCCCGAGCACCCCTTCCCGGCGGGCTTCGAGGACTGCTACGCCGCGACCGAGTGGGCACAGCGCCACGCGGCCGACCTCAACGGGGACCCCGATCGAGTAGCGGTCGGCGGCGACAGCGCCGGTGGGAACCTCGCTGCCGCGGTCACCCTCGCTGCCCGCGACCGCGGTGGCCCGGCTCTCGCCCACCAACTACTCGTCTATCCCTCGGTCGGCCACCCCGAACTGCAGTGGTACGACTCCTACGACGAGAACGGCACGGGCTACTTCCTCGAGATCGACAGCATCGAGTGGTACCACGAGCAGTACACCGATCCCGCCGACCGCGGCAATCAGTACGCCTTCCCGATCCGGGCGCGGGACCTTTCCGGGCTGCCGTCGGCCACCGTTCTGACGGCGGGGTTCGATCCCCTCGTCGACGAGGGCAACGCCTACGCCGACCGCCTCGAATCGGCCGGCGTCGAAACGACTCGGCTGCACTACGAGTCACAGATCCACGCCTTCCTCAACCTCTATGAGCACCTCGACGGGGCCGATCGAGCGATCGACGACGTCGCCGCCGAACTCCGGACGGCGCTCGGCGTCGATCAGTCGTAGGTGTCGGCCATCGTCCGATCCAGGAGGCCGTCGGGTTCGAGGACGATGTAGACGACGACGAACGCCTCGTCGGGATCGAGCACCCACACCGAAAACGGCGGATTGGCGTTCTCGGCGGCCCGGTCGACGAGCGGTTCGAGCGGTTTCGTGCCGTCTTCGAACTCCGAAAAGAGGTCCCGTCCGCCGGGCTGGGCCGCGAACGTGTAGACGATTCCGTTCGGGTTTCCGTCGGTGTCGTACGTCACCCGCGAGTTCATCGGATCACCCGACGCCCGGGCGGTCTCGAAGCAGGAACTCGCGGCCTCGAAGATCGGCTCGTTCGTCCGACGGAACCGGAACTGGGTCGCCGATTCGACGCGTACGTCCGCGAGCGTCGGTTCCGAACCTGTCCATTCGAGTTCGCCGTCGATCCGGTTCCCGACCGAGACATCGGGAAGCGACGCCCCGGGCACGGAGACCGGATCGGCCGACACGACGTCGAGCAAGAGCCGTTCGTCGTCGTTCCGCCCGGGCAACACTCGAAACGGGCCTTCGAGGTGGTCGGTCACC
>Ga0209917_1000931_pt1 | contig 12043 bp, 11 predicted proteins | sample SalPon2_C_H2O_MG_FD_185710 | JGI IMG/M metagenome (GOLD analysis project Ga0209917, IMG submission 185710) | Salt pond water microbial communities from South San Francisco under conditions of wetland restoration - Salt Pond MetaG R2_C_H2O_MG... | ecosystem: Environmental > Aquatic > Non-marine... | reverse complement strand
CCAAGAGGATGCTAACGATCCGACCCAAATCGACGAAACCGGCCAGCAGTGTTCCGGATTCAAAGGACAGACGCCGCCGCGGGACGGCCTCTCCCGCGGCGGCTCGGGAGAGCCGGGTCGATCACGCTGGGAAGGTGCACCAGGCGACACAATGACGCTTGTTGGAGCTTGCCGAGACACACTCCGTGTGATTCGTGCTGAACGTGGTGCAAAGCCTGATGAGCTGAGAGAGACGCTCGACGAGGTAGAGATCCTCTCAGGGAAGATTGACGAACTGTGGCACGACGGGTGGCGCGGATACGCGCCACTCGTCTATGACAACGAGAAGGTCGTTCCACACTCCGAAGAGTTTGTTACTGATGAAGGCGTCCACGTTAATCAGGTCGAATGCCTCTGGTCACTGGTGAATCCTTGGCTGCAGAAGTTCCGCGGTCTCTCGAAGCCTGGATTAGAGCAGTCCGTCCGAACCTACGGGTTCGTACGGACGCTAAACCTTGCTGGAGTACCGTTGAGTGGGCTTATTGACTGCTTCGCGGTCAACGTGTTTCGCTGACTCGATGGAAACGCTGCTATCCCATGAGAGCGTGAAACAAGTATGGGGCGCAAGAGACCGAGCATAACTCCGTGCCTCAGAGCACGTTTCGCTGACTGGTCCGTGTGCGAAAGAAGCCGAGTCATGGGCGTTACAGCCCGGGTGCCGCGCGGCGCGGCACCCGGGAAAGCCCGAATAGGTGAGTCTCTGCTTCACGCACTGGCGTCCCGGGTGAACAGACCATGTACCTCGGAATTGATGTCCACAAACGGTACGCACAGGTGGCAGTGATGGATGAGACTGGGGAGATCGTCGAAGAGGTTCGCGTCGAGAACGCGAACCTCGATGACCTCGCCCAGCGGTATGCTGGTGCAGACGCCGCAATTGAGGCGACCAGCAATTACTACCACATCCACGATACGCTGTCTGAACATTTGGATGTAACTGTTGCTCACCCGAAAGAGCTGAACCAAATCGCAGATTCAGACAAGAAAACTGATCGCGTAGACGCGAAAGAACTCGCGCGAATGGTACGGTTGAACTCGGTTCCTGAAAGCTATGTTCCAACTGACAAAATAAGGGAAGCCCGCGCACTCGTGCGCGGGCGGCAGACATTGGTTGAAAACCGTACAAAATACGCGAACAAAATTCACGGACTCCTCTCCGATCACGGCATCACTGAAGACGTGAAACCGCTGTCAGTTGAGGGACGAGAGTTCCTGCGGGAACTCTCACTCCCAACGCCGTGGGATGCGCTGCTTGCTTCGTATCTCGAAGTGGTTGAAACACTCACCGAGGAGATTCAGAAGCTCGAAAAGACGATTGAAGAGCGTGCTGGGTCTCTGAAGGAGACCCAGCTGCTCATGACGATACCCGGAGTAAGTTACTTCACGGCACTGACGATCTACGCGGAGTTAGGTGAGATTAGCCGATTTGACGATGACAAAGCGGTCGTCAGTTACGTCGGACTGAATCCAGTGATCCGCGAGTCAGGCGACTCGCGGATTGAGGGAAGCATCTCGAAACGTGGATCTGGTCGTGTAAGATGGTTGCTCGTTCAAGCGGCTAATACCGCAGTTCACACCTGTAATGACGAGTATTTGAGCCAGTTCTATGAACGGATAGCGAGTCGAAAGAATTCACAGAAGGCGATAGTAGCGACCGCTCGGAAGATGTTGGTATCGATCTACCATATGCTTGATCGGGGAGAAGTGTACGATCCACCAGGCGTGACCGCATAGCCAACGGATCTGAGGGCCGCCCACCAGCGGCCCTCAGTGGCCGACCGGGGGCAGCGTGAGCGACTGCTATCGCCAAACAGCGACCGCACCGCGGACACGTATTGACCGCTTACCGGCTGTGGAGACAGCAGACTCCCCGACGGCGTAATCATTTTATGATCAGCGGTGGTTTGTTTGGTTAGCAGCGTTTCCATAGGTGAGTTATGCAAGAGCCTTGTTCGATATTATAATCTGACAGAATCCGCCGGATACGGGCCTCTGCGTCGGTAGGAAGTCGGTCGACGTGCGGTGGTAATCCATAGGCGACCAAATCATCGCCATCGGTACTACCGGCACGGATATGGATACGGAGTCGATTGTCTTTCGTGTCAATGCCTAAAATATTCATGTATCATTGTAGTGCAACTTCAGACGTGAACTGCTAAATATAACTGATAGACGGCAGTGGCATGAATCTAGCAGATCACAATGGAAGGCCACTAGCCGGTGGTGAGGGTCACTCGTCACTGGCGGTTAGTAGCAATGTGTTCATCACGAGGGTGGCAATAGCTCGTCTGAGCCGCTCGGAAACTGCTTGATCCGAGATGTCTAATTCATTAGCGATCTCTTGTGTCGAGATCTGCCGTGGCAGCGAATAATACCCCATTTCGACAGCGTATTGCAGTGTCTCGCGCTGCGGCGTCGTGAGTCCGTACCACGGCCCTGCATCAGGCCTGGTTGGATTATAGATCTTCCTGATGTCTATTGGTACGTCCCCATCAAAACAATTCTCCTGAAACATCGAGAGGGCTTCGTGAGTTCGAAACCTGATCTGGAATACCCATTCGTCTGTCCCACCATTCGCCTCCAAAATATGCCCATCCCTTGCGAGCACGCTGTCAAAGAGCGTATCGTCATTGATCTTCCAGTTAAGCCCATACAACGTTCCTCCGTCGTGGGAATTGACGACGTAGAGATCCGATACTGAGGGATGCTTTCGAACGTGGGCTTCGAATGAATCGCGGGCGCGGTCGGAGATTTGAAAAAACGGGACGGCGTGCTTACCGAGTGGGACCATCGTCTTGAGGCTCACATTCACATCTTCATCTATAGAGAGAATCCGGCCGAGCTGAAACTCTGCCGACGGAATCCCCAACTCGATTATCACACTCATAATTGCATGAAGACAGACAACACGGTTAATCCCCCACTGTATTATTACTGTCACATGTGGTTTTGAGCATGGTATACCATGCTTTCCGGTATGTATATACCAATGGCAGATAAATACTATGCGTGTTGACAACCCTAAGGCCTAACTGGCAGTATTTCGCTCTTCAGCTTACAGCAACTGAGAGCGACTGTTCCATGTTTCGACAGCGGTTGCGGGTAGGGACAGGGCCATGAGCGATAATCCGTGGACCGGCACCCTCAACACATCGGCCGAATTCAAAACAGCATTGGGTAACCTGCTGGCAGCGGCTGAAAAAAATGATATTGATATCCAAGGGAGTTGGGTCACCGACGGCAGCGAAGCACACACCAATTGGGAGGTAATGATCTATGAACTCGAATAACAGATATCAAACCCTCTACCCCCGCACTCGGCGCATATTCTCACCAGCCTTTGAACTAATACGTTGATGTTGACTCTCAGCAACTAGTCACTACCAATGGCTCGATGCCATGGCTCATATTTCAATAGTATAAAAAGGCCATTGTAGACGAGTGTCGTTCTTTATATGCAACTCGAATAACTGTACAACATCATACATTTATCATCGATACATTGGCAGGAGATCAACTACTGAACGGAAATGGCATCGCTGGTGAAAATTTCGATTCATTAGATTCTGACAAACTACACAGTAGGCCATCTCTCGTGGCTGTTTTACTGCCTTCTGTATCAGCTCCGAACCAGCGACAATTGAGTTGGTTCCGGCGCGGTGTTCCAGTGTCATCAGCTACTGGACCCCGCGGCTAGGTGCTGACGTATCCAGTCACGGACTATAAGAAAGCCATTGTACACCATCGAATATTGTTATGCTAGAGAGTACCGTGTGAATAATTATGGGGAGACTAGAACCAGGATCGTTTGTATTTCGGGTACAAAAGGGAATGAATACCCACGGGGTACTCTCGCTGACCACACGATCGGTTGAGCGAGTGTACCAGGTGGTGGCCTACGATGATGAGTCGGTTCGAACAGAGCTCACAAAGGCTTCTGCAGGGAGTGTCGTGCATGTCAAGCTACATCGAATCCCGGGGCGGGCAAGCGTCTACCGGGCGACTTCGGTCGCCAACGTAGATGCAGACCAATCCGAAGATCTCTCATCGCGGGAGGTACCACAAAAAAACCTCAATCGATTGAATGGACCGATGGATAAACCAGCTGTTGCCGAACAGAAAGGCCTCTCTACCGACGTGATCCCTGTCCCGGGGCCAGACGAACGGCAGGATGATGACAATGCCTGATCCTCAGCGTGTCTTGGTCTTGGGAAATCCCGATGAAGGGGTAGCACCTCCATCAGTACTGTCGGGTGAATCTGGATTTGAGGTTGAAACAGCGTGTAGTCATGATGAAGCATACGACCGCCTTTCGCAGAACAATATCGATTGTGTCCTCACCTCAGTAGAAGGGGCACGAACGAGGACGATGGATGCCATTGCTGATCATCCTGATGTCTCGGTGTGTATAGTGATTAAAGCAGGCCCACAGCCGGTTGTTCTCGAACTCGATCCCATTCGAACAGGTGGCCAATTGGCCAACGGTGGACAATTGACCACGATGCCCGGCAAACGAACGATGTTGAGTCATCAAATCGAAGCAGCAGTCACCAGTGAGCAGGAAGCTCTCAACAGGTCAACCCCTGATCCAGAGAAGATCTATGAGCGGATCAGTGATGGCTTCTTCGCGGTTAATCGGGTCTGGGAGTATACCCACGTGAACAGCGAGGCGGCGGCCCTGACAGGTCGATCCCAAACGGAATTGATAGGTACGAGTGTATGGGACGCCTTCCCCGAACTCGTTGACTCACCATTTGAGGATGCCCTCCGGCGTGCGATGGAATCCGGCGAGACCACAACGGTCGAAGCGCACTATCCAGCCCACGGGATCTGGTACGATGTGTGTGCCTACCCCGACGATGAAGGCATCTCAATTTACTTCAGAGATGTCACCGAACGGATCGCTCGCCGTGAGAAGTTAGAACGGGAAAACGAACGGCTTGAGAAGTTTGTCAGTATCGTGAGTCACGACCTCCGAAACCCGCTGAACGTTATCAGAGGAGCCCTTGATCTCATTGAAGAGACCGGCGACACCGCACACACGGACTTAGGACTTAGGGGTGTCGGCCGGATGGAAGATCTCATCACAGATTTACTGCAACTCGCCAAACAGGGGAGGAAAGTCGAAGCAACCGAGCAAGTGGTCCTTGCTGACGTGTGCACACAATGTTGGGAGACAGTCGATACGCAGTCTGCGGTACTTGAGGTTGAAGACGGAGATACGATACTGGCTAACAAAAATCGTCTCAAGCAATTGCTAGAGAATTTGTTCGGGAATGCGGTCGAACACGGCGGTGATGAAGTGATTGTTACCGTTGAACCGCTCGTAGATGCAGCGGGCTTCTACGTGGCTGATACCGGGCCGGGAATTCCGGAATCCGACCGGGAGAAAGTGCTGGAGCACGGCTACTCAACATCGAACACTGGAACTGGATTTGGGCTCTCAATCGTCAGCGAGATCGTCACTGCTCACGGATGGCAAATAACGGTCTGTGAGAGTGAGTCTGGTGGTACACGGTTTGAGATATCCGGCGTCTCCACCGTCGAATCTTAAGACGCTGAGTCTAGTCCAGAGCAGGAACCCATTGCCAGCACCGATTGAGAGGAGTAATCAATCATTCGCGATCTCAGTGTTGCTTTCACACTAAATGACCGGAAATCTGTGACAATACAACTCCTGTAGATATTTACAAATAAATACTTACAAAGATGGTATCGTAATTATCTCTTTAAAATTCGAATATTTTTTGGTATATGTCATTTATATTAGTTTGGAATAAAACGCGATATGGATAGTAAATGAGTTTGAACATTACATCGCATAAGTAATACTCAAAGACATAGATACGTGAGAACTTCCGGAGGTTCTAGGTTTTTGAGTGCTCCCAGAGCGGCATCACGAAGCTCATCGAGATCTTCGAACAAGCGGTTGCCAAGCACCTGATTGAGCTTTCGCCAGCACTCTTCCGTGGGGTTCAGCTCCGGTGAACCCCGCGGAAGGTAGCACAATTCGATTGGAGTATCTTCAACGAACTCTTGGACTTTGTGCGCCGTAAAATACGACGCACTATCTAAGACGACGCAGATTTTCTCGCCAAATTTTGTCTGCATTCGTCTTTAGCTAATTCGCTTCCTCCTGCTGTGTAGCCGTAGCGAGTCTCTCGTGGAGGATCGGTCGTTCTTGATGGATTTTCTGGGCATCCTCAGCCATTCGTTCGATCAACGGCGGTGGTGAGTAGCCGAGATACTGGCTGAGTTCATGGAGGATGAGCTGGGCGTGCGACCGGAAGGTCGCCGCCCAGCGTTCCGGTGGAAACACTGTGTCATCTGCGGCATACTCACTCACCAGATCAAGGAGTTCTCTGCTCACCAACAGCGTCAACAGGGCCGCATACACGAGAATCTCTACGACGTGTTTCTTCGTCGTGTCGAACTCATCGAGTTCGTACCGACTCTTCAGTTCTCGAAACAGCAACTCTACCTCCCACCGACAGCGATAGATTGTCGCTATATCACGCGGTAAGAGCTCCTCCTGCGGGAGATTCGTAATGTAGAGGTGGTAGTCGTCGGCGTCCTCGTCGCGGACGCCGACGACACGGAACCGCTTCGTATCGAACGACTGTGTTCCTCCGTACATCCGTCGCTGAAACTCAACTTCGACCTCTACATCAATGATCTCTCGATGGAGATCATCGACTACATCTCGGATCTGCTTGCCCTCCAGCGGAATGGCGCGGCCGCGCCATTCCCGGAATTCCTCTGTTATCACCGGGTTCGCATTGTCCTTCAACCGGCTCACGAAGAACCCGCCGTTCTCATCAATTAGCGCAAACCGGCGGTACTTGAAATAGGCTTGATCGAACAGCACCAACCGATCTTTGAGCCACGGGCCGGTGTCGAATCCGTTGCTGTCGTGGACTTTCTCGTCAGTGATGCTGAACTGCTCGATACTCTGGTCAGTGACGTTGTGGAGCAGGTGGAGCCGCGCTCCACCCTGCTCCCCTCTACGAGGTTGAAACTCATCGGCGAGAAACTCGTGCAGCCGAAGAATCGTGCCGTCAGCGGCGATGATGTCTCTAAAACGGTCGAACTCGTCACTGATCGTGTGGGGGACAGCGACCTCGTCGAGCCGTTGTTCGACGAGGTCGCAGAGGAAGTCGGCGAGTCGTGGAGTTAACCGGTGGTAGAAGCCTCCGGCCGTGAGTGTCTTGTCAGCCGTACTATTGTAGCTACGCCGGAAGGCTGCAAGTGTTCGGCTCTCGCCGGTGGCGAAGCCGAACACGAATGCCCAGACGAGAGCGGGAATCTGGAGTTTACCCTCTCGTTCGACCACGCCGTGTTCCTCGGCGTGGTCTTCGAGCATTGTCGATGGAAAGAACGTAGTAAGCCGATTCACAATTCGGGATGAGGAGGCGTCTTGGTGCACACTTGCCGCCTCCTCGCTACTCTCTCAAAGATATCTCGACAAGCTACCGCTGTCAAGCGGTTCTGGGATTAGCTAAAGACGGATGGAAGGCGCGTATCTTGGACAGAGACATTATCATGGGACGACTTATGATAGCCATCCATCAGTAACACAAAGATTAATATATTAATGAAATTAAGTTTAGGCATGGATAGAAATACAACTAAGTGTAGTAAATGTGACCGAGTTTACAATATACATGTGAACATGCGTTGTCCACGATGTAAGGTGCCAACAAAGCCACCAACGGACAGAGGGCTGACGTGGAGAAAGTAACTGATCAAACACCCTCTCATTTTGATGGATATTTTTCCGATCAGAGTAGAGACGAACAGTTATACAACCTTGCCGCAAAAATTGATTTTTTATTCTATCTGGTAAGTATAATATTATGGGTAGTGAAGAGGAGTTGACAAGCCGTCCGATACGAGTACTGCACGTTGATGATGACTCGCAGGTTGTCGAACTAATTAAAAATCGTCTTGAACAAATGGCTGATCAAATTACTGTTCAGACTGCAACTACTCCCAAAGAAGGATTGTCGATGCTAGCTACCAATGCCGTAGACTGTATCATCTCGGATTATAACATGCCGACACAAAATGGGATTGAATTTTTGCACACTGTTCGAGAGGAACATTCTGATCTGCCATTCATTCTTTACACGTCGAAGGGTTCGGAAGAAATCGCCAGCGAGGCCATCACTGCTGGCGTGACCGACTATTTACAGAAAGAAGCAAGCCCGGGCCATTATCAATTGCTGGCAAGCCGGATTAAGAACTCTGTCAGTCAGTATCGGGCGCAGAAAGAACTTGGCCGAAAGGAGGATTTGCTTGCATACACCGAGCGTCTCGCCCAAACTGGAGGGTGGCATTTCGACATTGAGACCGGGGAAACCCGCTGGACAGACGGCACATATGCAATATATGGACTTGAGCCCGACGCGGAGCTGACAAGGCAAGAGGCAATTGACTTCTACCACCCTGAGGATCGGAGTGAAATCAAACGATTGGTTGAACGGTGTATCGAAACGGGCGAGTCCTATGAGGCTACGCTCCGACTGATTGATACTGACAACCAACTCCGTTGGGTGCTCACGAACGGTGAGGCCATTCGAGAAAAGGGAGATATTGTCGCCATCAGAGGAGCTATTCGGGATATCACAGAACTTAGAAAATGTGAAGAATTCCTCAAAACTGCTCAAAAACCAACTGGTTGAGTTGCGCCTGCTTATTATTACAATATTTTACATTGATAACTAATAAAATACATCTGTTATCGTATATCCTGTGGCTGAACATAGAATGAGATCGGCACCACTGATCTGCCAACTATAATCTCTGTATCGGTCAGCCAGCTGTCTATCAACTATTATATGGATTGCTTCGCCAGTTCTTGGATAGACCGCGCGCGAATTGTACACGTAGAATTGCACTGGAACTGTCGGTCACGAGAGCGGCGTGATGATAGATTGAGTCGCGTTGAGCAGCCCCAAGATGCGAGAATTGAGTGCTCAGTTTATTTACACCGAGCGCGTACCTCTCTCCGAGGAAAATATTATGAACAAGAACGTCGGCGGTATGGATCGTATCGCTCGCCTCGTTTTCGGTTCCATCCTAGTTTTGGTTGGGATCGCTGGCTACGTGGGCTTACTTGTCTTGGCAGTCGGTCCGTTACCCCAAGCGCTCACTTCAGCAATCGTGTTGCTTGTTGGGGTGATACTGCTGGTCACCGGGGTCATCCAGAAGTGTCCACTCAACCGAGGCCTCGGATTCAACACGTACCGCCAGAAGAAATCCAGCGAATCAGAAGAGCCAACAGTGACCCATCCGAAGTAATCACCTCCCTTTCTTCGACGACGATACTGCCCAGCTAATGAGCTGATCGATCCACGCTCTGATGGTATGGAGCCTGCTTAATCCCCAAGAGCATGGACTAGGTGACGGGGTGGCAAAGGCCGGTGCAAGATATGCGTATTCTAGCGCGACGCTCTGATTGGCCTCAGTGCCAAGGAAGCACCATCATGGGTCAGCCCGGCTGCCGTTGGGCAGCCGGGCGACGAACCCGCATGGCTGTAGCTCCAGTCCATGCACGACCACTCCAGAGGAAACCATGTACACGCTCGGCATTGATCTCCACAAAGACGAATCGCATGTGGTTGTGTTGGATGACAATGACGAGATTGCCGACGAGGTTCGCGTCCAGAACGCGAACCTCGAAGAAATCGCCAGACAATACGCTGGCTGAAAGCTGCGATTGAAGCAACCAGCAACTACTACACCGTTTACGATACTCTTAACCAGTATCTTGATGTAGTCGTCGCCGATCCAAGCCAGACGAAGGCACTCGGTGTCGTTGAGGCGAAGAATGATCGGTTAAACGCGAAGTTGCTCGCGCAACTTCGCCCGGCTGGGATGATCGCCGGAAGCTACGTTCCCTCGAAAGAGCTCAGGGAACGCCGCGCACTTGTTCGAGGACGGAAGCAATTGGTCGAGAAACGGACTGATTTCAAAAATCAAGTCCACGCCGTCCTTGACCAACAAGGGATCAGCTACGACTGGAATCCGTTCACCCAGAACGGGCGGGAGATCCTCGCCGACGAGGATCTCCCACTGGACACAATCTCCCGGACACTGATTGAGTCGTACTTAGAGATTATTGACACGCTGAATGAGCAGATAGACCGGTTGGAGGAGCTAATCCAAGATCGCGCTGCGTCTCTGAAGGAGACGCAGCTCCTGATGTCGATTCCGGGAGTGAGTTTCTTTTCGTCGTTGCTGATCACTTCAGAACTCGGCGACATCGACCGCTTCGACCGTGACAAAGAGGTTGTGAGCTTCGCTGGATTAGATCCGGTCGTCCGCGAGTCGGCTGACTCGCGGACTGAAGGTGGGATTTCAAAACGAGGTAATCCTCGGTTACGGAGTATCCTTGTCCAGTGTGCGAATGTAGCAGTTCACACTTGTAATGATGAATACCTCAGCAACTTCTTTGAGCGGTTGAAACGGCGGAAGGACTACTCAATAGCGATAGTAGCGACGGCTCGAAAGTTGCTGGTATCGATCTACCACATGTTAGATCGGGAAGAGGTGTACGATCCACCGGGAGTAAGTAGCTGAGCACCGCCGCCTCGGCGGTGCTCTGCGGCCGGCCATCGGCCGCGATAGCCACAGCTATACGCTAGACACGTTCTGACCGCCTGAGGTAAGGGTAGACAGCCACCCTGAGCTGTCTGTCGATTATTGGTTCAACAAAGATCAACTCTCGCTACTTCACCCGAAATAATATTACTCTCAACGTGAAAAGCTTAATTAGCAGGCTCCATAGGTATATTTTGCACAGCCACACCTGCCAATTCCAAAATAGATACTGCTGTTTCAGCATTTTCGGTAAGAGCCAAGAACTTAATGTAGCCGTTCAGCTCGTCCTCTTAGAGTCTCAAAACAGCGGCTCTAGTTCACCGTTACTATTCATTAGCTCCAAGAACCTGTCTTTGCTTTCACCGGAGATCTCTCCGAGATTCTGCTGTGCTTCGATCGCAAACTGCTGGAGTTCTTTCACTCGCGGGACATTCGTTACGCCACCCAGCAACACGATCGTTGCGACGGTTCCTTCCCCGCGTTGTGGATAGTCGCCACCGCGGACTTCCATCGATCCGGTCTGTTCTTCGAGCCAGTTGCGCCCGTGCTCAATCCCCTTTCGGTTGAGATATCCTGGCGGGCCAGCGACAACAAGCAGTGCCCGCTCGGTACCGTTCACCTCACATGGCAGTGTGAGGCGACCAAGCGTCGCCTTCCGCACGAGACTTGTGATCCGGTTAGTAGCCTCCGTGCTGTCGATCTCATCATCCGACTCGCCGCGAAGCCGTGAGAGTAACCCCTTCCGCTCTGGCTCATCTACCGCGACGTCGGCGTAGCCGAGCGAGGAAATCCCGCCGCCTTTGAGCGTGTTGATGATCTCCGAGGAGTCAACTACACTCTCGGCGACGTCGGTTCCGTCGGCCACTTCACCTGCACTGAAGAGCACGCCGAACCGCTGGACGAGTTCTTTGTTGATCGCGTTGAAGCCCTCCTCAACAGACTCGCCAGAGTTGCGCCATGCATCGTTGTCGAACAACATGACGTTATCGACCTTGTCAACGAACGTTTTGAGCGATCGGGCGGCATTTAGCGTGTAGATCCCACCCTCATCGCTACTGGGGAGAATTCCTAGCCCGTACACAGGTTCGGTATAGATCCGTTTGAGGTTCTTGGCAATCACGGGTGCCCCACCCGATCCGGTTCCGCCACCGAGCCCTGCGACAACCAGAAATGCGTCGATCTCGTGGGTTGGTATCGAGTCAAGTGCTCCAAGGATCTCGTCAATGTTTTCATCGGCAACCTCTGCGCCCAGTTCGTTGTCTGCACCTACGCCGTGACCCTTCACCCGCGACTGTCCGATCAGGATCCGGCGATCCATTGAGACGCGGTCAATTCCTTGGAGATCTGCTTTTGCCGTGTTGACAGCGATGGCACCACGAACAATATCCGCACCCGTCTG
>Ga0209917_1000930_pt1 | contig 12048 bp, 9 predicted proteins | sample SalPon2_C_H2O_MG_FD_185710 | JGI IMG/M metagenome (GOLD analysis project Ga0209917, IMG submission 185710) | Salt pond water microbial communities from South San Francisco under conditions of wetland restoration - Salt Pond MetaG R2_C_H2O_MG... | ecosystem: Environmental > Aquatic > Non-marine... | reverse complement strand
TTCGAGAAAATAACCCATCGAATCAGCTTCGCAAAGGGGTGGTGTGAGAAGTTCCTTGACTTTCAAAAGTTATCTTAATCATTAGACGGGCTATCAGACAGTTTCAGACGAACCCTCGTGGGGTTGAAGCATCGAGCCAACGTCAATGTATGTAACGTTCTCGGAGTTTCAGACGAACCCTCGTGGGGTTGAAGCAACAGGCGACGCGGAACGGCCATTTGCGCCAACTGGGTTTCAGACGAACCCTCGTGGGGTTGAAGCTCAAAGGATCATAGCCTAATTGGTTGTTAGTGGCTGTTTCAGACGAACCCTCGTGGGGTTGAAGCATAGTGCGGTCGTAGTCGGTGGGGAGGTCGTCGTGTTTCAGACGAACCCTCGTGGGGTTGAAGCGCGGTTGCCATCTGGATCTTCGATGTAAGCATCATGGTTTCAGACGAACCCTCGTGGGGTTGGGCCGTCTGCGCCCATTTGTCGAGAAATGTGGGCACGGTGGAGTGATTGGCCGCATGGGCTCGGCGACCGTCCGAAGGTTCTCAATCAGCGAACTAAATCTGTCAGTGGACACACCACGTTTCAATTGAAAACCCAGACTCGCAGCTGGCAGCCTCTATCTTATTGTTAGTAGATAATACTAACTCTTGCACGATACTCAATTCAAACGTGCAACGATCTCATACCAGAGCATTGCTTAACACACCGTGATACCCGGAGAATTTGAGGTAGCAGTGGCGTTAAACCGGTTGCACGCTTCTCTACAAACGTGTAAATCCTGATTCATTCGCTCTTTCACCTCTAAGAGCGAGTAGATCGGCTGGTTCCTCTACTTTCGTGTAAACAGGGTGCAACAGTTAGCATTAAGATAGAATTGTATCAGAGTAGTGTCTATCGATACAAGACAGCACTCAACTCATGCTTCAGGCAGTTCGAGTATGACTGTGTTACCAGTTGACGGATTCTGTTCAAATCTGATTGACCCTCCCGACCGTGATACCAAGAGCTGGACAAACCACAACCCGAGACCGCTACCATGATCTAACTGTGTTCGCTTTTTATTCCCTAACAATACTTCGCGCTCCATCTCTGGGATTCGTGGGCCATTATCGATTATCCTGATCTGAATCGTCTCAGCCGCTTTTGTAACAGCAACCTTGACTTTCGGTGAGTCGTCTGGATTATGGATAATCGCGTTTGTGAGTAGTTCTTTGATCCCTTGTCTAAATTGGTTTTTCGCCCGTATCTTAATGCCGTCTGGACAACTAATAGTAATCGTTGCCTTAGGGAACTCCGCTCTGATATTCGTTGTAACCTGACGGAGTAGTGGAGCAACATCAACCGAAATTGGGTCTGTAGAGTCATTAAATAATTTTGCCATCTTTCGTTCCGTTTCGGTAGTATCAATCAGCTTTTTGCTCGTTTCCATGATATGGTTAGCATGTTTTGCGTTATTTCCAGATGCGTTGTCATATATAAGATTCGCTCGTCCTCGGATCACGTTCATGTCATTACGTACATTATGGCGCAGTACTCGATCGGCAAGCTCTAATTGCTGTTGGCGTTCTTTTCGTTTGGTCACTTCACGAAGGGTTCCCACTGACCCGTTGAACTTGTCACCATCATACGGAAGAACAGCCATGTGATCTTCACAAATAACGGAATCGCCGTCACGTGTGTGCACTGTTATTTCAAATGTGGTTGTTTCCGGCCCGTCACTTGACAGCAACCGAGCCAACTGTTGTTCAGCTCGTTCAATTGCGTTTTCTCCTTTGATCAGTGACGGCGTGCTACCGAGAATTCTTTCCTTATCATAGCCGACTAACTCAACGAACTCGTCGTTGACGTAAGTAAATCGACCCCCTTCATCAACAACATACACCGCGTCAGTGAGGGCTTGGATTATTGTCTCGGACTTTTCAAGTTCCTGCCGTTGGCGTTTCTTTTTATTGATATCAATGTGAATACCGACAGCTCGAATCGGTTCACCATCCTCGTCTCGCTCAGCCACTTGCCCGATATCTCGAATCCATTTCCACTCCCCAACTGCGGTTTGCATCCGGTGTTCGGTGTCGTAATACTCAGTTTCACCGCTAAAGTGGGCGGCAAGAGCTGCATTCACTTCCTCTATATCTTCAGGATGAACCCGTTGTTTCCAGGCCTCAATCGTCGGCTCGATCTCGTCAAGCGATAGTCCAAGCATTTCAGCCCACTGCTCATTGAACGTGACTGAATCTGTCTGGATATTCCAGTCCCATACACCCAGATTTGCCCCCGTAACAGCAAGGTCGAGTCTATCTGTGAGTTCGCGCAGTTCCTGCTCGCGCTGTTCACGTTTGCGAGCAGTTGTGATGAGTTCACTCGTCATCCGTAGAGTGTTTATAAATTCATCTGACCATGGCTGCTGTTCCTCTACCCAATCAAATCCGACGAACCCGACGAGTTCGTCGTTAGAAACCATTGGCGTGACAATTAACGATTTAATATTCTGTTCCTGAAGAAGTTCCTGTACGGCTACAGCTTCTGGCGGCAATTCGGAAACAGTTGGAATGACTATATTCTCGAAGGCTTCTAATTTCTCAATCCACCAAGGCAGAGTGTCTTGCGGTATATTTTGAAGCATGTCGATCTGGGGTTCAGTGCCCTCTGAACACCATTCATGCGTATTACTGAGTGTGTTAGCCGCAGAATCTATGTTAAATACATAGCTTCGATCTGCGTTAACAAGTACTCCGATTTTCTCCAGCGTGCGGTCAATGAGATTGTCAATATCATACTCATTTGTTCGAAGGAAATCGATAGAGAGTTCGGTAAGTTCGGTTTCAAGTGTTTCCAAGAATTCGATTCTTTGTTCGCGCCGTTGATTAGTAACTGAGTCAATTACTCGGTTTAATAAGAGAGCGTAGTCATCGGTATCGCTCTTTTTTTCAATATAATCAGTAACCCCAGCACTGATAGCTTCACTAGCCACTTCTTCTGAGCCCTTGCCAGTATATAATATAAATGGAAGATTGCACTGGTGCTCGGTAACGGCCTTGAGAAACTCGATGCCATTCATCCCTGGCATCTTGTAGTCAGATACAATGCAGTCTATCTGGCGATCAGCTAACAGTTGCAAACCCTCATCGGCACAGGTAGCAGTCTCAACAACAAGTCGGTTATCTTCACGCTCGAGATAGGTTGCAATTCGGTCTGTAACCTCAGGGTTATCGTCAACATGAAGAACATGAATCTGATTTTGAGCTGTTACAGACATAGTTTCTTGCTAGACAATATCAAAGAGTGATTCGAAGGAATATCATCGTTTCCCCTGTCAGTAAATTTATAATAGATGCAGCTTCCAACTTCTAATCCCTATATCACGTGCTCTATTGAAATGTAAGAAAAGAAACCGATCAGAGGTTCTTGAGACTATGGAGTGCGAATAGCGAAAACAATTTTTCCGAACTGGCGGCACCAGAACGACGAACGAAGGGCCGCACGCAGTTCGCCAAATGTACATCGCATATCGAGAGGATAATAGAACGCGTTGGGGCAAGTATCGCTTTGGGGCATAAATCGAGCCGATTACATACCTCAAAGAGGAGACTAACTCTCTATACACAGCGTAATTCAACAATAAAAACGCTACCTTCAGGCTCATTGTCTTCAACCCAGACAGCACCGTTATATCGATCAACAAGCGTCTGGACGAGGTATAGTCCGATCCCAGTACCACCACTGTTGAGCCCCTTTTCGCCCTCACAGAAGATTTGGCCTTTCTGTGTATCAGGAATCCCCGGCCCGTTGTCTGCAATACGAACATGAACCACCTCCTCATCAATAGTCGCCGAAACAGTCACTTCGGGCAGTTCCTTGTCATTGTGAGTAATAGCATTACTCAATAAATTCCGGAACACTGACTCTAGCATTTCATCAGCCATTATATTTATATCTGGGAGAGTCTCCTCAGCGGAAACAAGAGCACGTTCGTGGTTCTCACGCACCTGAGCAATTTCTCCTTCGAGAACGGACGGAAGATTCCTCGGGGTCAGATCGGCTTCAGAACGGAGCATCGCCTTAGTGACTTCTCCTGCGGTCTGGGTTATATCAATAGCTTCACTACCTGAGTCTATGACCTTTTGCAGATACTCCTCATCCTCGTTTTCAACATTGTCTGTGAGCATCTTGGCGTACGAGACCACGATATGGAGATTGTTGCGAATGTCGTGGCGAACCATTTGATTAAGAACCTTGAGATCGTTGCGCTGATCCTCAAGAGTTTGCTCGTATGCTTTCTGTTCGTTGACATCAATATAGATACCGACAGCTCGAACCGGCTCACCACCCTCATCACGTTCAACAACCCTTCCGATAGCACGAAGCCATTTCCAGTTGCCATCAGCGGTTCGCATCCGGTATTCTGCCTCATAGCAATCCGTTTCACCTGAAATATGATTATCTAATGCCTCCTCGACAGCAGCAAGATCCTCAGAGTGAACACGTTGTTTCCACTCATCGAAATGCAGTTCTGTTTCATCAAGTGAGTAGCCTAGCATCTCTTCCCACTGGTTATTGTGCGTTACCTGATCGGTAGTCATATCCCAATCCCAGATGCCGATATTTCCGCCGGTGACAGCTAATTCGAACCGTTCAGTGAGTTCTTGAAGTTCTTGCTCACGCTCCTTACGATCTGAAATATCTCGGTAGAGCCAAAGGTTGGCAGGCCCGTCTGGGAGCGTGTACGGAGTATAGTGCCGTTCTAACACACGTCCGTCTGCGAGTTCGAGTTCATCATCGTAGACCGATTCACGCTCTGATATTCGGTGCTCGATTCCGTCAATAAATGCGTCTGGATCGGCAAAGAGCTCCTTGACATTTTCAGCTGCTGAAACACAATCACGCCCGGTCATCTCGTCGGCAGAGAGGGGAAGATCAAATAGCTGTGACAGCCGGTCATTTGTTATGAGGATGTCTCTATTCGCATCTTCGACTAACACCCCCATTGGCAGATTTTCGACTATCGTTCGCAAGACAGTATTCGATTCATCGATCTCTTGCTCTCGTCGTTTCTGTTCGGTAATATCTGTAGAAACACCACAAACACCGATTATTTGTCCGCTGGCATCGTATGCTGGAGACTTTCGAGTGAGCCGAACAGTATTCCCTGTGGCTGTCGGAATCTCTTCCTCGATTTCGATCACTTCACCACTCTCGATGACTTGTTGATCATCTTTCCTCGTCTCTTGAGCGACTTCCGATGGAAAGAGATCTTCATCTGTGAGTCCGATGATCTCCTGATTACTGATATCAAATAGTTCCTGACCGGCTTTATTCATCAGTCGGTACTGGCCGTCAGTGTCCTTCAAAAATACTGCCGCAGACATTGTTTCACAGACAGTTTCATAGAGATCATTTCGATGTTGTAATGCCTCTTGCTGCTCTTTTTGTTCGGTTATATCCCGAGCAACACCGATGATATAGGCTACTTGTCCGTCATCAAGTATTGGTGTCAGTTTTGTCTGCCAGCAAATGCTTTTAGACTGGAATTCATACTCATTCTCGTACTGAATCGTATTATTCTCTTCAACACAGCGACGGCATTCCGCTTCAATAGCTACATCTAGTTGGTTATTATAAACTTCTCTCGGAGTCAGACCACGCAACTCATCTTCGTTAGAATCAGACATCTGTTTATATACATCGTTAGCACGTTGAAATCTAAAGATGTAATCGTCTTCAATCTGTTTAACATCCAATAAAAAAACAGCATCATCAATCTCCTGAAATATCATTTCGTAGATACCGTCTGCCCCCTCACCAACGGTTTCGAGGTTGTCTGAAAGGCCTGTGTTCGGATTCTTTTCCATGATGACGTACTCTCATTAGACAGAGCACTAACTAATAATCTTGTTTCAACTTTGTTGATATTTTCAGCTCACGTTTACGAAAAGATAGTACTCCTCACAATTAACCTCTCTTCAGTTACCCAGAAAAGGTTTCAGTGTTGGGACTGAATTACTCAACTTATTTGTTGTTGATATAATATATTAATCATATCTTTAGTTACTATTATACTCGTCACCGATATCGTATTATACGGGAACCACAAGCGGGCATACGGTGTCAAAACACTTCACACCGTGATCCACTACATAGACTCACCCCGTTTCGTTCCTCTTCACCACATATCAGAGCGACTTCTGTTAACCGACTCGGCTCTGCACGTTCAACTTAGGCCGCGATATACACAGCCTTGACAGCTGATGCTGCCGATCACTGATTTTCGCTCTGAGGGTTGTTTATAAACGTGCAGAGCCGAGCTCATACTTGACTACTGCTTCGGCAATGATCGTAGGGGTATTTAAACAGTTGGCACTCGACAAGTGAATATTGATTCACCCGACGTTCAAACAAGTGGGTGGAGCAAAATTGATCTATGGAGTTGACCCAGCATTCCGCTTCATCTGGTACAGAGCAGGTGAAACTATATGACAATTAATGCGCAGATTGCACTAACCGTGCTGATGGGGGTGTTTCTTGTCTTTGTCGCTGCGTTCCTCACGCGGATCGAAAACTGGCGGTCGTATACCCCTGTCGGCGGGGGCTCGTTCATTGAGGAGTCCGGCTACATCGACGAGGAGAAACCTGCCGGGATCGTCCGCTGGCTGACAACTGTCGATCATAAGGATATCGGCATTCTCTATGGGTTATACGGAGTTACCGCCTTCGCGGTCGGCGGGCTGATGGTCACGATCATGCGGCTTGATCTGATCACACCGAACTCAATGCTCGGCACAGCAACGTACAACTCACTGTTAACGAGCCACGGGGTCACAATGTTGTTTCTCTTTGGGACACCGATCCTCGCGGCGTTTGCCAACTACCTCGTCCCGCTGCTCATCGACGCCGACGACATGGCGTTTCCTCGGATTAACGCGATCGCTTTCTGGCTGCTACCGCCCGCCGCGCTGCTGATTTGGGCGGGCTTTTTCGCCAAGCCGCTCGGGCTGTTCGGGCCTGCCCAGACAGCATGGACGATGTACACGCCGCTATCACTCGGCGAGGCCGGACCGAGTGCTGACGCGGTCGGCGGGGCCGGCGTTGATCTCCTACTGCTTGGACTTCACCTCTCGGGGGTTGCAGCGACGATGGGGGCGATCAACTTCATTGCGACCATCTTCACCCAACGCGGTGAGGAGATCTCGTGGGCCAACCTCGATATCTTTTCATGGACGGTTCTCACTCAGTCGGGGCTGATTCTGTTTGCGTTCCCACTGCTCGGCAGCGCGTTGTTGATGTTGTTGGCCGACCGGAACTTCGGGACGGCCTTCTTCCTGACTGACGGCGGTAACATTCTCTGGCAGCACCTCTTTTGGTTCTTCGGCCACCCCGAGGTCTACATCCTCATATTGCCGCCGATGGGGATCATTAGCTACGTCCTCCCGCGATTTGCCGGCCGGAGGCTGTTTGGCTTCAAATTTGTCGTCTACTCCACGCTGGCAATCGGCGTACTATCGTTCGGTGTCTGGGCTCACCACATGTTCGCCACCGGGATTGATCCCCGCATCCGGGCGTCGTTCATGGCCATATCGTTAGCGATTGCGATACCGTCGGCAGTGAAGAGCTTCAATTGGATCACAACGCTGTGGAACGGTCGGGTGCGACTGACAACGCCGATGTTATTCTGTATCGGCTTCATCTCGAATTTCATCATCGGTGGTGTCACCGGCGTCTTCCTTGCGTCAATACCAATTGATCTTGTACTTCACGATACCTACTATGTGGTCGGTCACTTCCACTACGTATTTATGGGAGCCACCGCCTTCGCCATCTTTGCGGGCATCTACTATTGGTTCCCGCTGGTCACCGAGCGGATGTATCAGGCTAGCCTCGGGAAGGCGCACTTTTGGCTGAGCATGGTTGGCACGAACGTTACGTTCCTTGCAATGATCCTGCTCGGCTACGGCGGTATGCCCCGACGATACGCAACCTACCTGCCAGAGTTCGCTACGCTCCACCAGGCGGCAACGCTTGGCGCGTTGTTGCTGCTAATCGGTCAGATCATCTGGCTGTACAATATGGTCTCTTCGTGGTTTGAGGGCAAACGCGTCGAAAGTGCCGATCCGTGGAACTTTGATCAGGACGACATGCGAACCATCGAATGGCAGTGGTTCGAGAGTAAACTCAACACACAGGTGACAACTGACGGCGGCGACGAGAATGTCGCAACTGACGGTGGTGAAACGGTTGATGAGACGCCAGACATCGAGTCGGGTGATGCTAGAAAAACTGATAATTGACACTCTTCACGCCAGTTAACACTGTGAACTTCCCGCGTTAGAACACCTGTGTTTACCATCTTGAGTTCAGATGTCGGTAGGTTTTCATCGAGTTGGCTATCGAAGGTCGGCACTGGTTGCGCCCTCAACTGGGAGCCCGACAGTGTTTCCCCACTCAACGAACGAACCGTAATAATAGGAGACGTTCTCGTAGCCAAGTATCTCTGCGAGAGCCATCCAGACGAGTGCCGACCGCTCACCGACGCGACAGTAGACGATGATTTGCTCCTCTGTGGAGTAGTCATCGAACAGTGCCGCCAGTTCCTCCCGAGAGCGGAAGCGACGGTCTGTCTGGATAGTATCACGGCAGGGCCTGTTCACTGCTCCGGGGATATGACCGCCGCGTTGTACACATTCGTTCCAGCCCGGAGGCGCAAGAATGTCGCCGCGGTACTCCGGCGGTGCGCGGGCATCAAGTAGACAGCCGCCGGACTCAATGGCCGCTTCAACCTCTCCTCGCCGTGCGCGGATGGCCTCGTTGGGTTCGGGAGCATGGTACTCACGGCTGGGAACCTCAGGAACCATGTCGGTCATTGGATACCCATTTTCGAGCCAGTGGTTCCGTCCCCCATCAAGCAACAATACGTTCTCGTGGCGGTAGTACCGCAGCAGCCAGTAGGTGTGTGCGGCGAACCAGTTGAAGAAGTCTCCATAGAGGATAATTGTCGTCTCACGGGTTACACCGCAGTTACCAAGCAGTGTTGACAGTGCAGTCCGGGAGAGCACGTCGAATGTTTCCGTATCGCGGAGGTCGCGCTGCCAGTCGAGACTAGCCGCTCCAGGAATATGTGCCGACTCGTAGGTATCCTGCTCAATGTTCACTTCCAGCAGTCGATAGTCAGATTCGTTCGTTTGAATCTGCTCCAGATTTGCAGCCACTGTCTTCGCGCTGACGAGTGGCCCAGTCGTATCAAGCATCACGTACCTCCCCGCTGATCGGCCGTCTGTGGAAAACTCTCAAACTCCCCCGGCTGGTCGCTAGTCGCAAAGCTCTTGGCGAGTCTTGATTCAGCACTCCGGAGTCGATACGACAACGTAGACCGAGGACAGTCCAGTTCCGCCGACAGCTCTTCAAGTGTAATCTGCCTGGGTTTTTCGTAGTAGCCGCGGCTGACAGCCTCAACGAGTGCCTCGCGCTGTTCTGGGGGGAGGTTCTTGCGTGCGAACAGTCCCGTTCGCCGTTTGGAGGCTTGTCCGATATGGTCAAACTCAAAACGAATCCCTTCTTGCAACGATACCTGTAAAGCGTCGTAAAACAGCCCGATGCCGTCATCACTTTCCATCATCACCGTCCACGTCTCTCGGTTCTTATTCCGTTTGAGCTCGAACAGCACATCCGAACCAATATACTCGACAGCCAGTGTTGCGACGGACTCACAGTTCTTGATGTCTCGCAGGTGGTAATATAGTTCACACTCCGAGTCGGTCTGTTTCAGCACCTCTCTGTGAACTTCTCCCCCACAGCTGGCCGGAGTGATTTGTTCGACAGCAAGCATTTCTTTTTGCCCAGCGTTTGTGAGTTCGCTTAGAGCATCTGCCGGCCCTTCAAACTGTTCGAGCCGCCAGAACTCCTCGGTGCCGATACTGCCACTGACTCCGCTTGAAGATACCTCAGTAGGGTCGGTAAGCAACTGCTGTAGTGGCCCCGCTGTCTCCTCGTAGACAAGGTCAAAAACGAACTCTCGCATATCTATACCATCCTCGGCTCTGCACGTTTATAAACAGCCCTCAGAGCCATTGCTTTGATCTGAATCGGTGCAAAATGTGCAACTGTATCGACCGATCCGAACAGTCGATCTTCTCAACCCCTGTGCAAGATACGCGCTCTTCAGCAAGGATTCTAAAACCTATCATATCTTAACATTTTCAACAGACCAACTATCTCTACGTTCTGGTCGCCACACACTGAACTTTGGACTATCTGTGTAGTCTCCAAAGTTAACGACCGCCAATCCGTCCCCTGTTGATAAGCAAGCCATCACAAAATGAGCGAATCAACAGATGCCAAAGTTCAGCCGGACGCATAGGTGGAACCACCACAGGGTGAGTCGAGTCGAGCGACGGGATCACCACCCAAAGCGTGCGTGACATCCCACCAGCGTCGTTGGGGGCAGCGATGGTCGATCACAGTACCACCCAGGACGCATCACCGAGATCACTCATCAACTGCACCCTCGTAGCCCCAGACGAGGGTATCACCCTCACGATGAACCTCATATCGATATGGCCCATGGGGACACGTAGAGCATCCATCCTTCCCGCAGGATACCTTCTTGATTACTGTCGTCGTCTCACCGGTGTCATCGACTTCCTCAAGCGACTCCTCATCACCCACCTCAATCTCCTCAGGTGAAATATCGTTCCGATACTCGATGAGCTCATCAATCCACGATTGCAGTTCACGAAGGGTGGTATCGTCCTGTTTGGGCACGCCCTCTGCGATGTACTTTGGGAGGCTTGCAGGCGGTTGCGGTTGGGTTGCAGGCATTCTTACCTAACAAAAGAGACCACAGCAAGATAATTGTTAGGTAAGATTGTGCCGTAGGTTCGTCCCGAACAGAACAAAGTATTATTTGTGCGCAAAATATAAGTTAGCTTAGACACAGCCCATCCAGAATGAGTTCAGAACATGATCAGGGGAACCACGACGCAATTCACTCAGCCGAAGCAGAGTGGAAAGCCTCAACAACTGCATTAGAGCGGGTCAAGCAAGTCAGTGAGCAAACTACAACCCCGAAGCCAGTAAGTGCGATTGCGACCGAGGCACTCGTGAGCGAACCGACCGCACGCAAACACCTCAGCGCACTCGTAGAGATCGGAACCGTCACTACAACCACTGAAAGTGGGACCACGAAGTACAGCCGTGACGACGATCAACTCCTCTATCAGCGGATTCGAACCTTGGCTAGCGAACACAGCCGAGAAACGCTCATCGACGAGATTCAAACCCTCAAACGACAGCTTGACGAGCTCAAAACTGAATATGATGTCGTCTCGGCAGAAACCTTTGTGACGACTCTTCCAGCAGATGCACACGATAGTGACTGGGAGGCTCTCGCAGAATATCAGACGGTCGAGCGTAATTTACATATCGCTCAAGCCGCGTTGAATTACGAGCGGGCTCGTGAACTCGGGCGGGCGACCGAATAGCGACATCGATGACAGATCGCCTCTCGAAGCCAATTGGCCCAGTTTCCTATCCCGTCTTACAGCAAATCCGCGATATCTTCCTGACTGAAGAGCCACTCGTTGAGACGACTCAGTTTGACACGCCAGTCAGTCCCGCAGAACTCGTCATCGAATTCCAATCTGGATTGGCTGCACCAGGCCGCTTCGAAATCACCTGGTGGGAAGCAGGTGCGTATCGTGTCCACTACACCGAACCAGACGGCATTGATTTTCGGTTCGACAGACATCCGAAAGAGGCAGCCCCTGAAACACATTTCCATCCGCCACCAGACGCAGGCCCAGCTGAGCCCTCAATCCTCGCTGGAACCACTCAACCACAGATCGTCACCCGAGTGATCATCACTCAATGGCGGAATGCAATTCTCGAACGAGGAGATCAAACTCTGCTCAACGAGCGATGAAATTAAGAGGCAATTTAGGTTGATAAGTCGTCGGCAGTTGAACGAAGGTCGCTCTCTGTCGGCCGCCTTCCAATTTCGACTCTCTCGTCTCCGACCCAAAACCGAAACTGTTGGTGATCGACATCGAAGTGAAGCCCACAGGAGAC
>Ga0209917_1000929_pt1 | contig 12055 bp, 11 predicted proteins | sample SalPon2_C_H2O_MG_FD_185710 | JGI IMG/M metagenome (GOLD analysis project Ga0209917, IMG submission 185710) | Salt pond water microbial communities from South San Francisco under conditions of wetland restoration - Salt Pond MetaG R2_C_H2O_MG... | ecosystem: Environmental > Aquatic > Non-marine... | reverse complement strand
GGCTGGTGGAATGTCGATTCTCTCCGTACTCCCAACAGAGCGTCTTGAGGCGATTCTCGACAGTTACACGTTCCCCCTTGCCGATGGTCGGACCCGCGCAGACTTGGAAACGGAGCTGCGAGAGATAGAGGATCAGGGAGTTGCGTACGGCACGGAGTACTTCTTAAATGGTGTCACAGGGGTCGGTGCCCCGCTCACCGACACCTCCGGGAACGTCTATGGAGCGATCAGTATCTCGGGCCCCGTCGACCGCTTGGACGACCGCATCCAAGGAGATTACGCAGATCTTATTCGAGGAGTCACCGGCGAACTCCGCGTGAACTTATCTCACCAATGAGTCCGGATCATTCGGGGCGTGAGATCGCACATAAATCCGGCCCACGGGATTAGTGACGATTGATGGTCGGGATGAACGGCTACGTGAAAGGGGTCTACCAGTGTGAACGAACTCGTCGTGAGAACAGTCCTTACTCCGACTCATGAGGCGTGCTACAGGTCAGGACGGGGAGGTCAGCGTTCAGAATCACAGACTGAGAAACGCTCCCAAACAGCATCTTTCCAGCCGGCGAGCGCTTCCGACCTGCAATGCAGATCGCGTCAGCGTCCAGTTCCTCTGCGTGTTGGATGATAGACTCCGCCGGGTCCCCACTGCCTTCACGGAGGTCGACCGGAACGTTGGCTTCTTCGAAGAGTTCCTTCGCACGCTTTACTGAACTGACTTGAACGACTGAGGCCCCCTCGGGATTCTCGTCGAAGTCGTGGAGCAAGTAGACGTGGATGTTGTCAGCCTCGAAGAGATCGAGAACTGTTTCTGCCTGTTTGACTGCCCGGTCGACGTTTTGGTCGATACCCAGTAGCAGATCTTTCATATGCTATCATTCAGCAACTAGTGTAAAATATGTATCGTTACTCTGGTGGTTTCCACGGCTACTTCGCTGTGTCTGGCGTATGAAAAGGGGCCGCGCTCAGTCCGCCAGCCCGACGCCAAGGTGTTTGTCGAGTACCTCCTGATCCTCTCGCACGTCCGCAGCGACCCCCTCGTGGACAATTTCGCCTTTTTCCAAGATATATGTGTAGTCGGAGACATCGAGCGCGATGGGGATGTTCTGTTCGACCACGAGAATCGTCATCCCCTGATCGTGTAGGTCCTGGATTATCTCCTCTATTTGTCTGACGACGTAGGGTGCAAGCCCCTCTGTCGGTTCGTCGAGCAAGAGGAGGTCGGGGTCCGCGGTCAGTGCTCGTCCGATGGCGAGCATCTGCTGTTCCCCACCGGAGAGAACTGACCCGTGGCTATTCTCGCGTTCTTTGAGATTCTCGAACATGTCGAGGATTTGGTCGACGGACGGGCCATCGCTGGCGTCCACACCGAGCCGCCCCATCTCGATGTTCTCACGAACGGTGAGCTCCGAGAAGATGCGTCGTTCTTCGGGAACAAACGCAATGCCGCTCTGAATTGTCTGTTCCGTACTCATCGATGTGATCTCCTTGCCGTCGAACGTGATGGTCCCGCCAGTCGGTGAGATGTTACCGATGATAGAACGCAGCGTTGTCGTCTTACCGACGCCGTTGCGTCCGACGAGCGAGACGACGCTGCCCCGCTCTACGTCGAGGTTTACACCCTGTAACACCTGCGTCAGTCCGTACCCTGCCTGTACGTTTTCCAGTGAAAGGAGTTTGTCACTCATTCTCGCGCACCTCCTAGATACGCGTCGCGAACGTCTTCGTTGTTCGCTACCTCCTCTGGTGTACCGGTGGCAAGTTCCTGTCCGCGCGTCAACACGGTGATTTTGTCGGAGACACGCATAACCAGATCAATGTCATGCTCAATGAGCATCAGCGACTGGTCCGCAAGCACTTCGCTGATGAGGTCCATCGTCGACTGCGTTTCCTCGCTGCTCATTCCCGCTGTGGGTTCGTCAAGCATGACTATGTCGGGGTCAGTTGCGAGGACCAGCCCGATCTCGAGGCGACGCTGATCGCCGTATGCAAGCGTTTCGGCCTTCTCCTCGCCTCGGTGCCGGAGCCCGATTTGCTCCAGTACCTCCGTCGTCTGCTCGGTGATACCGTCGAAGCTGTTCTTGTCACGGAACATTGCTGACACGGGGCCGATATCATCGTCGTACACAGACTGTGCCGCGACCCGTACGTTTTCACGGAGGGTAAGCCCGCCGAAGACGTTCGTTATTTGGAACGATCGGCCGAGACCGTGCCGAACGCGGTCATGTGGGGGCATGGTAGTGATGTCCTCGCCTTTGAACAGCACAGTCCCTTCAGTGGGCTTCAGCGCGCCGGTGATGAGGTTGAACGTTGTTGTCTTGCCAGCCCCGTTTGGGCCGATGACGCTGCGGAACTCTCCGTCTTCGACGGACAGCGAGATGTCGTCGACGGCGGTGAGTTCGCCAAAGCGTTTCGTCAACCCGTCGGTTTCCAGTACTGCCTCAGTCATCTGATTGCACCTCCGATTCGTCGATACCAATGCCGGGTTTGCCGCCCTCTCCGAACCGATCAAACCGCTGGACGACCAGCGACGGGACCGAGACGAGGCCACGTGGGACGTAAATAACGAACAACACGAATATGATGCCGATTATCATCCGCCACTGTTCGGTGTACTGCGAGAGTATTTCCTCAGCGCCGAAGAACGCGCCGGCGCCGAGCATCGGGCCGAAGAGCGTTCCCATCCCGCCCAACAGGGCGATGACAATTACCTCTCCGGAGTGAATCCAGGCCAACGTCTGGTCGGGCGAGATAACAAACGTCGTTGGACTCGCCGCGAGGAGCCCACCGGCCAGTCCAGCGATCCCGCCGCTGATAACGAAGGCACGGCGCTTGTACTTGACCGTGTTGTAGCCGATGAACTCCGCGCGCTCCTCACTCTCTCGGATCGACTGGATTACACTGCCGAACGGGGCGTTCATCACACGCCGTGCGAACAGGAACGCCAGCACGGCCAGCAACAGCCCGATGTAGTAGAAGATGATCTGTTGTTCGATTTCGTAGCCCATAAACGCAAAACTGATCTCCGAGAGAGGGACGCCGAGCCCGGCGATGCCCATCGTCGGTTCAAATCCAAGCAGGCCGTCGCTGCCGCCCGTGAACCCCAATCGGAACACCGCGTTGTAGAACAGTTCGGCGAACGCGAGCGTGATCATCGCAAAGTACACACCCGACACCCGGATAGAGAGGCTCCCGACGATCCAAGCGATGACCGCACAGATGAAAATCGCGGCGACGATGGCTACGACGAACGATGACGTGAAGTGCAACATCACGAGCGCCGAGGTGTACGCACCGACACCGTAGAACATCGTGTGGCCGAGCGGGACTAGTCCCGCGTAGCCCATCACCACGTCAAGGCTCAACGCGAAGATCGCCCAGATGAGAATGTTGTTCATTACGAGCACGTAGTAGCGACTGCCGGTGAACAACAGCAGGACTGGCAAGACGACCATCGCCGCAATGAACAGTAGGCCGAGTTTTGCCCTCGTTGAGTCGGTTAACAACCCACCGCTCGACCCGACGAGAATTTCACCCTCCCCGCTCTCGGATTCGTCGCCTCTGGTCCCAAATAGCCCCTGTGGCTTGACGAGTAACACCCCGATCATGAGCAGGAACACCGTTAGCCCCTGCAGGTTGGGGATCGTCAGCGTAAACCCGCCGAGTTCGAAGAGCGTCGTGCCGTTATAAACGCGCATCATTGTCTGGACGACGCCGACGAGGAGCCCGCCGAAGACCGCACCGCGGAAGCTCCCGAGACCGCCGAGGACGACGACGACGAACGCGGGGATAATGACGCTGTTCCCCATGCCGGTGGAGACGCTCTGGTAGCCGCCGAGAACGATGCCGGCGACTGCCGCGAGCGCGGCACCGAATCCGAACACGAGCGTGTAGTAGCGGTCGATGTCGATGCCGACGTTTCGGACCATCTGACGGTCCTGCGAGCCGGCCCGAATGATCATCCCGTACTTCGTCCGGTTGAGCAGGAGCCACGTGCCGACTGCGAGCACCCCCGCAAATCCGATGATGAAGTAGTTATACAGCGAGAGCTGAATCGAGAAGATGCTGATCGACTGGGTGAGGTACTCCGGCACGACCAGTTGCTGCTGTTCGGTTCCCCAGACCAGTTTAATGAGATCGTTGATGATGAGGACGAGTCCGAACGTTAGCAGAATGTGGTAGAGCGGATTACGGCCGTACAGCGGCCGGATAGTCACCCGCTCGATTCCGGCGCCAATGACGCCTACGATGAGCGGGGCAGCAAGCAGTGCTACCCAGAACCCGATGCCGCTCCCCAGCGGCGCGATGATACTCAACGCGAAGTACGCACCTAGCGCGAACAGCTCTCCGTGTGAGAAGTTGATGACGTCCATTACGCCGAAAATAACAGAGAGCCCGGCGGCCAAGAGAACGTACACCATTCCCAGTGTGAGGCCGTTTATCAGTTGTTCGACGAATTGAGCGACCATGGTGGGTTAGTTACAGCCAAGTTCACTCGCTGGTGGGAGTGTCTCACCCGCGGGGACTTCGTTGACTAGTTCGACAGCAGGAGAGCCACCATCATCAATGATTTCGCCAAGCCATGTTGGGTTGGTCGCCTGACGGTCTTCTTCGCGGAGCGTGATATCTCCGAGGACCGTCTCGTAGGTGCCGCCTTCAAGCGTGTCACGTACGTCGTCAACCTCCGTACTGCCCGCTTCGCTCATTCCTTTTGCCATCAGACGCAGCGAGTCGTACCCGACACGGGAGAAGTTGCCTGGCGAGCCGTCGTATTCGCTTTCGTAGGCGTCGACGAACTGCTGGTTGTCACCGGTATCAAGCGTCGGCAAGTATCGGACGCCACCGTAGGTCCCGACGCTGTTCATGCCGGTTCCAGCAAGCACGCTCTGGAACGTCTGGGTCGGCCCGATGACAATCTTGTCGTCGGTCAGACCCTGGTCTGCAGCCTGATTAGTGAAACTCACGAGGTCACCGCCTGTCATGCCTAAGACGACAATATCGGCATCGGAGTTGCTGATCTGGCTGACATACGAGCCGTAATTTGACGCGCCGAGTTGGGAGGTCGACACACCAACTTCGTTGTATTCGCCGCTCGCGCTAGCCATCCGTTGGCTAACACGATCATAGACAGACTGACCGTACGCGTAGTCGGCGTAGTGGAACCAGACGTTCGTTCCGAGTTCGTTGACGCTGTAGGCGGAAATAGCCTCGGCGATCATTGCGGTATTGGTCTCGAACCGGAAAACCCAGGGGTTACACGCAGACCCAGTGATGGGGACTGCGGCCCCGCCAGAAAAATAAATGAACTCTGAAGAGTTCGCGATCTCGTTGATTCCCAGCGCGACTGAGCTCGAAATCGCACCGACTATGAAATCGGCTCCTTCTTGCTGGACGAGGCGCTGTACTTCGTCTTGTGCCGCCCTCGCTTCGGTCTCAGTGTCGCCAGTCACAAGTTCGAATTCGAAGTCGTAGTCGTTGTTGGCGTTGATCTGGCTGACGGCCAGTTCGGCACCCCGGCGCTGGTTCGGTCCCAGGGAGCTGTACGGACCGCTCATCGGATTCACGCTGCCGACAGTTATGGTATTTGTTCCGCCAGTTGAACCGCCACTACAGCCCGCGAGTCCAAGCGCACCGGCTGCCCCGGCAGTTGCCATGAATTTCCGACGCGAGCTAGTGCTCGATACAGCATTATTTCTATTGCCATGTGTGTCTCTCATAGTCACACCAACGACTGGCATCCAACTCCTATTAAAACCTTCTGTGGAACGAGGAGTCTGGCCAACCTGAAATTGGTTTAGATCTCGGTTTCGGTCCACTAGCGGCAGCCTACTGGTGATTACTTTGCCCAGCCACTGTACGAACAGGTGGAGTACAAAGCCGAAACAGAAAGTATCTCGGTGAAGTACTTCGGGGGCAGCCCCGAAGCACTCGCCTTGGTTATCCGTAGAGCAAGTTGGTTCGGCGTACACGTCGAAGCGGTGCGTCGAGTGTGGGTTCACGGTGGACGTGAATCGTGCGACTCGCAGCGACTTCCAGTGTGTGAAATGCGGGTCGGAAGCGAACGCAGACTACAACCCGGCGAAGAATATTCGGATCCGGTATGTCCGTTGAGGCCAACAGTCGTCTCGTCGGACGGGCGACAGTCAGCTTGCCCTTAACCCTGAAACTGTGACGCCGAGCGGCGTATCTACCGCCCACCCTGAGGGATTCAAGGACGAGTTCATAGACAAGCCCCATCATCAGAAATCATAGACTTCTGGCTAGCAGCTAGAAATCTTCGAGTTCTGGCGACACTCTCCACGAGAGGACCCCTCAGGGTGAGCGAAGTAGGGTGGGGTAGTTGACCCCAACCTGAAGTTTTATTCTTCATGCCGAGGGACTCACACCTGATGTACAAACATGTAGCCCTGTTAGTCAGACAGGATGGGCTGTCTCACGAAGAGTTCGTCAACTACTGGCAGACTAACCACACGCCTACCGCGAAGAACATCGAAGGCGTCGTTCGCTACCAACAAGTCCTGCCAACAGATGCCACGAACGCTGAGTTCGACGGACTCGCCGAACTGTACTTCGAGACGCTTGACGACCTTCACGAAGCACTCGGTAGCCCCGGATCGCGCGACTACGACCCGACAAAAGGGGTCGCAGCCGAGGCCCGTGAGGACGTAGATAATTTCCTCGCGATCGACGAGCGCCCGCGCATCATCGGAGAGGAACGAGTCGTCAAAGACGAGGTTGACGGCGACACAGACAGCCTCTACAAGCACTCTGCGTTCCTTGTCCGCCAAGATGGCATGACACATGAGGAGTTCATTGACCACTGGCAGAACACCCATACGCCTATCGCCAGCGAGATCGAGGGCGTCGTCAGGTACAGTCAAGTAATCCCGAGTGACCCCAAGAACGCTGAATTTGACGGCGTCGCTGAGCTCTACTTTGAAGATCTTGATAAGCTCTACCGCGCGCTTGGAAGCGAAGGATCCCGAGACTATGATGCTCCCAGTGGCAAGGCAAAAGAAGCCCGAGAGGATGTCGACAACTTCCTCGCCATCGACAAGCGTCCACGGTTCATTGGACAAGAGCAGATCGTTAAACGCTAGGACTGACCCATGCTGGAGTACGAAACACAGGTTCGTGAGGCCTTCCCGGAACTCGACAACATTGAGAGCGGCGACTTGCGGGAGAAGGTCGTCGAAGCATGGACGCTCGGACTCAGCCGTGGCAGTTGGCGCGACATCACCGACATTCCCTACGCTTGGAACATCCACGATGTAACCAACGTCGAACACGTCCGTGGCGTCACCCGCATCGCTCGTGAAACCGCCGCCGAACAGCGCGAGTTTCACGGCGCAGACCCAGACATGGACGTCGTCGTCGCGGCATCGCTTCTGCACGACGTCGGAAAGTGCTACGAGTACGTCGACTTTGTCGATGATGAAAAGCTCATCGAGCCAGACCCCGAGTATGCCACCGAAGAAGTGCCTCACTCGCTGTCTGGCTACGCCCTTGCACATGAAGTGGGCTGTCCGCTGGCCGTCCAGCGTGCGATCCCTCATTTCATCGGCGAAATTCCCACTCGGACGATGGAAGCCGAACTCATCAAAAGTGCAAACTCCGCCTCCTCGAACGCGATTACCCAGTCTGTGATGGGCATTACTCTTAAAGAGTGGGTCGAGAAGTACTCTCAGACGCAAGACTGAACAGTCCCTGACACTTCAGCCCGCAATTATAATGCCGATTAGGTGGTATATTATGTTATGCCAGTTCCAGGCTACGACCCCGAAGATGTGGATGAAATGCTCGAATCGAAGCTCAGCGAGGCGAAAATCCGCGATCATCTGTCAGAGAGCGAGTGGCAGTCCTACCAAGACGGTGAGGAGTCGCTGATTGACCTGCTCGGAGACGACGAAATAGACGGGATACTCGGAAAGTAGCTTACTGCTCGCCGCCGCGTTTGTGGAGCCAGACGAGTGCCGACCCGAATACGGCCGCCGCGCCGCTCAGTACGGTGAACCCCGGGACACTATCGCCGGTGGTGGTAGTCGCGTCGTCTTCGGAAGCGGGCGTCGAGGAGTCCGGCGTCGACCCGTCCGGTGTTGCCGTGCTGTCGTCGGATGTGGTAGTGTCGTCGTCCGGTGTCGCCGTGTCGGTCTGTCGGGCTATTTCCTGTGTCGACTCGGTAGCGGCGTCGATCTCATCGTCGCCGAAGAGCAGATCCTTGTACTTGAACTTCTCGAACATGGAGAGTTGGTCGTCGTAGTGGGGGCCGGTCGACCCGTCCGGTGCGACGTAGCCGTCGTTACCCGGCGGGAGGATGTTCTCGGCGGTCGGGTCGTCGCTCATACGGACGAAGTGGTTCTCGGTCCCGCGGTTCATCCGCGCGGTGCTGCCCGCGGAGTTGACGCCGATGGGCATCCCGAACAGCGCGAGGTTGTTGAACGTATGAAGCGAGGCGTCGCCGCGCCAGCTCGATGGGTTGCCGTCGTACTCACCGCTCAGCGACGAGACGGCGGCTTTGAACGCTGAGACGAGTTCGTCGTCGGGGCTGTCACCGACGTAGTCGACGGCGGTGTCAAGCGCCGTCTCGTTGGGGTTGAGCACGCGCATCAGCGTCCCGCGGCCGTAGTCGTAGTTCAGGAAGTACGACGCCGGACCGTAGGCGTCGCCGAAGGTCTCGGCGAAGACTTCCTGCAGGATGTGCGGGAATGTCTCGTTCCAGATGGTGTAGCCAGCGGGGTACTGGCCCTCGTGGTTGTCGCCGTCGGCCTGTGCGAAGTGGTCCCAGGACTCCAGTTCGGCCATCGCAGCCTGCTCGGTGTCGGTGAGGTCTGCCCCATCCAGGGCGTCCATCAGGTGTTTTTTGTATCGGATAGCGCGGAGATCAGTAAAGGAGATGTCGTAGACAACGTCTTTGAGGAACTCGTAACCGACGCTGCCGGTGTTCGACAGGCGGTGCTCGACCATGTTGATGATGCGCTGGACGCGGTGGTCGGTCGACCACGAGTAGCTGAGGTCGCCGTTGTTCCACTCTGGCGCGGGCTTGTTGTTCCACTGTGCCGAGTAGCCTGGGTCGGGGTTGATCGCCGCGGGCACTTCTCCGTCGGCGGCCCGGAGGTAGTCGTCCTTAGTGAGTTCGTACTGGGTCCCGTCAGCCGGGAGGCGGGTGTCGAACTCGACGGATTCGGCGTCGGGGTACCGACCGAGATGGACGTACGCAATATCGCCGTTATTGTCCGCCCACATGAAGTTCAGGGCGTAGTCACACCGCTGTGATACTTCCACAAACTCCTCTGCATCTTCGGCGAACTGCTGTTCGTAATACGCCCGCCAGCAGTTCATATGTCGCCCCCCGTAGGATTTGGTCTGGGCGATGGCCTGCTCGTTCTCGGGGTCCCACGTCGTGATGACGCCGTGGCGGGTGAAGCGGTCGGTGTAGGTCACGTCCTCGCCGTCTGTAACCTCGATGGTCTCCTCCTTGGTCTCGATCTCGTACTCCTCGCCTTGGAAAGTGTAGGTGTCCGGGCTGTCCTCGTTGACGGTAATTGACTCGTTGAACATCTGGAGGCAGTTGTCGATGCCCGCTGTCGAGGTGAACGCACCGTTGCGGTTGCGCCCGAACATGATGAACGGGTAGCCGGTGACAGTGATGCCGGCGATGTCGAATTCCGGGCCGTGCAGCCCCGCCTCGTACATGATAGAAGGCGTGTTGAAGCCCATCTGTGGGCCGCCCATGAGTATCGACGACCCGCTATCGGTGATGTCGCCCTGGACCGCCAGCGCGTTCGAGCCGTACTTGATAGGGAGGCCGAGTTCGTTCAGACCGGTCGCGAGCGTCCGGATCCGCTCCATCTCGGACTCGTGGACGGCCTGTGGGTCGTCGGGGATGGAGAAGTCCCCACCGGTGATGCGGTTGCTTGCCTCGACGCGCTCACCGGTCGCACCGCGGGAGACGGCGACGGAGCTGCTGGGCGTGCTCGTGGTCGACGTTCCTGACGACATCGGGTTGTCGCGCCCAACTTCGGTATACGGTGGCGTATAACCCGCGTCCGACTGGACCGTCGACGTCGGTGCGCCAGGGTCGTCACCCCAGTTGAGGTCCTCTAAGAGTTCCATCGCGCGCTGCTCGTCACCGGTCTGACCGGTGAGGATGTCGACGACCGTCGCGTTCAGCGTCTCCAACTGGAACCCGCTAAAAAAGGCCATGCTCCCGACGAACATCCCGGCGGCGTCTTCCGTCGAGAACTCCTCGGGCTTGAAGCCGTTCTCCTGGAACGCCTGGTGGAACTCCATTTCGTTGCTATCCCGGACTTCCCGGATGTAGCGGTTGATTCCGTTTGTAAAGGCCTGCAAAACCTCCCGCTGGTCGGCTTTCAGCTGGTCCTGTGCCTGCGCGTCCAGCGACGGCTCCCCAGCCGTGTTGCGACGGGCCGCCTTGTCGAAGGAGACCCAGTCGTTGTCGCCCTCGCCCGCGCCGATGGCTGCGGCGACGGTGCCGTGGTAGTAGCGCTTGTACAGTTCCAACTGGTAAAGCCGGTCTTCGGCCGTCGCGTAGCCGTAGCCGTAGAACACGGGAGCGCGGCTGTCGGCCTCCCGCGCGTAGATGTGCGGGACGCCGTACTCGTCGCGTTTAATTGTGACTGTGGCCTCTTCGCCGTCGGTCTGTGCGTACGCGAGTTCTGTCTGTGTGACGGCACCGATACCCGCTGCACCGGCGACCACTGTGCCCGCTTTCAGAACATCACGTCGTGATACGTCTTGCCAGCTGCGCTGGGCGTTGTTTGACATGTGTTCGCATTATTTATATGTACATAATAAATTTTTGGGCAAAATAATCGCATGATTCTAATGAGAAAATCGGAGCGACAATGCGACTGACACACGGTCGAGCTGGTCGAAATCGCGGTCGGGCCGGGCCTGTTTCTCACTGTGTGTCGTCACATAGTTTATTTCGTCGCTGAGCCGGTCCATCCGTTCGACCGCCTTGTCGATGAGGCTAGTCACCGAGGGGATGACCTCGACAACGGCGACCACGTCACCCTGTCTGTCCCGGATCGGAACTGCCAACGCCAGCGAGTGGAACAGGTCGGCGTCGGTTGCCGTCCAGATATCCGTCTTGGGGACTGGCTTCCTCTCTTGGAGGACGGTTTCGGCCAGGGTCTGGTCCTTCCTTCGGTCTCGAACACCTCATAGGCGTTCCGTCCGACGATTTCGTCTTCGTTGTAGTGCAGTAGGTTGATTATGTCGCTCTTCTAAATCGTTATCCTGGCCTCGTGGTCGATGACGGACACCGGCTCGGGATCCCGCTGGAGAAGCGTCGTAAACACCCATTTCCAGAACGCGTCGAGATTTATCGCGTCGCTACTCTCCGCCTCGGGTTCGATGGTCGCCGCTATCTGTAAAAATCCTAACTGTATTGAGACACGATGGGTGCTTGTCGCCTACTTAGTTGTCACGATGCACGCATTCCGCTGCCAGAAAATAGGCGCTCGTCCCTGACTACTCCGAGTCACGGCCTGTCGCGACCGATCATCCAGTCTTGTAGACGCCGCGGGCATCAGCGACCCGTGCGCCGTCGGCCGCGTACACTTCCACGTCAACGACGCCGACATCGCCCCCAAGTCGGCGGACATCTGCCTCAGCGCGGAGGTCCCCGGTGCCGGCTTCGAGGTAGTCGATACGCATATCGATGGTCGGGACCGGCTGATCGACTTTCGAAACGAGCGCAGCTCCGCCGACGGTGTCTGCGAGAGTGAACGTGACGCCACCGTGCGCCATTACTCTGTCTTCGTTCCAAGAGAGTTCCTCGCGCATCTCGATTCTGCCTTCGGCGTGTCCGTCGTCGATGGCAGTCAGTTCTAGACCGAGTAGCTTCGCAAACGGCATGTTCTCGAAGAACGTTTCGACATCCATGTTCAGCTCGTTCAATTTTCAGCCGGACGAATAAACATTGCTGCGAAGCGATACCAACCATACGACAGCGCGTTCCGGCACTGCAACGGGAATCGTAAACGGAATGAGGCTCCATCGACGAGTCGAACTCACCGAAAGCGGTCTT
>Ga0209917_1000925_pt1 | contig 12096 bp, 15 predicted proteins | sample SalPon2_C_H2O_MG_FD_185710 | JGI IMG/M metagenome (GOLD analysis project Ga0209917, IMG submission 185710) | Salt pond water microbial communities from South San Francisco under conditions of wetland restoration - Salt Pond MetaG R2_C_H2O_MG... | ecosystem: Environmental > Aquatic > Non-marine... | reverse complement strand
GCCGACCCGTCGGCTGTCTCAGAGGCTGCTGACTGTGTGCTCGCTTGGCTGTCGGTGTCGCCCGTCGGATCGATGGTTTCGGCCATCGCTTCAGCCGATTCGGTCGCTGGCTCATCCTTGTTGCCGATGATCTCCGCGAGCAGCGCGACCAACTCGTCTTTCGGGAGTGCCCGGAGCTGATCGATATCCAGATCGGAGACGGAGAGATCATCGGTTGCGCCGTTGGTGACCGCCGTTGCTGTGTCGTCAGGGCCTGTCACACTGGTTGCTGTGTCGGTTGTGCTGTCGTCAGTCGCTGTTTCACCGGCTGCTGTGTCGTCGGTTGTTGTCGTCTCGGTTGTCTCAGCACTCGCTGTCTCACCCGTGGTGGCGGCTGCAGCGGGTTGTGCCGACGAAGTTGATCCGGTTTGGCCCGCGTTGGCACTGCCGCCGTTCGTACTCGGTGTCATCTCTTGGGCGGCCTCTGTCGGCTCGGTCGTCAGCTCGCGGATCCGATCGACCAGCGGCTCGTAAGAGAGTTCGATCAGCGATCGGGGGAAGAGATCGGTTGCGCCGGAGTTGAACGCGTCGCGGGCGATCTCCTCGGGCTCGTCGTCGATCAGGAGAATCACCGGGAGTGAGCCGTGCTCCGAGCGCACGTACGACAGCAGATCAAGCCCATCGTCGTCGCCGAGGCGAAACTCGCTGATGACACAATCGATGTCGTGGGTCGCAAGGGCTGCTTGTGCGGTAGCCACATCGCTGGCGGTACGCACCTCGAACTCGTAGTCCGATGAGAGCGTCTCAGCCCGGGACGCTGCCGTGTCGGCATCATCGTCTACATACAGTAGCTGTGGCACCGCGGCCATAATTCATAGAATGGGTTCCCGAAGTATAAACACCACCGATCTATCCGTTTATATTTCTAACAGGACGGTCGTAACAGGCGAGGTTGGCACGTGAGTATCGCCGGCCGTGCGTCCCCGGCCTCATTTTCGCTGGTGTGATCAACCGACGTGTCAACCTCGCTGAGCGATCAACGAGTACAAATCGCTGACTTATTATCTATCCTTCTTTCGCTCAGTCGAAGAGTGTCTCGCCGTCGACCATGTGTTCCTCGACGGCGTCCATGTCGAGGGTCACGCCGAGCCCCGGTTCTTCGGGAATCGTGATGTAGCCGTCCTCGATAACGTCCTCTTCGACCAGATCTTCCCACCAGCCGAGTTCGTAGCTGTGGTATTCGACGGCCAGGGAGTTCGGGATCGCCGCGCCGACATGGGCACTCGCCATCGTCGCCACCGGCGAGGAGACGTTGTGCATGGCGACCGGGATGTAGTACTGATTCGCCACGTCGGCGATCTTCCGGGTCTCTCGCATCCCGCCGACCTTCGGGAGGTCGGGCGCGATGATGTCGACCGCTTGGTTCTCGATGAGGCGTCGCTCCTCGGTGACGCGGTAGCGGTTCTCGCCGACGGTGATCGGCGTGACGGTGGATTTGGTGACCTCCTCCTGTACCTCTATGTTCTCCGGCGGGACGGGGTCTTCGAGCCACCAGACATCGTACTCCTCGATGGCGTCAGCAAGCCGCTTCGCGCTACCGCCGGAGAACGTCCAGTGGCAGTCGAAGGATACGTCGGCGCGATCTTTCACACGCTCGGTGACGGCTTCGACGATCTCGGCTTTGTGGCGGATCTCGCCGGGTCGGAGATGGCGGTTCGCCCGATCCTTTTCGAGGCCACTTGGTACGTCGAGATCAAATTTCAAGGCGTCGTACCCGAGCTCTTCAACGACGCGTTCGGCCTCATCAGCACAGGCCTGTGGGTCGGCCTCGTCGGCGGTGTGACAGTCACAGTAGACGCGCACCTCGTCGCGGTATTTGCCACCCAGCAGCTGGTAGGCTGGCACATCGAGGATCTTGCCCGCGAGGTCGTGGAGTGCGATCTCGATGCCCGCAATGGCGGTGACGGTGACGCCCTCAACGGTGCCCTCGCCGGACATCTTCTGAATCAGATGCTCGTAGAGCCGGTCGATATCCAGCGGGTTCTCACCGACGACGAACGGTTTCATCCGCTCGATGAGTTCCGGGACGCCCGCGCCCCAGTAGGCTTCGCCGGTGCCGACGACGCCGCTGTCGGTGTAAATTCGGACAAGGGTCCACGGGAAGTTGCCGTCGATCATCGTCGTCTGCACGTCGGTGATCTCAACATCGCGATCGCCGCCGCGGCTGGCGGTGACGCCCATCGTCTCGCCGGATAGCTCCCGCATCGTATACTCGGCGTTCGGGTCGTGTAAGGAGTCGTAATCGACCATGTGACGCCGTTAGTGTCCACTCGTAAATAGTCTCCTCACCTGTTGCGAAAGGCAACATTCAGGCACGCGCCGCCCGCAGTACCCCTATGAGCGGTACGGAACTCTCACGCCGGCAGGCCTGGGTCGCCGCCGCCCGCCCGCAGACACTGCCCGCAGCGGCCGCCCCCGTGATCGTCGGCGTCGGCCTCGCAGTCCACGACGGCGTTGCTGCTGTCGCCCCCGCTGTCGCGGCGTTCGTCGGTGCGGCCCTCATCCAGATCGGCACCAACTTCGCCAACGACTACTACGACGCGATCCAGGGGGCCGACACTGACGACCGCGAGGGGTTTACCCGTGTGACACAAGCCGGTCTCATCGAACCACGACAGGTCAAAGCCGCGATGTATCTCACCTTCGCGGCTGCCGTCGTCGTTGGTAGCTACCTCGTCTATGTTGGCGGAGTTCCGATTCTCGTGATCGGGCTGCTATCGGTCATCTCCGGGATCGCCTACACCGGTGGCCCCTATCCACTGGGCTATCACGGGCTGGGCGACCTCTTCGTCTTCGTCTTCTTTGGTGTCATCGCCGTCACCGGCACCTACTACGTCCAAGCCGCGGCCGTGCTGGCCGACCCGCTGACAACGACGATCCCAGCCGGAACGATCACGCTCGAAGCCGTCGTCGCCAGTCTCCCGATTGCGGCGATATCGACAAACATCCTCGTTGTCAACAATATCCGCGACAAGGCCGAAGATGAAACAACGGGCAAGCGCACGCTGGCGGTGCGGTTCGGCTACGGGTTCAGCCGCGCGGAGTACATCGGCTTGCTCGCGGTGGCGTATCTGGTGCCGGTCTGGCTGTGGCTGGCGACAGAGTTCTCGATGACTGTGTTGCTGCCGCTGGTGACGCTACCGGTCGCCATCCGCGTCGCCGAAACGATCCGAACTGAAACGAGTGGCGCAGCACTGAATCCCGCGCTTGAAACGACCGGGAAGCTGTTGGCGGGCTACGCGCTGCTGTTCGGTGTGGGGTTGGCGATCTGATGTGGGTTGAGTCGTTCAGTCTCGATCTCGACTCGCCGCTGGACACCGCCCGTGGCCAGCTCACCCAGCGACGCGGATTTCTTGTTGGTGGTGACGCCGCCGACATCGCCGGTATCGGCGAAGCTACCCCGCTGCCGGGCTGGACTGAGTCCTTCGACGACTGCCGAGACGCACTCGCGGCGACCGAGTCGGCTACTCCGGAGACAGCTCCCGATCCGGTGACGACGCCGGCGGCTGCCCATGCTGTCGAACTCGCTCGTCTTGACGGGCGCGGTCGCCGTCAGGCAACCCCGTTGGCGGCGATACTCCGACAGGAGACGTTCGGTGTCGACGCTGGTTCGATTCCACAACAGGTGCCGGTGAATGCCACCATCGGTGATGGGGACAGTGCTTCGACGGTGGCAGCCGCCGAAGCAGCGATCACGAACGGCTACGAGTGCCTGAAGCTCAAAGTCGGTGCCCGATCGCTTGACGCCGACATTGCGCGCGTTCGTGCTGTCCGCGAGGCGGTCGGCGATGCGATCACGCTCCGTGTCGACGCCAACGGCGCATTGGCTGTTCCGACCGCCGAGCAAGCGATCGACGCGTTTGCCGCCCTCGATGTCGACTACGTCGAACAACCGCTGCCCGCGGACGACCTCGACGATCACCGCAAACTTCGTGATCGCGGCGTCGACATCGCGCTCGATGAATCGCTGGCGTCAGCATCGGTTTCGGCGGTTCTCGATGCCGACGCAGCCGATGTGGTGATCCTCAAACCGATGGCCCTCGGCGGCCCGTTGCAGGCGACGCAGGCAGCCGCTGCCGCCCGCGACGCCGGTGTCGATCCGGTTGTGACGACGACAATCGACGCTGTCGTCGCCCGGACAGCCGCAGTCCATGTCGCGGCGGCGATCCCCGCTGTCGACCCCTGTGGACTGGCAACAGGCTCGCTGCTTGCTGACGATCTGACCGCTGATCCGGTCACACTCGCTGCGGGAACCGCGAGCGTCCCGACCGGCGGCGGGCTCTGTGGTGATGGGTTCGCGTCACTGCATCGCTGAGCAGGCTTCGACGACGGCCTGCTGACTATTGTTCGACGACCTCGATGACGCCAAGCATCCCCTGGGTCTGGTGTGGGGTACAGTAGTATTTGTAGACGCCCGGCTCGGTGAACGTGTACTCGAAGGTGCTGCCGGCTTCAAGATAGTAGTCACTCTCGAAGGCCCCGCCGTTGTCGACGACGTTGTGACTGCTGCCCCGGCCGGTCCACTCCCAGGTGACTGTTGTCTCCGGGCTGATTTGAACGGCGGCTGGATCGAACGCATACGGGCTCGGCGCGCCCACGTCGATTGTCACCGTCGCTGTCTCAGTCTGCTCGGCGACCGTCTCAAAATTGTTGGCACCCGCAAGCCAGCCGTCATAGGGGCTGTTGTCGTCGCCTCCGCCTGCGCAGCCGGCGAGTCCGGCGACAACCGCGCTGCCGGCGACCGCAAGCGTCCGTCTGCGGCTGTATGATTCCATGGCTCCAACTGGCCACCGCGGCGTTATTAGTGGTCGGTTTGTCGCTCGCCACCGCTGTCGGCGGCCAGCCACCGACCCCTGTTACTGGCCGGCAGGCTGAAACCACCACCGGCCCAATTCGGCGATATGAGCGAGTGGCAAGATCTGCTTGTTGGCGATCGGATGGCTGTCGATCAAGCCTTCACCGACCGGGTTCAGGAGTCCGAATTTACCAATCAGGAGTGGGGGCTGATCATGACCGCGACGGAACTCGACATTGAGCACGCCGACGATCCCGAGGCGGCTCGACTCGTCGCCGACACCGAGGCCGTTGCATCGATCCTGCCGGAGTTGGAGGCGGTTCGTTCGCAGGGCGGCCCGATGGCTATGGGTGATGCGTCCGACGACGACAGCCCCGGTGTCGTCGAATCGATCAAAGGAGCTCTTGGCCTCGATACTGGCGATGACGACGGCATCGACCGCGAACAGCTGGCAGCCGCCGAGTCACTCGCCCAAGCGTACGCCGAGGAGCTTCAACACCATCTCGAATCAAATGGTGATTTCGAGCGTATTCGGCGTGCCTACACCGACGAAACAGACCCATAGCCCATCAGTTGTCTGCACCCCTGCCTGCATAGGGTCGGTTTGCTGTTTGTGTCGGTGCCGCCGCCTGTTGTTAGCGCACTCTTGTTGATTCCTTATACTAAAAGGGAATACGCTCCGATATGCTCCCTATCCAACTAGTCCGCACATATAGGTAGTTGGAAAACAATGCATCTGTATGGACAATACGCAGTCAAGTAATCCTATTCGTGACAGCTATGCCACGAAGCTTACACTCTCGTTGGCGGGGGTCGTTGCCCTCGCCACGGCAGCCGGCATCTTGGTCTACTTCCAAGCCCGTTCGCTGTTTGGCGCGGAGGCTACCGTCATCGGGTCAAGCATTCTCGGGTTGATCCTGCTGACGGTCATCAGCCTCGCGCTGATCGGCGTGACGGTCGGCAGCAACACGATCATCGCTCTCCGGCGGTTGACAACGAAAGCTGATCAGATGGCCGAGGGCGACCTTGATGTCGATCTTGAGACTACCCGTACCGACGAGATCGGACGACTCCATCAGGCATTTGATTCGATGCGTCACTCGCTGCAGGAGCAGATCTCGGCGGCCGAGGAGGCAGAGGCCGACGCGGAGGCTGCTCGCGAACAGATGGAACAGCGGGCTGATCGCGTCGAACAAAAGGCCGCTGAGTACGAACGCGTGATGCAGTCGGTCGCCAACGGCGACCTCACACAACGTGTTGATCCTGACACCGACAACGAGGCGATGCAACAGGTCGGCGTCGCGTTCAACGAGACGATCGACGAACTGGAGCAGACGCTTGGTGAGGTCATGACCTTCGCCGATGAGGTCGAGACCGCTGCCGCCGGCGTCGACAGCAACGCCGAGCAGCTCTATGAGGACAGCAGCGGTGTCTCAGCGGCCGTCGAAGACATCTCTGATGGGGCTCACAAGCAGACCAAGAATCTCCGGGATGTCGCCGACGAGATGGACGGCCTCTCCTCAGGTGCTGAGGAGGTTGCCGCCACGGTCGATACCGTCGCCGAAACAACCGAGCAGGCCACGGAGGCCGGCACCGAAGGCGAGACCGCCGCCGCCGATGCCATCGAACAGATGGACGCTGTCGAGTCGACAACCAACGAGACGCTGGAGGACATCGAGGTGCTTGACGAGGAGATGGCCGAGATCGGCGATATCGTTGATATGATCAGCGAGATCGCCGAGCAGACGAACCTGCTCGCGCTCAACGCCTCAATCGAGGCCGCCCGCGCCGGCCAAGAGGGCGAAGGCTTCGCGGTCGTCGCCGAGGAGGTCAAGAGCCTTGCTGAGGAGACCAAGGATGCCGCCAGCGAGATCGAGGGCCGCATCCAGCGCGTCCAAGAGAAAACCGGCGAGGCCGTCGCTGGGATGGACGAAACGAGCGTCCGCATCAGCCAGGGCGTCGAAACCGTTGAAGGGGCTATTGATCAACTCAACGATGTCATCGAGTACGTCGAGGAGATCGACGGCAGCATGACGGAGATCAACCGAACGACCGAAGAGCAGGCCCGTGCGGCCAACTCCGTCGTCGAGATGATCGACGAGGTCGCCGAGATCAGCGAGACGACGACCGAGACCGCAGACAACGTCACCGAGACGGCCGACGCCCAACAGCAGACGCTCCAGACCGTCGAGTCCTCAGCGACTCAATTGCGCTCGCAGGCTGCAAAGCTGCGAGATGCACTTGATCGCTTCGAGGTTGATGCCGCGTCGGCTGGCGGCGGTGACAACCTCGGGGCGTCGCCGACTGCGGGAAGCGATCTGTCGCCGACTGTGGCGGCGACCCCCGATGCAGCAGCGACCGATGGCGGCCACGAGACGGACAGCGAGGATACGAACAACGGTTTCAATTTCGGTGATCACTAATGTTGCTCTCAGCAGACAGTTGGGCGGCAGTCGGCGCGGTTGTACTGGGGCTTGGAACGATCCCATCAGTATACTTCGCGCTTCGTGACGAACGGAATCAGAAATACTACGCCGTGCTTGCGGCGATCACAGGGATTGCGTCGGTTGCTTACGCACTAACGTCATTCGGCATCGGGTCGATCCCACTTGACGGCGCGACGTTCTACACACCACGGTATGTCGACTGGCTGCTGACGACACCGCTGTTGATCCTCTATCTCACGATGCTGTGTAAGCCGGGCAAACAGCTCTACGCGCTGTTGATCGGCATTGACGTGGCACTGATCGGACTTGGCATCGTCGCCATCTTCACAGAGGGTGTGTTGTCACTCACGCTGTTTGGTCTCGGCACCGCAGCCTATGTTGCGTTGGCCTACCTGCTGGTAAGCGAACTGCCGGATCGGGCGTCGTTCGCCAGTGAGAGAGTCGGCATCGTCTTCGCCAAACTCCGGAACGTGACGGTCGTACTCTGGACGCTGTATCCGGTTGTTTGGCTGCTTGCGCCGGTTGGCTTCGGGCTGATGACCCCGGGCACTGAGATGATGGTGATCGTCTATCTCGATATTATCACAAAGGTTGGCTTCGCCATCCTTGCGATAATGGGCCGAGACGCACTCGACGACATCACCGATCAGTCGCTTCGCCTCGACACCGAGGAGCAAGAGTCCTCAACAACGACTGAGTTCGTCAGCTAACGACCGACACTCATTTTCGATCCGTTTCAGCCGCGACCGCTTCGCTCGTGCTACAGTTCGTCGATGATCGCCTGCGTCACGGCTTCGGTATCGGCGTCGCCGCCGAGGTCGGCGGTTCGCGGCCCTTCGGCGAGCACGGTTTCGACGGCGGTTTCGACACGATCCGACTCCTCGCTGTAGCCGAGATGCTCTAGCAACATCGCTGCCGAGAGCACTGTCGCCATCGGGTTGGCAACACCCTGGCCGGCGATGTCGGGTGCGGTGCCGTGTACCGGCTCGAATAAGGCGTTGTCGTCGCCGATGTTCGCCGACGGCAGGAGCCCCAGCCCGCCGACGAGGCCGGCGGCGAGATCCGAGAGCACGTCGCCCGCGAGGTTCGGACAGACGATGGTGTCGAACTGCCTGGGATCGAGACAGACCCGCGTTGCAAAGGCGTCCATCAGGACTTCGTCGGTCTTGACGCCGTGGTCGTCGGCGACACTGACAACGGCGTCGCGGAACCGACCGTCGGTTTTCCGCATCACGTTGGCCTTGTGGACGACACTAAATCCCTCGCCGTCGACGTACTCGCAGGCGAATTCGGCGAGTTTCTCGGAGGCTGAGGTGGTGACGACGCGGGTGAGCGTCGAGAGATCCTCGGAGAGGTCGTCCTCGTGGCCCGAGTAGACGCCCTCGGTGTTTTCACGGAGGAAGACGAGGTCGGTTTCGGGACGGACGGCGTCGACGCCGGGGTAGGCTTTCGCCGGGCGGATGTTGACGAAGGAGTCGACGGCGTCCCGCAGCGGGAGGATCACGTCGGCGGCGGTTTCGCCGGCCGCGCCGAACAGCGTGGCGTCAGCGTCGGCTGCGAGGTCGTAGGTCTCCTGTGGGAGTGCCTCGCCCGTCTCGGCTTTGACGGCGTCGCCGGCGTCGCCTTCGACGAAGTCGAGACCGAGATCGAGTGATTCGAGAACCTCGACGGTTGCCGGGATCACTTCCTGTCCGATGCCGTCGCCTTCGATGACGGCGATTGTGTGGCTCATACGCGTCGTCTTGCCAGCACTGAAAAGAGCATGTCGATGTTCGGCCTTTCTCGTTGTTGGTCGGCCACAGAATTATTGCAACCGGTGACGTAAACTTACAGTAGATTACAATGCCTGTCGATTTCGAGAACTATCACCCGACGGATCTCCCACGCGAGGACACGAACGGGCGGCGCATCCTCGAATACCTCGCTGACAACCCCGAGTTGGGGTTTCGACCGAGTGAACTCGCCGAGGAACTCGACATCCCCAGCGGCAGTGTCGGGACGACGCTCCGCCGGCTCGAATCCCGTGGCTTCGTTCGACACAAGGGCGACTACTGGGCGATCAACAGCGAGGCCTACGACGCGGAATCTGCGAGTGTGATCGGGCTTGAAACCGTCGCCGAGGCGTTTCGTGGCGACTACTACGACCGAAATCCCGAGTGGGACGCGGAACTCCCGGATATCGCGTCGGATGACGGTGACACCGGATGAGATACGACCGTGGCTACGTTGTCGTGGCGGCTGATCCGTTCGGTAACACGCCGCGGCGACCCTACCTGATCGTGAGCGATGAGTCACACCCCTTTGCCGGTCGCCAGTACATCGCTCTCGGGATTTCGACACAGGAGTACGCGGAGTCGACCCCGATTGGCGACGCGTTCATCGAAGGTGAACTGAACCGTGACTCCTTCGTCTCGCCATGGGCCGTCGTATCGCTACGGGCAACGCATATCGACCGTGCAGTGGCACAGGTGTCGATAGCGTTTGTTGATGACGTGACGAAACAAATGGCAGCGTACGCTGGCTACCGACCTGCCTGACCGATTTTGCGTAGTTCTCACGGATGACGCATTCCGATCAACGACGAAACAGCAACCCCAAACCGCTTCCCTGCGGTCGCCATAGCGGATGGCAATGAGGGATCGCTTGGCGCGGTTCAAACGCCCGCTGCTCTACGTGATGGGGCCGCTCTACGTCGTTGCCGGGGTGTTGCATTTCGTCGCCCCGGAGTTGTACGTCCAGATCATCCCGCCGATGTTGCCCGCGCCGTTGGCGTTGGTCTATCTCTCTGGTGTCGCCGAAATCGCCGTCGGGATCGGCGTGTTGATTCCACGAACGCGACGGTACGCGGCATGGGCGACCATCGCGCTGCTCGTTGCGATCTTCCCGGCGAACGTCTACATGGCGACCTCGATGGTCGTTGTCGACGGCATCGGCGGCGGCGACCCCTCGGCGGCTGCGCGCTGGGCGCGGCTGCCGCTACAGGGGGTGTTGATTCTGTGGGCCTACTGGTACACTGATTCTGGTAGAACTGGCGAGTAGCATCCTGCCAAACACTCAATACCGAAGTGCTCCAAAGAATCGATAATGGCAACTATCGAGATTGACGACGAGGTCTACGAGGCTCTCCAGCTTCCCGAGGGGGAACGCTCGGACGCGCTGAAAGAGGAATTGGCCGTCTCGTTGTACGCTCGTGATATCCTCTCGTTCGGCAAGGCCCGTTCCCTGGCGGGGCTGTCGAAACTGGAGTTCCACGAAATCCTCGGCGAGCGTGAAATCCCACGACATTATTCCGATACCGAGTTAGCCGAAGATATCGACTATGCCGAGTGACGATTTCGTCGTCTCGAACACTTCTCCGCTCCTCAATCTCGCGTTAATCGACCGTCTCGACCTTCTCAGATCGCAGTTCTCCGGGATCACGATCCCGGAACACGTCTGGACGGAACTCACTACCGGCGATGTGGGGCTCGATTCGCTGACCGAACTGCGTGACGACGGGTTCCTCTCGGTTGTCGAAGTCGAAGAATCTGAGTTGTTCAGGGAAATCGCCCACGAGATAGATGTCGGCGAGACAGCCGCGATCTGTTATGCCATCGACGCCGATGCCGATCTACTTCTCATCGACGAGCGCGATGGGCGACGCGTCGCCCGCCGACATGATCTTACTGTGACGGGTGCCATCGGGATACTCCTCCGTGGAGCCAACACCGGCGAAGTGGCGTTGGAAACTGAACTCGACGCGCTTCGTGACGCAGGATTCTGGATTTCCGACGAGCTGTATTCGAAAGTCCTCGCTGAGGTAGACCGCGAGTAAGACAAAGAATATCTCCGATACTCGGTCGAATAGAGTCCTTGATGATTGCTGTTTCGACCCGCGAGTATCGTTTCCGATTTAGATCGTCGATGGATTCCGACGCGAAATGACGCCGTCAAAATCGTCGTCAAAACTCAATACAGCGTCGATATCGTGTCGGTCGGCCAGTGCGACGGTCGTCGCATCGGTGAAACTCAGCCCGTGATCGTCGTACCGTTCGAAGACCTCGACGGCATCCGAAAAGACGGCTGCGGAAACCCACAGGAGTTCGTAGACCGGCGGATACGATCCGACCCCTCGGAGTCGATCACCGAGTCGTTGTGCCGGCTCGCATGCCCCAGCCCGCCGCTGGGTGAGTGTCACGGCCTCGTCGAAGATGTAGTCGCTCACGTAGGGCTGTCCGAACTCACCGTCGTAGATTGCGTCGAGTGCGCGCCGTGCCGACTCGTGTCTGGATGCGTCGCTATCGTGATCAGCATACAGTACGCCGGTGTCGACGATGACACTCATCCGTACAGGATATCGTCGATATCGTCTTCGTCGGTCTCGACGCCCGAGCTGAAGCGGCCCGCCTGCATCCGCTCCTTTTCCGTTTCAGTCAGCGGGACAGTCGAGGCCCGGAAGGAATCGATCACCTCAGCGCGTGATTCGTAGGCATCGTCGATCAATCGTTCGAGGAGTTCCTTCTTTGTCACCGACTGGCCTGCCTTGAGCCGGATCTCCGCCTGTAGCTCTTCGAGGCGGGATTTGGTTTCCTCATCAACCTTGACGGCCGTTGCCATACGTGCAGTTGCGTCTTCTACTACGTAACTATTGTTACGACCGAGGCGAGCGTAACACAGAATGGACAGTTGTCAGCTAATACCCAAACATACTTGATTGCTTATGGTATATCACACAGCATGAACGTCCCCGCGATATACCGGTCTTCCGAGGCTCGCCAGCTACTCTTCATCGGGTTCTGGGTAGTCACAGCGGTCGCTCTGTCGTACGATTACGTG
>Ga0209917_1000914_pt1 | contig 12174 bp, 11 predicted proteins | sample SalPon2_C_H2O_MG_FD_185710 | JGI IMG/M metagenome (GOLD analysis project Ga0209917, IMG submission 185710) | Salt pond water microbial communities from South San Francisco under conditions of wetland restoration - Salt Pond MetaG R2_C_H2O_MG... | ecosystem: Environmental > Aquatic > Non-marine... | reverse complement strand
GTCGACCATGCCGACTGTTCACTTCCGCGGTGAGGAAATCGACTGCCGAGAGGGCGCGACGCTCAGAGATGTGCTGCTGGATGCAGATCTGACCCCGCACAACGGCAAGGCGAAGGTGCTCAACTGCCACGGGTTCGGCAACTGCGGCACCTGCGCGGTCAGGGTCGACGGCGAGGTCAGCGACAAGGGCATCCGCGAGAAAGGTCGCCTGTTGGTGCCGCCACACCACCCGAACTACGATCTCCGATTGGCCTGCCAGACGAAGGTCATGGGCGATGTCACCGTCGAGAAATACCCCGGTATGTGGGGGACACAGATGGCCAAAGAACCGTTGCCGCCGCTTGCGGACGACGCGGACGACACCGTCGACGCTGACGACGAGCCAACTGCCGCCAGCGCGGAGGATGACCCAACCCCCGCCGACGCCGACTAACCACACGACGTGGCCCGCTCGTTCGACGATTTTGTGCGGTATCTCGACGCCAAGCGATCGGTCGACGACCGCGCGCTCCACCGGCCGACGTTCGATCGGCTCGTCGCCGAACTCGACAGCCGAGCGACGGCCCGTGATGGAGAACCGGTTCGAATCCTCGAAGTCGGGTTCGGCATCGGCACGATGTTGGAGCGACTCCGTACCTGGGACGGACTTCCCTCACAGGTCGAATACGTCGGCGTCGACATCGACGATGCAAACATCGCGGCGGCAAGCGATCGTCTGATCGACAGCGGCTTCACACAGACCGACCGCCGTGAGTTCACGCTCGCAAACGACGACACAGCGCTCACAGTTGACCTCCATGCGGTCGACGCCTTCGAGTTCGCAGTTGATCGCCACGACCCGACGGCGGCCGATCCGCAGTTCGATCTGCTGATCGGGATGGCGTTTCTCGATATTGTTCCGGTTACCCAGGTCGCCCAGCAGCTACTCCCGCTGATTGCGGGTGGCGGCCTCGGCTACTTTCCGATCACCTTCGACGGCGTCACCGATTTCCGCCCGGTTGACGACCGGGCGTTGACAACGACCCTGCTGGATGGGTTTCACGCCGCGATGGACGCCCCAGATCGACCGGGCGGCAGCCAGACCGGTCGCCGACTGTTTACCGAATTACCGGCCGCCGGAGCCGACCATCTCGCAGCCGGTGGCTCCGACTGGGTCGTCATGCCGAGCGACGATGGCTATCCCGCCGATGAAGCGATGTTTCTCCGCCATATCGTCGACACGGTTGAAAACGCGTTGCTGACGGAGACACCCGAGGCCGCCATCGACACCGTCAGCGACGACGCGATCCGAGCGTGGGCGCGGCAGCGACACGCCCAGATCGACCGCGGGGAGCTAACCTATCTGGCGCACAACATCGATCACCTAATTCGGATGCCGTAAGCTATCGGTGCCGACAGCTGCTGGTGTGACACAGTTGAGCGGCGCAACGAGGTTAAAAATAGCCCCAGACGAGTCGCTACGCTTGGCCCGCGCCGACGTAGAGGACGACAACGAGGAAGATCCAGACGGCGTCGACAAAGTGCCAGTACATCGACGCCGTCGACACCGAAAGGTGTCGTTCAGCGGAGTACTGGCCGTACAGCGCGCGCACGAAGACGATCCCGAGGATGGCTGCCCCGAGCCCAACGTGGAGGCCGTGGAGGCCGGTCAGGCCGAAAAACGCCGAGGAGTAGACCCCCTGTGTCCACGTGAAGCCGTATTCGCCGATGAACTCGAAGTATTCGAGTGCTTGCCCGCCGAGGAAGACGACCGCAAACAGGATCGTCAGCCCCATCCCACGCAGGAAATTCGTTCGGTCGCCGTCGCGCAGGGCAACGTGGGCCCAGTGAAGCGTAAACGAGGAGGCGATCAGGATCGCCGTGTTAGCGAGGATCAGCGAGCTGATCAGATCCGGCGTTGTCGACGGCAACGTCCACTCCGCGCCCGCACGGAAGTAGAAGTAGTAGCTAAAGATCGCCCCGAAGGTGGCTAACTCGGAGCCGAGGAACGCGATCATCCCCCATCGAAGGGAGGCATGGCCGTTTTCGGTCGTCTCGCGGCTCCAGAACTTCGTGATGAACGCATGGTACAGCCAGCCGTAGATCCCGGTCAAAAACAGGCCGACGCTGCCGGCGATCGCCGCCGGGCCGACAAGCGGATTGATCGCATCCCCGATGATCCAGAGTGCCACGCCGATGTAGATGCCGGCCGCCCCGAGTGCGGTCACAAACGGCCACCAGCTCGCCTCGCCGAATCCGCGCGGCCAGTCTTCGACCGCCGGGAGGTGGTGGTCGTCGTGTCCGTCCTCCGTTTCGGTGCTCATACTACCTCGTTGCAAGTGTGTGATTAAAAATCCTCTTAACCGCGTGGGCGACACCGAGGCTGTCTGGCGTCGCCACCGGCCTGGTGATCCCGCTGATCCGCAAGCTACTCCTGTCGGCTGGCTCAACCCAGAATAATGACTGAACGCGGTGACGGATGGCCGACCATGGACGCTGGCGGTCGCTGGCAACGAATGGGGGTGCGGGTGGTCTGTCTCGTTGCGGTTGCGGCCCCACTGGTGGCACTCCTCTCAGAGCCGGCGATCGCCCATGCGGCCGCGCTCCGCGGATCGACAAGCACTGTGGAGGTACCAACGTGGCTCTTCTTGACGACCGGCGGTGGCACGGTCGGCGCGTCGTTTCTGCTAGCCTCTTTTGTCACCGATCGGGCGTTCATGCGATCGGTTCACGACTGGGGGTTCACACTGCCCGCGCCGGGCCGGCTGCTCAGACTCGGCGGCCAACTTGTCGGCCTCGCGGTGCTGGCGGCCACCGTTGGGATCGGCTATCTCGGCCCAGAGACGGCCTATCGAAATCTGGCGATCCTCGCCGTCTGGGTCGGCTGGTGGGGTGGCTACGTCGCCTCGACGTATCTCCTTGGCAACACGTGGTCGACGCTGAACCCCTTCCGCACGGTGGCGTCGCTGCTGCCATCGCTGGATCGGTCGTACCCTGATCGGCTTGGCGCATGGCCCAGTGTCGCCGGCTTACTCGCGCTCATCTGGATCGAGGTGGTCAGCCCACTGGCCGACGATCCCCGATTGTTGGCGACGACGATTGTAGCCTACACGGCTGTCAGTGGTGCCGGCAGCGTAATCTATGGCACCGACACGTGGTTCGGCCGCGTCGATCCGATCTCGCGGGTGTTTGCGTTGTTTGGTCGCTTCGCACCACTCACCCAGACGGCCGACGGGCTCTCACTGCGGCTGCCCGGGGGTGCGCTCACCGATCCTGACGCTGTGTCGGGCCGCGCCGAGACCGTCTTCGTCGTCGCGGTGCTCTATGTGACGACCTTCGATGGCTTCGTCGGCACCGGGCTGTGGGCCCGCCTGATCACCACGGTCGTCGAGGTCGGTGTGCCACCGCTGGTCGGCTATCTGAGCGCGTATCTCGCCGGCTTCGGGCTGTTTGTCGCCGCGTTCTGGTGGGCGATCGGTCTCGCCCGGCGGTTTGGCCGCACCTACATCACCCGGGTGGCGTTGGCCGAGCGGTTCGCGCCGTCGCTGGTGGCGATCGCCGCCGGCTACCATATCGCCCACAATCTCGGCTTCATCCTTGGGTTGGCTCCGTCGCTCGCCGTCGTCACCGGAAGCCCGCTGTCGCCACCCCAGCAGCCACCGGTGCTGACGACACTGCCCGGCTGGATATCGGGACTTGAGTTGGCCTTCGTGTTGGTTGGGCACTTCATCGCGGTGTGGATCGCCCACGCCGCGGCCTACGAACTCCTGCCCGGGCGGCTGGAGGCGATCAAAAGCCAGTATGGGATCACGCTGGTGATGATCGCTTACACGATTATCAGCCTCTGGATCGTGACGACGCCGACGGTCACACCGCCGTTCCTCGGTGGAGGTGGTGTGTGATGGTGACCGGGCGGGTTGCCGACGGTGAGACCGGAGAGAGCAGCGACACCAGAACCAGTCAGGCCACCGCTGAGCGACGGCCGGAGACACACGTTCCCGACGGCGAGGATCCACGACGGTGTCCGTACTGCGGATTTGAACTGCCGGCCGACGACCAGTATCGGCTGCATCTCGGGCTCAACCACTACGACAAACTGAATGATGTCGACCAGCAGGCGTTTCGTGATGCCTACCAACAGGAGGAAGCCGAACTCACACGGTTTCGGATCATCGCCCTCGGCGGGTTGGTTGTGCTCTACTTCGGCTTTCTCCTCATCTACGCCCTGTTGGCAACATGACACACCCTACGCCGTAGCGGAAGTATAAAGTTCATAGCACATGATTTGTTGGACAACCGGGCACCCGATAGTCATGGCTACTGTCTCTACAGCAGACGCGACGATCCTCGTCGTTGATGACGAACGTGATGTCGCCGACCTCTACGCCTTCCGACTTGAAGAGCACTACACTGTCCGCACCGCCTACGGTGGACAGGAAGCACTCGATACACTCGATAGCGATGTCGATGTGATCCTGTTGGATCGCCGGATGCCGGGGCTCACCGGCGACGAGGTGCTCCAGCGCGTCCGCGAGGCCGATGCAGACGCCCGTGTCGTGATGGTCACCGCGATCGACCCCGACGTCGACATCGTCGACATGGATTTCGACGACTATCTCTGTAAGCCGATCGGCAAGGAGACGCTGCTGGAAGCCGTCGAACACCAGCTGACAGCCCGCGAGTACGGCGAAACCATGCAGGAACTGTTCAGAGCGACCTCAAAGGTGGGCGTACTGGAAGCCGAGAAATCAGCCGAGGAACTTGCGGCGTCGGCAGAGTATCAGGAACTGACAGAACGCGTCGAGGAGCTCCGGGCCGAACAAAGCGAGCTCATCGAGGAGTTAGACGACTTCGAGGCTGCGTTCAACGCGATCGACCGCGCACCGAAGGAACCGATGCAGTAGCGAGCGCGCTGCGCCGTTTTATCCGTCTACAGCCCCTACATCTGATATGCACCACGAGCTGCCGGACTCGCTGTCGGGGTTCATTGACGAAACCGCCGGCAGCCAGGAGAAGACGCTACTCCTGCTAAACCGAACCGAGCCCCAGTCGCTCGTGGGGCTTCTGGATCGCGCCTTTGAAGATCAATCCATCCAGATCCAAGAACGACACATCCCAGAGGGCGACACCGATCACGTCTGTCTCATCGAAGACGGGCAGGTAACCGCGACCTCATCAGTTGCGGATCTCAGGGAGACGTTTCTGCTCGTTAACGCTGATCGGTACCGAACGGGCACCGGACTCCCCGGAACCAGCTCGTTCCCGGACGTGTTGACCGGTCTCGATGATATCGAGTTTACCGTCCGAGGGTTTCCGGAGTCCAACAAGGAGAAATTGCTGTTAGTTGTCATCTCACGATTTATCGAGGAGCGTGCACTGGCCTGTGGCAACGGCGAGTTCCACAGCACGTTTCAGCGGCTCTCCCGGCTCGACGACGAGTACGGCACGCGCAAGATGTATGCGTGGCTCGGTGACAGCGATGTCGAAACCCACGTCTATGGCGTCCGTGACGATCCCGAGACCGTCGACGGGCTTGATGTGATCGTCCACGCGGGAACAACCCACGAGTACCGTCGATCATGGGTGGTGCTGTTTACCCCCGAAACAGCAACCGGTGATGCCAGCGGCGGGGATATCGCCGCAGCCGACGCCTGCAACCCGGTTGCGCTCGTTGCGCTCGAAACCGGGCCGAACGTCTGGCGGAGTATGTGGACGTACGACCGCGACCGTGTCGAGCGAATCAAGGCCTATGTCGAAGAGCGGTTTTGAGCCTCGGGCGTCTTTCGGAGCGACTAATTTTCACCCAAATACGCCTGAATCCAACGTCCGACGCTCTGGAAAGTATTTTATGCGTCTCGGGCGTCGGTACACCAAATGAATAGCGAGATAGTTACTGCAGTCACCGACTGGGAGACGGTTCCGGTCGGCACGGGGTACGCGGGCCTCCATGAGCTCGCTGACGCGGAGTTCTCCGGTGCGGTCGACGCCGGCGACGCCTGGGGGTTCATGCTTAACGGCCGGCTGGTCGGGATCCGCGATGGCTCGCTTGGATCCTTCGATGAGGCAACCCAGACCGCCTACGAGGCCCCAACGCCGGCACTCCCGTTGCTGTATACGATGCAGACACAGGACAACGAAAAGCAGGCGGAGTATTACACCAACGAGACGGCGATCGCCGAAGCCGATACAACCCTCTCGGGTGGTAACTTCACCGGCTACATTGAGCTCTCCGAGAACGTCCTGTCTGGGGATTACTACATTGTCTACTACGGTGGCCGCTCGATGAGCGTCGCCTTCGTCGGCAACAGCCGCCGACTGCTGACCGACGAGGAAGCCTTCGACCGCGCCAACGACGAGGTCGGGATCTACGATGTGTACGCCGCCGACATCGACGTGATCGATCTGCCAGCGCGTGAAACCTCGACAGCGACAACCGACGATCAGGGGGCTGCTGTCGGAGACACCAGCGATGGTTCGTCGGCTCCGACCGACACAGCACCGACGACGACCGACGAGGACGACGCCGATGGCGGATCCACGATGAGTGATCGTCGCCGAGGAGCGATCGACATCCCACAAGCAGGGTCGGCTGACGACAGCCCAGCAAGCGAGGACACCGCAGCAGACGACGCTGGCGCGGAGCCGACGACTGAAGCCGACACCAGCGCGGATAGGACGGAACCGACGGTCACGGCTGACACCGACGGCGAGGAGACAGCCACCACGGGAGCCGCCGGGCGAACCGACGGCATCGATCCGACCGGTGCGACAGCAGCCAGCGACGACCACGACACGGAGCAATCGAGGGTCGACGGCAATGGACCGACAGTTGATGGTGGTGCGACGACTGAGACCACATCGACAGCCGACACGGGATCGACTGCTGACGCCAGATCGACAACCGACACCACCACAACTGATACCGGGTCAGCAGGCACCACCACGACAGATCCCGAACCCTTCGAGGAGGAAGCCGCCTGGCGGAACACAACAACGATCCCGTCGCTTGATCCCAGCGACGACGACACAGCCGACAACGGGAGCGAGAGCCGCGCCGACAATGCCAGGCGGAGCGGCGGCGGTGGCCAACAAACAGTCACTCGATCTGACGACCGCGTCTCGCGCAAACAGCTCCAACAGCGGCTCCAGAAGGCCGAGGAGGTAATGGAAAAGGCCGAAGAAAAACACAGGCAGTTGGCCGCCGAACGCGACGACGCCCGCGAAGAGCTCGCTGTCGCCGAGGAGCGAATTGACGAACTCGAAGCTGATCTGGCGGCCGCCAAAGAGCGGATCGACGAACTCGAAGCGCAACTTGAGGCTGCTGAGTCAGCCGGCGGAAGCGACACGGCTGGTGGCACATCCACGACAGCGCCAAGTCAGACGATGGATACCGCCAGCGCGCTTGCGGGAACCAACCTGTTTGTCCGTTATGATTCGAAGGGGAAAGCGACGCTTGCCGACGCCCACGACGGCGAGGCATCGAGGGAGGATGTGTCGGCAAATATCCGACTCGACACCCACACGACGTTCGACACCGAAGGATTAGATGTCGATGGCACCCCCTTCGAGACGTTTCTCGCCGATCGGATCGAGGTCGCCTTCGCGGAGTGGCTGGTGACCGACCTGCTGTTCGAACTTCGGGCGACAGGCGGAACAACCGCGCTCAGCGCGGTCGCTGACACGATCCCGGAGATCGATCGGGTCGAGCTACGCGGGACGATCGAGCTTGGCACCGACGAAGACGACGAGCCGATCGAACGCGAATTTGACTGTGTCGTTCGCGATAAGCGCGGCAAGCCGCTGTTCGTTGCCAACTTTGATAGCTCGAAGGAGCCGGTCGGGGCGGCGTTGGTCGAGGGGCTGATCCGCGATGGCAACGCACTTCGAGAGCGCAACGAGAGCTTCGCCGCCAGCTTTGCGGTGACGAGCAGCTACTTCACCGAAGATGCCTACGAGATGGCCGACGACGCGACCGGTAGCGGCCTGTTCAGCCGCAGCGGCGGCAAAAGCTTCGTCAACATCTCTCGCAAACAGGGCTTCCACCTCTGTCTTGTCGACCGGATCAAAGGCGGGTTCGAACTCCAGAAGCCGGAGCTGTAATAGAACAATACAGCGCGCAGCGACCGATCGAAGCGCGTTAATTTTCGATCTCGGCGGTGTCGTCGATGCGCATCGTCCGCAGCTTGTCGACGATGGAGTCGATCTTGTTGTCGAGGTCGTCGACGAACTCCTCGGTGTGGTCGGTCTGAATTGCGCCCTGGCTGGATGGCTCGATGAGGTTTTCCTCTTCGAGGACGCGCAGGGAGTACCGAACCTTGTGGTGGGGGTAGCCGGTTTCGTTGGACATCTTGACGATGCCGATGGGCTCGTTTTCGATGACCATTCGGAGCACTTGGAGATGCCGTTCGAGCATGTCGACTTCTTTTTCGAGTCGGTCAATCATGACATGTGCTAACTTGTCTTGGCGTGATTTAAGTGTTGCTGTCGGCCGGGAAAAAGGCTCGTCCTGATAGCTCGTTGTGCGAGTAGTTAACACTTCGGGTCGCAACGCTGACAGCAAGCGGTCGACACCACAGCCACAGGGCTTCGATCGACGGGTGCGTCATGGCGTGGCCGCGGGAGGCGATGTACCGTAATCTGTTTACCCGGTGGTTGGAAACCCACAGTCGTTATGACCGTAACTATCGTCGGCTCCCAGCTGGGCGACGAGGGCAAGGGCGCGCTCGTCGACATCTGGGGAGGCGACGCCGATGTCGTCGTCCGGTATCAGGGCGGCGACAACGCCGGCCACACTGTTGTCCAAGATGGGACGGAGTACAAGCTCTCCTTGGTGCCAAGCGGCGCCGTCCGCGGGAAGGTCGGCGTGTTGGGCAACGGCTGTGTGATCAATCCTGCGACGCTGTTTGACGAACTCGATACCCTCCGCGAGCAAGGGCTTGAGCCGGATGTGCGACTCGCTCGCCGAGCCCACGTCATTCTGCCGTATCACCGCGTGCTCGACGGCATCGAGGAGGAGGCGAAAAGCGACGACGATCTCGCAGCCGGCACCACTGGTCGCGGCATCGGCCCAACCTACGAGGATAAGGCGGGTCGCCGCGGGATCCGCGTTGGTGACCTCCTTGATCCCGACGTGCTGCGCGACCGACTCGAATACACCGTCCCACAGAAACGCGCCCTCGCCGAGGAGATCTACGGGCTCGATGTTGAGAACTCCGAGCACGCCGACGCCTTCGATATCGACCATCTCTTTGCAACCTACCGGGAGTACGGCGAGCGACTCAAATCAGAGTCGATGACCGTCAACGCCGGCGAGTTCCTCAGCAACAAACACGCCGGCGACGACGAACTCCTCTTTGAGGGTGCCCAAGGCACCTCAATCGACATCGACCACGGGATCTACCCCTACGTTACCTCCTCAAATCCGACCGCCGGTGGCGCGGCCGTCGGCTCCGGTGTCGCGCCGACAGTCATCGGCCAAGGCGAGGTCGTCGGCATCGTGAAAGCCTATCTCTCACGGGTCGGCACCGGGCCGCTGCCGACGGAACTCGATGGCACCGACAGCGAGGAGGAACTGGCGGACTTCATCCGCGAGAAGGGCGGCGAGTTCGGCACCGTGACGGGTCGACCGCGACGGATCGGCTGGCTCGATATGCCAATGTTGCGACACGCATCCCGCGCAAACGGCTTCACTGGCATCGCCGTCAACCACATCGATGTGCTGGCCGGACTCGATGCGATCAACGTCGGCCACGCCTACGAACTCAATGGCGAGGAACTGCTGACGATGCCGGCGACGACCGAACGGTGGGGCGACTGCGAGCCTGTGCTCAAATCCTTCGAGCCGTGGGGTGAGGTCGACTGGAGTGCGGTCGCCGACGAGGGCTACGATGCGATCCCGGCCAACGCCCAAGCCTATCTCGACTACATCAGCGAAGAGGTCGGCGCGCCGATCTATGCGGTCGGCGTCGGCCCCGGCCGCGACGAGACGGTCGTGCTCGAATCGCCGTTCGATAGGTAGACGATATCGACCAGCGTTTTTGTTTTCAGACACCACCGTCTCGGAATCGGGTGACAGCCACGTCAACCGGTAGTTCGTCGAAATCGTCGTCACCGCCGGCGAGAAGCGTCCCATCGGTTTCGACAGCGAGCGCGACGGCGTGAGCGTCCGCCAACGACATGTGGCCGGCGGCTTTGATCTCACCCACCGCTCGCCAGTCGGCTCGTCTGATGTCAACCCCCAACCGCTGGAGGGCCCGCAGATCTCGGTCGGCAGCTCGTCGGGAGCTGTCAGTCGGACTCGCTCCGGGACTTTCGAACCGGGCAACGAGATAGAACACCTCGACGGCGTTCGTCTCGGCCAACAGTCCCTCGGCATCACCATCGCGGACTGCTGTCAGATACTCCGCGACCACCTCGTGACCGGGTTCGCCGTAGAGGTAGGCGATGACCGCCTCGGTATCGAACACGTACGTCTCGGTCATTCGTCGTCAGCTGACGGGTCGAGCCGAGCAGCGCGTTCGGCTTCCCGCTGTAGTTCCTCGTGTTTGCGTTCTCGAATCCGCTCGGTTACCGCCCCTGGTTCGCGGTCGTCGCTCGCGTGAATTCCCTGCAGGTCTTCGAGCGATGGGACAGGTTCGACGACGATCCGGTTGTCGTCCTCGTATACAAACACCTCTCCGGGCGTCTCGATGCCGAACTTCTCCCGCAGCGGTTTTGGAATCGTCGCTTGTCCCTTCTGAGAGACACGAACGACAGCCGGCTCGTTTGTACTACTCGCCATACTATGTTGTACTTATGTGTCGAGATACTACTACTTGCCGGTCGAACAGAACAGCGGCACCGCCGGTTTGAGCAGGGAAGTGGCGTTACCGGCGACGATTCGGGCGGACAAAGTAACACTTACACGCGGGCCGCGGTCTTTCTCGGGTATGAGCGAAACCGTGCTGTTAGTCGGCGGTGGCGGCCGCGAACACGCGATCGCCCGCGCGTTGGCTCCTGACTGCTCGCTGTACGCTGTTGCCGGCAACCGCAACCCCGGCATCGTCGACCTCGCCGACGGGTTCGAGCAGATCGACGGTACCGACGCGGAAGCAATCGTCGAGTACGCCGAGGAAATCGACGCCACCCTCGCCATCGTCGGCCCCGAGGCTGGTCTGCAAGCCGGCGTTGCCGACGAACTCGACGCCGCAGGGATCTACACCTTCGGCCCCCAAGCCGAGGAAGCCAGAATCGAGACCGACAAAGCGTTCCAGCGGCAGTTCATGGCCGACAACGACATCCCGGGCTGTCCGGACTTCGAGACCTTCGACGAGATGGACGCCGCCTGCGCGTTCATCGATGACTACGACGGCGACCTGGCCGTCAAACCCGTCGGCCTCACCGGCGGCAAAGGCGTGAAAGTCATCGGCGATCAGGTGACAAGCGAGGAGGCCAAAGCCTATCTGCAGGAGTCCGACTACGAGGGCGTCGTCCTCGAAGAGCGGTTGATCGGCGAGGAGTTCACGATCCAAGCCTTCGTCGCCGACGGCGATCTGCGAACAACACCCGCTGTACAGGATCACAAACGCGCCTACGAGGGCGACGAAGGCCCGAACACCGGCGGGATGGGCAGCTACAGTGATACCGGCTTCCAGCTTCCCTTCATGAACGAGGGCGACTACGAGGCCGCCGTCGACATCATGGAGCAGACAGTCGCGGCGATGCCCGACTACAAGGGCGTCCTCTATGGTCAGTTCATGTTGACTACTGAGGGGCCGAAGGTCGTCGAATTCAACGCCCGCTTCGGCGACCCCGAGGCGATGAACACGCTACCGATCCTCGAAACACCCTTTATCGACGTGTTGACCGCTGCCCGCGACAGCGACGACCTCCCAGAACTGGAGTTTACCGGACAGGCGACGGTCTGTAAGTACGCTGTCCCTGACGGCTACCCGACCGACCCGAACGCTGGCGCGAAGATCGCGGTCGACGAGGAAACCGTCGGCGACGGGCTCCTGTTTTACGCCAGTGTCGACGCCCGTGAGAACGGGTTGTACACAACGACCTCCCGCTCCTTTGCGGTCGTCGGCCGTGCTGACTCCATCGCCGCCGCCGAAGAGATCGCCGAGGACGCGCTGGCGGCTGCTGGTGAGGGGTTCCACATCCGCCACGACATCGGGAAATCCGATCTCGTCCAATCACGGATCGACCACATGG
>Ga0209917_1000913_pt1 | contig 12175 bp, 8 predicted proteins | sample SalPon2_C_H2O_MG_FD_185710 | JGI IMG/M metagenome (GOLD analysis project Ga0209917, IMG submission 185710) | Salt pond water microbial communities from South San Francisco under conditions of wetland restoration - Salt Pond MetaG R2_C_H2O_MG... | ecosystem: Environmental > Aquatic > Non-marine... | reverse complement strand
GTCGTCTTCGATGGCGGCGATACCACTCGCCCGGTCCCCGTTCGTCCCGGTCCCGTCCGTTTCGAAGAGCCCGAAGGCGTGTCGCCGGTCGTCCGGCACTGCGTTGCGCTCCCCGAGCGCTTCCGTGTCCGTGTCGACAACACAGGCCGCGCCGAGATACGTGGTCTCGCGGCGTTTGCTGTCCCGCCACAGCCTCTCGACGATCCGCCCCCCCGCACCACCGATTCCTACTGTCGCAACTCGCATAGTTCATCTCTGGGGTAGACTGATATTAACAGTCCGGCTCGACGCGGTGACACCGCAGCCCCGTCGTATCACGACGAGTTACCAGCAGCGCCGCGGTGAATCCGGTGCGATACTCATCCCGGCGTCCGCCGGCACGGCCTGTGACTGCACCCCCCACCGCGTCGCCGCGGTCTTCATCGGACAGTACCTTGAAATAGCTGTGCTTGGAAACCGGTTGTATGCGTTTCGAACGACAAAGTGGTGTATTTCTCCATCTCACGTCCCTCCCCGGCTCTCACGGCGTCGGCGACCTCGGCGCCGGTGCCCGGGAGTTCATCGACTTCCTCGCCGAGGCCGACCAGTCCCTGTGGCAGTTCTGCCCGCTCGGACCGACTTCGAGCGCCCACGGCAACTCCCCGTACCAGGCGTACTCGGCTTTCGCCGGGAACCCGATACTGGTCGACCTCGGTGACCTCGCCGACCGCGGCTACCTCGACGAGGGCGACCTCGACTCGCCCGACGCCGCCTCCCCCCACGAGGTTCGGTACGACGCCGTCATCGAGTTCAAGCAATCGAAACTCCAGTCGGCCTTCGAGTCGTTCCAAGCCGACCCGAACGGTGACGACGCGGACGCCTTCGAGGCGTTCTGTGAGGCCGAATCGGGGTGGCTCGACGACTACGCGCTGTTCATCTCGCTGAAAGCCGAGTTCGACGGCCAGCTCTGGACCGAGTGGCCCCAGGAGATAGTCACCCGTGACCCCGACGCGCTCGACCAGCGTCGCGACCAGCTCGCCGACGAGATACGGTATCACAAGTTCGTCCAGTGGCTCTTCGACGAGCAGTGGCAGGCGATGGCCGACTACGCGGCCGAGAGGGGCGTCAAACTGGTCGGGGACCTGCCCATCTACGTCGCGCTCGACTCGGCTGACGTCTGGTCGGCGCCCGACGTGTTCCGTCTCGACGAGAACAACCAGCCCACCGAAGTGGCCGGCGTCCCGCCGAACCCCGGCGACGACGGCCAGCGCTGGGGGAACCCGGTGTACGACTGGGACACCATCCGCGAGAACGACTACGCCTGGTGGCGCCAGCGCTTCGACCGCCTCTTCGACCAGGTCGACATCGCCCGCATCGACCACTTCAAGGGGTTCGACGAGTTCTGGGCCATTCCCGCCGAGGCCGACAGCCCCGCGGCCGGACAGTGGCGCGAGGGGCCGGGCCGGGACTTTTTCGACCGGATGCGCGAGCACCTCGGCGATCTCCCCTTCCTCGTCGAGGACCTGGGCTTTCTCGACGAGCGCATCGCCTCGCTGCGTGACCACTACGACTTCCCGGGGATGCGCGTCCCGCAGTACGCAGACTGGTGCGAACAGGGCCACATGTACCAGCCGATGCACTACCCCGAGCAGTCGGTGGGATACACGAGCACTCACGACACGGACACGATCGTCGGGTACTGGCGCGAACTCGGCGACCGCCAGCGCGACTGTCTCAAGCACAACCTCGGGACCGACGGCGAGGGTATCGAGTGGGACATGATCGAGTCGGTGTGGAACTCCAACGCCGTCATCGCGATGACGACGATGCAGGACTTGCTCGGACTCGACAGCGACGCCCGGTTCAACACCCCGGGGACGGCCACCGGCAACTGGCGGTGGCGGGTCACGTCGGAAGGGTTCGACGACGACATCGCCACGGAACTCATGCTCGTGACCGACCGGACGATCCGGTAAGACCGCCGGCCGAACCAGTCGGAGCCGACACTCGCTTCGGTCGGCTCGGCTTATAGCGACCGCTCAAACGCTACCGACCGCTTGGCAGCGATAGCTGCTCGACAGGTCACACGGCAAAAGAAACGACGCCGAACCGCGGTCGCCTGCGCTACAGGCTCATCCGCCAGACGGTGGTGCCGGCCGACTCCAGGTCGGCCTTGTCGGCGGCCGCGACGATGATCTGGTTCTCGCCCGGTTCGACGGACAGTGCTTCCTCGAACTCCCCGTCGTCGACGTCGACGATGACGCTCTCGACCGGCGTCTTGACGACGACTTTCACGCCGGTCGTCTCGCCGGAGACGACGATCTCGTTGCCCCGGAACTGCGTGTCGACCCGGAGGGCGGGACTGCGGTCGGGTTGGTTGAGCGCCTGTTCGCGGTAGCGCTCGTGGACGAAGTCGGGCGTCTCGATGGTGGTGCCCGCGCTGATGCAGTGAGCGAGCCGGATGTACTGGGCCATCGCCCAGGCCAGCGGCGTCGCGCCGCCGGTCCCCTGCCCGAACTCCCAGTTGTAGTCGGTCTCGTGCTCGCGGTCCCACACCTGCTCGGGGATCATCCGACCGGAGTTGGCAAAGCGCTCCATCGCCTGCAGCGCGGCTTCCGGCTCGAAGTTCGGCTCGTCGAGGCGGAGCTCGTACTCCCCGCGCTCACCGGTGAGCAGTGGCCAGAGTCGGCCCTTCCCCTTGTGTTCGACGGACCACGGCGCGCCGGGGTCCTCTCGGCCCCGCTCGCCGTACCCGTCGCCGTTGTAGCGGTAGAAGCCGGGGTTCTCTTCGACGTCGACGCGGATCGTGTCGTCGACCTCGACGACGCTGTTTTGCATCACCTCGTCGTCGGCCGACTTGATACCGAGTCGGACGAGATCGAGGAAGCCGTGGTCGATGATGTTGCGCTCGTCCAGCGTGGGCCCGTTGTTGGCCAGCGTCCGCAGGTGGCCGGCCTCCGGGTTGCCGTCCCGCGTGACGCGGGTGTAATAGGGCGTGTTCTGGTGCTGGTCGGTCCCGGTTTCGGTGGCCGTCCAGCCCTCGACGTTGTTGGCCCAGTGGTCGGCCAGCGAGAGCCACACCAGGGCGTCAGCCTCGTTGCCTTCCTCCAGGGCGAGCTTGGCCGCACAGGCCAGCCCGGATATCTCGGCGGCGATAGAGGACGGCGAGAAGCCGGCCTCCTCCTCCCAGCGCTCCTGGGCCGTCTGTGGCCCGTTGCGGGCGACGTAGTCGGCCGAGCGCTGGAGATTCGTGTAACTGTAACTCACGTCGTCGAAGTCGATGCCGGCCTCGGCGAGGTGGTAGGCCATCACCTGCGGGTAGGAGATGTTGTCCATCTGCTCGCCGCCCCAGCGGGTGATTCCGTTGACGTAGGTGTTCTGCGGGATGAAGCCGGCCTCGTCCTGCTGGTACTCGTAGATGTACTCGAGCTGCTGGGCGGCGATGTCGAGTGCCCCGACGGTGTCGAAGGCGGTAAACACCTGATAGAGGTCACGCGACCAGACGAAGTTGTAGCCGTAGTTCTTCGTCTCGCCGGCGTACACCGCGTCGCCCCACGGCACCGACGGCGAGGCGATCGAGGCGCCGTGGTAGGTCTTGTCCTCGACGGCCATCAGCGTCATGATGGCGGTGCGGTACTGGTTGGCCAGGTTCGGGTGGCCCTGGACCGAGTCGGGCAGTTCCTTGTCCGCGAGGTAGTCCGCCCAACTGGCGGCGTAAGCCTCCGTGGCGGTCTCGTAACCGCGGTCGAGGGCCCCGTCGGCCTCACCGAGTGCGGCAGCGGTGTCGGCCCGCCGAGCGAACCCGAGCGCGATCGTCTCCTGGGCGGTCTCGCCGGTGCCCAGGCGCCCGATGAGGACGACGTTCTCCCCGTCGACGGACTCGATCGGCTCCGGCAGCTCGCCCTTGGTGTAGAGGGCGTTCAGACGTTCGCTGCCGGCGGCGCCGACGGTCGCCCAGTCGAAGCGGCTTTCGGCCGCCATCGCCATCGCCACCGAGAGCGCGTCGCCGTTCTCGTCGACCAGCAACTCGTTGTGCGTCTCGGCCGTGTAGGCCTCCGGGTTACGGGCGACGAGGTGGAACTTCCCTTCCTCCCCGTAGCGGAGCCCGCGGTCGACGCTGTTCGTACTCGCCAGAGCGATGTTCGCGGCCGAGAAGACGTCGTAGCTGTGGTCGTCGTCGGCGGTGAACTCGACGTTCGCCAGGATGGCGTCGTGTTCCGGGTCCGTCGCGTAGTCGACGGTCAGCTCCCACGCGTGACCCTGCCCGTCGCCCGTCTCGGTGAAGATGTGACGGAAGAGCAACGCCTCGTCTTCGACGGGTTCGACGCGCCGTTCGATAGTGTCTGTGGCGCGCCGGTCCTCCTTGTGGGTCCGGGCCGCGTAGTCCGACTCGTCGTTACACCTGATGATGAAATCCAGCGTCCGGAGGTTCAGGAGATCGACCTGCGGGAACCGCGCCTCCGTCAGCGCGCCCTCCGTGAGGGTGAACCACACGCGGGATGGGTCCTGTTCGGCGTGGTCCGCGACGGTTCCGATCCCGAACTTCTCGCCCGTCGTCCACGTGGGCATCTCGTCGGGCGCCTCGGTCGTCGCGGAGGTCGTCGGTAGAGCGTTCAGGTCGTCGAGCAGGGCGGTCGCGTGGAGCCGGATGGCGTGTGACCAGCCAAGCGGCGTCGCGCTGTCGAGCTCGCCGGAGTCAAAGGCCTGCTCGGCAAGATAGCCGGCTTCGGTCGCCATCGGGCCGTCGTCGGCGATGAGTTCGTAGAGGTCGCTGCTCCGATTGAGGTACGCGTCGCCGTTCTCGCCGCGCTCGTTCAGCATCACGCCGACCTGGGCGGCAGAGACGGCCCCGATACCGGTCGTCACGGACCATATCTTCTCGCCGTCCTGTTCCTGCATCCGCCATCGGTCACCCTCGTACCGGATGAGCCCGGCCACCTGGCTGTGGGGCGGGTTCCGGAACAGGGTGTCCAGCGTCGTGCTGACGTGGTCGGCGAGCCGCTCGACCTGCTTGTCGGTCAGCTCGATGTCGTCGACGGCGTCGTAGGCGCGGAAGGCGTCGGTGAGTTTCAGGGCGGCGGCGTCGATGCGGTGGTCGACCTCGCCGTCTGTCAGGCGCATCACGTACACCTCCATCTCCTCGTCCCAGAGTTCCTCCAGCCCGTCCATGACGCGCTCGGCGCCGTGGAGACAGCGCTCTGTGATCTGATTTGTCATGGGCGCTCGCGCGACCATCGAGAACGCCTCGATGTAGGCCGCAGCGGTGTGAGCGAACTGCCCGACCGAGTCCTCCCAGACGTTCTGACACTCGGAGGGGAGGCCGTTGTCGGCCACGTCTCGGGAGAGCGCGTCCACCGCCTCCACGATCGTGTCTCGAATATCGACCGTCAGCGAGTCGCTGAGCTGGGCGTGGCGCGTCCGCAGTAACGCCGCCAGGAAGGACGTGACGGTGGCGGTCTGGTCGCCCTGATACTCGGGCGACTCCTCGTTGTGCTCGACGTTCGCGTTCGCCCAGCCGGGGGCGAGCGAGCCGTCGGTGGCCCACACGCGGTGGGGCCAGGTGCCGTCGGGGAGCTGGCGGGCACAGAGGAACTCCGCGCTCTCTTCGAGGATGTCGTCCGTCTCCATGTCGAGGCGGTCACTGGCCTCCAGCAAGTGCCTGGACACCGAGGCGTCGTCGCGGAACCAGACGAAGCCGTAGCCGCCGGAGTTCTCGTAGAACGGGTCGAACTCGGGGGCCGCGATGTGCCCGCCCGACGGCGAGGAGAGCAGGTCCATCACGCGCAGGTCCGTCCGCAGGCTGTCGGCGCGGGGCAGCGACTCCGGCACCTCGATTCGGGTCCGTTCGCGTGCGGACTCGCGCAGGTCCGACGCCGTGGTGTGGGACTCCGCACAGACGGTGATGTCCGCCATCGCCTGCTGGCGGTCGACCTCCGAGTGGTCGGACAGCTGGGTGATGAGCGTCGTGCTATTGGAGCGGCCGCTCCGTTCGAGCGGCGCAGTCACGACGTAGTCTCCGGTCAGGCGGGTCTGGTCGCGCCGCTCGGTCCCCCGTCGGCGCGGGAAATAGATCGGCTCGTCGTCAAGTACCTCGCCCAGCCGTTCTGGCCGCTGTCCGTGGACCTCTTCGAGCCCCGTCGAGGCCGTGATATAGTCGTGTTCCTGGCGGTGATACACCTCGAGGACGCGGGAGTCGTCCGGGCCGCCGTCCTCGTGGATGAGGGCACCGACACCGGTGTCTTTGCCTTCCGGCGCCATCGTCGCGAACGCGACCAGCTTCGCCCCCTGCGGGACGGTCCCGCGAACCTCCACGTGTGTCGCGTGCGCACGACCAAGCGTCAGGTCGTACTGGTGGACAGTGAAACTACCCGCATCGTACTCGGTCTCCACCAGGCGGGTGTCGCGGTAGTAGTGTTGCCTGATGGTATCCAGGTCGCTGAACCAGCGCGTCTCGTCACCGATCTGGATGCCAAGCTGTGAGCGGTCGATACCGTACAGTCCGGACAGTGAATCGGAGTAGTCCCGCAACGAACCATGCTCGCCGATATGTACTAAGCGATCGCCGTGTCCCGAGAACGAGCCAGAGATAGTCTTGCTCTCCTCGGGGAAGCGCCCGCCACGAGCTTTCTTGTACTCGTTGAGCGCTGTCGTAAGCCGCATGGCTATGACAAGACAACGCTCTCAATAAACCCCTACGATTTCGCGCAATGTTGCAAGTCGGCCGTATCTCGGTGGGTGAGGCTCCATACTCGCTATATCGGTGACTTACTATCGCGGCCTCACGCGCACACACGGTTCGGTGCCGTGATTCGATCTACTGTCGTGCGTTGCCGGTATCTGCCGACCACGGGTCGGCACAACCCGGCACTACTCTCCACCAGTCCGTCTTACTGTACGAGGCTATCAGCCGGCAGGACGACCGCGCTCTCGACCGTGACGGCCGACCCCTCGGCACCGACGCTCTCGTCGGTGACGATGTCGTGGTCGGCCGCCTCCTCGGGCACCGACACCGTGGCGGGGTCCTCGTCGAAGTTCAACACGACGACGACGGCTTCCTCGTCGGTCGCGCGGGCGTAAGCGACCACGCGGTCGTCCCAGCCCGTTTCGACCTCGTAATCGACCCGCTGGAGGTCGCCGTCGGTCGACAATGCCGGGGTGTGCTTTCGCACGTCGGCGAGCGAACTGAAGTACTCCCGCAGGTCGTCGTCGGCGTGGTCCCAGGCGAGGTCGTCGCGACGGCCTCGCTGGCCGAACTCCTGGCCGGCGTAGATCATCGGCGCGCCGGGCAGGGTGAACGTGGCGGCCGCGGCGGCCTCGGCCGCCTCCTTGCCGTAGTCGACGATGTAGCGCGTCTCGTCGTGGTTTTCGGCGTACACCATGAACGAAGCGTGGTCCGGGAAGCCGGCCTCACCGCGCTCGTCGATGGCGTCGAGGACGAGTTCGGCGTCCTCGCCGCCGCCGACCTGGCGCAGGGAGAAGTACAGGGTCGAGTCGAAGTGCATGTCGAAGAGGCCGGCCTGGAAGTCCGCGATGTACGGGATGGTCTCGTCAAGCAGCAGGAAGTCGTCGTCGGCCTCGTTGCAGTGGTCGTGGATCTCCCGCCAGAAGTTGTTCGGGACCGCCCACGCCATGTCACAGCGGAACCCGTCGACCAGCGGCTGCCACTTCTCGACGGCGTCGAGCAGGTGCCGGCGGACCGGCAGATGATTGAAATTGAAGTTCGCGATGTGTTCCCACTCGAAGTACGTCTCGGGCTCGGTGTCGCCCCGCCATTCGTACCAGTCCCGATACTCGCTCGACTTGTCGTTGACCGCGGCCTGGAAGTGCGGGTGGGTCCGTGCGGAGTGGTTACAGACGAGGTCGAACAGCACCTTGATGTCGCGGTCGTGGGCGGCGTCGATGAACCGCTCGTAGTCCTCCCGGGTCCCGAGGTCGTCGGCGATGGAGAGGAAGTCCACGATGTTGTAGCCGTGGGGCGCGTGGTCGTTCTGGAGCACCGGCGTGAGCCAGATCGTGTCCACGCCCAGCGACTCGATGTAGTCGAGGCGGTCGACGATGGCGTCGAAGGCCTCACACTCTTCGCCGCCGAAGGTGCGGATGTATATCTCGTAGATGACCGACTCCTCGGCCCACGTCGGCGGGTGGTACGGTTGGTTCGTCGTGACGGACTGGCCGGCCTGGATCGCCGTCCCGCCGTCGGTCGCGACCTCTTCTTCCTCGCGCTCGAACTCCGCGGCGTCGGCGACGCTGTAGCCGTCCTCGCCGACGGCGACCGCGTGGACGCGAACTCGATCCCCGACGGCGTCGAGCGGAATCCGGAGCTCTCGGTCACTGACTGTCACGGCGCTGGGGTCGACGCCGTCGCGGTCGTCGAGCAGGAACTCGACTTCCAGATCGTCGGCCGTCTCCGTCGCGTTCGGGTGGGGCCGCGGGTCGGCTTTGACCACCGCGTCGTCGCCCTCGACGACGGGCGTCAGGGTCAGGCGGGGCCGGCCGCCTTCGCCTTTCTCGCGCGTGCCGAGTTCGCCGTAGCTGCCGGAGCCGCTTTTGCCACCGCTGACTCCACCGCTTTTGCCACCGCTGACCTGCCCGCTGCGACGCCCGGAAAAGCCCGATGCGCCACTGACGCCGGCCGGGGAGAGCGCGCTCGGGAACGCGCGCACGGTCAGGCGGTGCGTGCCGTCGGGGGCGGTAAGCTCGGCGACGTAGGTACCGGGAACGTCCGGGACCAGTTGTTCGACCGGGTCCTCACCCACGGTCGCGTCGGAATCTTCCGGCTGCTGTACGAGCTGCCACCTGTAGGAAGCCGTCGGGTCGGGGTCCCGCGGTGCGAGCTCTATCTCGTCACCGGCGGCCACGAACCGTGGCGGTCCAGGATGATGCATATATGTATCTCTGCGATTAGGAGTGTCTTGGGCCTTGCGGTGACTGACCGTCTCCTACATGAGTAATTTCTGTCCAGTGCTCCGTCCGGAGTCCCGCATTCCGCCCCTATCGACCGTCTATCCAGCGGTGAAACCTCACGTTACAGATCAGTTGGGTAACCATACCGGGCGCGTCTACCGCTGCGGGTGCCGACGGCCGCGGCGAAACCGCAAGCCACACCACCGACGCTGTCGGTGGTTCGTCCATGTCACCGACCGTCGGCGAACTCCGAAACGAGATACGCACCGCGACCGGGCGGTTCGAGCGCCCCGAATCGGCGGCGTTCACCAAGGAATCGCTGGCCGCCATCTGCGAGGCCGTCGGCTACGATATCGACACCGACCGGCTGCCGTCCAAGCCTCAGATGCGGGCCGGTATCCTCCGCGAAATCGGCGAACTCGACACTGACGACCCCGAACAGACACAGAACGCGTTCCGCAAGGGCCAACTGGAGGCCGTCGCGGCCGCGCTCGACGCGTCGAACTGACCGCTCGCTGTGGCCGCCGGCCGTGTCGGCGCGGAACTGGACGCTGGTTAACGGTTATGTCGGCTCGAATCGACGGTGCAAACGTGAGATCATATGACTGACAGATTAGCGGACACCACGGCACTCGTCACAGGGGCGGCGTCCGGTATCGGTCGCGCTATCGCGTTGCGGTTCGCCGAGGAGGGGGCAAACGTCGTCGTCGCGGATATCCGCGAACAGCCCCGCGAGGACGGCGAGCCGACCCACGAGCGAATCACCGCCGAGACCGACCAGCGCGCCGAATTCATCGAGACGGACGTCTCGCAAATCGAGGAGATAGAGAACGCGGTCGGGGCCGCGACCGACGCCTTCGGGAGCCTCGACGTGATGGTGAACAACGCCGGCGTCTTCCGGGCGAACCAGCCCGTCGGGTCCGTCGAGGCCGACGATTACGACTGGTTGATGGACATCAACCTCCGGGGAGTCTACTTCGGAAGCAAACTCGCGGCCGCCGTGATGACCGAACAGAGAGACGGCGGGTCGATAATCAACCTCTCCTCTATCGCCGGACTGGTCGGCTACGAGGGCGCGTCGACCTACTGCGCCTCGAAGGGCGGTATCACGAACCTCACTCGCGCGCTCGCACTGGAACTCGGTCCAGAGGGCGTCCGCGTCAACGCCATCAACCCCGGGGTCATCGAGACGTCGATGACCACGGAAGACACCGATATCGCAGGCCAAATGGACGAGCAGATACCGCTTCGCCGAGACGGCCAACCCGGCGACGTGGCCGACGCCGCACTGTTCCTCGCCAGCGACGAGTCGTCGTACGTCACCGGCCACAATCTCGTCGTCGACGGCGGCTACACGGCCCAGTAGTCACGTCAGCGTGAGGACGACGAAGACGGCGATGACGAACTCGTTGACGAGCCACGCGTTGTCGGCCATCCAGTCGCGCGCTTCCGGCAGGAACCGCTCGGCGCGTTCGCCCAGCGCCAGCACGGTCAGCGAGGGCAGCGCGAGCAACAGGAGCGTCACGAGGAGAAAGCCCGAGGCGTCCAGCAGGGGTGCGCCCTCGCTTGAGAGAGTCGTCCCGACGGCGACCGACGTGACGACGTCCGTGGGAAAGAAGCCCAGTAGCAGGAACCCCGTCCGGAAAGCGAACCGAGGCGTCGCTCCGGTGAGCTTCCCCATCCACGCTGGCGGTCCGGCGGTCTCCCGGGTGCGATAGACGTTGATGGCGGCGACGGCGAGTATCACCACGACCGCCCTGCTGAGTGTCTGGTTCGAGGCCCCCGCCGACCGCGCACCGGTCGCCAGGAAGTACGCCGCCGCCACGACGAGACTGATCGAGAGGGCCGCCCCGGTGACGTAGGCCGCCGAGTTGCGCCGCCACTGCTCGCTCGTGGCCAGAAAGATGGCGCTGAGCAACTGCGGGCCGGCGACCATGACGACCGACAGCGGGAGGACGGTGACCAGGCTCATACCGGACCAGCGGGCCGGCCGGACACTGTTTCGCACTGCTTATCGAGGCCCGAGAGAGGCGCCGGCCGGCCGTGGACCCTGAACGTGACGGTCAGTCGAATTATACAGTACGATTCCGGTAGGATTTAGCCCTGGCGTCCGTAGACGGAGCAATGCCAGAGATATCTGATACGTTGCGGCTGCTGTTCGAGACCACGATCGATGACGAAGGCGGCCGGTACACGGTCGCTATCCCGTCAGAACTCGTCGAGAACGGCTCCATCGACACGAACAATTCCTACCGCGTCGCGCTCCTCGCCGCGGCCGAGGACGAATCGACCGAGACGACCTCGTCAGCGGATGCGGAGCCCTCGTCAGTCTCCCGCCCCGAACCCGCCCCGTCGCACTCTCAGGGGCCACCGGTCGAAGAGGGCGAGGTGCGAACTGTCTCCATCGACACGCTGGGCGACCAGGGCGACGGCATCGCCAAGGTCGAGCGGGGCTTCATCGTCATCGTGCCGGGGACCAAGCCGGGCGACCGCGTCGAGGTCGAGATAACTGACGTCAAGGAGACCGTCGCGTTCGCCGAGACCGTCGGCGAGGCAACCGTCCGGTAACCCCGACGACGGACCGTTACCTGCCGCTTACTCTTGACCCGGTGACGCCTGTCCTCCCGTATGGGCCCGGGACGAGACACGCTGGAATCAGTGGCGCTTGGCCGCTGTGCCACCGGTGTCTTCGCATGTGTCGGCTACGCCGTCGGGTTGATTCGCGCCGCGGCGTTCTGGGGGACGATTGTCCTCCCGCTCGTCATCGTCGCGGGGCTGGTGACCGATATCGTCACCTCAGTCCCGTACCGATTGGGTCTGCTGATCGGCCTGAACGTCCTCTGTATTCTGCTCGGTCGGAGCTACCGCACGGGCGAGTGAGGCTGCGACCGGGGGCTGTCCGTCGACACCGGGCACACGCCGTCTCCCGGGCCGGTCGGTGGCCGGTGGTCACATTGGAGGCTGTCCCAGCACTGAGAATTCGGCACCCTGAGGTGGCGGCTATCGGGACAGACGGCCACCGATATCAGTCGTCGGCCTCGGCCGTGCCGGCCCGTGGCACCGTGATATCCGTTAGCTGGGCTTCGATCTCCTCGCGGCGGGCCTCGAACTCGCCGGGGAGGACGAGTCGCTCGCCCAGTTCGTCCAGCGGTTCGTCGCTCGCGTAGCCCGGCTCGCTCGTCGCTAGCTCGAACAGCACGCCGCCGAACTCGCGGCAGTACACGGAGCGGAACCAGTGGCGGTTTATCTGCTGTGTCGGCCGCAGCCCCACCGACTGAAAGACCGACCGCAT
>Ga0209917_1000911_pt1 | contig 12183 bp, 10 predicted proteins | sample SalPon2_C_H2O_MG_FD_185710 | JGI IMG/M metagenome (GOLD analysis project Ga0209917, IMG submission 185710) | Salt pond water microbial communities from South San Francisco under conditions of wetland restoration - Salt Pond MetaG R2_C_H2O_MG... | ecosystem: Environmental > Aquatic > Non-marine... | reverse complement strand
GACTCCCGACCACGCCGTTCACGACATCGTCCCTAATATTCAGGTAAACGTCGCTATGGAAAGCGTCGGAACTGCCCGCGAGAGCCAGTTCTTCGACCGCTTTTTGAATCTTCTGCGCTTTGCCTTCTATCGTTGCGAGGGTTTCTTCGTTTGACATAGGTTTGTAGTAGCGTCGTGTTGTCTTAGTGCTGTCCGTGGTGTCGGTACACTTCGAGGAGGATCTCCTGTGGGCTTGTCGAACCGTCGAGTTCGTCCAAATACAGGTAGAACTCGATGACCTCCCTTAGCGATACACCGTCACCCGCAAGCCGCTCTACCGTATCGTACACGTCCGAATCCACGCTGATAACGACCTGCTCGTCGTCGTCTACGATAGGCTCGGAGTTGTCAGGGATAATATCACGTAACTGCTCGCTGTACGTGACTCTCCCCGACGACTCATCTTTGCGTTGCTTGAGCCGCTTCCGAGTTGACTTTCGGACGCTTATTCTCTTATCGCTCATATCCTTACTTCTCTTCCGCGATCCGGGCTGTCCGTGGATTACCTTCGAACACGTCGACGCCGAACTCCGACTCGACCGACGAGATAGACCGACCACCGGCCTCTGCGTCACGGATAGCCTCGACCACCTTCCTGTGCTTAGGGAAGTCCGGCTTGTTCAGCGCGGTGTAGTGGTGGTCTATCTTATCCGACTTCTCGAGTTCCCCGACCGTGACGCCTTCTTCGTTCTCACGGAGCCGGAGCACCTCGGACGCTTTGTACTCGTTGTCCTTCTCACCGGACGGCTTCTTCGGCGTGAAGTTGATGTCGTTCTCGATAGCGGCCTCATAGTCGTCGCCGGACATAGCCGTCCAGACAAAGTGGAACGGGCTATCTATGATGGTCTGCCGGAACTTGACGTTGTGATACCGCTTTATCTGCTTCCAGTCCGACTGACCGCCGGATCCGATAGCCGAAGAGAACTCGACCTCGTCCACGTCCTTACCCCGGTAAAACTTCTCGACGTACTTCTGTTGCGACCACTCCCACATAACGCTCATACTGTCGACCACGATAGTCCCCACACGACCATACTCCTCATACACGTCGTGTAGAACGTCCAGCGCGTCGTGGAGAGCGTCGAGGGCCTCGTCGTAATCCGAGGGCTGGAACAGGTGAACCGCTTTGTCCGTGAACTTGTCCGATAGATGGTGGCCTTTGCCCTCGGTGTCTATGATACACACCGGCTCCTTCGTGCTGTAGCCGAAGTGGGTCTTCCCCTTACCGGGTTCCGACCACACGAGCATAGACCACCGTTTCTCCATTTCGGCGGCCTCCTTAACGTCCACTCCACTCGATCCAGCAGTCGCAGATTCGAAGCCGTCACGCCACGAGTCTCCTTCGCCATCAGCCGCCGTCTCTGGCGTCGTGGACGGCGTCGTATCGGGTTCTTGGGTGTCGTCGGTGTCGTCGGACGTATCGCTGAAGACTTCGTTCTCGGCATCGTCTTCGTCGTCTGAACCGTTGTCTCCAAAGACACTCCCGCCGGTATCTTCATCCGGCTCGTCGTCTTCTTCGACCAGTTCTTCTTCGGGTTCAGACACCGGCTCCTGTTCACGTTCTGCGTGTTCGGACTCGAATATCTCGAGCGCGTCGTCTCGTTCGGCTTCTTCGACCGCTTTCTCGACCACGTCGTCATCGAGTTCGCTGATGTACTCGCGGATTCCTGAAAGCGGGACGGTATCGAGCACGCCGTCGAGGATAGCCTGTCGGATAGCGTTGTCGAACGCCTCGAAGTCTTCGTACTCCTCGGGTTCGTCCGTATCGTCCGTCTCGTCGGCGTCAGCGGCCTCCTGTTCGGTTTCGTCTTGCTCTTCGTCCTGTGCGGCGTCGAGTTCTTCGAGCCGCTCTTCGACCATTTGCTCCTTTTCTGTGGCGTCGACGTGGGAGAGCGTCCGTTCGAGCAGATCCACGTCGTCTATCTGAGGGAGGCCGTCTTCGAGCAGTTCCTCGTTGACGGTACTGTTCCCCGCCGCCACGATAGCCTGTAGTTGCTTTGCGAACGAGTCGCCGTCTTCGGTCGTTGAGGTGTCGGGACTCCCCGAAGGGCTATCGTCTACCTCGCTCACCTCGTCTTCTATCCAACTCATTTTAGATGTCGCTCACGTCTACGTTCCCGCCGCCACTTCCGCTGTCATCCTCCATTTCGAAGGTAATCAGCGGGACGATACCGCAGATGTTCATACACACCTGACCGTCGTCCATCGTTGTGATAGAACCGTAGACCTCGACCTGCGAGTTCGTTCCGTACTTCATAAAGTCTTCAGGACACCACGCGGTCATCCCCGGCGTCTGAGCACGGTCGTCTCGAACGTCGTCGTCTAACTCCTCCGGGTCTATCACCGAGTCATCGAGCACGGTGTAAATCGAGGCGTTGTCGAGTGAAACGGCGTCTACGACTGTGGCGTTCATCCGCTTCACATCGCCTCCAAACGCCACCGTCCGACCCTCCGAATCCATAGCCGAAAGGTAATCCTTCACGCTCTCCAGTTTGGCCTCGTCGGTGTGCTGATGGAGAAGGTTCCGACGTGCGTCTTCGTCGGCCATTTCGCTCTCGTCTTTCACGTCGATCCGCGTTTCTTCTTCGCTATTCAGGATGTACGTGTTAGCGAGGTCGTCGGACTCGCCCACGGAGTAATACGCCTCGAGTTCGTTCAGCGTCTCGAACTTCCCCCGGACGTTGCCGATGTCGACTCCGGTCGTCTCGTCGTTGATGAACACACCGAGTCCCATCGGTTTGTCCTGTGGTTTCACGACGCCATACGCCAGAAGAACGTCTTTCTTTCCACCGTCGCCGTCCGACCATTTCTGTACTCCTGCGTGGCCGATAGCGACCACGTCGACTTTTTGAACTTCCCCGCCGACTCGTGCTCCCTCGTTCGCCGCTGACTTCACGAGCCGAACGGCGTGCGTCTTCAGCGCGTCTAATTTGTCGTCGGATACGTCCCCGTTAGTCCGTTGTTTCAGACTTTCGAGTTCGTCTTCGTACTGTTCCTTCGCCCAGTCGAGATCGTGTGACTTCCCCGCTATTACCTTAGCGAGTTGGTTTTCTATGTCGTCGTTCATTCTTCGACCTGCGACTAACCCTATCTATGCCTTAGACTATAAACCTATCGTTTCGGACGAAGCCCTCGTATGTGCGTAGTATAAGAAAGAATAGCGACTTCCGGCGTTCAGAGGCCGTCTAACCCCGCTGTAGTCTGTAGTCCCATAGGTTTATGTTATACGAACCGCTATAGCGGGACGTATGGAACTTGGAGAACTAAGCGGTGTAGGAGCCGTTACGGAAGAGCGTCTCGCTGAAGCAGGCGTCGAAGGACTCGATGACCTCGCGGAAGCAGATAAGAACGAACTGGAAGACGCCGGGATGTCCGAAAACAAAGCAGAGAAACTAATCCGGCGAGCAAACAAACAGACCGTTATCGTGAACAGCGGAGAAGAAGTCGTGGAAGAACTCAAACAGAAAGATAACATACCGACCGGACTGGACGTACTCGACGGAAACCTACAGGGAGGTCTACGTGAGGGTCATATCGTAGCCGCCGCCGGAGGTACAGGGGCCGGGAAGACGCAGTTGTGCTTTCAAGCACTAACGACCGCCGTAGAAGAGACAGGAAAGCCCGCCGTCTACATCGAGACTGAACCGGGACGATACTCCCCGAACCGTCTCGAACAGTTAGCAGACGATCCAGACACACAGAAAGCCATCTATCGGGTAGAGGCATACGACCTCGACCAACAGGAACTGGCATACGAGAAGATCCGTGATATGGACATCGAGTTCTCGCTGATAGTCGTGGACTCCTTTACTGCGAACTTCAGACTATCAGAAGACTTCGAAGGCCGTGGATCGCTATCAGATAGGTCTACAGAAATGGGTCGACAACTAAACGGACTTCGTGATATGGCTAAAAAACACGATGCTCCTACGCTTATCACGGCTCAGATATACGGGAACCCTTCAGGCTATGGTAGTCCTGAAGCCATCTACGGTGGTTCCCTGTTCCTACACTCTGTGAACTATATCCTAATGATGACTCAGGATAGAGGGTCACTACGAAAAGCGAAAGTTATGAACCATCCAGAGGTCGCTGAAGAAGAGGTCTATATTAACATAACAGACGATACTCTCGAGTCTATGGAGAACGTATAGTCCTCTAATCTACTACTCCTTATAGAGAGAAGAGTTATTATCCCCTAACCCTATCCCCTGTAGTCCCCTTTCCCTTTCCCCTTAGCACCGGGATCTTACTACACCCCGAAGAAGAAAAAGACCGACCGGCTTACTTCTCGACCGTGACCTCGACAACGGATCCGACGAACGGAGCGTGCGAGCCTGCGGTGAACAGCGCGGTATCACCGAACTCGTCGGTCTTGACGTACATCCGCTGACCGTCGTCGCGGGTGAACGTCAGCGCGTCCTGCTCCTCCCACGTCCCATCAGCACGCCCGGTCTTGCTGTTCGTTCCGTTGCCGTTCTTTTGTGCGTACTCGACCTCGACCTCGTCGCCTTCTTCGACGTGGTCACACAGATCCGAAAGTGCCTCGGGGCCGTCGTCTTTTTCGGGGCCTTCGAACCCGACCGTGTAACCGTTGTCTTCTAACTTCTGACCGAGTTCCGGGAGCGCGTCTGCGTCGACTATCCACTCGTTGCGGTTCCCGTCGAACTCGTGGTGCGTGGTTTCCCAGTCGAACTTGATGACCTCTTTCGCCTCGTAGGTGTCGCCCGCAAGAACCGCCCGCTCGTCGTCGTAGGCGTTGATGAACGTCTCCTCGACCCACAGGTCGGGAGTGTCGGCGTCGTTGCTTGCCGCGTCGAACTCGAACGTCGTCGTCTTGAACTCGGGTGGCAGTTGGGTCGTCATCAGTTTTCCTCCTCAAGTAAACCATAGTACCATAGGGTAATAAGTCTATCGGACTATTACGGGTGATATTCTATCATAGCCGGAACCTCAACTACCTGACCGTCGATGACATCCCGAGAGCACCGAGAGTCCAAGAGAGTCCGGCAGAGTTCAAGAGGCGTCAAGAGAGGGCGGGAGGCGAGCGAGTCTTCGTTCCATCTGACCGCCCCAACTAATATATACGGTGACTATAGAACTATAGGGTATGGGTTCTTGGACTTGCGGCCTGTGCGACATCGAGGAACGGTGGCCGACCAAAGATCCGGCTCTCGAGCATATCCGCGAAGAACATATGGATACGCTCATCCGGTCTGTGCTTGAACGGTCGAACGAAGATCCGAACGAAGACCTCGACTTTGACCCACATGAATCGGTGATAGATTCTACGGCGTCTGATGGCGCGTGAGAGCCGTCCCTGTTTGACAGGGGCCATCGGACTCGGAAGAAAACTACAAAGCGTGAGCCGTCTGTGAGCGGCGAGAGTCGGCTATAGATACGAGTCCAGTCCCGAGGCGCGTGCGGAGAACTGAAATCGGTTGTCGAAGTCCGTGTTGTTCCGTATCCACGACTCGAGATCCTGTTGTGGCGAACGTGCGTCTTCTTCATCTGCCACTCGCCAGAAGTTCCGGTGTGGGTGATACTCGTGTTTGTTCGTATCGTAGATAAGGTACTCCAGTTCGCGTACTTCCTGTGGAATATGGTCGGTCATAAACGCCCACACAGGGCCTAACTGAAATGGGATAACGTAGGCGTCTCGGTATAGCGTGGGGATTCTCTCACGGAGTTTCTGTTCGTCTATGCGGTGTGTTCCGTAGTTGAAGACCGTAGTATCGTCTATGACTATCGGGTTTCGCGTTCGGCGTTCTACGAAGTCGAGTACTTCGTCGGCGGGAGTGTTGCTATCTATTCGTAGATCGTGCTCATCCGCCACGTAGCCGTTGTTTGGCATACAAATAGGATAGGTTCTATAGGACTATAAAGTCTACTGCTCGTTAGATTCGTGGTACTTGTCGGACGCCATTTCAGCGACTTCTTCTGCGACCTCTTGGGCGACCTCATCAGCGGCGTCGAAGTCCACGTTTTCGAAGGTCGGGAAGTCCGGGTCGTTGAACAGGTACGGCTGGCTTATCATAGACTGAAGTTGCTCTTGGGTATCCCGGTATGCCTCGTCGTAGGCTTGACCTGCGCTTTGAGAACGGTTTGCCGCGTTATCAGCAAAACTCTCGAACTCTTCAGGCTCCGGATCGAGCGTGTCTTTGATTTCCTGTACCTGTTCTCGTTGACTCATATCGGATAGGTCGTTCTCGTCTTCTTCGGTTTCTTCTTCGCTGGAGTCCTCACCGCCTCCAGTTTCGTAGTAAAGGCCGCCCTGTGAACCCTCCTGTACGGTTGCGTCTTCAGGGGCCTCACTTTCGTCGTCTATGTACCGGCGGCCTTTCCTAAAATCCGTGCTACCTTCCGAGAACGCTCGTTCGAGTCCGGCGTCGATGGTTTCTTCTACGGACATAGACACCTCACCGGAGTCGTCGCCGGGTTCTACTTCACCGCCTGCGTCTTCGGCGTCGAAGTCGTCTAACAGGAGTTCAGCCATAGACACGATAGCCTCGGGTTCGTCGTCTGACATAGCCTGCCCTATCACGTCGTTGACGTAGTCCATATGCTCATCAGGAGTTTCCTCCTGTAGGGCGTCGATGGCCTCCATAGCCTGCGCTTCTACCGGATCGGCTTCGCTGTTCTCGTTTTCTTCACCGCCTTCGTTGTCGTCGACGGGATTATCCATATCGTCTACGGGCTGGTCTATGTCCATCGAGATACTGACCGTCCCGTCGTCGTTCTCTTCACCCGTGATATTTGCTGTTCCGTCGACGCTGGCGACTTGGGTAGCAACTTGCGAAGGATCTGCATCTTCGTCCACGTCCATCGTGATACCATAGCCGTCGCCACGCTCCTCACCGCTGATATTCGAAGTCCCCTCTATCTCGGCTATCTCGTGCATAGCCTCGGACGTGAGTTCTCGCTGTTCTTCGTCGGTCATACCTTCGTCTCCGCCGCCTGACTCGTCTCCACCACCGCCGGTTTCGTAGTAATAGCCGCCCTGTTGACCTTCCTGAACCTCATAGCCCTCGGGAACGTCGTCTGGATCTTCGACGTATCGGCGGCCTTTCCTAAAATCCGTATCACCTGAAATCCCACGCTCGATAGCGGCCTCGATAGCCGACTTGTCTTCACCGAACGCCTCCCAGTCGACTTCGTCGGTGGGTTCGTCTTCCCCACCACTTTCTTCGCTATAGTCGCCGGGTTCGAGGCCCACTTCTTCGTCTCCAGCCTCGGTGTCGTCTTCTTCATAGTAGTATCCGCCCTGTGGCCCTTCCTGAACCTCCACGTCGTCGGGGGCCTCACTCGGATCCCCGATATACGTGCGTTCTTTAGCAAAAGCCGCGTCGATGGCGTTCTCGACCATCTTATCGGCCTCGTCTTCAGGGACACAGTTTGGGACGGGTTCGCCGTCTTCACCTTCTTTCATCCCGACCTGAACGTATCCGTCCCAGCACGGGTCATCGTCCTGCTTTTCTTCCACGTCGAGGCCGTCGTGGAGTACTTCTTCGGCTTCTTCAGGGTCTATATCGTAAGCCTCTGCGACGACCTCATAGACCAGTTCGTGGTCTATATCTTCGGCTTCCTGCTTTTCTTCGTCGTCGTCGGGGTCATCCATCGACGGGTCTATATCGAGTTCTTCTTCGCCGTCGTTGTCGGGATCCTCGATTTCGTCCGGGTCGCCCTCGATGTCGAACTCTTCTTCACCGTCTCCGTCTGGATCCTCGATTTCGTCGGGGTCTGTGGTTTTCTCACCCGCCGTTTCGTCGGTGTCTTCTACGTGAGTCCAGTCGCCGTCGCTGATTTTGTCTTCTACGTCTTCGACGGACTCCGTCCAGTTGTCGCCTTCACCGTTCGAGATATGGGCTTCGTCGCCGTCTATCTCGACCACAGTAACCGACGTATCGTTGAGGCTACTGTAGAACTCGTCGCCCTCTGAGAACGACTGTTTGCCGAACACGACTTCGGCGTGCTTGACGAGGCTTTCAGCGTCCGTGACACCGCGCTCACGGGCGTCTTTGAAGAAGCGGGCCACACGTCCGACTTCCACACCGAAGGTCTTAGCGACCTTTCTCACGGCTTTCTCGGCGCGTGCCTCACGCTGGGCGTCTTTGAAGTTCGTGTCCGGGTCGTTCGGGTCGAGTTCCATAGCCTTCCCGAGTTCGTCCCGATCCATACCGAGAAGGTCGTTGTCGACAGGGCCGGTCGTCTCGTTGTTACCCCTACCACGCTCTTTCGGGTCGTAGTAGAGCGAACCGTTCGCGCCCTCTTTCACGTTCACGTCGTCGGGAGCGTCTTCGTAAGACGAAACGTACTGACGGGCTTTCTTGAAGCCGAGCACGGCCTCCTTACGCGCCTGAACTGCGGTCTTGGTGTCGTCGGTGACTTTCAGGACGTAGTCCCCGGCGAGTTCAGCCGCCTCGATTTTCGTTGTCGCCATATCGGTAGCGTGCGAGACGGCTTCCCGGAAGACTTCGTTCTTGTCGGAGGTGTCCTTTGACCGGACATCTTCGGTCGCCCGCTCGATGGCGTCCATAACGACCTCACCTCTGTTGTCGACCGTAGTAGTGCCATCCAGCCCGCCGTCTTTGGCCTTTTTCTGGAGGCTCTGGAGTGCGACGGCCTCGGGATCCACGGTGTCTGGATCGTGTTCAGTAAGTGCGGCGTGGTCTGTGTATGATTCCTCGTTGTCTATCGCTTCTGCGTCGTTGCCGTCCGTGAGAACGGTTCCCTGAACTTCCTCGACGTTTGTAGCGAACTCTGATTTGAGCAGGTCTTCGACGCTATCGTCTTCGTCCCACTCGTTGAGAGATACGTCATCGAGGTCTTTGAGCATCGACGGAACCGTGACGGGTTCTTCTTCAGACTCGACCTCGGAGCGGGCTTCTTCGCCCGTTCCGATGGCGGCCTGTTCTGTGTAGTCGGACATATTATCCCTACATAGACAGTAAACGGGGCCACCCATAACTTTTTGCCGGTGAACTTTCCCTCACAGTTTTTAATATCAGGGGTATTAGTGTGAGTGAACGGTATGAGAGACACAGACACAAAACAAAGGGAGAACGGAAATGAACATCAAAAAAGCCTGTAGCCGAGTAACGTCGTATGTGACGCGATCCGAGTTACCATCCGAAGGCGAACGATACTACGACGTTCTCTTCGGCTCAGAGGCCGAAGTAAAGGCCATACGGAAAGAAGGAGACGAGGTTATCGTACTTGAGTATGCGGATGACGGTCGACGCAGACCTTTCTCGGAGGAGTCGTGGGCTATGGCCTTAGAAAGTGGTCGGTTCGAGCGTGTAGAAGAAAGCGCGTAACTACTCGTACAGGTCGGCTGGCAAATCCGACCACTCCACTTCGTGACCACAGGGCTGACATACAGGATCCGCTCCCATACCACCGGCTTCCACGTCTTCTACAGGTTCCTCGCACTCTGGGCAGTATAGGTCTGAACGCTGTATATCCTCGTCGTGTTCACTCGATAGCCCGGAGGAAAACTGACTGTAGACCGCCGCTATCTCGGCTTCGGTTAGGTTTGTTTCTTCTATCGCATACTCACGAGCGTCGGTGAGTATGTTCAACAGTTCGACCTCTTCTTCGGTTTCGGGTTGTATGAGTATGTCGTGTTTCATTTCTTCAGGGTTATCGTTACTTCGTGAGATCGACCTCGCCGCCACTCAGTCTCCCACGCGGTTACTATGTACTCACCGCTTTCTAATGTATCCGAGGCTATGTCAGGAACGGTTACTTGGACTGTGTTACGGTCTTCTGCGTTTGTATCACGGATGTCGCCACCTCCGTCAGGAACCTCTATCTCTTTCACCGCGTTTAGTTTAGATACGGACTCCTCGATGACACGCACTTCTTCACCCGTAAGTATTAGCGTTAATTCAGCCGTGTCTAACGCCCCTTCACGGGTTTTATCTAAGTCCGAAGTAACACGCCGTGTGGATACATCCCCGTAGAAGAACTCGAATAGCCACTCGTCGTCGTCTCGAGTTTTGTCCGGTGGCGAAATCAACGTTCCGTACTCGTTGTCGTGTGCTTTCTCTTTGTCCGGGACGAGCGTTATCTCCACGTCGTAATAGTCGGCGGCTGTCCCAAGTGGAGTTTCTTCGAACGACTCGATAAGCCATTTCTCTACTGAACGGACTTTCGAGTGGTCGGTCGGCGGGAATATCTCGATTCGGTTAGTCCCTGAAGCCATATCTATCGTCTGGTATCCGCCTTCAGTATTTGGAACGACCTCTAACTTCCCAGAGTTCTGGATCTGCGGTCTGAAGTTGTTTATCAACAGTTCTTTCCTCATACTAAATTCCAGAACCATTTGCGAGAAAGTTCTTGTTTCTACCTGAATAGTCCCGATTTCTGTAGGCCCCGGAGCAATGGCCCAGTCATCGAGGTATCGGATCCCCTCTATCGGTATAACAGATAGTCCAGTCGGCGTCAGGACTACACCAGTAGTAGCACCGATGGAGTCTGACGTATCGGTCGAAGCCGTGTTTACGAGTGTGAAGTTAGGCACTACTCCGGTTGTAACACCGATAGGGTCTGATAGAATAGGACTAAACGAGGGACTCGTTTTCGCAGAAATAGCGAGTGTCTCGGTAATCGCACCCGCCTCTTTCAGTTGAGTCTCTATCGGCGTCCTAATGTCTAATTCACTTACCGCCTTAGTGAACGAGTCCAGATCCGTGCTTTGTAGTGTTGCCTCTTGAATTACCGAATCCCCCGTTACGCTGGTGAAGATAGACGACGTGTTTGGCGATAGCGTAAGTGTAAGCGTCTCCCCGCCCGTGACCTCGGTAAACGCAGAACCGGCTTTGAACGTTGCCGTAACGAGCGTCCCCACGTCTACTGGTGCGATACTTTCGGAGAACACGTCGGCTAACAGCCCGCTCGCCGTGGAAGGGGTGATATTCCCGCTGATGCCCTCGCTTAGGGAGTCTGCTAAAATCGCATTTGTCTGTGCCTCTGTAAGACGACCCTCTGCGAAGTTTTCTGCTATGGAGTCGGGTAGTCGTGGCCTTCCTGAAAGTGTAGTATCTGCTCCTCCGGGTTCTCCGAGTTTGAACGTACCAAGTTCTCGTTCATCGAGCGTAGACAAAGTTGGCCGAGTGCCCGCTGTTGTCTCGGTGAACGGATCGACATCAAAACCTGAAGCGAGCATCGACTGTAGTAAACCTGCTGTACTTGTCGACTTGACCGGGGAGGTAAGCGGTGTAGCCGTCGTGTCTGTTGTTTCTCCGCCAAAACCTTCCGTCAGAGGATCGACTACTTGCGGGGTTCCTGAAATCGTTGTAAACAGAGCCGGGGCTAAGACGGATGTGTTTACGAGTCCAGTCTGTGGATCGAGATTTACTTTGAGCGTTTCTGCTCCAGAGGCGGCGGTGAACGCTGAAGACGCGAGTACAGTTCCCGATACTAACGTAGCGACCACGGCGTCGGTGTCCGTCTGTGTCGTCGGAGACGCGCCAAGAACAGTCCCAAGAGCAGTTTGAACTTGTCCCGCCGTGGTTGCCGTCGTGGAGTCAGACAACAGCGTGAGAGCCGACAGAGGCGTGATAGAACCGTCCGTGGACTCCGAGAACACCGGGGATGTCAGCGGAGAGATTAGGCTGGACTGTGTATCACTTTCTGAGGTCGAACTGGTCAAAGAGTCTGCGGTGATAGGCCCTATATCTTCAGGCTCAAACTTTGTATCCCCGAGTGAGTATTCTCCAAGTTGGTTGTACTGCTCTATATTATCAAATATCTTTTCGTCTCCAAGTCGGAACCCGCCGAGTCGTAGTTCCTGTTTAGAAAGGCCGATGAACGTCTTTCTGCCAACAGCCGATGTTTCGGTCGAGGGCGTTCCTACACTTCCTTCACCGAGGATCGACTGTAGTAATGCGGGAGACTCGACCGACGTAGTCGCTGTTCCTCCACGACCGCTGGCTGATAGAACGACCGTTTCCCCACCGACCGCGAAGGTATCCGCGCTTGCTCCAAGAATACTGGCAGAGGCCAGCGTTTCTACGATACCATCAGCCGTCGTCGTTGTATTTGCGGTCGGGGTAAACGGAAGACCGTTGAGCGTCGTGACTTCGCCACCTATCGAGGAGGTAAACGGTTCGGATAAGAACGTCGTGGTGTCTGAGGTTG
>Ga0209917_1000910_pt1 | contig 12189 bp, 10 predicted proteins | sample SalPon2_C_H2O_MG_FD_185710 | JGI IMG/M metagenome (GOLD analysis project Ga0209917, IMG submission 185710) | Salt pond water microbial communities from South San Francisco under conditions of wetland restoration - Salt Pond MetaG R2_C_H2O_MG... | ecosystem: Environmental > Aquatic > Non-marine... | reverse complement strand
CCTGATCGTCGGCGTCGCGTACAAGCCGGACGTTTCGGACGTGCGCGAGTCGCCCGCGTACGACGTGATCGGGCTACTCGACGAGTGGGACGCCGCGATTTCGTACCACGACCCGTACGTGCCGATCTTCGAGGTCGAGGGCGATCGGTACGAGTCGGTCGAGTTGACCACATCGGAGTTGGAGGCGCACGACTGCGTGATCGTCGTGACCGACCACGGAGCGATCGATGTCGAGTCGATCGTTGAGCACGGTGAGTTGGTGTTTGACACGCGGAACGCACTCGCCGAGTACGACGAACCGCAGATTCACTCGCTTTGAATTCGCGTCTTTAGCTTGCAGATTCGGATTTTCGGTCGCCATTTCGACTGTCTCCGGCGACGAGTTCGAGGAGATAGCCGATTCCGCGACATCCGAGAAAGAGGAGCCCGAGGACTCGGAAGACGAGACGCGGCAGCATCGAGAGGTCTGTGTCTGTCGACGAACCACCAGATCCGGACGGGCGCGGAGGAATCCCCGGCCGGCCGTACCGATCCGGATAGTGCCGTTGTAGCTGGCAGAACCCCCGACCGACGCGGATCTCCTTTTTCATCTGGCTGCGGAGCGACGTTCGTGCAGGGTGATACACTTGGGTTTCGGGAGTGAATCTGATTTTGCGACCTGAGGCGGCAACACGATTTCCGAACTCGGCGTCGCCGCCGGAGATCAAGCGGTGGTTGAACCGGCCGACATCCTCGAACACTTCCCGTCGGACAGCGATACAGCCGCCCCCGCCGAAGTCCCTGTTTTCGGCGTACTCCTCGATTGGGAAGCTCGTGTGTTCGTTATACCGAGCTACCCAGGTGTCTTCGCCGTCCGGGACGTATACTTCAACGTCGTAGGTGAGGTAATCAGTGTCGTCGATTTCCGTGGCGATCGTGTCGAGCCAATCCGGGTCCATCGTGATGTCGGCGTCGACGAACACGAGAACGTTGCCGGTCGCGTGATGTATACCGGTGTTTCGCGCCGCGTACGAACTCTGAATATCATCTTCAACGACCGCGTGGACTCGATCGTGTCGTGCCGCGTACGATTGCGCGACATCGTAGGTGTCGTCGGTTGAGTTGTTATCGACAATGACGATCTCAAATTGTCCATCAAATCGAGTTTGAAGAATGCCTTCGACTGTATCTTTGAGACCACTCGGATCGTTATACACTGGGATAATCACGCTGAGAGAGTCAGATGTACTCATTGAGTACCGCTTTTCAGGATCCGTTATGAACGCTTGTATCTCCCTTCACTCGGCTCAGTTCTTCGATGACATTATCGATTGAATCCGGTTTGAAAAATCGTTGTCGATCAAAACCGTGGCACACTGTAAGTTCATCTAACCCTTATTAACAACCGCTTGGGCGTCACGGATCCGCTCCAACTCTTCGAGGATATTCGCTACCGAATCCGATTTGAAGAACCACTCGCGATCGAACCGTCCCCCGACGCTTGATCCCAACTGCTCGGCCAACTCGTCGAGACCCTTGATCATTGGTGCGGCCCCATCTTCTACGAGCGGCCGGAGCATGTAGGCATCATCTCCCTCGTACACGAAGGTCTCCAGATCGAAGCAGAGCCCCTCATAGACCGCAGTTGACCCGATCCCAACCTGCGCACTCGACTCCGCAAAGAGCTGGTAAAGCGGTGGTTCGGATTCGTCTATCACCCGTATGTCCGACGCCGCGAGCCACGGATACTCCTCCTCCCACCGATCGTACTCACCCGGATGGAGCTTGTAGACGACCTCGTGATCGATGCGGTCGTCCTCGTGAACTTCCAGTGCGAACTGCGAGAGCTCCCGACCGATTGTTCCCTGTGAGATGAACAGAAGCTGTTTGGCGGGTTCGACGTCGTCGTACCTGTCGAGCCGCTGTTCAAGATAGGGGTAACCGGCTGGAATCACGCGGTCGTCCGGGATCGGGAACCGAGCGTTTTCGTTCCAGAACTCCCCGAACGTCAGTAGATAGTCCGGGAACGTGGTCTTGGTCTCACCTTCCGGATACGAGTATGCAAAGTGCTGATCGTAGATTATGCCGTGTTGGAGTTCGACAACTGGAACATTCTTTCGTTTACACGCCTCGATGAGCGTTTCTTTTCCGTACGAGACGACGAGGACGACGACTTCGGGATCGACTCGGTCCAACAGTCGTTCGTACAGGGGGAGCGTCGTGTTTCGTACGTAGAGCGCTTTTTGAGCCTCTGCGACGATATCGATCTCGACATCGAAGCGACGTTCGACCTCCGCTTCGGCCTCTCTGAGTCGCGAGGCCACATCGTCGGGGATTGACGGGGAGCAAAGGCCGAGTTTTCGTTGGATCGTTCCGCCGTAGTCTATAAGGTCGAGATATCTGAGCCGCTCGGTCTTGGCAGGCTTTCGATGAGATAGGAGATGTGGCTCTTCCATATGGACGTAGTCGAGGTCGGACTGCTCGTGGACCGGATCGCAGTAGAGATCCCACCAGTAGCCGTCCTGTTCAAGTTTCCGGCGCTGGTGGCCGACGAAGAGGAAGTCGTGTTCGTCGGCAAGGTACGGATTTCGGTGGACAATATTTTTAACCCACATTCCGAAGCCTTGGAGATAATTTTTCAACTCGTCCTCACTGTGCGTGTGAGCTTGTCCCTGTCCTTTTTTCCGAGTGATTTCTCGAAAGATGTCGACGCGTATTCGTTCCCAAATAGGAATTCCATCTATTCCTACTGAAAACAAATCTAGATTCTGTTCAAACAATTCGAACTGATTTCTTTTGTGTTTCATATTATATTTGCTTTATCATCCATTTACTTTTATTTATGGCCGAAAAATTAGTGAAAATTTCCTTCTGATTTATGTTTATTATAGTGATCCATGTTTCGCCTGTCGAATATTTTGGCGGGATGTCCTCCTGCGATTGCTCCTTTTGGGATATCGGATGTCACCGTAGAGCCTGCCTGAATAATTGCCCCCTCTTCAATTGTAATCCCAGGAAGAATTGTCACTCGGGAACCCAACCAGACGTTATCTCCAATCACAACCTTCTTATAAATATATGTATCATCATATGGAATAGCATCTCCTGTATCGTAGTTATGATTTTGTGTGATTATCAGACAATCTGTACCAGAGTGAAAATTATCTCCAATTGTTACCTCACCTTCCCCAACAATAGACATCACATTAAAATTCACATTATCACCAAGATGTGTTTTTTTATTTATATTACTTTCATAATTAACACGTAGGGGTGTTCCAGCTTGTACTGACTTTTTTCCTACTTTCTTTTGATAATACATTTTTTTCATTTTGCGAATAATATGTACGAATGAATCAATTATCGTGATTATGACGCCATATTCACGAATGTGTTGGGCCAATTTACGTAGAGGGACATCCATACTGAACCCAATTAATTCGGATATTTAAGTGTTAGTCAATATATTAGATAGTTTGGAGAAGGTGATTCCGTATGAAGGCGAAACAGTTTTAACCAATTTCAAGCGATGCTGGACTCAACAGTCTAAACGCATTTGAAAACTGTTTGTTCGTTGTTTTACCTCTCAGAAAACACGTTCACGCTACTCCGATCCCCATGTGTGACGTGTTGGATTTGAGGACCGTGGCGGTGTCAGACCTTCTATACTCACCAATGAATGTGGTTCGATAACAAACGACGCCCGACTTCTCTAGAACCGATAGTGAATATAAATTACTCGATTTTTTGACCGCTATCATTTGATCCGATCTTAACGCAACGTCGCTACTAATTTGTATGATGAGACAAGTTTATCTGGTGACTGAAGTACAATGATAGCTATTTAACGTCGCCTGTCACATCGCCGTACCTGAATTCGTTACAATCGTACCGAGGTAGAGCCTGCGGTTGCGTTTGGAAGTCTTCTTGTTGAATATCTCGAGACTCAACGTTAAAACTGAACACACAGCCGATATTATCAAGAACCGAACGGGTATAGTCCGTGAAAGTATGGAATCCCCCATAAGGGTAACAGAAAGTCTGCACCTCTATCTTGTCAAGTATGGTCGAAAGGTAATCAAACGACGATACAATCTCGTCTCGTTGAGCTGGTTGTGAGAGCTTTGAGAAGACTCGATGAGAAATGGAGTGCGATCCAAGAATCATCCTAGCATCCTGCATTTCTCTAAGTTCATCGGGTTGAATATAAAACGTGTTAGGGTCAAGGTCCGCAGCCGGGAATTCCTCGCAGAGCGTGTTTAGGACATCTTCACGGTACTCGTAGGCAATGAAATAGTTGAGAATGCGTTTGACTGTGGTGACGCTCTCGGTGTTGTTCTGGTTCTGGTAGGTCTCGGTGTGGAACTCCTCGCGGCGTGCGTCTGGAACCATCTCCTCGTTCACAATATCCAGCAATGACTCAAGTACCACATCACCATCGTACTTCCCAACGAGAGCGTGGACGCGGTGTACGTTTAGCGCCGTCTCTTGGGTGTATGGACCAGTAGGAATGTAGAAGATTCCCCAGAGCCCTCGGCGCTGTAGTTCTGGAAATACCCACTCATAGTGGTCACGTAGTCCGTCATCGAACGTGAGAATAACACCTTCCGGCGGATCGGCCTCACCGCGGGCCGCCGCCAGAAACGCGTCGCGGTCAACGAAGCCGTATTCGCTTTCGAAGTAGTCAAGCTGCGCCCGGAAATCATCGATATCAAGGTGGTAATACCAGGGCGCATCAGACGCATCTGGTCGAACGTAGTGATACATCACTGCTTTCATCGTGACTTTACGGCTGGATTTTTTACGAGGGGTACATCTGCGGTTCGTTCGTCCTTTTTCTCAAGGTAGTTGTCAACTAATCCATTATCGAAGTTCTCGTACAGTTGTTGAGTGGCTTCAGTCGAATAGTCAGATGTCGTGTAGTAGTGTTCATTATCAGGTGTCTCCGGTTGCTCCATATTCTCCAAGTCGTCGAATTTTGTAATTATCTCGCGGTATGGGCCAATCATATCCGCGATGAGACGGTTCCCGATTTGGTGGGGTGTGTCATTAGGCTTGACACGCGCTCGGATTTGATGAATGATATCACCGGTATCGACGCCTGCGTCGAGATACATGAATGTCGAGCCGACGTATTCCGGTTCATCGTTAACGAGTGGCCAGAAGTTCGTCCCTGTTCCTCGGTAGTAGGGCGAGAGGCCAAGATGGACGTTCAAGAATCTACCCTCGTACTCAAAAAGAAGGGGATCTTCGATGATGGAGCAACCGTAGGCGACGAGTAAATCAGGGTCGAGGTCGACAATTTCCTCGTAGTATTGCTCGTCGTTGATCTCGCCGTTCGGAATCTCCTTCGGGCTCGAGTAGTCAGGGGTATAGTTGACGAAGTGGCGGAAGAAGTCGTCCTCAGATTCCGCACGGGCTTCGAGATGTCGAAGCTTAACGTCGTCACCTTCCTCGCGAACACGGGCGAGCGTCGACCCATCAGTGCTCTCACAGTAAGTCCGTATGACATCAATATCATCGTCAAGCGCGATTGCTTTTCTAACGAACTGATGCCGAAGTTCAGAGTTTGTGAGAATGACTACCTCAACCATATTAATTCACCGTTGCGGAACACATTTAGCGATTCCGAATCAACAAAAAAAAATGGAATCCAATTTAATCAAGCGCGCTAAGTACAAGTACGAAGAGGATGGTTTGAAAAGCTTTGTTATAGCCTCACTCAGGCATGTGTATAAGTTATACATTAGGAATTATATCCCAAAAAGAGATTACTTGATAAAGCAAAATATTAAAATATATGACCCAGATTACCGGTTCTTAGATGAATATATAATGGGCAGTGATTTTATCATTCCGGACAACCACAAGCAATCTAATGTCTTATTAGTAAGAAAACAAATTAATGATGGGGATGATGTTATCACGGTTGGTGGGGGAAGAGGTATTACAAGCATTAATGCTGCGCTGGAAGTAGGACCATCAGGTTCTGTTACTATTTATGAGCCGTCCAAATCACAGATTAATGAACTTAAACAAAATAGCATTTTAAACGAAGTTGATAATATTATAACTACAAGACATGCCTTTGTCGGAGAAGTAATAATAGATGTCGACGATGTCGAAACCGCTCGTGGGATATCACCTGAAGATCTACCAGAGTGTGATGTTCTTGAACTAGATTGTGAGGGAGCAGAAAAAGAAATACTAGAGGGAGTTAAAACTCGGCCAAATACAATTATAGTTGAAACACACCCTCGTCAGGGCACTGCGACAGAAAAGATATCTAGAATCCTCAAACAGTCTGGGTACTCAATTATTGATAAGGAAAAAGACCGACACTGTGGAGATATATTGGTTGGAAGTCTTGAGAGCTAGTAAATGGCGGTGTTCAGGTAGGGATTGAAACTTGAGGCGGTGTATTTTCAGAGTGGTTTATACCCCCTCCCCAAAACGACCGCTTCAGCGGCTGTTTAGACGAGATCAACTAAGGGCAACTTCAATCTTGGACTTGCTGACTCTTATCGATTTTGACCGGAGAGTCGGGGTATTTTGATCTTTGCGTCGCCAGTGGTGAACTGCCAGCCGGTGAGTAGGTCGAGCGCATTCCGTCGAGAGCGGTCAAAAGCCCAATAAGTAAAAAATCGAATAAACGCCATTCGAGGAAAAAGTTGGAGCCGACTGAGATATCGCCGGGAATTACTGGGTAGGAATCTCGGTTATCTTGATGACCGGTTCTAACTCACCATCGAACACACGGTAGACACGATTCTGTGGTGGGTCTTCGTGTTCGTGACGAATTGGGTACGCAGGTAGAACCAACCTATATCGAAAACCCAATACCAGAAGTGTCGAAAACCCAATACCAGAAGAGGTATACGTACATGATACCTATGCAGGTCCCTCAAAGCTTCGGGAAGAAACTGGATGGGAACCAGAAGCAAGCCTTCAAGAAGGTATTCGCAAAGTATGTTCTATGTATAAAACAACAGGAGGACACGATCAATAAATGAATTTGCCTGAAAATACGGTTAGAAAGGGATTAAATAATCCAAAAAAGCGACAGAACATATAAATAACAATATTTTGAACAAATATAAATTGGTACAATTTATTGATAGTTCATTTTTATCTCATAGATGGGATGATATATATGATTATGAGTGGGATCTGGTTATCATATTGGATACATGTCGATACGATTTAGCATATGATACAAATACACATATTTTTGAAGATGATTCTCTAAAATCAGCTTACAGCGTAGGTTCTTGTTCATCAGAATGGGTGAGACGAACATTCTCGAACGTGGGTGATAGTTTATTATCAGAAACAGCATATATTAGCGGGAATCACCACACCGAATATGATCATCTAAAAGAACTAGGACATATAGAGAGAAAGTATGGAAATATGGTTGGGATGATTCTAGGGGAACAATTCCACCAAGAATAGTAACTGATAGGGCGATTGACCTAATGAGAGATAATATTGCTGATCGATATATCGCACGTTATATGCAGCCCCATTTACCACCAATTGGAAAGGCATCTTATGATGGTCGAGGATTTACTCCAGACGAAGGTTGGATAAAAGGAAATCCTTGGAAACGTATCAAAAAGGGAGAACATGACCCAGAACCCGTAATCGATTCGTATGAAAAAAATATCGTTCCAGTTCTTGAAGAGGTTGAGATATTGTTACATAATGTTAACGCAAATAAGGCAATAGTGACATCTGATCATGGCAATTATTTAGGAGAAAATGGCAAATGGGGTCATCCACCTGGACAATTACATGACGCTGTAAGAGCTGTACCCTGGTTGGAGACGTCAGCAATAAATCAAGGTACTCACGAACCTGCAGAATATGATCTAGAAGATCATAAAACGGATCGTCAGGAGCAATTGAAGGCGATGGGTTATCTATAAAAAGACAACCCAACACTTTGTAATATGAGCCAAGATTCGATATTCAGAGAGTACTATTCTCAACCAACATTTATTGATCGACTTGAACAGTATGATGATGAAGGCATTGATGTTATAATCCCAGTCATAAATACGAATGAGCTATGGGAGCGTAACCTCCATTCATTCTATCGCGAAATTCCAATCAATAGATTACTTATCGGAGATGGCGGATGTACCGATGAAACTATAAAAATAGTAGAACAGTTCCCTCGTGTTGAAATCATAGATCAAAGTGAATACGAGACCCAGGGATATTGTATCAAAGAACTAATCGAACATGTTGAGACTGAGATCTTCGTATACTTGCACGCGGACGTCTTTTTACCAGAAGGATGGTTTGACGAAATGTACCAATACAGAGATGACTTAGATTGGTACGAATGCTACCGACGGCATACGGTGTTAGCAGAGTACCCGAACGAACGGCAAAACAACGCTACCCGGGCTTACTCCGGGAGCCAAATGGGTCGTAAGGAGACCTTCGACAAATTTATTGACGATATTGATGACGACTTCCTTCAGCGTAACGAGGATATCGTGTTCGCCGAATTAGTGAAAGAGCATGGTGAGTACGATAGAATTGACGATACATTCCACTACCATCAGGTGATGGAACGGCAGGACCCTGAGAGTTCGTTTGGAGAGGATGAACCCCAAATTACCAGTGTCTCTATCGAAAAGGAGTCCGCACCAGAGTGGGAACGCAAAGTCGCAGAAATGCAGTGGAAAGGTATTGTCCGATACACATCACCCAAGCCATATTTGATTAACACAGTAGAAGGATCTATAGTTCAGCTTATGAAGATTGGAGCATTTGACGAAGACGAGTTCACATCTTTTGTTCAAGAAGAAAATCCACAGTGGGAAGATCATATTAACATCCAGAAATTGTATATTAGAAGTAAGATTCGGTCTTCCACTCAAACAGTGAAAGATAACGCTTGGGGCGCTCTGAAGATGATCTACGATCGATTATAAGCCATTTTTAATTGTACGTCGTTTCCATTTTATTTGTAGCCAAGGTTTTGCAATTGTTCCATAGTCTCTTGAGAGGGTCGTGATGCTTCAGCTGTTACATCATAGCTTGCAGATTTGTCTACCAGAAACTCTTCAACTATCTGTCGGAGTTTCGCTTTTATCTCTGGAATCGGTTCCTCTTCTCTGTAGTTACCTTTGCGAACCTCGCAGGGAACATAGAATTCTTCTAATTCTGGACCTTGTTGAATCACATCTTTCGTAGGCCGATCGGGGTAATTAGAATCGTATGTGAAGATTCCTTTGGTACCATCTGCCTCAATAGAGATACTATACCACTCCGGATAGATCCGCTCAGTGATCCTCTGTGTCGCGTCCGACTTTCTCTGAATTGGCGTTCCAGAATACTCTGGAGAATATTCACCTACCGATTGAGCGATCGTCGGCAGGAAGTCAATCGTATCAATAGCGTCTTTTTGAGGCCACGACTCACTTGCGGGCGGCTTAATTGTCATAAATGGACGAATATTCCCATCGTACAACGAAGTATGAGAGAAGAAACCACGCTCGCCGAACTCTTCACCGTGATCGCCAGTGATGATGATAAGTGACTCCTCGAACAAGTCTTGAGTTTTGAGATACTGGAGGAACCGAGCGATTTGATGGCCGGTATATTCGACGGACAGAGAGTACCACTCTTTCATTTCCCGGACCAGCTCAGGATCCAAGTCGTACTCATTACGATACCCGTCTAAGTACGTCCAGTCATCACCCTTTGCTGCGTCAACCTGGCTTCGGAACGTTTTGCTTCTTGAAAAATCAATATCCGGTGAATCAATCCGTTCAGTCGGAGGAATGTATGGATAATGCGGGTCGAAGACGTGGAGGAAATAGAAGAGGCTGTGATCCCGAACAGCGAGATCCTGCTCTATCCAGTCGATCATCTGATTTACGCTTGCCTTTGCATCACTATCTCGAGTTACCCAATCAGAGTATCCCATCCCGTCATGACGGAAACGATGAAATCCGCGACCGAAACCGAACTCGGGGAGAATCCGACTGTGGCTAACTAATGCTGAATTCTTGTACCCTTTCTCTGCGAGCAGTTCAGGAATCGTTGTGAGACTCGGATTTATCGGTCGTTTATCCCCAGGTGCTTTACCGTAGCCAACGTACCCATGATCTCCCGGGTGAGCACCCGTAAACATTGAGGCATGTGATGGGGGTGTCCACGTCCCCTGTGTACGTGGTTCTGATGGAAGAATAGCATTCGGTCCCAATTCGTCGATTAGTGAATGCAGTTCCTCATGTTGATCATACCGCAAGGTATCAACTGAAATGAGAAAGATAGGTGGTTGTTCTTCCGTCGGTACGGCCGCTGGCAAACCAACTGCGGTATTCGCCTCCTGTTTGCCATCTGGCAATCGCTGGACCGATCTAAGTAATCGATTCAATTGTGGTTCTCTTTGGTCTACATCTACCCGGATACCCGAAGATCGACTGTCCTCCGAAACAGTCAGTGTTCGCCAAAGAACTGGTGGATAATCATACGATTGTTCGACCTGAATCCGGAATTCATTCTTCGAGTCATCTGATTCGGTATTGGGTTGAGAGATCCGGATATCATCTGCCTTGTCCGAAAAAATGATTGGAACTTCTATCGCACGGATTCCCTGTTCATTATCAATCGTAAACCGGAATTCGTCGGACCCTGAGAGAAGCGACACATACTCAGAATCGGTGAAGTGGTAGGTCTGCAGACCATCGTCTAACTGTAACCACTGGGGCGATTCTTCGTCACGAATATACTCAATTGTATCCGGAATCTGTTCGTCGATTTTTCGCAGTCCCCCTTCCCAAACAGTCTCAAAGTCACCTCGTAGAGTATATAGGATCGCCTTATTGAGCGCGCTGATAGCCATTTGCTCGGACTTCCGCTCACATCCACAAATAACCAGCGTCATCAAACTGTACGTGTGACAATCAATCGGAGTGTGACCGAATTGATCGTAATCACCGTTATTATTACTACTCCAATGGAAGCGTAGCGATATGTTAGAAACAGAAACCAATAGTCGAGCTATCATCGAGCGAGATGGAGATACCTACCACGGTTACATAGGGGAGGGAGAGTTTTCGTCTGATTCTTTCTCCGAAGTATTTGTCAAAACGACAGGCAGACTACCGAAGACAGGTGGAAAAGTCGAAATTGGCTCCGGGACATTCACTGTAGACACCACACTTGAAATTGACTTTCCACTGCGGTTGTACGGTGTTGGTGCCGGGAATACGTCGCGGGTCGACGATATGACGATCCTCCAAGCCAGTTCAGACCTTTCAGGGCCCGTAGTAGAGATCACAGGGAGAAACGCACCGACCGAGACGATGCACGGGACTGGAATATTCGATCTGGGTATTGTCGGTCACAAAGGGGGTGATCAAACCGACTGTTTATTATTGAACGAAGCAGATTCGGCCAATCTCTCTAATATGTTCTTCGAGCGGCTTTTGCTGGACAGTGCGAACCGGGATGGAATGAATATCAAACACTCAAAAAAGCACATTCAATTACGAGACGTGTGGATTGGCCACAATAATCGAGATGCACTTTCTATTCAGAGTGGATACCGGTATTGGATTACGAACAGCTACTTCTACGACAGCCGTAACGGGCTGAACGTTGCAGAAGGTGCTAGTGACATCTCGATTGTTTCCCCTCATTGCCGAAAGAACGAGAGAGCAGGAATGAGAATTGCATCCGATAGATACCAACTAATGGGTGGTCGGTCAGTCAATAACAAATTTGGAATCGAAGTATACGGTGATAATGGCATGATCACCGGTGGTGAGTTCCTCAATAATACGGTCGGGATTCTGCTTGGGGACAGCAGCGCAGGACCAACCAATACGCAAGTATACCTGAACCGTATTGGCACTGGGTTACGGGGAAAACATCGCTCTGCTACAGAAACGGGAGCAAGAACCAATAACAAAATCAAACGGTTTGCCGAAATAACTAAAGAGTCCGGCTTCAGAGAAGCAGCCAAGAGTTCTGTGAAATATATGCTCAGAGAATCAAAGGAGGCGCTATCGTCTGAAAAAGAGAAGCAAACCATTGGGATCCGAGTCTCCAATGCAGCTTCGGACACAGATATTGTTGGAAGCAATTACTTCGATATTGATACGGAGATGATTGATAACGGTGAGCAAACACTTATCGAAAACACAGCAGAGATCAATCAAGACCCACGAAAAAGTGAGA
>Ga0209917_1000907_pt1 | contig 12205 bp, 11 predicted proteins | sample SalPon2_C_H2O_MG_FD_185710 | JGI IMG/M metagenome (GOLD analysis project Ga0209917, IMG submission 185710) | Salt pond water microbial communities from South San Francisco under conditions of wetland restoration - Salt Pond MetaG R2_C_H2O_MG... | ecosystem: Environmental > Aquatic > Non-marine... | reverse complement strand
ACACCCGCCGGCGACACGCGTCGAATCGCCGCCTCGTCGACTTCGATCCGCGCGTCGCCGAACGGGTCGCGGTCCTCCTCGCCGTCGTCGACGGCGTCGACCACGGTCGACATCGCACACCGGCCACACGCCTCCGTTCGTCCGTCGGTGTCGCTCATAATCGTTCGATACGTACGTTCGACGGCCAGCTACAAAACGGTACCGACGGGGGCCCTCGCGGCTCTCGACGCGTTTTTATCGCTCGTGTGTGTTCGGCCCACATGGGATACCGAGTCGTCGACACCGCGGCCGTCGAGCCGGAGCCGGAGCGGCCGTCCACGTGTCGGAAGCTGGCGGACCCGGCGGGACTCGACGAGCTGGCGCTGAACCGATTTCGTGCCGCCCCGGGCGAGCAGGTTCCGCTCGCGTATCACTACCACGAAACCCAACAGGAGGCGTTTTACGTTCTCTCGGGGACGCTCGTCGTCGAGACCCCGGACGAGCAGTACACCGTCGAAGCCGACGAGTTGTTCGTCGTCGACCCGAGGAGTCCCCAGCGTGCGCACAACCCCAAGACGGCCGAGACGGCGGTCGAGCTGCTGGCGATTGGTGCCCCGCCCGTCGCGGATGACGCCGTGGTTTACGAGCCGACGGCGGCCGACGCCGACCCCGACGATGAGTGAGACGAACGCGGGCGACGAGGAGTCGCCATCGAAGCCGGGCACCGCACCGCGTCGGCCACCGGAGGAGCTCCCGGCGGAAATTCGGGAGGCGGTTCCCGACTACGACGACGAGTATCTCGACCGCGTCTCCGACCGGCTGTTGTACAGCTACGACCTCGACCGCGACGTCGTCGTCGACGGCGAACGGTTCGAACTCACAGCAGAGATGCGGATGCGGAGCCAGAAACAGTTCCTGCACCCGGCGTTGAGCTACGCCGACCACGAGACCAACGAGTACCTCTTTGCCCGCCGCGTCGACCGCCCGACCGTCGCCGAGCTCGAGCGGCTCGTCGCGCTCGGACACGCGATAGCCGACGAGCGCGTCGAGGGCGACGAAGAACACTACGGCACCGACGTTACGTTCGTCGTCGTCGCCGAGACGATTCCGGAGGCGGTCGCCGACTTCGTCGACGGCTTCCGCGACCGAACGCTGCTCGCGTTCGGCTACTACGGTCACTACGAGGTGAACCTGATCGTCGTCGCCCCCGACACAGAACACATCGTCGACAGCGAGGCCGCGACGGTGACGGATGCGTTTCGGCTGTGGGAGGCGGTCGAACCGCCCGAAGAAGGCTTCTTTTCACGGCTCGCTAAGCGCTTCTGGCGGTGAGCGACACCGAACGGGCGCGGTGACGCACGGGACGACAACGCGCGTTACGGGCCTGACGACCGACGACCGCGTCCTGAAAGAGGAAACGCCGTGTCCGCGGTCAGTCGTCGCTCGGCTCTGCGGCCGGCGTGTCGCTGCCGCGGACCGATCGGAGGTTGCCGAGGCCGAGCCGGACGAGCGACAGCGCGAGTCCGATCAACACGAGCCCTAACACCAGCTGCGTGGCCGAGGAGATCTGTGCGCTCACCGTCTCGGCACCGCCCTGCAGCAGGTTCTGGTAGAGGTTGTTGTACAGCGCGATCCATGCCAACCCGAGCACCGTGATCGTCACCATGATCGCCATCGGCAGGCCGGTGGAGACGAGCTGTTTGGACTCGTCCCAGTTGGCGAGCCAGACGGTCGCAGTGAGCAGCGCGAGCGCGGCGAGCAGCTGGTTCGCCCCGCCGAAGAGGCCCCACAGCGTGGCCCACTGTCCCGAGAGGACGAGTGCGTACGCGACCCCGACCTGAATGATCGGATTGGTGTAGCGGCCACGCGCGATGTCACCGAGCCCGCCGGAGACGCCCGTCACCGTCGAGCCACTCGGCGCACCGACGATTTCTTCCATCATGTAGCGGCCGAGGCGGACGGCCGTGTCCGTAGAGGTGAGCAGAAAGCTCACGAGCACGAGCGCCATGAACACCGACCCGACCGCGACCGGGACGCCGAAGCTCGTGAGGATGATCCCCCCGCCCTCGGCGAAGTTCGGCAGCGCGCGTCCGATGCCACCGCCCTGTGTCACCCCGGCGACCGCGAGCGTCGACAGCGCGAGCGCGGCGAGAAGTCCCTCACCGAGCATCCCGCCGTAGCCGATGAGCCGGGCGTCGCTCTCTTTGTTCAGCTGTTTCGCGGTCGTCCCCGACGAGACGAGCGAGTGGAAGCCGCTTATCGTCCCGCAGGCGATGGTGATGAAAAGCAGCGGGAACAACGGGAAGAGACCGACCGACTCGACGCCCCAGAAGCCGTTGAACACGCCGATCGACGAGTCGATGACGAGCGGCTGGGAGGCAGTCCCGAGCAGCGTTCCGGCGATGATAGCGAGGACACCCCCGCCGACGCCCGTGTACAACAGGAACGACGAGAGGTAATCACGCGGCTGGAGTAACACCCACACCGGCAGGGCGCTGGCGATCGCGCCGTACACCATGATCACCGGCACCCACGCCGCGGTGTTCCCGCCGAGTGCGCCGGCGCCCGGGAATCCGGCCCCGGTGCTCTCGAACAGCACGAACGTGCCCGCGGGGTGGCTGGCGTCGCCGGCCAGCTCGAAGATCGCAAACGGGTACTGGATGCCCAGCCAGACGCCAGCGAAGACGCCAGCGACGAAGAGGACGGTTCCGGGGATGAACGGTCCGTTGAGCTGGTAGAGGTACACGCCGAACGCGAGCGCCAAGAGGACGTACACGAAGCTCGCGGTCGTCACCTGCGGGTACGCGTTGAACACGATCCCGACGACGAGCGCGAACACCGCGACGACGAGGATGATCGTGAGGAACGCGAACCACAACAGGAGGTTTTTCCCGCGTTCGCCGACGTACTGACCCACGATGTACCCGATCGACCGCCCTTCGTGGCGGATCGAACTCGACAGCGAGATGAAGTCGTGAACGGCCCCCATGAGCGGGTTGCCGATGGCGACCCACAACAGCGCCGGAACCCATCCCCAGATGGCGCCGGCCGTTATCGGACCGACGATGGGCGCGCCGCCCGCGATGCTCGAGAAGTGATGCCCCAGTAACACCGGCTTTTTCGCCGGAACGTACTCTTGACCGTCTTCGTACTTGTGTGCCGGCGTCTCTCGGTCGTCGTCGAGGTCGACGAACCGTGAGAGGTACCTCGAGTACCCCACGTACCCCACGGAGAACGTTGCCAGCACGGCGGCCACGATCCAAATGATGCTCGTCATAAGCTCTCGTCAAATAGATCCTCGAAGGGACTGTTAAATATTACCATCATCCGTGATGGATCTGCCGCACACACCCGTTGGAGACCGGCGTGAGAATTAGTTTTGGAGTGGTATTTGTTGATTCAACAGCATCCTTGTGAAATTTTCAACAGTGTCGATATGGAGCGCTCGCGCGCGAATCAATACTCGTCTGCAGGTGTCGGATCGACGTCGAGTGCGGCGGCGACCTCCGCGAGGAGGTCGCCACGAACCTCGCGCGTTCGAGACTCGATGGTCGCGACGAGCGGCGGGGTAAACGTCGATTCGACCTGTTCGAGACGGTCGCGCTCGGTCTCGACGCGCTCGCGGAGGTACCGGGCGCCGCGGCCGTCCTCGTCGTCGTCCGGCGACGGGGTGAGCTTGTTCGCGACGAGCCCGCGGACGGCGAGGTCGCGCTCGTGGAACGCCTCGATCGCGCGACCCGTCTCGTTCACCGACAGCTGATCCGGGTTCAACACGAGAAAGAACGCGGCGTCGTTCCGCAGGGTCTCGCCGGCGTACTCGAAGAACGCCTTTCGTTCTTGCAGCCGGGCCACCACCGGGTCCCCGTCCATCACGCGTCGGGGCTCCATGTCGCCGACGGCCGCCTTCTCGAAGAGGTCGATCGACTGGCGGCGTTTGTACAACAGCCGGTCTATCCAGTCGCCGAGGAACTCCGGCAGCCCGAGCAGTCGGAGCGTCGACCCCGTCGGCGCGGTGTCGAAGACGACCCGGTCGTACGGCTCGCTCTCTTCGCGCATCACCCCGACGAAGGCGTCGAAGAGCGCGGCCTCGTACGCGCCTGGGGTCCCGTGTGACATCTCGAGCTGGCGGTTGATCTCGTTTACCATCGCCGCCGACACCTGCTCTGAGAGCCCCTCGCGGATCGAATCGAGGTGTCGCTGGACCTCGTCGTCGGGATCGATCTCCATCGCGTCGAGCCCGTCGACGCCCTCGACGGGCGCCGGATCGTCGCCGAACGACTGGTCGAAGACGTCCGAGACCGAGTGGGCCGGATCCGTCGAGACGACGAGCGTCGAGAGCCCGGCGCTCGCGCACTTGTACCCGTACGCACACGACACGGTAGTCTTACCGACCCCGCCTTTGCCGCCGAAGAAGACGAACGGTTCCATCAGAAGTGGTACTGTTGACCCTTGCGTTCGATGAGCGACTCGCGGTCCCACAGCCGACGCTCCCACGCCTCGAACTCGTTCTCGAGGTACGGCAACAGCTCGGCGGTGTAGTACGAGACGGGCGATGGGATGCCGAACGCGTCCGGAAAACACGCCAGCATGAACGCGTCTTCGGCGTCTTCGGCCTCCTTTTCGATCTTCTCGTAGGCCGGATGCGTGATCATCCCGTGGTACAGCCCGCGGAGCCACTCTTCGAGCACCGACCGGAACGTTTCGATCCGGGCTGCGAGTGTCATGGTCGACGATGACCGCCGGATCATCCTAAAGCTGTTGTGGTCATCCCCGTCGACGACGCGCAGTCGTGTGGTCGTCTCGTGGGCCGCGATTCACGCGGTGTTGCCGTCGGTCAGCTCCGGGTCGCGGTCCTCCTCGCCGTCGTCCAGCTCCGGCGTCTCGTCGGTGTCTGGGCTGGCCGCGTGGGTCCCGTCGCCCATCGAGAGCCAGACGAGGTACAACATGGCGGCGACCATCGCGGCCGTCGCCACCAGCCCGACGATCCCGACGACGGAGACGAGTCCGAACATGGCCGCCCATCGGCGTGGCCGCGGTATCAACGTATCGGCTTTCGGCCACGCGTCGCTTGTCCCGTCCGCGTCGCTGTGTGCTCGTGTCGCCGGCGTCGGGGCGTTCAAGAGGCTCGGCGTCGAGGCCTCGCACATGAGCGATCGGATCCCGGTGACGGTGCTCTCTGGCAGTCTCGGGGCGGGAAAGACCACCCTCCTGAACCACCTCCTCGGTGCCGCCGGGGACCGCGACATCGCAGTGCTCGTCAACGACATGGGCGACGTGAACGTCGACGCGGAGCTGATCGCGGAGGGCTCCGAGGTCGACGTCGCTGGGGTCACGGAGCTCTCGAACGGCTGTATCTGTTGTGAGCTCCAAGACGACCTCGAGACGGCCGTCGTTCGGCTCGCGCGTGACCGGTCGTTCGACGCACTCGTCGTCGAGTCGTCGGGGATCTCCGAGCCGGCCCCGGTCGCCAGGCTGTTCACGACCGAGTCGCGGGTCGCAGACCGGTACCGCGTCGACGCGCTCGTGACCGTCCTCGACACCCGTCGGTTCCTCGATGCCTTCGGCGACGAGGACGTACCGACGCGCCGTGGTACCGACGCGGACGGCCGACCGCTCTCTGATCTCCTCGTCGAGCAGGTCGAAGTGTCGAACGTCGTCCTGTTGAACAAACGTGACCTGTGTAGCGACGCGGAGCTCGACCGCGCGGCCGAGCTCGTCGCCGCGCTCCAACCCGACGCGACGACGATTCCGACGTCGTTCTCGGCGGTCGACCCCGACCGTCTCGTCGGGATCGACGCGTTCGACGCGAGCGAACTCGCGACCCTCCCCGGCTGGAAGCGCGCGCTCGCAGACGCGGACCACGCGGGTGGCGAAGCGGACCACGACGGGCACGGGGGGACAGACCACGCGGGTGGCAAAGCGGACCACGCACACCGCCACCCGGACGAGGTGTACGGCGTCTCGTCGTTCACGTACCGCCGTCGTCGCCCGTTTCACCCCGAACGACTCGCCGAGACGCTCCGGTCGCTGCCGGCCGACGTCGTCCGGTCGAAGGGCACGCTCTGGGTCGCGGGCAGCGACCAGCGCCAACAGGTGGGCCAAGCGGGCCGCTCGGTGCGGGTGACCGCACAGGGGCCGTGGATCGCGAGCCGGCCGCCGGTCGAGCGGGACATGCTCCGGTCGAATCGCCCCGAGTTGTCGTGGCACGACGACCACGGCGACCGCGAGACCGCCTACGTCGTCATCGGGACCGACCTCGAGACGGACTCGATCGCCGACCGGCTCGACGCGGCGCTGGTCACCGACGAGGAGTGGGAGCGCGTGCGAGCCGAAGACGAGTTGTCCGGCGTCGAGGAATTCCCACCGACCCCTGGCGACGAGGTCGTACTCCGCGAGCCGTGATCGTCTCACGCGGTGGAGGCGTCCGACTCTGCGGCCTCAGCAGGCACAGCCGCTTCCGGCCGTCCGCTCGAAGCGCATCGGCTCGTCACACGAGGGGCACCGCGGTGTCCCCTGGTCGTCGACGTCGAGCCCACGGTCGTCGACTGCCACGTCCCGTATCCGCTCTTGGCACCCGTCACACCAGTAAGCACCCGTCGAGCCGTCGTCACCGGCCGTCTCTGGGGCTCGTTGCGTCGAGGCCTCGAGCATGTCCGTGATCGTCTCGATGAATCCCATACACGTGTGTGTCGTGCTATCGTGGTCAACGCGTCGCCGCTGTGTGGTGGCCACGCACACCCGTCGTGGCCGAAAGCAACGGACACGTGTCCGGTAGCGTCGGGACGACCGAGACCGACTCCACGGCAGCTGACACCACTCGGTCACACCCTCCCGGGCCGATCCTATACGCGTGTGGTGGCGACGTGACGAACACGACCACACGGCATCCGGACGCCAGTTGGCCACATCCTCCCCAGCCGATTCGCTCGTCGCCGGTGGCGACTCGCTCATCCCTCGCGCGCGCTCGCGAGCCCGCCTTCGGCGCACTCACGAGGCGCGCGCCACCGCAGGTGGTGTGTGTCGGGTTGCAGGCCGGCGTGTCGCATGCGTCGACCGGTGTTGGTTCCGTCCGCTGTCCGGGGTGGAGCGGGTCGGAGACGGGTCGAAGGACCGCAAGACTGTCGGGTCGGTGGTGGCTGTGTGCGGCGTGGCCGTACGGTCGTCGGCAGCGAAACCGGTAGGTACATGCGTCACCTGATGTAGACAAATGAGTCTTGACGCCGACTGGCGGGCTCGAATCGACGCGGTCGACGCGGTGCTCATCGACGAGTACCAGAGCGACTTTCCAGTCGAAACGCGGCCGTTCGAACGGCTCGCCGAAGATATTGGCACCGAAACGGGAGCCAACCTCGACGCCGCAGAGATGCTCGCCCGAGTCGAGGCGCTACGCGAGGCGGGTGTGTTCCGCCGGTTCGGCGCAGTGCTCAACCCACCCGTCATCGGCTCGTCGACGCTCGCGGCGGTAAAAGCACCTGCGGACCGGTTCGACGCGGTCGCGGACGTCATCAACGGCTACCGGCAGGTGAACCACAACTACCGCCGGGACCACGAGTGGAACCAGTGGTTCGTCGTCACCGCGGGGTCGAGACAGCGACGCGATGCGATCCTCGCGGAAATCGAATCGGAAACCGGCTGTGCGGTGTTGAACCTCCCGATGCTCACGGACTACTACATCGACCTCGAGTTCCCGGTCGTGAACGCCGACCGGTTCGCCCGCGAGTCACTCGAGGAGACGCCCGTCTCGGCGACGCGGATCGCCGAGGACGCCCGCGGCGACCTCACTCCGCTCGAGGCTGACCTCTTGGTCGCCATCCAGGACGGCTTTCCGCTGTCGGCGACGCCGTACGCCGACGTGGCCGCCGAGATCGACGCCGCCGTCGACGACGTCCTCACCGCCGTCGAGCGGCTCCGGAACGACGGCTGTATCAAGCGGATCGGCTGTGTCGTCAATCACATCGTCACCGGCTTTACGAACAACTGTATGGTCGTCTGGGACGTCCCCGACGAGGAGCTCGACGCCCGCGGCGAGGCCGTCGGTAGCCTCCCGTACGTCACGCTGTGTTACCACCGTCCGCGCCGACCCGACCAGTCGTGGCCGTACAATCTCTTCACGATGATCCACGGCCGCGAGGCCGACGCCGTCGACGCGAAGATCGACGAGCTCGCCGCCGACCATCTGCCGTTCGACCACGAGCGACTCTACTCGACGGAGACGCTGAAACAGACCGGCGCGCAGTACGACTCGCTCGTCGCCGAAGGCCGGGCCGAGTGATCGACTCGGGCGACGATTTATTTCCGATGCCGCGGCCACTGTCGTCGTGCGCTAACGAGCGACCCGGGACGGGAGGCGGGAGTGCGGCAGTCGTCTCGGGAGGAGGACGCCGCCTGTTCGCCACTACAATCGGCTGTGGAGCCGCTCGGCCGTCGTCTCGCCGACCCCGTCGACGTCACACAGGTCGTCGACGGAGGCCCGCCGGACGTTCTCGACGGACCCGAACCGGCGGAGCAGCCGCGTCCGGGTCGCCGGGCCGACGCCGGGAACGTCGTCGAGCACCGTCTTTACCTCGTCACGAACGCGCTGGTGGTACTGGACCGCGAATCGGTGCGCCTCGTCACGAACCCGCTGAAGCAGGTGTAGCGCCGGGTCGTCGTCCGGCCACCGGCGTGGTCCGTCTGAGGTGACGACGAGCTCCTCGGCCTTCGCGAGGGCGACGGCCGGCACGTCCCACCCCGCGGCCGCGAGGGCGTCACGCGCCGCGCCGAGTTGGCCGTCACCGCCGTCGATCAACAGCAAATCTGGGTCCGGTCTGTCGTCGCGGCCCTCGGTGGCGCGGGTCGCCCGCCACCGAACCAGCTCGCGCATGTTCGCGTAGTCGTCGTTGCGCTCGGTGAGTTTCTTCCGGCGGTACGCGCCGGTCTCGGCGCTCCCGTCGACGAAACAAACGTTCGACCCGACGACCGCGGTGCCAGAGGCGTGGCTCACGTCGAATCCTTCGATTCGCGCCGGGCGGTCGAGGCCGAGCCGGTCGCCGAGCGCCCCAACCGGGTCGTCTCGTCGGTCACGCTTTCTGGCGTTCTTGAGCGCGAGTTCGACGAGCTTGGCCTCACGGCCGGCGCCTGGAACCCGAACCGCGACGCCTTCGGTTTCGAGCCAGTCGACGACGTCTGGATCGGCCGGCCGCTCCGCTAACAACACCGCGTCCGGGAACGCCCGTTCGGCGTAGTACTGGGTGAGAAACGCCGAGAGCACCGCGGCGGGCGTGCTCGTCGCGTCGTCGGTGTCGGCGAGTGACGTCTCTCTCCCGTCGCGAGCCGCCTCGACCGCCGGCGCGTCGAGTCGGTGTCGGCTGCGGTCGACGAGTTGGCCGCGCTCGCTGTGGAGCCGTGCCACGCGGGCCACGTCGCCTTCGACGGCCGCAGCAAGCACGTCGACGGTTCGATCGTCGGAGCGACTGCTCACGGCCTCGCCGCCGTCGCCGTGAAACGCCTCGACGGCTTGGATCCGGTCACGCAGGTTCGCGGCGCGTTCGAACTCGGCGCGCTCCGCGGCGGCCTCCATGCGGCGTCGAAGTGGATCGGCGAGGACGCCCGTCTCACCGTCGAAGAACCGTCTTGCGGCCGTCACGTCCTCGACGTACGCCTCGGGGTCGATCTCGCCGGTGCACGGCGCCGTACAGATGCCCATCTCGTAGTCGAGACACGGACGATCGCGGTCTGCGTACTTGTGGTCCGAGCAGCCGCGCAGGCCGTACTCGTCGCGGATCGCCTTCACTACCGTCTCGACGCGGCCCTTGTCGGTAAACGGGCCGTACGCGACGGCGCCGGCGTCGGGGTCACGCGTCACTTCGATCCGCGGGACGGGGTGGTCGGTGAACGCGACGAGCGGGTACGACTTGTCGTCTTTTAGCCGGACGTTGTACCGTGGTTGGAGTCGCTTGACGAGGTTCGCCTCGAGCAGAAGTGCCTGCGTCTCGGTGTCCGTGACGGCGAACTCGATCCGCGAGGCGCGCTCGACCATGTCCCGGATGCGTCCCGACCGCGGGTCGACGTACGACCGGACACGGTCGCGGAGGTCGACGGCCTTGCCGACGTACAGCGTCGTCTCCCCGGTGCGAAACTGGTACACGCCAGGCTCCGTCGGGAGGTCAGCCGCGCGCACGCGAACCGCGTCGGCGTCCATCGATCTAGGATAGCCGCCCGACGCGTTTGAACGCTACGGGGAGACGGTGGCTGCCGCATGTCGGCTCGAACGCTGCCGAGGGCAGTTATCATCGTTGATTGCGTGGAGGATCGATTTATATGACACCTCGTATCACACAGGGATAGATGACGGGGTACTGGGACCGAGTGAAGCAGGTGCTCACACGAGACGAACACAGGCGGTCGGTCACAGACGGCGGGATCGCCGCTGGAACGACGACCGGCGGCGAGAAGCCGAGCGTCGTCGCCGAGTCGACGGACGATGACGGCGGCGGCGATGACCCGCTCCACGGCGACGACGGCGGCGACGAGACCGCCACCGGCGACAGGTTCGGCGGCCCAGAGGCGGCGGCGATGTTCGATGCACTGGGCGTCCCGGCGTTCGTCCTCGGGAGCGACGGAACCGTCGTCGCGTGGAACGAGTCGATCGCAGAACTCACCGGGACCGACGCCACGGATGCGGTCGGGCACGCACACGCCTCGGAGCTCTTTTACCCCGACGGCCGACGGGCAGACACGCTCGCCGACAAGGTGCTCGACGAGCCCGAGCGTGCGGACACCATCTACGACGTCACGCGTCGCGACACCACCCGGACGCGCTACGGGGACACCAGCACGATGGTCGACAGACGCGGTCAGACGAAACACATCGAGTTCACTGCCACACCACTGTACGCAGACGGAGAACTCGTCGGTGTCACGGAGGTCGTGATCGACCGAACTGAGACCGTAGAGGAGCGCGACACGACGGCACAGCTGGTGGCCGCAGTCCGGGATACCGCGGCAGCCATCGGTGACGGAAATCTCGACGCACGCACCGTCGAGCCACCGGGGAGCACACGCCTCGACGACGAGTTGGTCGGTGTCGTCGATGCCGTCAACGAGATGGCCGACGGTCTACAGACGCTCGTCGAGAGCGTCCACGAGCAGGTGCGACGGATAGACGAGACCGCCGGGGAGGCGAGCGGAGCGGTCGACGAGATCGCCGAAAACGTCGCCGCACAGGACGAATTGCTCGACGAGAGCGTCGCGGAGATGCAGTCGTTCTCAGCTGGGATGGAAGAGGTCGCTGCCACGGCCGACCAAGTCGATGCCGCGGCCGGGGCCGCGAGCGACGCGGCCAGCGCGGGACTCGACGCCAGTGAGGACGCACGAGCCGCGACCGAGGACGTCGTACGGATCGGTGACGAGCTCGTCGAGAGCGTCGGGGCGCTCTCGGATCGCATGACAGATATCGAGGAGGTGATCGCGGTCATCTCGGAGGTGGCCGAGCAAACGAACCTGCTCGCGTTGAACGCGAACATCGAAGCGGCCCGCGCCGGCGAAGGCGGCGACGGCTTCGCGGTCGTCGCCGAAGAAGTGAAAAAGCTCGCCGACGAGACCCGTGGGTACACCGAAGAGATCACGGCGAGCCTCGACCAGCTACAGGCGCAGTCCGCAGAGACAAGCGGCGCCGTCGAGCGGTCACACGACCGCATTCGCGACGCGGAGACGGAGATCGAGACCGTCCTCGACGCGCTGACCGAGATCGCAGACGCGGTCGACGAGGCGGCGGCCGGGGTCGGCGAGGTCGCACGAGCGACGGACGATCAGGCCGCGACCGTCGAACAGCTCACCGCGTCGTTAGAGCGGGTTCGGGACCGATCCGGTCGCACAGAGACGGCGACGACACGGATCGTCGACGCCACCCAGAGACAGACCGCCGCGGTCGACGAGCTCGTGAACCGCGTCGAGCGTCTCGACGGGGGCGCGACGGACGGACGAGCGGGCTGAGCCGGCCGCCATCGCCGAACGTTTAACCTCATTCGGTCCCCAGTAATCGTATGTCTGTGACGCCGCCTGGGCCCATCGGGGACCCCCTCTTCGGCAACGGTCGGCAGTTCGCCGACGACCCGTTCTCGTTCATGCGCGCGTGTGCCGACAGCTACGGCGACGTGGTGCGGTTCGACCTCGGGCCCCGCGAGACGTACATGCTCACGAACCCCGACGACATCGAGCGCGTGCTCGTCGGTGATGCGGCTCGGTA
>Ga0209917_1000905_pt1 | contig 12222 bp, 11 predicted proteins | sample SalPon2_C_H2O_MG_FD_185710 | JGI IMG/M metagenome (GOLD analysis project Ga0209917, IMG submission 185710) | Salt pond water microbial communities from South San Francisco under conditions of wetland restoration - Salt Pond MetaG R2_C_H2O_MG... | ecosystem: Environmental > Aquatic > Non-marine... | reverse complement strand
AGTTAATCGCAAACCCTTCACAACTCAAGGTTGTAGGGGAGACAGATAATTTTTATGCCTGGCTTGACATCAACCCAAGAGCAAAAGGTTACACGATGATAGTGCCTAAGGAGCACATGGACTCAATTGAAGAATTTTCGCCAAGCGAATACCAAGAAGCGATGGGATTGGTCAGGAAAGTAGTGGATAAAGCCAAAAAAGGATTAGGAGCAGATGGAGTCTCTGTCACCATGAACATCAATGAGGCAGGAGGTCAAATGGTTCCACACGCCTACATACAAGTATTTCCACGGTTCGAGGACGAGGAAACCTCAGGAACCCCTACAGGAGCAATCTTCCAACCACATGAAGAAGCAAAGAAAAACTTAGACTCAATTAAAGAGAAAATGGCGTCTGTAGACTCAGATTTTGGACAAACAACTAAAGAAGCGCACCCTGATTCGCAAAACTTCAAAAACAAAGGAGAGAGCAACGAGGAATCAAGTAAAGAAACAAAAACTAGTAGTAAGTCTTCAGAGCCATTAGGTATGGGAGGTCCATTGTCGGGAGGAATAGGAGCAGGATCCTCAAAATCCAGTAACTCAAAAAAGAAGAAAGAATCGACAGATAGTTCCTCAAGTAGAAATGAGGCAAATGATGAAGATAACTCAGATGACAAGGATGAGGTACGTCTTGATGGAGAATTCGAGGCTAAGAGCTTTGAATGGAAGTAGTTTGAGGTTTTAATGACCTTGAGAGCATTCTTATCCTAAATTATTTAACATTTGTATTTAAATAGTAAAATGGTTTTATGGAATGGGAGAATGTTGTAAGAGAAAAATTAGCTGATACAGCTTGGCAAAATGGGTTAAATCCTGTTGAAGCTGAGTTGAAGATATGGGTTACGGATGCTGATTATTTGGAACAGGATTACGAGGGTTTTGTTGAAGAGTTATCCGAGGATGGTATGCAGGATGATTTCCCATTCGCCTATGGTTTCGAATTAGATGGTCAGAAGATGATTGTAGAAACATATGGAGATGATCTTTCAGAAACTATAATCCAGAGAGGGATTGAAACATTGACCGAAGTTTTCTCTGAAATTGAGCTGCAAGTTTTGGAAAGCGATAATTCTAGCAGAGATGAATATTTAGAAGTCTTCTCTGATGAACGAAGATATTAGAGTTCATTAAGTTTGACTGTAATCAGAGGTACTTCCATCTCCTGGTTTGAAAGCCCTCCATGATGTCCTATCAACTGGTTCTCATCATTACCTTCTCCGTACCAAGTTGCTTGAGATTCATGAGAGATTATAATATCTCCTAAACGCTTTTCAAATCCATCAAACTTATTCGGACCAAATAATTCTTGATTCAAAGCCTCTTTCTTCGTCCAGATCCGGCCATCAAGATCTTTTTCCAGAATGTCCTTCATCTTGTCTTTTTGCCCGTCTTGAACTCTTAGGTGAGTGTTTCTAGGCCCTCCAAATGGCTTGATTTTCTCTCCGTCACTTTTCTCCTCCAGAAGCTCTTCAACACCGTTTATATCAAACAAATCAATGTTTTCTTCAATATCTGTGTTTATGAATCCATGATCTGCTGTCAATATCATTGCAGTGTTCCCTGCATCTTTTGAATCAAGTTTTTCCTGTATTTGGTTTTTTAGAGCATGATTTAACTGTGATATTTCTGCAGTGTATTCTTCAGATTCTGTTCCTTCATGGTGTGAAATACCGTCAATCAAGGGGATGTAGCAGAAAATATAGTTCTTACCCTCAGAGGATTCAATGGTTTTTCTCAGTTTGACTGCCATGTCTCCTAAACCTCTGAAACCAGTTCTTTCAGAATCTTCTAACAGATATTCTGTTACTTTACCATCTACTATATCGCTGGGCAGTACAGCCTTACAATTAACTCCTTTGTTGGAAATTAATTTGGTGAAGCTTTCTCCTCTTATCATCTCGTCTACTTCTAAACCTTTTTCTTCTGCATCTTCCCAATCCATAGTTCTGAAAGGAAGTGAGTGGATACAGACCTCTTCTTGCTGCATGTACATGTACCAACCAATCATGCCATGCTGAGAGGGAGTTAGTCCAGTATAATATGAAGTCATAGCTGCGGCGGTTTCAGAAGGATAAATAGATTCTAAATATTCTAGACTTCCTTTAGAGACTAAGTCTTCAAGAAACCTATTTCCATCCAGATTTTGTCTTATATATTTGTATCCTAGACCATCTACCAACAAAACCACAACATTTTCAGCATCTTCAACATGGTCAACTGTTGAAGGTAGCGAATCTCTTTCAATCTCTTCACCAAGTATTTCGGCGACTGTTCCTGGGATTCTGTGAAGAGATCTGCCTTTATAGTCAACCATGTTTAGTTTTTCTTGACAAAGAATATCAATATTTCTAAATAGTGATTTTCTCATGCAAATTCGGCGCTTCAGAGAAAGCGATGAAGAAGAAAAAAGGGAACTACATCTGAAAACCATCAAACAAGTTAACTCTGAAGATTATAGCGAGAAGCAAATAGATGCTTGGACAACTTTTGAGGAGGATTCAAGTTTTTCTGAAGAGAAAATATTGAGGTGGGTAGCAGAAGAAAATGGAGAAATTGTAGGATTCGCTGATTACGTACCTGAGAAGTCGAAGATTACAGGTGTTTACGTACATCCTGCACATCTTAGGAAAGGTGTTGGATCAAAACTTCTGAAGAAAATTCTGGAGGACGCGAAAAAGAGAGGGCTTAGTGAATTAAGATGTGAATCAAGCGTTACAGCTCGACAGTTCTATCAGAGTCATGGTTTCAAGGTTACAAAGGAGACTGTACATGAAACAAATGGTGTTGAATTAGATGCGTTTGAGATGAAGAAAAGTTTATAGTCAATATTGAGAGAATAAAGGATTATAAACTATAGACCGCGATGTAGAGGCTATCAGAGATCAGTACTTCGGCAAATAGATTCTGAAAAATAAATCCAACTCCTGTTTTTCTCTTTCTTTCTGAACTGAGATCTGAAAAATGCTTTTAACTTTCAGAGCCACTGGCTTAATTATGAGCGACTACGAACCTACAAAGCTTGAATCTGAAGTTTCGGATTTCTGGAAGGAGAACAATATAAAACAGAAAGTGAGGCGGTCAACTGAAGGTAATGAGCCTTTCTTTATGATTGACGGACCTCCTTACTTGAACGGATCCCCACACGTAGGACATATGCAGGGAAAAGTGTTGAAGGACGTGATGCTTCGTTTCAAGCAGATGCAAGGCTACGATGTACACGATCAAGCAGGGTTTGACACTCACGGACTTCCGAATGAGCTTGCTACAGAGGAACATCTTGGGATAGAGGATAAGAATGAAATCGGTGATTCTATTTCTGCCAAGAAATTTATTGAAGAGTGTAAGAAGAGGGCGACATCCGCAAAAGATGATTGGCAGACAGTAATGGAAGACCTGGCGATTTGGCAGGACTTCGAAGATCCTTACATGACATATGATCCAAGCTATATTGAAACTGCTTGGTGGCTTCTACAGAAAACAGAGGAACAAGACCTGCTTTATCAAGGCAGAAAACCGATTCACTGGTGTCCAAGATGCCAAACAAGCCTTTCAGGATACGAGGTAACAGATGAATACCAAGAAATTGAAGATATCGCAGTATTCGCAAAATTCCCATTGGAGAACAGGGATGAAAAACTTGTAATATGGACCACGACTCCTTGGACGATCCCAAGCAACATGGCAGTATTCACACATCCAGACTACCAATATGCAGTAGTTGAAGCTGACGGTGAGAAACTAATAATCGCTGAACAACTAGTTCCAAGAGTAATGGAGAAGAAAGGTCTTGAAGAAGACGATTATGAGATTAAGAGAACCATGATTGGTTCAGACCTGAAAGGACTAAAATACAAGACTCCTTTCCACGATGACATTCCAAGACAACGTGAACTTGACGAAGAAAACGGAGTTCATAGAGTCCATAATTCTGAGGAGCTTGTAACTTTGGAAGATGGTACGGGACTGGTCCACGCTGCAACAGGACATGGACCAGAAGATTACGAAGAAACTCGTCCATTAGGACTGCCTGTCTTCTCTCCTCTTGATTCTGAAGGTTATTATACGGAGGAGGCGGGAGAATTAGAAGGAAAAAGTGTTCTGGAAGTTGATCCGGAGATAATTGAAATTCTTGAAGAGAAAGGACTTCTCTTCTACAGTGAACATTTTAACCACGAATACCCTCACTGCTGGAGATGCAAGACCGAGCTGATTTACAGAGCTGCAGACCAGTGGTTTATTGAGAACGAGGAAGTTAAGCAGAGAATGCTTGAAGAAAACCAAGACGTGGACTGGGTGCCGGAAAGTGCTCAAAAACGCTTCCATAACTTTGTAGAAGAAAGCCCTGACTGGTGTATATCAAGACAGAACTACTGGGGTATCCCAATACCTGTCTGGGTATGCAATGACTGTGGAGACTATGAAGTAGTAGGCAGCTTTGAACAACTAGAAGAAAAGACAGGAGAACTACCTGAAGACTTCGACCCACACAAACATGTTGTAGATAACATTTCCTGGAGCTGTGAGTGCGGGGGAGAAAAGGAGAGGATTCCCGATATTTTCGATGTTTGGTTTGACTCAGGTATTGCACCTTTTGCCTCACTGCACTATCCGTTTGAGGAACAACCGTTTGAGGATATGTGGCCAATGGACTTCATTACAGAAGGTTCAGACCAGATAAGAGGATGGTTCTACAGCTTGATGTTTACAGGGATTCTAGGATTCAATGAAGCGCCTTATGAAAAAGTACTTTTCCAAGGCTACACGTTGGATGCAGAAGGAGAGAAAATGAGTAAATCTCTTGGAAACGTAGTTGACCCGGTAAACCAGCTTGAAGAGTTTGGAGCTGACCTGCCACGTTTCTACAGTTTGAGAGTAGCAGCGCCTTGGGAACAAACAAAATATGATGAAGATGAAATCCACAATGAGATTTACAGGCTTTTCAACGTATTCTGGAACACAAAGAACTTCCTAGAAACACATGGAAAAGATCTAGAAGTAGAACATGGAGATCTCAAGCTTGAGAAGGAGGATGAATGGGTTCTTTCACGTCTAAATAACCTGAAAAGCGAGGCTTCTGAGAAGATGGAAGAGTGCATGTTCCATGAATTAACAAGAGAGATAGAGGAGTTTATTCTTGAAGATGTGTCAAGATGGTACTTGAAGAAGGTTCGTTCAAGGATCAAGAACGGGGATAAGGCAGCAATATGGGCTTTAGAACAGGTAGTAGAAGAAACAAACAAGTTACTGGCCCCATTCACACCTTATCTATCAGAGAAAGTATACCAAGAACTGGAACAGGAAAAAAATTCTGTCCACATGGAAAACTATCCTGAACCAGAAGAAGATAGAATCGATGACTCATTAGAGGAGAAAATGGATCTTGTCCGTGAAATAGTAGAAAAAACACAGAAACTTAGAGATGAGGAGCAGTACAACCTGCGTTGGCCAGCCAAGAGACTGGTTCTATCTTCAGAAAAAGACCTAGATAACATGTTGCAGGGACTGGAACATATTGTGAAGGAGATGTCTAACGTCCAGGAAATTGAGTATGGTTCAGTGGCTTCTTCTTATGTTGCAGAGCCTGATTACTCCAGTCTTGGACCGAAGTTCGGCGGAAGTGCGGATGAGGTTGCATCCAAGATAGAAGAGCTCTCAAACAGTCAGATAGAGCAAGTTAAAGAAATAGGGGAGATAGAGATTGACGGTTTCGTGGTTGAAGAAAGCGATATCGAAGTCAAGAGCTCAACTTCCGAAAAGGTATCTGGTAAAAGCTTCTCAAAAGGACAGATCTACCTTGACACAGAGATGAATAAGGAGATAAAGGAAAAGTCTTTGATCAATGAGCTGATCCGGGCTATTCAGAGCAAGAGAAAGGAAGAAGGCTTAGAGGTTGAAGACGAGGTTGACCTGTATGTAGAGGATCAAGACTTGGTTAAAGAATACAGTGATGAAATCCTGGAGAGGGTTAAGGTCCGCAACTTTGTTGATGAAGAACAGGAAAATGCTGGAAAAGCTGAATTTAAGGAGACTGAACTTGGTTTCAGTTTCTCAAATCCTGTTTAATCAAAGGGAGTGAGTAGAAGCCTTTTTGACTTCTGAGGTGTGAAGAAACCTATGGAGAAAGAAAAACTTCAACCAGCACTTGACTACATCAACAAAATCAATGAAGATGAAGAAGTACTGATAATCCATCACTGGGATATGGATGGTATTTCAAGTTCTACAATCATTTCCAAGGCACTTGACAGGTTGAGAGGAAGACCAGCTGAAGAGGTCAAAATACCTGCCAGAAGAGCATACCACCTAGAAGAAGGAGATCATAGATTGCTTGAGGACGTTGACAAATTAATGATCCTGGACTTTAACCTTGAAGCAGATGAACTTGAGGAACTTGAGCAGGACTATGATCTTGATGTTCTTGTAGTGGATCACCACAACTTCGACCGTGTACCAGATGTTTCATTTGTTAATCCGAGGCAGACAGATTCTGATGTATACATTCCCTGCAGCAAGATCTGTCTGGACATAGCATCCGAACTAGGAACAGATGAAAATCTTGACTGGATAGCAGGACTAGGAGTGATACAAGACTTTGGAGTTGATTCATGCCCTGAACTGTTCGAAAGATTAGATGAAAAATACTCAGAATACTTTCCAAAAGATCTTACACAGGAAGAACTTGCAAAGAACTGTGAGTACGGTCGTTATTCTTCAGTCCTGAATATAAAACCTTATAGGGACTCTGAACATTTCTCGAAGCTGGCTTACCAGGCACTAATGAAGTCAGAGGACTTAATGGAACTTGAAGCACAAGAAGAATACAGGAAAGTATATGAAGTATACTTGGAAATGCAAGATGAGTTCAACAAGTTAATGGAAAACTATGAGGAAGAAAGAGAAATAGATAGAGATAAAATGGTTATTTTCTTTGAAATTGAAAGTGAGTTCCGTATTACTTCCTCAATCGCCACAAACATGTCAACTAAGACACCTGATTGGATTCACTTAGTGGTTCAAACAGATGATATAGTCAATATAAGCGCCAGATGCCAGTCAGGACGTGTAGACTTGGGTGAAAAACTTCAAGAGGCATTGCCGGAAGGATCAAAAGAGGAAGGTGCAGAGGCAGGAGGCCATAGAAAAGCAGCTGGAGCATCATTCAAGAGAAAGTATTACGAGGAATTTAAGGAGAACTTCCTTGAGATCATGGAGTGAAACCTCCTAAATCCAAAACCAGTTTAAATAATACCTGTTAATTGAGTTGTATGAAGGCGAACAACGGAGACAAGGCTGAGAAGCAGAAGCAAAAAGCTAAGGAAATGCTGGGTATCGGAGACGACAGAGCAAAAGAACTCTTCGACGAAGAAGAAAGCCACACTCAGAAAAAGAAGAAACAAATGCAGGAAGATTGAAAAATTAGAACTTTTGGGTCAGAATTCCCTGAAAAAATTCTTTCTTCGATTTATATTCTCAATCTGAAATATCTACAACAGCTTCAACCAATTCCAACTATATCTAAAATAATTTTTGACAAGTCATTTCTTAGGGATTATAGAAATACGTTTTTTATTTTTCTAATCATTCTAGACTTATTTGAGAAAGGATATTGCCAGTAAACCTGCTTGAAAATATTATTGCCTTCTATCATCTTTTTAACGTGGCTTCTATCATGCCAATCATATACTACATGTCTTGGAAGTTCTAAACAGTCGTCAGAACTATTTATACTTGACATGTCGATAGTTACTGCATTTTTATAATCGGCTTTTCCAACCTCCTCAACTACTTCATCATTGTAATCTCCGTAAGGATAAGAAAATGATGTAATTTCTTCTCCAATTAAATCCTCTAACACAGATTTAGATTCAATGACCTCATTTCCAACGTGTTTAGACCTGTAATGGGTTAAATGTCGGTGGCTTACTGTATGAGAACCTATCTCATGACCACTATCATGCAACTCTTTAACCTCGCTAGTTTCAAGAACTCTTTGACCTTCATGAAGCTCTCCCAGCAGACCCGATATAACATAAAACGTTCCTCGTGCTCCATGAGACTCGAGAATATCGGCAGCATCCAAAGCAGTTTTCAAGCCATCATCAAAAGTGAAAACAACAGTATCCTCAGAAAGTTCAGATTTTTGGAATCTTTCAAAAGCCTCAGTCATAGTTAAGACATTGTAATTTTCGGAGACGAACTCAACATGTTCCTTAAATTTTTCCAGATTAATACCATAACTTCTAGGATTCTCCTGGACGCTGTGGTAGCATAAAACGGTTAAATTCATTATTTGAACCACTTTGACCCATTTTCGGTGTCTTCAATCTCAAAACCAAGTTCTTGAAGCCTGTCACGAATGTAATCAGATTTTTCCCAATCCTCTTCCTCACGAGCCTCATCCCGTATCTCCAAAAGGAGATCAGTCAGCTCAGATTCAGACTCTGATATATTTGAATCAATATTAATTCCCAAGACGTCAAATATCTCTTCAAATACTTCAATATAATCATCTTTGACGGAGTGACCTGAGTCCAGACCTCTATTAATAATATTGATTATCTCCATTAGATCTTTTTTTAGGACTGCAGTATTCAAATCATCATTCATCGCTTGTTTAAATCTTTCTCTAACATTGTCAGGAGTTATTTCGCCATTTTCATCTTGAATAATCATAGGCGATTTAGTAGAACTAGTATCCTCCTTCATCCTTCTAATTGTTCTTCTTATTCTCTTTAACTCTTTATCCGCTTTTTCCAAACCTTCTAGAGAGAAGTCTGTTTCACTTCTGTAGTGTGAGCTAAGTAAGTAGAGCCTTATTGCATCGCCAGAGAATCCGTGGTCTTGAATCAGCTCTCTCACTGTGTAAAAATTACCTTCTGATTTGGACATTTTCTCTCCGTCTATCTGGATAAATTCATTATGCAGCCAGTAACGCGCTTGTCCTTCACCCGTAGCTGCGAAGCACTGTGCTCTTTCATTCGGATGATGTGGGAAGATATGATCTTTTCCACCTGCATGGATGTCAAATTCTTCTCCAAGGTATTTCTGCCCCATAACAGAACATTCTAGATGCCAACCAGGATAGCCAGTTGACTTCATCAGATCATCGTCAACTTCGAATTTGGCTTCCCACTTCATCAAATGACCAGTACCTTCAGCGTTCAACCATAATGCGAAATCGTACTGATTCTTCTTTTTGCTATCTTCTTCTACACGGCTTTCAGCTTCCTCCTTTAATTGTTCCAAATCTTTGTTTGCCATTTCTCCGTAAGGATAATCTTCTGCAAACTTTTCCACATCAAAGTAAATATTACCCTCAACTTCGTAGGCATATCCGTTATCTATTATTTTCTGAACATAGTTTATCATCTCGTTGATGTGTCCCGTTGCTCTTGGCACTATATCCTGTCTTTCAATATTGAGAGCCTTTGTGTCCTCAAAGTATCTTTCGATCTGGTCTTCAACAAGTTCCATAGGCTCTAAATCTAGTTCTTTAGCTCTTTTCTCTACCTTATCTTCGCCTTGATCTCCATCATCGGTTAAATGTCCTACATCAGTTATGTTCTGCACATGTCTAACAGTATATCCTTTATATTCTAAATATCTTCTAAGTGTATCCCATACTACGTAAGCGCGTGCATTACCAACGTGAAGATCGTCGTAGATAGTCTGACCACAGCTGTAAAACTTTACCTTTCCTTCCTCTAACGGTTTGAACTCTTCCTTCTCTCTAGTCAAAGTGTTGAACAGCTTCAACTTCATTTTATCATGCTCCAGACTAACATCTACTATTTGTCTCGTTTATTTTTTCAAACAATCCTTTACAAAACAGGTTTCACTAAACAATTATTTGGAGGCTTTTTTACCTAGAAAATTTTTCAAGAAATAAGAGTTTCAAACCCAAAACCTGTGACAAAGATTATGGTCGAAATCAGAGAAAATCTTGGGAAAAAAACCAGTAAAATTGTTGGCCTTGCCAAGAAATTCAATCAGGAGGCTCCAACCCCAAACAAGTTACAGTTAACACTTCTACTAGTAATGGCAGTCCCAGCCTTGTTTTTGAGACGTTACTTTATTGCTTTCTCACTAATGGTTTTGGTAACGATCCTCTCAATGGCTGTGAACAGGTTTGATATCGGCAGGTTTGGCTTGGAGCTAGCAACTTTCTCCTCAATTACTATGGCAACAGTCTTTCCACCAAGAATAGCAGCAGTACTAGGATTTACTTATATCGTGCTTCAAATATTCACAGGCAGCACACCAGGAATCTATATGATATGGGTAATACCAACGTACACAATAGTCTCTTACGTTGTCGCAAGCATACAGGTATCAAATATCACCCAGATCGGAATATATGCAACAATTCTATCTCAATTGTTTTTCGCATTCATGACGTTCCTGACATCCAGAAGCAGACTACCTAAATACATACAATACGCCACATTCAACTTAGTATTCAACATATTATTATTCCAAAGCTTTGCAGAACCACTCCTAAATATAATACAAACATAAAAAGCAAAAAAAATATATTTAGTCACTTCTCTCTGCTTTTGGTTAAATTATTGATCAAATGATTATTTATCTAATCAGGTGATGAAAAAGAAACCAATCAAATTATTCTCCAATTTTCTTACTCTCTGAATATCCAAAACCACAACTACAAGACTTCTGATAATCGTTTACAATGAATTGAATAAATTCTTCGTTTAAAGCGAGTTCTCCTGCGAAAATACTTATAGATATTTAGAATGTCGGTAGTTCCTCTAATTTTTGCAGGAAATTGGATTGTTCTTGCCTATTTTCAAGCCTTTCTGCTTCTTCTGTATGAACATAGTCTGTGATTTCAGTTGGTGAAACCCATTTGAGCTCTGAAATATCGTCTCTAGCTTCTTCATCTCTTTTTTCTGTTTCGCAGTGGTATACTATCTGCACAGAGTCTTTTTCTCCTTCTTCCCAAGAAAATGTTGCTACATCTATAACTTGGTGTAGTTTTACTTCTAGACTTGTCTCTTCTTTTACTTCTCTTTCTACAGCTTCTTCTATCTCCTCGCCTTTCTCTAGATGTCCGCCAAGAATATGCCATTCTCCGCTTATAGGATGTCCTTCTTGTTCTTCTTTTTTCCCTATTAGAATGTCTCCTCTGTTGGTAATCAAGGCTTTAACAACTGTGCGAAACTTATCTGAATCCATAATTTAATACCTGGTAAGTTTTTCTTTTGTATCCGTTGGTTTAGAATTCGACATCAAGCTCTCTGAGATCTTTCTTCAAACCATCTACTGTTTCAAAATCATCTAGATCAGATGGCTCGATCCATTCCTTATCGACATGTTCCACGTTTAATTCAGGTTCTCCTCGTATAAGTACAAGGAAAGGAAATATCTTGAAAAAACCGTCTTCTGTGTCTAATGTGAAGCTTTCTCCTGTTTTCAGTATCTCGCCTGTCAAATTAGTTTCTTCTCTTAACTCCCTTAGAGCTGCTTTTTCAGGTTCTTCGTCTTCAATGTGTCCTCCTGGAAAGTTCCATTTACTTGGATGTATGTCAGTATCCGAGTTTCTCTTCAATAACAGGAATTTATCCTTATCTGGGTTGTAAGGTACTGCTGTAGCGACCTCAGTTATTATTTTCTTGCTCATTATACTTCTCCTGTGGTTTTCAAGGCTTTTCCGGTTCCTAGAGTTTTTAATTCCTTTATTTCCTCTATTGTAGCCCATTTTGACTCTGAATGTTCATCGTTCAGTTGTATTTCTCCTTTAACTTTTACAGTGAAGGGCTTTACGAACCATTCGCCGAGCTGACCGCTTTCAATAAAACTTTTTCCTTCGGTTATTTTCTCTCCTTCTAGGTTGGTTTCCTCTTTAAGTTCTCTTAAAGCGGTTTCTTGAAAATCCTCTCCTTCTTCTTTTTTACCGCCTGGATAGTTCCAGAATCCTGGGCTTGAATTATCTTCTGATCTCTTCAAAAGCAGATATCTTTCCTCTTCTTTAGCAATCGCAATTCCAACCTTTCCTTCTAGAATATCAAGGTTTACCAGTGCCTGATACTGACCCAGAGTTTCATAATTATGATACTCATCTAAAGTTATCCATTCATAGTCTGAGTGCTCACTGCTTAATTTTATGTCGGGCTTATGACTTAGCTGTATCAATACAGGGTTTAATCTGTACTTAGAATCT
>Ga0209917_1000898_pt1 | contig 12270 bp, 10 predicted proteins | sample SalPon2_C_H2O_MG_FD_185710 | JGI IMG/M metagenome (GOLD analysis project Ga0209917, IMG submission 185710) | Salt pond water microbial communities from South San Francisco under conditions of wetland restoration - Salt Pond MetaG R2_C_H2O_MG... | ecosystem: Environmental > Aquatic > Non-marine... | reverse complement strand
CATCGATTCGACCCACGTCGAAGCGATCCAACACAACGACGCCGCCTCATGGAACTACGATTCAACAGCTGAGGAGTATTACTACGGCTTCGGCTGTACACTCGTCTCAACTGGCGCAAAGATCCCGCGGCGGAGTTCACACAAACCAAGCAAGCGGATCGGGAGACGGCGATGCGCGTCACGCGTGACGCGCTCGCCGTCGGTACACCCATCTGAATGCTTGGAGACAACGCCTACGACATCCTCGATTGGCACGACCCCTGCGGCCAGCAGGTGGTCGTGCCAATCGCTCCGTACAACCCGCGAAACACTGACGATCTCCTGGACATCGAGTATAGAGTTGAAGACCGCATTAAGAAACACACCGAGGACGCGCAGCTGAAACAGTCCATCTTAGACGAGAGGTATAACCACTGGACAGGGGTCTAACGAACTAATGATGCGGTGAAGGGCTGCGGCCTCCGGCGCGAACGTGCCCGAGGCCGCGTCCACGCACGAACAGACGTGTTCCTTGCACTGTGTCTCCGACTCGTCGTTACAATCACCAACTTCGAGCGGGGCGACGATCTTGGCCGCGAGAAACTCAAACTATGAGATGGATCCTATGACAGGCTCTCACGTAACCTGTACGCGTAGTCGTTCTGCGACGCGGGGAGCATACCGTGAGTGTGTCGTTAGATGTGTGAGTTTGAACGAGCTTCGCTGATATTTATAGAAATTCTACTGCATTACTGCAGTATAAACGGGGCGCTCATATGGCGTAGATTGTTGGTGAATTAGAGCACAGTTTCGAGGATGGTTTTTATTGCTTCTTTCCATGGTTTTCGATAGACATGACGGCGAAATTTAAACTCCCGGAGATACGGCGTGAGTTTGTCCTTGGAAACGCCTAGATGAGGCGAGAGCCACGGATTGCTGCGCGCCACCTTTGTCCGTTACGACTTTCAGCTACAACTGCGGGCTGACCAACAATCCTCTACCCATGAGCGTATCTTATAATAGATGGACTGTGTGAGTATCCGGATTGCGTTAAGAATTTATTCGGAATCATCGAATTATAATTTCACTGCTATTACGTGGTCTAGTAAGAATACATGATGTCAACCTAATAACTAAAATGTAGCGTAAAACTTTTTATTATCAAAAATATTAAACTGAAAAATTATATATATTGTGATTCCCAGGAAAGTAAATATGGTCAAAAAACAAAATTAGGATACTGGAGATATTGTGTGGAAAGTAGCGTCCAGTAAAAAATTCTGATTATTGTTTATTTAGCTTATTAATACTAAAGTAACATATTTTTTGAGATATAGCTGTGGATGTGCAGGATAAGAAGAATATTATTAAAGCGGTTGGCTATCTCAGTAAGCAATATTGTCTTCGCTTATATCGAAGTGCAGTATCCTCTATTTCCATCTACTCACACCTCAAACTATATTTCAACAATTACTAAGAAAAACCGGAGTTCAACGGACATTAGTTTCAGTGATTCCAGATTCTACGATACTTTATTGCTAAACGATCAGCAGTCGGCTACAATTAATATTAAGTGACTTTGGATGATACTATGGGTGTGAGTAACAAAAAGCAAGCAAGGCCTGGAATTAACTCGGCGCACAGGGTTTTTGATATTATCGAACTTCTATTTGAGACGGGCGGCATGACAACGAGTGAGATTGCCGACGAGCTTGATCTCGCGAATAGCACCGTCCATGAGTATCTAAAGACCTGTGAACAACGGGAGTACGTGAGAAAAAAACCAGATGGGACTTATATTTTGAGTTTGAAATTTCTTGATATTGGTGAGGTGGTTCGCCAATTAAACCCAGTCTACAAAACGGCAAAAAAACCACTCTCCCGAATTGCTAATAAGACCGGAGAAGTCGCATGGTTATACACTGAAGAGCACGGGTATGCCGTTCCACTGGATGCCAAACGGGGGCAGCAAGGTGTCCAAGTTCTTGGGCGCATTGGAAATCGAAAGCCGATGCATCATATTTCAGCTGGGAAGGCGATGCTCGCTGAAATGCCCCGCGAGCGCGTAGAGTCAATTCTTGAGAAGCATAGCTTACGTGGCGCAACCGAGAACACCATAACTGATAGGGAAACTCTGTTTGAAACACTTGAAACTATCCAACAACAAGGGCATGCATTTAATGACGGTGAAGAGGTTGAAGGGATTCGTGCTGTGGGAATGGCTATCGTAACCAATGATAATATTCAAGCTGCTCTGAGTGTTTCAGGACCATCGAACCGGGTCCAAGGTGAGCGGTTCCGGGAAGAACTACCAGAAATCCTCTCAGGCGCAGTTAACGAGATTGAACTTAAACTCACCTATGAGTGAGTAGTAGACGCACTAAGAGATTGCTATTCTATAGTCTGGTGAGATGGTGAATTGAGTAACAATTTCTATGGAAATTTTTGATAATTCGAGTGCCCTAATGGACCATGAGATCAAATAACATGGATTGGGGTAGTATTTTGGATTTTCATCTAATTATAATCATCTGAATATCAAACAAAGCAAATAATCCACGTTCGATGCAAACGACCAGTATATTTATTAGACCACAGTCTGAAAACAGACTTATGCCTGAAAGTGAAGGCAGTAGCACAAGTGCTAGCAACTCGCGTGCGATCAAACGCCGAAAATACTTGAGTATAGCAGGCGTATCAATAGCGGGGATAACTGCTGGCTGTAGTGGTAACGAAAGCACAGATTCCAGCAGCGGTGGCGGGACGACTGGAAGTGGCAGCAATGAAACGATCGAATTAACGATGTTGTCCGACCGGAACTCCCCAGCCGAGCAGGAGGCGCTCAGAGGTGCATTCGACTCATGGGCGGAGAGCCGAGAGGAGAATCTAGAACGATCATTCCAGTTTGCCTCCTTTGACGAGGCAACTACCCGTCTGAATTCGATGGTTGCCAGCGGTAACCCGCCGGACATCTGTTACATGGGCTGGGGGGGACTGGCGCTCTTGACTGCTGGAGGCCTCTTTCAAGATGTCTCAGGCTACGTGAACGATCAAATGAGTGTTCCGGGACCACTACTTGAGAATATTAGCTACGATAATCAGATAACCGTTATCCCGTCGCAATGGGATCTGAACGTTCAGTGGTATCGCCAGGACTTGTTCGATGAAGCTGGGATCACGCCAGCCAACGATTATGAGGAGCAACTCGCGAATATGGAGCAGTTAGCAGACGTCGTCCCGGACGGTATGCAGCCACTCAATGTTCCAGCGAACTCAAACAGCTCAATGACCTATCAGATGAATATGGCCTACGAGGCGTCCAACGGAGCGTACATTATGCGTCGATCGGGGCTTGGCGAACCACCAGAGGTCATTGCTGATCAAGAACCGTGGCGATCTCGACTGATAGAAACCTACAGCCATCTTAATGAGCTGTACACAAATTACTCCCCAGAGACGATCAACCAAGACTGGGGCTCAACCATTCAGGTATATGTTACCGAACGCGCCGCCCAGACGCAGTATCCAGGGCGACTCCTAAATCAGGTCCAAAATGACAACCCTGAAATAATGGACGTGACCTCGTTTAGCACTTACCCAGTAGGACCGAGTGGGGATGAGTTCCGAGGCAAAACGTTCTTGGCCGGATTCGCAATTCCAAACAACACTGGCACGTCTGAGATAGCGCTTGACTTCGCTAGCGACTTTTTCGAGAGCGACAGCTACGTCGATATGCTCCTCTCGGTCCCACTAAACGCCTTGCCGGTCAACTTCGATATATTCGAAAACGAAAGGTACCGATCCAACGAAATCGTTCAAGCTAATCAAGACTACGTTGAATTTGCACAAACGGCACTAGACGAGTATAATTGGTTTGACTACCCCGACTACCCCACAATGCCCGAGGGAGGTGAAGGGCTCGTACCCTACCAGCGGAATCTAGTTGACGGCGAAAACCGGCTCCCAAGCATGGCAGCATCAGCGATCGCTGGTCAAACTCCAGTTCCGGAGGCAGTTGACAGAATGGCACAGCAGGTCCGCGATGCGATCCCGCAGTTCGAAGACCGGGTTGACACACTTCAGGAACAGTTCAGCTAATCAGCCTCGGATCATAAGCAACTGTCTCGGTCGAGAGTAGAAAGCGGCCCCAGGATACCTATTCTTTTGACCTCATCCCATAGTTTCAGTACTTCACAAAGTCGGTTAGTTAGAACGTCTACTTGCTGAAGATATGCCCAAACACTAGCAGCAAGCAGACAGTGAAATCCACGAAGACCAGCTCGTTAACTTCCTCGTCAACTGGTTTGACGAGGAAGTTACTCTGAACCTCGCAAACAACGCTGAAATCGATGCTGAGGATATCCGCGAGGTCCTCGTCGGCGCGACCGCCGACGGGACCTTTATCTCGACACTGTGCAACTCCAGCGAAGACTCATTATCAGCAAGCGCGATACTCTACCATATATGGACGAAGTTCGAGCCGGAACGGCTCGAACGAGTCGCTAACGCATTTCTTCGCCGAGACATCGTCGAGCTGCTCCCCGAGCAGGTGGAGGTCTTCCACCTGCGGCCGTACTACCGTGACGAAGACGACACAGACGGTCTCTACCACTCCGAGACAAAGCAAGGAACCACTGCGTTCATGCCTACGCCACACTCTATGCGCGTGCGAGAAATAGACATGTGTACGCTGGCGGTGCGCCGTCAAGACGGCGACACCGCTAGCAGCGTCCTCGCTGAGTTCTTCGGTGTTCTCAATGGCCTTGACACCGAAATCAAGGGCGTCTACTTAGATCGCGGATTCTACGACGGCAAGTGTCTCACGCTGTTACAGGCACGCAACTACGCCTACGTCGTCCCAATCATCCAGTGGGGTGAGCCGATCCAGCAGGAACTCTCGGGAAGGTGGAGTCGCGTCATCCAACACGATCTGACCGGGAAACTCGACGGTCACGGCTGGACCGTCGAGTTTCCCCTCTACATCGACTGCACGTACCTGAACGGGAAGTGTGACGACCACGGCGTGGCCCGTCACGGCTACGTCGCTGACGCGCCGTTCATCAAGACACCACGCGACGCTCAATGCCACTACTCGAAACGCTTCGGTATCGAGTCGAGCTATCGGTTGTCTTAGAAAGCGATAGCGACGACAACGACATGAGACTCAACAGTGAGACTGCCGTACGTCGTGGTGAGTCTGCTGTTGCAGAACACGTGGCGGTATCTGCACTACGAATACGTGGCGACGCCGCGCTGAGGCGGGCGTCGCCTCTGGTGGTGGCCGTACAAGGGGTTCGTGAATATGGTTCGGCGGGCCGCGTGGACGGCCCTCGCGGTGCGTCGGGCCGTCCCCACGAATCGGCCACCTGACGACCGGCTCTCCCAGTATCACTAATCGAGCAAACTCCGTTCACGAGTGGCAACGCTGTCGTGTCGGCGGCTGACCGCCGCCGATAGCGACAGTTCCCTCTTCGATCAGCGTTGCTTGACCAGTAGCGACGACTCATCACAACAGAACAGGTAGCTCAGATCAGGCTAACTGGCGATGCTTTGTGAGGTACTGTGTTTTACTCGTAGGGTTCCTTCACGGAAAACCCGATACTGTAAGTGAGTTGGTTCTCTTGGGTGTGGACGTGCAGGTTTGCGGAGGTACCTCTGAGTCCCCGGATGAGAGTGTGGAATATTAGAAATTCATTCGGTGTTGTCTGCCAGAACGTGGCTCGTGTGGTGGGCAGGTGAACAGCGTGGTCTCGAGTTCAGTTCTTTTATATCACTGTTCAGAGGCCGCTATTCAACAGAACAATTTTTTCCTGCAGAATCTATTTATCCATTGACTCTGTATCAACGAATACATGTCAATAACAACTGGCGTCATTCCGCCAATAACGACGCCTATGGATGATTCCGGAGCTGTCGATCACGACGCACTACGCCATCACGTACAACGTCTTGAGGCAGCAGGCGTCCACGGCATCATCCCCTGCGGATCGACCGGCGAACGGGCAACGCTAAAATCAGAAGAACACCGAGCAGTCATTGAAACCACAGTTGATGCAGCCTCGACACCAGTGCTCGCTGGCACAGGTGCCAGTTCAACACAGGAGGCGATTGAACTCACTCAGCATGCTGCGGATGTAGGGGCAGACGGTGGCCTTGTTATTTATCCATACTACAGTTGGCCGACCAATGATAACGTCGTCCGGCACTACGAGGCTATCGCCGACGCTGTCAACATCCCGATTGTGATTTATAATATCCCCAAGCGTACGGGGCGAAATCTTAAACCAGATGCAACAGTCCGCCTCGCTGAGCACCCCAATATTGCAGGCATCAAGGAGTCTGCTGGTGACATCAATCAATTATTCGAGTTGCTCAAGCGGACCCGCAATATGGACTTTGATGTGCTCTCAGGCTATGACTCGCAAGCGTTGGCAACGATCTTATTAGGCGGGACTGGTATAACGAGTGTCGCCGCAAACGTGTTTCCGAAAACCGTCGTTGCCCTCTATGAGGCCGCAATAAACGAGAATCTCGAAGAAGGAATCGAAGCACATGAAGAGATACTCGATATGGAGGAAATGATGAACCTTGAGACAATCCCGATTGCAGTTAAAACTGCGCTCGATATTAAGAATATTCACAATGCGACGGTCCGGCCTCCACTATATGAGGCGAGCGATGAGACACGAGCAATTTTAAAACAATTTATTGACACACATTAACGTACGACACCTATGGAAGCACATTGTTGTGCTCTATTGAAGATAGAAGACGGTGATGGGATTGCTCCGTAATGAGTTTGAGAGGCTGTGTTGAATCGCCATACGGCAGCGAGGTAGGCCACTAAATCAAAGGAGTTGAAGCGGGAAGATTCGGTTGCCTATGACACAGATCTCCCGCTTCATCGGGGAAGTTGTGCCGGTTGCTCAAAGAGTTACTGGCGATGGAGGCGAATCCGCCGCCCCGGACGGTGGCGGCGGATTCGCCGACTACGCACTCGTTTCCCTTCACTGTCTCCGGATTTACCTCGATACGTCGTACCGCATGACGATCGACTTGCTCAAAGAGATGCCACAAATAACTGGGGAGATCGGCCTCAGCGCGGCCGATCTCCCCGCGCCGTCCACGTTGTGTAAAGCGTTCGACCGGATCAGTATGAGCGTCTGTCGAGTGCTGCTGCGCCAGTCGGCGCAGCTGCACGATCTCTCCGAACACGCCGCGATTGACGCCACGTTCTACGACCGCTCACCAGCCAGCCGCCACTACTGCCAGCGAATCAGCTACCGCGTTCAGAAGCTCAAAGTTACGAAGCTCGTCGATACAGCGTCGCAGGCTGTCATTGACGTTCACTGCTCAACGAATCGAGAAGGAAGCGACGCAGACCTCGCTGAGCAGATCGCCCGCCGAAACGCGGGCGATCTGCGGTCTCTTGCGGCCGATAAGGGCTACGACAAGCAATCGCTCCGCGAAGGTCTGCGTGAGCTCGGGATCAGACCGCTGATCAAGCACCGCATCTTTGCTCCGTACGACCACGCGCACAACGCCAGAATCGACGATACCCGCTACAATCAGCGCTCAATGACTGAAACCGTGAACTCGGCTGTCAAGCGCTCGCTCGGCTTCGCCGTGCGAGCGCGGTCATGGTTCCGTGAGTTCCGCGAAATCGCGCTGATGTGTGTCGTCTATAACATCAAACGCTTCGTCAAACAGTGAATCCCTCCGCCTTACAGCGATTCAACACAGCCGTTTGAGGAGATGAGGCCGAAAATTCGATTATGGGCGTCGCTTTGCTCGACCTCGTTGAGACAGCACTACATATAGCTAAACAATCGTTGGGGAATCGAGCGAGCTTGCCCGCGAGGCCCACATCGTCGCACACTGCATTCGCGAAAAGGAGGGCTACAGCTATGCGGAACTCGTTGACCGCCTGAGCCTCATGCCGCCGGTCTGCGACCGTCTCGGCGTTCTCCCCGACGTACCACCCGCATCATCACACCAGCAAATCTATCGGATTAGGTCCGTTATGGCTGATTCGGACGCAAGCACAGCTATTTGAACCATCGCTCTTGTGAAGAACATTGTTGATGTAGAGCTGTCTTGCGATTCTGTTGTAGCCGGAACTAAACCAGAACTGTGGCGTTGAGTGCCCACTCGGGTATCTTCCGTTCTCACTCTCCTGTGGAGAACTGTATAAACAATCTCCTACGGAAGAGCGTTGAACCATTTGTGCTGGAGACCACTGTCGCGATGCAGTTTTCTTCTTTCATTCGACAGTCCAGCAGTATCAATAATCTATTATACGCTCTTGTCAAGTACATTGTTGGTGGGTCAGAGAACTGCTCGGACTATCTGTTTCAGTGCTTCTCGACCCGGTTTGCGGAGGATTCGTCGCCGAAGCTGGAACGGTCTGAGATATGCGGTCAGTTTGTCCTTCGAGACGCCTCGATGCGGCGAGAGCCACCGTCGCGCTAGCGACGCGTGGCTCTCGCACGTGTTCACGTGCGCGTCTCCATCAACGTACTCGCCGTTACCGTGAATTACTGATTCTCGGTGGAAGCTCTCGTCATCGTCTAGTGGATCGTAGGCCCGAAATCCGTCAGTATAGACGGTCAGCGACTCCTTCCCGCGGTTATCGAGAAGGAGTCGCACGGTCGCTTCGTCGGCGGATTTTGCCGGGACGACGTATCGCTGACCGCTGCCACGATCAACGAGCGTGAACACTGGTGGTTTGTCTCCCTCATACGTTCCTCGTCCGCGTTTCGAGAGGGCACGCGAGCGCGACTCTCGGTCGCGCTCGCGGCCTTTCTTCCCGGCAGAAACGTAGAACTCGTCAATCTCGACCGGGCCAACGAGGGAGATAGTTGGCGCGTCGAGCGTTCTGGCGAACTGCTCGACGCGTCGGCGAAGTGAGCGATACGAAACGTCAATTTCAGCGTCTAACTGGCGGATACTCGTGTTGAACCGGAGGAACGAGTAGAACGCGAATAAGAGCTTGTTGAGGCCGATCTTCGCGCGCGAAGATCGTGCCGGTCTTGTCGTTAAACGTGCGGTCGCAATCCTTACACAGATACCGTTGATACTCTCGATAGCTGCCGTGTTTGATTACGGATACAGACCGGCAGCGCGGGCACTGGAGGCCCTCGCGCCAGCGAACCTGCTCCAGCAGGTTCGCGGCACTCGCCTCCGAACTCAGCAATTCAAATGGGAACATTGCATTCGGGTGACGCTGCCGCGTCACCCTTGCCCGCTACGCTTTCACAGCGCCAGCTCTACCCGACCAACAATCTGCTTCTCAAGAGCGCTATTATAAATGGGCGCAGGGGGTTGTTACAGAGATGCTAGTTCGTCAGAGTCTTTTGAGAGTTTCGTGTATTTTGCACCGGGGTCTTCGAACTGCTCAATCGTAATCGCAGCGACGTATTCCCCGATCGTGAGTGAGGAAGTAAGTCCTGGTTTGGGCCGGAGGATGTGGATTGAGTTTGGCCCCTGCTCAAAGACCGAATCCTGTTGGATTGTTCCGTTATCGTCAACCAGGTAATGCGAGATACCAACGTAACTTTTTGCGATATCCGAGGCATCTATGTCCGGCATAAGCTTCTGGCAGTGTTGTAGAAAGTTGCGTTTTCGGTAGGTCTTGTTTAGCTCTCTCCACGCAATCCGGAGCGTATCTTTTGATCCGACGAACTTCCAGAAGCGCGCAGAGCTAGCCGTATCGAGAATAGTCTGAATATCAATATCAGTTGGATCGTATGTATCCGGTCCAAGCGCAATCATCCCCGTAGGACCGACAATAACCTTATCATCAGGGCGACGAGTGAAGTGAACACCAACAGAATTAGGCACTCGTGGCGGCATCGAAGTTGGGTACACATTAGTTTGAATCCGGTCCCGAACGTCTGTTGTAAGTTCGTAGTACTGGCCTCGAAACGGAACAAGGTCATACTCCGTAGCATAACCGAGCTGTTTTGCTAATTTTGGGGCCCACACGCCAGCAGCGTTCACAAGATATTCCGTCCGGATCTCGCCTTTATCCGTTTTGATATTGATCCCACCATTTCGGCGAGTAACGCCGGTTACTCTGGACCCCATATAGAAATCAGTTCCAGTGCTCCGGGCATCGTTAGCGAGCGAGTGGGTAATCTCCGAAGTAAGGACCGTAGAAGAATCCTGGGTATAAAGGGCCTGATTCCCGCTAACGTGAGGCTCGAGTTGTTCGATATCTGTATCATCAAGCCACGAGAGGTCAATATCAAGACGGCTTACCCGGTCGTGAACTTCCTCAAGACGCTCACATTCAGCATCGGTCGTCGCAACAACCATCAGCCCCTGATCACGAATTGGGAGGTCGTTTTTTTTACAATAGTCCCGGAGTCGTCGTCCCCCTTCAATCGCGAATTGCGCCTTGCGGGTCCCTGGTTTTAAATCTAAAGCAAGCCCTGGGTGTAACGTACCCGAATTCCGTCCGCTTTGATGTTGTGCGAGGTCTTGCTCTTTTTCTATGAGTGCAACGTCAAGATCACTTCCTTCTGAGAGGTGCTTGGCTACTGAGCAGCCAAATATTCCCCCGCCAACTATGACTACGTCATGCGAATGCATTCTATGCTTACACCCTTTCGAACAGCCGTTTCAGTCGCTGTAGAACACGTCTATGTACGGCTGGTATTGGGATACAACCCATACCATGGCTAACGCCACGGTGCAGTGGCTTTCCAGTCTGCATATTAGATATTAGCATTGATATTCACATAAAGATGCCGGTCGTCCACAACTAAGTGTGTCAAGGTTAGAGCGTCGCATTGTGGAGAGCGGCGAAGGCTGTGAGCCATGATCTGGCGGAGCTGGCGGTGCTGTGGAAGGGAAATCGGTGGTAGAAACGTCTGGTTCGGTACTTGAAGCATCTGTGTTCGGTTAAGGCCTCACCTCCGTGCTGAAGGCTTGAGCCACTCGTTTGTTCAGGCTGAGGCGTGATCTCTCTGGTTGGCGTGCCCCGTTCCGCATCAGTTCTGAAAGGTTTGGAGGCGGATGTCCGAGCGAGAGAGCCAAATCAGCCAGCATTAGCTGGGCGAGCGACCGGAAGGTCTTCGCCCAGCGTTCTCGCGGATACTCTACCTCCGGCTCAACTGTCTGAAACACCGCTAACAAGGCTCTGCTGACCGTCAGTGTCAGCAGAGCCGCCACCGTCAACAACTCCACGATAACGGGATCGCTCGTCTCAATCTTCTCCAGTCCGTACACCGATTTCAGCTCACGGAACAGCAACTCCACCTCCCACCGCAAGCTGTAAACTGCCCCAATCTGCTCTGGTGTGAACTCTTCCGGCAGGTTCGTCACGTATAGGTGATAGTCGTCGGTGTCCTCGTTGCGGACACCGACGACGCGGAACGCCTTCGAGTCTCTCGATTGCTGATCACCGTACGCCCGTCGATCAAACGGGAACTCGGCAGTTACGTCGATTATTTTCCGTGTGAGCCGAGGCAGATGCTCCTGAAGACGAGTCCCTTCCAAGGGAATGGCGCGACCGCGCCATTCCTGCCGTTCAGCCGTAATCAATGGGTTTGCGTTTGTCTTCAGCCGGCTGACGAAGTAGCCGTCGTTCTCGTCGATCAACGCGAAGCGGCGATAGTTGTAAAAGCCCAGATCGGCCAAGAACAGCCGTCCTCGCAGCCAGTTCCCCGTGCGGAACTGGCTGCTTTCGTGGACACGTTCATCGGTCAGATTGAACTGTGCAATCGTCTGTTTGGTAAGGTTGTAGACGACGTACAGTTGCGCGCCGGATTGATTGGTGTGCGTCGCTGGAAACTCCGCAAGGAGCCGATGCAACCTGAAGACGGTTGCATCGGCGATGAGTGTCTCACGGAACTGGTCGAGTTGTGGAGCGACGGTGTGGGGAACCGCGACCTCCTCGAGCGCATGCGCGAGGAGGTCGCTCAGGAGATCACGAAGTTGCGGGGTAAAGCGATCGTAGAAGCTGGAGCGAGCGATGGTCTGGTTAGTCGTTGCCTGGTATGCGCGTTGAAATGTGGCAATAGAGCGATCTTCGCCATCCACAGCGAAGCCCAATATAACCGACCACACGAGCATCGTGATGTCGATTTTCCGGTCACGCTGGACGGTATCGCGCGACCGCGCGATACCTTCGATGAGCTCCTCGGGAAAGAGAGAAGTCAACCGGCGTCGTATGAGTGTTGGAGAGAGTTCAGGTAGCACAACCTCTCTCTACGCGGTTTCTGAAGATAACCTCCACTAACAGAGCGCTGTCTGCGTGTTCTGTTCCTTAACCGAACACCGATG
>Ga0209917_1000896_pt1 | contig 12316 bp, 17 predicted proteins | sample SalPon2_C_H2O_MG_FD_185710 | JGI IMG/M metagenome (GOLD analysis project Ga0209917, IMG submission 185710) | Salt pond water microbial communities from South San Francisco under conditions of wetland restoration - Salt Pond MetaG R2_C_H2O_MG... | ecosystem: Environmental > Aquatic > Non-marine... | reverse complement strand
AGCGAGATTGTACGGACGGTCAAGAGCATCACGGCACGGGAGATGTGGGAACAGTACGAACCGTTCTTGGAGGAGTACCTATGGGGCGGTGGGTTTTGGGAAAAATCGTACTACGTGGGGACGGCAGGCGATGTTTCAACCGACACGATTGAGCAGTATATCGAGAGAACGGAACACGTTTAGCGGAGCGTACGGCCTTCACCCTCGGGGTCAAGCCCCGAGGCACTCGGCCTGCTCCGCCTGTAGACCGAGCGAGGACACGGATGAAGACAAATGACGACAGTCAGAAGTGGAAACCAACCACCCGAGACCGTTCGACGACGCCCTACCCACTCGCCGCAACCTCCCCGCCGGACTGCACCGCATCCTCGCCAACGGTCACCGAGTCAACACTCGCTCCTTCGAGTTCGTACGTGCCGGGATACGGAACCGTGACACGGAACTGCCCATCCGTCACGGCGACCTCCCGCTCGTAGCTGAAGGACGCCCCCTCGATCTCGACGTCGGTCGCGAGCGCCACCGTCTCGGCCCCCGAGGCAGCCGATCCGGCAATCGTCGCGCCGGGAACGACCCTGAACGCCTTGTAATCGCCGCTGTCACTGGCGTACAGCGCCCGATAGTGCGCGAGCCCGGCAGCACCCTCACTACGGGAGCCAAAGCGGTCGTGGAGCCGCGATTGCATCGCCGACGCTGGTGGGTCGTCGAGCGCCTCCGGGAACGGCTCGGTGACGAGATACGCATCGTCGGCGCGCCCACCGTTGATCCGATCGTACGCCTGGTCGGGATCGGTCTGGGTGACGAATGGCCGATAATGCGTTTGGGCATAGCCGTAACTCCGGGATTCGCCGCTCACGCGGTAGTTGTACATCCGGCTCCACGACCACGGGCTGAACACGTACGATCGGGGGTACTCATACCCGTTCTCGGCGGCGTGCTCTTCCAAGAACGCCGCGGTCTCGTACTGTTCCTCGGGGATCGAGAGGCTACTCGCCGAGACGGGCCCGAGAACGATCGAGAGCCCACACACCAAGAGCACGACGCCGGCGATGCGGACGGCGGTCCCGCGGGAAGGCACCGACAACGCCCGCTTGGCACCGCCGAACGGGACGGCATCGGGAAGCGCGTCGATCCAACTCGCCAGGAAGACGATCCCGAGGCCCGCAAACACCGCGAGGAACGGCGCGAGCTCGCCGGCAAACCGAATCTGGACCGCTGCAAGCGCCAACAAGGTCCAAGCGTAGCTGGCGGCGACGGCCCAGGGACGCGCCCCATCGACCGCGCGGGCGGCCCCCCACACCATCGCCGGGAGCGCGACGAAAAAGGCGATGCCGAAGGTGAGCAACCAGCCCATCGTCGCACTCGTAAAGAAGCCCTGCACCTCTGCGATCCCCCGTTGGGCGAACAACCGCGTAAGATCCGCTTGGATCTCAGCCCATCGCTCGGGGATGACGCGCGGGACCACGACGACGAGACCGGCGAGCCCGACTCCCACCGCGACCGGGAACGACGCCGCGGGCAACGCGACTCGTCGCCACAGCCGCACGCCGCCGACGAGCACCCCAACGCCGACCGTCAGGAGAGCCGGCAACGCGGCGACGGTCGCGTCGTGCCACCCCCACGTGACGTGGGCGAGCGCGACGAGCGCCGATCCGAGGCCCAACCCGACGACCGTCGCGACGCCCGACGCGAGAAACGACTGTTCGTTGCGGACGGCAGCCGCCCCGGCGACGACGGTCGCGACCGCGATCGGCGTGAGCAACAGGGGGGCGGCGTCCCACGAGAGGACGCTGCCCGCGACGCCGACGCCGACGAGCCCGATCGAGCCGAGCGTTCGACGATCGGGCGTGAGTCGCTCGCACCTAAACGTCCCGACTAGCCCCCATGCGGTGACGGTGAGCCAGACGTAATCGAAGGGGTGGTGATCGACGAAGCCGAGCGCCGACCGCATGACGTGTTCGGGCAACACCGCGAGGACGAACGCCGCCGCGAGCGCGACGCGGCGATCATCCGTGACGGCGTGGGCGAGCCGGTAGACGACCGCCACCGTCGCGACGGCGGCGAGGACCGGTAGCCACGCCAACACAACGCCGTGCTCGAGAAACCCCACGAGTTCGACGCTGTACAGCAACGTCGCGGCAGTCAGCGGCTCGCCGCTCGGGACGCCCGGCGGGAGCTCGGTGAGGGACCACCCCGACTCGAGGCCCCGTTCGACGGCGTAGACGTAGGCGTAAGGGTCGTTGCTCGGGAAGACGACGTGCTCGCGAAACACCGACCGGTACGTCGACGCCCGGATCACGATAGTAAGCGCGAGAATCGCGGCCAGCGTCGCAGTAGCGACGCGATCGAACGCGGCCAGCGACAGCGTCAGGTCGGGCGTGCCCGCTGTCGAACGCTCTTGGGTACTCTCGGAGACGGCGTCGCCGTCGAGGGCGGCCTCGATCGCCTCGGGGTTGGCGAGTCGGTAGCCGTCGTCGACGGCGGTCGCGAGATCGCGGGAGACGAGTTCGCCGAAGCGGCCCGAATCCAACTCGGTCTCCTCGAACGTCCAGGGGTCGCCGCGGGCGTCCCGTTCGAGGAGGGTCTCGAGGGACGCCTCAGCCGCCGGGTGATCCGACAGGAACTCGCACGCCGCCGCGTTCGTCTCCTCGGGCGAGGGCATCGAGTCGTGTTCTGTCGGGCGCGCTGATTAGCGTTTTCGTTCGAGCGGTCGGATGCGACTGGACTCGAAGCGCTTGGCGGGTGATCAAACCGGCCACGGAGAGCTCTATTCGATCGAACGGCACGTGTTTACGTGAAGCGATAGTGTGTCTTTCTTGCATCCAGCCCAGCCCACATGGAGTAGACCGGCTGACTCCGAGCCGTAAGCGACGATATATCGACTGAACGGAAACCGACCCACTGCACGATACACTGTAGCTTCAAGCGAAGACGGCCCTCTCCAGAGACGATACATCTTCACCGAGTCCGGGACAGTCCACACGTTGATGTAGGCCTGAAGAACAAATAGAGACGATGACCACACCCCCGGCGGACGAGCCGAACTGGCTCGACACGATGCGGTCAGAACTCGAACGCTACCGGAACGAACACGACGAGGACGTGTTCACGTTGAGCGAGTTGTACACGTTTTCCGAACGGCGACTCGAAAATCGCTTTCCGGACAACGACCACGTGCGGGCGAAGATCCGACAACAACTCCAGCGCCTGCGGGACCACGACGAGGTAGAATTTCTTGACGACCGAGGCACCTACCGAATCGTGATAGACGAGTGAACCAAGTACCGTTCGAAGCGAAGCTAACGACCCACGACGTCAACGATCGAATTGACGATCCGCTTGCGTACAGTCTCGACCGTGGGGAATCCGAATGCATCTGGCTGGCCAACGAGTTGGACGCAGATCTCTTCCTCACTGACGAATTCAATACGACGAACTACCTCTTTATCAATCTCGCACTTGACGATCGGAATATTCTCTTTACGACGCCACACGTCCTCTGTACGCTCGCAACTCAGGAGGTGCTCCCTGTGTAATACGTTGCGGCGGCACTCACCTACTACGTCGAGATCAAACGGTGGGATGCCCAGTATGTTGCCCAACTGCGACAGCAGTACCTTTCGTGACCTACCCCTCCCAACTCACCCACTACCGACGTCGTCAGTTGCGTCGGCCCCAGCAGTCTCGAGACGACGCTGACGGCGAACCTCAGCGAGGGTGTCTTCAAGCGTCGTGAGGTCGTCAATCGCCGTAGCCTCGTCTATAATATCGTCGAGAAGCGCGGCTCGCTCGACAGCGTGGGTGTCTCCCTTGGTTGTCTCGATCGAGTCGATGGACACTGACCGCTCCTCACGCCATCCACACGCCCAGCAATTTCGGGCGACGACGATCTGCTCGTCTTCGTCAGCAGCAAGCAGTGCATCCGCCACCGATGCTGAGAGCGGATAGTCTGGCCCCACTTCCATCGTGACAGGGCCATCACACGCAGGACACTCCATATCGATACCGAATACCCCCGTCGGTTTCAGTATATGGTGTCCGAATCATACGGTCACATGGTCGTCGAGGAGGCGCTGCCGTAGCGGGAGTGGGCGCTGTCAGAAAACGTGTTCGATGGTGATTTCAGGGAGCGAGTGCGCTGCTGGCTCCAACTCGGCGAAAGATTTGTCGTTGGTAAGAATCGTCGGTTCGTGATCACGGTGCTCAAACGCCAGCACGAGGATTGGAACGTCCTTCGGCTGGATCTCACAGACGCGAGCGAGCGTCTGCACGGTCGGAGCTGATCGCTGTTCTCGCAGGAGTGCGTTGCTCACATCGCGACTCGATGGCGCCTCGATCAGTCCTGTCATTCGCGTGAGTCGCGTCAGAAACCTCGTTTTGACGGTATCTCGATCCGTCGCAGAGAGACTCTGTGTCCGGTCGAATGCGGCTAGCGCTTCTTGAAGCATGTACGCGTTGATAGCAGACGTTGTCTCACCGCGGTCGATTTCAGCAAGCAATTCAACGGCCTGCTCGTTGGTTTGCAGTGTCCCGAAGACCCACAGATTCGTATCAAGGATCTTCACGCATCAGACCCGTACACCTGTTCGGACGTTTCCTTCCGTGCTTTTTCGACGGCCTGTCTGAGGTCGCCTTCATCGACTTTCTCCCCGAGTGCCGCGAGCTCTGCGTCGATATCGCCATCCGACTGGCGGCTCTGTTCTGCCTGTGCCAGCAGTTGCTCTAGCCGAAGTGCGGTGACCGCTGTGTCGTTATTAAGTTCTCGGAGATGGGACCGACATGCCTCTTTGATGAACTCGCTCTTATTTGTGTAGATCCCCGTTTCATCGAGGAATCGCTCGATTTCGGTGTCGAGTTCGATCGGGAACTTGACGCTGACACTCGCGTATTTCATGGTGGTACTATCGTGCTACGAATATTTAAATGACGGGCTCAGACCTCGTTCCGGGGAGTGACGTACGGACATCGCTCTTATTTGTGCAGACCCCCGTTTCACCGAGGAATCGATTGATTTCGGTGTCGAGTTCGATCGTGAACTTAACGCTGCCACTCGCGTATTCCATGGTAGTACTATCGTTCTACAAACATCTGAATACTGGCTGCCCGTGCGGAGGGGTTTTCAGGACGAGATGCAGCCGATCAACTGGTTGGTCACATCTTTGGCGTGATCGTCGACGGGGGAGGGCAGGTAGTCCTCAACATCGGCAGCACTGTTGAGGGTCGCAAGTGACAACGGAACCACGTGACTTCGTTCTCCGAGTGGCTCGGCCTCGTAGTCGCCGTCTCGGAGTGTGAGTGCCTCTTCGTGGTAGGTCTTCGTGGAGAGCAGGACTGTGATGAGTTGGGTACCATGATTCGGGAGATATGGCGCTCCCAGAATGAGCATCGGGCGACCGTTCTCCGAGGGCGGATCACTCGCCTGGACGATGTCGCCACGTCCCACATCCTCGAACGCAGTCACTGTACGTCTTCCATCCCGTCGGTCTGGAGTTCCTCGAGACGCTCCTCACCGTAGTGTTCGTCTGCCGTCTCGTAGTGTCGGTGGAGCTGGTAGGCAGATTGGAGCCGTTCCTCGTCGTCTGTGATAGCCCAGTACGGGCGCTTGCGCCGCACGAGACCGCGTCCCTTCAATCGCGAGAGAATCGCACTGACGGCGTCCGTATCCAGCCCGAGTTTCGAGCCGCGGATTCCCTCGGATGATACTTCAACCGCTGCATTCGGGGACTAAGCCATGTTCAAATGCGATAACCAATGACTGACGGCGAGTGCTACCTCTGTGGGGAGTCGTACACCAAGCGCGGGATATCACGCCATCTCCGGTCGTGTCTTCCGGAATCGAGTGATGGCACAACAATGTATCACCTGCGGATCGCTGGGGCACAACGCCCCGACTACTGGCTCCACTTACTGGTGGAGGCGGAGACGCTGCTCTCGGACCTTGACTCGTTTCTTCGTGAGCTCTGGGTTGAGTGCTGTGGCCACCTGAGTGCGTTTATCATCGGGACGACTCGATACGAGAAATCATATGATGACCAGGAGCCAGCGATCGGCCTCGGCGGGGAGTGGCAGTCGATGGATTTCGCTCTCGAAGCAATCGATCGTGTGACCGCCGGTGTGGAGTTCACCTACGAGTACGACTTCGGGTCGACGACGACACTCGAACTGCGGGTTCTTGATAGTGGAGACTGGTCGCTCGACGAGCATGAAATACAGCGAACTGACGCAAGCGTGACGGCCAGAAACGGCATCATGCTGTTGGCTCGAAACACCCCGCCCGAGATCGAGTGTGGGAACTGTGGCAAGCCAGCAACCAAAGTCTGTCAACCCTGTTTGTGGCAACACGGACCGGATGCTTGGCTGTGCGAGGCCTGTGCGTCCGACCACGAAGACGACTGTGACCGTCCGAAGTATCTCCCGAAAGTGAACTCTCCGCGAACCGGTGTGTGCGGGTACCGGGGCTGATCACAGAGATACCCCTCGTTTCGTCTGTTCGACGGCGTCGACGTGGAGAGTAAAAGAACACAGCTCCGATCGTACCCTAAGGGCCGAGGCGACGGTCGGATCAAGTACGACCGAGTGCCTTCCACAGTGTTCACGAGAGTTTTCGAGAGAGTCAGCACTCGTTCGCTCGCTGTTCGGTATATCGAAGCCAACAACGGACAACGATCGACCAGCGACCATAGACTATTTTCTTTGGGAAACATATTTTATGATAGGGTGCGAAATACGGCTTATGGGGACTGACTCGGGGCAGCCAAACAGCGAAGACGGGCCCATCGCCGAGGCGCGTGACGACTGGCAGCGTTCAACCACTGCATTGGAGCGCATCCAGGCCGTTATCGAACAGACGATGGAAGGCAAGACGGCGGGTGAAATCGCTGATGACGCGCTCGTTAGTGAACCGACCGCTCGGAAACACCTCAAGGCGCTCGTCGAGGTCGGCACAGCAACTGCAAACGAGGAGCGCGGTGCGACGAAATATGCCCGGAATGAGGATACGCTTCTGTACCGACGGATCCAAGAGTTAGCGACCGAACACAGCCGCGACGCGTTGATGAAAAGCATCCAAGAGATGAAACACCGTATCAACGAACTCGAAACCGAGTACGACGCCGCGTCCCCGGAAGAACTCGTAACCTCGCTGGACAGTGACGCCCCTACCGGCGCTTGGGAGGCAGTATCCGAGTGGCAAACGACCGAACGGAACTTGCACATCGCCCAGGCCGCAATCAACTATGGGCGAGCCCGTGATCTCGGTGCGACGACACAATAACCGATGACCGAGGACTTCTCCGGGCCCGTCGGCCCGGTGGCGTATCCGATCCTCCAGCAGATTCGTGATCTGCTCGTAGCAGAGGAACCGCTCGTCGAAGCTACGATGTTCGACGATCCAGTGAATCCCACTGAGCTTATTATTGAATTCTCCACAGGACTAGACGCCCCGGGCCGTCTAGAGATCACCTGGTGGAAGGGTGGCGCGTATCGATACCATTACACGGAGCCTGCTGGCGTGGATTTCAGGTTTGACAACCACCCAAAAGACAATACTCCAAACGTACATTTCCATCCGCCACCGGATGCCGGGCCAGCAGTCCCGTCGTTTCTCGCCGGCGTGACCCAACCGCAGATTATCACTCGGGCCGTGATCGATCGCTGGCGACGAGCAATCATCGAAAAACGAGATGTAGGACTCCTAACCCCGGACTGAACGACTGTGCTCAGAATGACATCCTTCGACTATGCTCGATTGCGTGATTCCGCTCGGTGACGGACGGGCTTTGATGTGCGACTCGCCGTCAGCTGTCGTTAGGGCGGAAAATCACTTCATTACTCATCCGTCCCGAACAACTATACTGGGACAACATCTTCACCATCCAGGCCCCGTCAAAAGCGATGAACCGTTTGTTGGAGTGGAGCAAGTAGTACGCTCGCTTCCTGAAAGCGCTGTTGAGCACGTCTCCTGACCAACTGCACCCGGACTGGTCGCGCCTGAGTAGCATCTCGAAGAACAAACGAAATGAGGGGTGTGAATTGGAACTGGTTTGGGCCGTCCCTATGCCACCAGCTACAAAATGATTGTAACCGGCCAAGACGTACAAACGCACATCAGCGACGCAGAAAATAAAACGATTCTCGGGCAGTTTGATGGCGAGTTACCGGACAGTCGATCCGGCCCGCTGGTACGTGTTAAGCCGCCCGCTACGGTCGACGGTGATTTGCCCCTCCTCCTCGAGTGTCCGGAGTTTGTTGTAGATCTGATGATCGGGGAAATCTAGCTCTTTTCGGAGGTCTTCGATCGTTTTCGGGCCCTCCAGCGACACGAGCAGCGCGTTCTCAAGACAGTACGAGACGAGCCGGTCCGTGATTGGCGCAACAATACCGTGCCGCTCGTCGAGGATATCGAGCGTATCGAGCACAGCAAACGAGAAGAATCGGCCAGTGCGGTCTTCCTGGGTTGTGATCTCTTCGAAGAGGCTCTCCCAGTCGAGGTCGGCTTGTCTGGCGATCAGTGCGACGTCTTCAAGATCGCCTTCGCGTTCCGTGATCGATTTGAATACGAAGATGTCGGTCAGCGAGAGCAGATGGACGTGAAGATTGCCGTACTCGAATGAGTGGTCGCACCGCTCGATCATCGCCGGCGTCAGCTGGAGCTGGCCGGCGACCGCTTCCACGAAGATGTCCCAACGCGGACACCCGTCTTTCTCCAGGACGATACTGGGATTGAGTTGGTTGTACGCCGTTTCCAAGTCACTACGCTCCTCGTATCCTAACTCTTGGAGCGATTCAGCGAGCGTAAAGAACGTTTGTCCATCCGCAACGACGAGGTCGATGTCTTTCGTCGAATCCTTCACCCCACGCAGAATGAGGTTGCCGCCTCCGAGAAGATACACGTCGACAGGCGTCTCCAGGTGGTCGCCAAGTGCTTCAAGCCCCCGTCGAAGGCTGTCTTCTGGATGGTGGCCGCGCGGGTAGACCCCATAGTCGTTCGCGAGATGGATGAATTCCTCCCACGGGAGAAAGAGCTCTTCGTCGTGGACCTCTCGCTGATCGATGTATGCAAAGAGATCGGCCCATTTCTCGACGCACTCCCACCGGTTTGCGAGTCGCCACAGCTCGCTGGTGTCGAGGGTCGCGCGGTGTGTGAGATAGAATACGCCAGCCATCGCCATCTGTTTCTTGCTCTCAGCGACGGTCACCGCATGGATCAGAACTTTTTCTAGTCCCAGCGAGCGATCACCGTGGTAGACGTAGGTCTTCGCTGGGTGATACTCGACGCCATAGCGGGTGAACGCCGAGAACGCAGTCGGCGTTCCGTCGATAGAATCCTTGCTCGTCGCGACGAGTCGGTCGCCGTTTGCGCGGTATTCGGTTTCGAACGGCGTCGTTCGGGCTCTCGCTTCGAGAAACGACTGCAGCGTGTCATCGGTGATGGTATACCCGTCGTCCGTGCGTGCGATCGCGCCGGTCTCTTGGATCTCGTGTAAGTGCTTGTAGAGCGTGGACGTGGCGAACCCCTGTGTTTGTAACTCCGAAATCGTCTTCGGACCGCCGAGCAGCGCACCCAAAATGTCCGTTTTCATCCCTGTCAGCACGTTCTCGAGTGCGTAGCGGTCAAGGAGCTCGGCAAGCAGTGATGTTTCGTACGTGGAGGCCAAGTGGACGCCGTCGGTTCGGTCCACAAGATGGGCGGTTTCCAGGTCGCCAACGACCTCCGATGTCCAACTCTGACTTTTATCGATAGCATCGGCTAATTCGCCAACCGAGTAGGACTGATCTCGCAAACAGTCGATCACTCGCAGCTCCGCTTCTCGCATATATTCCATTTTTACCGATTCGTTTATAAATATATCGGTGAGTCTGGAATACAAACTCTTAGCCGAGCTTACGGCCTTCACCCTCGGGGTCAAGCCCCGAGGCACTCAGCCCACTCCGTCTGAAGAGTCCTCGCCAACAATCTGCTTCACAAGAGCGATCTAGTAAAGAACAAACGAAATGAGGGGTGTGTTCAACCGGTGCGAGCGGACACAGAATCACACCGGGCAGCCCAGGCCGATCCGTTGCGGGGTGTACAGTCAGTCAAGACGACCGCCTCGGGAATTGAACCCGAGGCGGTTAACGCAAAGCTGCGTGTCTGTACGACGCCGTGGGGGTCGAGTACGTTGACCGCGGAACTGGTCGCGGTTGAGCATCCCGAAGAACAGACGAAACGAGGGGTGTGCGGTGACCGGCGGTACGCCGATGTATCTCACGCTTTTCGACTACGACCGGTCGCTCCGCGAGAACGTCAAATCGAAGGTCCTGTCACCGACGGCAGTATTGTACAACGAACCGGAATTTCTCCTGCGAAGTAAACTACCCCACCCTACTCCCTCGGTGCTACGCACCTCAGTGCTTGAGGGTGGGGCTTTGATGTGGACTCCCGGCGATCAGTCCCCAGCAATCGGCTGGTAACTCTCGCCGTTCAGCATCCCACCATTCACACGTACGTCTACTGGTGCGTCTCCGCCCGCCGACTTGGGCGACGAACGGAGTCTATGTTGCTCCTTCCGAGCGTACCGTATCCCGACATTCTTCGCTGCGTTGTAATCCGCGTTTACTTCATACCCGCACTTCTGGCATTCAAAGTGTTCGCCGTGGCGGTTATCACCGTGTGTGAACCCACAATCCGTTCGAGAACAGCGGTGAGACGTGTGCTGTGGCTCAACCTGTTCGACGGCGATACCGCGTTCCGGAGCCTTGTATTCGACATACTCGAACAGCCGACGAAACGCCCAGATGTGATGCCACTTCGCCTGTGGCAGCCGCTCTCGAATATCGGTCAAATCCTCGAAGACGATTACATCGCAATCGTGTTCAACGGCTTCCGTGACGATCTCGTTGGCGACCGTGTGAATGTATTGCTTTCGCCATGCTGCTTCGCGTTTACCGAGACGAAGCAGAGCGTTGTGGGCGGCCTGCGTGCCGCGCTGTTGCATCTCACCACGGCGTTTTTCAAACTCACGACACCAGTGATCGTAGTCGTCTCCATTCCAGAAGCGGCCAGTCGATGCGACAGCGAGACTGTTTACACCGAGGTCGATACCGAGGACTGTTTGGTGCTCAGTATCTGCCGAAACCTCTGTGTTCTCACTGTCAGATCCGTCAGCGTCGAACTTCCGAGTGGTGATATGGAAGTAGAACTCGTCGTCTACTGGATCGTACTGGAGCGTACTCGCCCGGAACTCAAAGTCCTCAGACAGCACATATTCCTCATAGGGCGTTGGGCTGTCCGAGGGGAGTTCAAAGCCACACTCAACCCGTCCGTTGACTGTAGAGAGTGAGACTTTGTTCCGGTAGAATGTCGCACTTCGCTTGTCATAGACCATACTCCACGAGGTAAACTCCGGTTGGCTCACACACTTACCTTGCTTCCAGCGTTCGACACAGCCTTTCGTCGCTTGCACAGCTCGCCGGATAGCCTCTTGGACAAGGTTCGCGGTGAGATCGGTTTCTGCGCGGAGATCATCATACAGTGCGTCTCTCGCTTTGCTGTTCGAGGTGACACAGTTCGTGTAGTCTGTGGTATCCCAACAAAACTCGGCAGCGTGGTTGGCACAGTACAGGAATTGTTGTGCGGATTCGTGGAAGTCCTCGCGCCGCTGGTCGGGTACGTCGAGTTTGACAGGTGCGGTACGCCGGACTTCCATATTTCAGATATAGGGCCAACGGTTGTTATATGTTAGGGAGTCAGTTGGTCGTCGTATGGCGGTTGTCTCAATCCATGTCGGTTTCCTCTCCGGCCTACTCGCTCACTATGTTCGCTCCTTGAGGCCGGAGGCTCCACCTCGAAACAGCTGAATCAGCACCCCCAGTATCCGCCAGTTCGTGATAGACTGCAGCTGGCACCCAAATCTCGGTTCCGGCTTCCTTCACAGCACTCTTGAGCGATTGTAAGCGTGGGTTGGGATCTTTCCCCAAATTCCGAAACATCACCGTGTCCGCAATATTCGCAGTATACATCCTCGTTATTCGGTCTAGTTGTCGGTGAGTTCCTCAAGAGGACCGTCTTCATTCTCATCGAAATCAGCCGGTGTGTACGTCGTCGGAGTTGACTCATCGTCTCCAAGATCGAGAATCGAGTAGAGCGCTTCGACAAGATCATACGCAGTTCCTGGCGACAGATTCGTGAGGCTCGCAATTTGTCGGATTGTGACATCCCCCTCACTGTGTGCCTTTACGAGGTCGTATGCGAGTGCGAACGTGACAATTCCGTGGTCTTCGAGAACCCGTTCAATCGCGGGATACGCGTTCTTCTGTGCGATTACCTCGATAAGCTTTG
>Ga0209917_1000894_pt1 | contig 12324 bp, 15 predicted proteins | sample SalPon2_C_H2O_MG_FD_185710 | JGI IMG/M metagenome (GOLD analysis project Ga0209917, IMG submission 185710) | Salt pond water microbial communities from South San Francisco under conditions of wetland restoration - Salt Pond MetaG R2_C_H2O_MG... | ecosystem: Environmental > Aquatic > Non-marine... | reverse complement strand
AGCAAAGCTGATATTTACAATATCCTTCTTTCTCCTTAGAATGTGTCTTTGTACGTATCCCTGGTTTTCTGAGTTGATACGGCATTTCTGTTCTTCGTCGTCGTGCTGGTAGACTGGTTTGTTGTTTGCCAGTTCTTCCATTGCGATGATTGTTTTTTCGGAACCGTTGACGATGAAGTATCCTCCTGGATCCTCAGGATCTTCTCCGTGTTCTCTCTTTTCCTCGCCATCCATGTCGGACGTCCAGCAAAGTTCTGATCCAACCATAACCGGAATTTCTCCAATAGTTACTTCTTCAGAATCTTGTTTGACTCCTTCGAAGATTGGTGTGAGAGTTACTTCAATTTCAGAAGAATATGTAAGATCTCTCATGCGTGCCTCTCTAGGCATAATTTTTCTTACTGATCCGTCTGCTTCGTGTATCTTAGGCTTCTTGATATCAACGTCAACGATCTTAATTACCAGGTCTTCTCCTTCTGGAAGCTCTGGTTCTATTGATTCGACTTCATTTAGTATTGCTTTAATTCTTTCGTTTACAAAGTGGTTGTAGGATTCGATCTGGTGCTTTACCAGATTTCGATCTATTAGTTGCTCCAGGAATTGTTCTTTCATTATAATTTCACACCTATTCTACTACTCTGCGGTAATATGTGGTTTCTCCGGCTGTTGGACTGCTACGAGTTATTTCGAAAACGTCTCCAGGCTCAAAATCCTTTTGTTTGAGGGCTGAATCATTGCTCTTAATTTTAGGCAAATTCTCCTTTTCAATATCATGTTTTTGGAGAAGTTCTTCAACCTCTTCTTCGCTCATTTTGCGGTGTTCTGGTACAAGTCGGTGGTCGCGTACATCCATAGCCATGGTTTAAATCACTCTTTGAGCATGCAGAGAAAACTGCTCTTAGATATTTTTGAAAGGATAAGTAAACTTTAAAAGGGTAGTGCGGTAGGCGAAACATACTTAAACAGGCATTCATACTTGCCTCTAGAAGCTCAAACTAGAGGACTCACGCATCGAAAAGAAGCCCTCACCCACAACAACATGATCAAGCACCTCCAAACCCAGTTTTTCACCAAGTTCAACGATTTCACTCGTATTTTCCAAATCCTGCTCAGTTGCTTCAGTTTTACCAGAAGGATGATTATGTGCGAGTATAACTGCGGCCGAGTTAACCCGTAATGCAGTTTTAAACACTTCTCTAGGCTCTATTCCTACTGAATCAACAGAACCATCAAACTCCTCAGTTTCAAGTAACTCATTACCAGATGAAAGGTAGAATACTCTAAGAATCTCCTCTTCCATGTACTTCATATCCCCACATGTTGATTTGACATCTGAAAGAGATCTTATTCTTTCCTTTTCCTCCTTCTTCATTCTTCTAGAAAGCTCTCCTAGAGACTTTAGCTGTCCTGCCTTTACTCTTGATATACCTTCAAACTCTTTCAAGTCTTCAAGATCGCGGTCAGCTAACTGGTCTAGATCATAAGTATTCAAGATTTCAGAGGAAAGCTCTTTGACATTTTTTCCTTTTGTTCCTGTCCTGAGAATAATTGATAGTAGCTCTACATCAGTGAGATTATTCGAACCATGATTCTCAAGCTTTTCTCTAGGTCTTTCTGATTTCGGAAGATCCTTGATAGTATAATCCATCCGTTCAATTTATCGAGTTAGAGATTGAAAAACTTCTACAGCTCTATGAAATCATCACGGTTTATATCATCCAATGATGCATCAGGATCAACTTCAAATGAGGATATTCTTATAGGTCCTGATAGTTCTTCTATATAATTTGAGGGCGGCTTATACGTAAGCATCTCATCAAATTCATTTGGTCTCAGACCAACATTGTTTCCATTTATAAGAACGAAATCTCCTCCATCGAAATCCTCAGAATTTTTTCCTTCATACTGCATCTGTGTACCTGATTCATGAACAAACCTCCAAGCTCTTCTGGCTTCATTAACTATCTCTACATCAGGATCAGTTAGCTTACCATAACGATCTACGTATCCAGAGTTTAATCTGTCGATTGTGTACGCTGTTTTGGCTGATTCTCTTGCTAAATCGTTAACTTCTTCTACAGGTCTTTCCTGTCGGACGGCGGTCCTCCATTCAGTTACCTTTCTATAAGCTCTGTCAATCAATTTCGTCTGAGCCTCTCTAAATTCCTCTCCTTCCAAATCATTATCGAAAAGATATTCGGGATCAATTTCTCCAGCACTCATAACTTGTTACTTGCTAGTAAATAATAAAATAATTCTGGATACGTTTTAGAAATTCAGCACTAAAAAATTTATTCATGAAGATACTTTCTGAAAATCCCGACCTTAATGAAGCAAAAGAAGTTCTCTCAGAATACCTGAAACGGGACTTTACTGTCCAGTTAAACGGTCTCTGCACAGTCAATTATCAGGGACGTGCAAAATCAAAACTGGATAGAGGAGAAAGACTTGTAATTAAGAAGCAGGACTCTGCAATACTTGTGCATGGTCCAGAAAACTACCAGCCTAAGAACTGGCAACCCGAAGTAGATTCCTACAGCGTAGAGATTCAGAAAGTAGATGAAGAAAGTAAGCTTCTGATACTAGAGGCTAAAAGAACTAATCCTGAGGAAGTTGTTGAAATACAGTTCGAAGACATCGATTTTCTAATGGTTGATAAACTGGTAGACAAGTCAGATCTGAAGATCAGAGGTCACGAAGTAGATATTCATGAATCAATAGAGGAAGAACCTGAACTGGTAGAAGAAGATCTTAAGGTTGTTGAAAGAGAGAAGGAGACGCCAGCAGGTTTCATCGATGTCTTTGCTCGTGACTCAGAAGATGATTGGGTTGTCATAGAAGTCAAAAGAAACCCTGATTACAATACGGTTTTACAGCTCCAAAGATACGTTGAGGAAATAGAGAAAGAATACTCAGGAAATATTCGAGGTATTCTAGTAGCTCCAAAGATGACAGACAAAGTACTTGATTATCTAAAGGAAAGAGACCTAAAGTTTGTAAACGTTGACATGGAGGATGTGATCTCAAGTTACGAAGCCATAGATAACTCTCAGAAAGGACTCAGCGACTTTGGAGCAGACTATCAAGTCTAAATATTTTGTCTACATTCAAGTCAATTAAAGTTATTCTAAAGATCTAGATCAAATTCTAAATCCCCATCCCAATCCCGCCATTCGTATTCATCACTTCCGGTTGCTACAGCCTTGAGGAATTCCGGAATTCTTTCAAAAGGACAGGAAAAAACAGGTTGAAATCCATGTTGATGACCTTCCTCATCCATTCTTCTAACATCTACCATGTTAAAATCTCCATTTTCGTTCTTATCGAATATATAATCTTCGTGTCGCCCTCCAGGACCGCTAAGAACAACTCTTTCGGCGTAGCGCTGTCCTTCCGGAACAGTTCTACCTACTGCAACATACTGTTCAATACCTGCTACACCTGTAGCCTCTTTCCAGAATTGACCAAGTCCGCTGTACGTGCCTTTCTCTTTGGAAGTAATGTCATCGCTTGGGAACTGTGAAGATATATCATCGTCATCAGGCATCCTCCTGTAACCTGCTATCTCCTTCCTGGATTCTTCAAGTTCGAACTGATTATCATCTGGTTCTGAGAACTCTTCAATCCATTGTGCCTCCATATCCCCTTGAGTGGTAAATTCTTCATCTAGCGGAGGTCTCCTCTTCGGAGTATACTTCTCACTTGTAGCCATACACAAATTTTATTTAGAATGAATAATCAAATATCTATTGTTATTTTTAAAGAAGCAACAAACCTATTTTAGATACGAGCATTTCAACTTTCTGGAATGTAAAAGATTTCCTTTTCTAAACTGAATTAGAAAATTATGTGTGGAATATCTGGAAGCTGGGAAAAAGAAAAGATCAGTGTCTTAGTCGAGGCTTTGGAGCATCGTGGAGGAAGCTGCAAAAGTTCCAGCCATGAAGGATACAATTTTGGGCATGTCTTGCATTCAGTAGTAGGAAGTCTTGAACAGCCTTTGAAAGATGAAGGTGTTCTTTCTGCAAATTGTGAAATCTATAATTGGAAGGAATTAAACCAGGAATACGGTTGGGAGACTGAAAACGATGCAGAAACCCTTGTCAAACTATTAGATATGAAAGGAAGCGATGCATTGGAAGAACTGGACGGAATTTATGCTTTTTCATACTTTAGAAACGGAGAAATTATAATTGCTAGAGACAAGCTCGGGGTAAACCCGGTCTGGTATGTTGATAATGAAGAAGATTTTGCTTTTGCATCCGAGAAACAAGCTTTGGAAAAAGCAGGATACGAAGAAATTCGGGAACTTCATCCTAGAAAAATACTCCATTATGATATAGAAGAGAAAAAAATTACGTTTGAAGATAGAGATTTCTTCGAATTGAATGTAAATGAGACTAAGGATCTTGATGAAACAGCTGAGGAAATAAAAGAAATATTTTTGGATGCTGTGGAAAAAAGGATTCCTGAAGGAGATGTAGGACTTCTATTTTCAGGAGGACTAGATTCTACACTGGTTGCCGCGGCTTTACAAGAGCTTGGAAAGGATTTCACAGCGTATACTGCAGGCATCCAACATGGAAATGTTTCCTCTCCTCGTGACTACGAGAAAGCTCAGGAAGTAGCGGAAGAAATGGGTTTCAAACTTGAGAGATATGAAGCCTCTCTTGAGGAAGTTGAAGATGTTCTACCAGACCTTGTAGACTGGCTTTCAACTACGAACGTTGTGAAATTAGGAGTTGCACTTCCATTCCACTTTTCACTGAATCAATCTGGAGACGAACAAGTAGTTTTCACAGGCTTTGGTTCCGAACAGCTTTACGCTGGTTATGCTCGTCAACAAGGATATCTTAACAAAGAATGTCTTTCAGATTTGAGAGGTGTTTTCCACGAAGATCTTTACAGGGACAACGTAGTTAGTTTCAGGAACGGTCGTGAATTAAGAGTTCCTTTTCTAGACGAAGAATTAATTGAACACGCGCTTACTATACCGGTAGACATGAAGAGAACTGAAGAGTACAGAAAATACGTTTTGAGAAAGGCTGCTGAGAAACTTGGCGTTCCAAAAGATGTAGCCTGGAGGAAAAAGGTCGCGGCACAGTATGGTTCTAATTTTGACAAAGCACTGAACAAGTTGACTAAGAATTCAGAATATGGCCAAAAACAGCAGTATGTAAACCAGTATCGTGAGGAGCATAATAAGAAGTTAGTTGCCTTGACTTCAGGCGGTAAGGACTCAAATGCTGCACTATTCAGAATGTGGCGCCGAAACAATGAAATTAGCTGTTTGCTGACTCTAAGATCGGAAAACAAGGATTCCTACATGTTCGACTCTAAGAAATCAGAGAAAGACTTAGATTGGCAAGCAGAAACACTTGGAATACCTCTTATCAAACAGAAAACTGAAGGAGAAAAAGAAAAAGAGCTAAAAGATCTTGTAAAAGGTCTGGAAAAAGCAAGGAAACAGTACGGTGTTGATGGAGTGATTGCTGGAGCTATTGAATCGACTTATCAGCGGGATAGAGTTGACAAAGTTGCTGATAAAGTTGGTTTGAAGGTTTTCACGCCTTTGTGGCAGTTCCATCAAGATCAATATATGCAATGGTTGATTAGAGAAGGATTCAAAGTGAAAATCACAGAGGTAGCAGCAAGAGGTTTGGATGGAAGTTGGGAAGAAAGAGTTCTTGATAAGGAAAGTGTTGAAGAACTTCTAGATTTAGCTGAAGAATATAGATTCCATCCTGCAGGTGAAGGAGGAGAGTATGAGACAAATGTTGTTGGTTTCCCTGAGGAAATTCTAGAAGGGTCAAAAACTTCTTGAGATAATTAAAATAGTAAAGTTATCAGGAACACTATTAGAATGAATGATGTGATAATAACCTGCATGAAAGCTGATGCAAAGAATCCTAGAGCAGAATAAAGTGCTGATTTTCTAGCTTTCTTAATTTTTCCATGCTTCAGATACTCTCTGATGAAAACTGTTCCTCCAACCGCTATTAGAACTCCTAGAGGGCCTCCCAAGAATATGAATCCAAATACTCCTGCAATACCCGCCATGAAAGATGTTTTGTTGGATGCTCCGCCAATTTTGGCTGTGATTGCTCCAGCAAACCAGTCAACCAATAAAGCGAAAACTATTAGAACAGTTGAAACTGCGAGGAAAAGTGTTCCTGGTTCTGCGTAGCCTGTTGACCACCAGTACATGAATATCCCAAGACCTGAAAGTAATGCTCCTGGTACTGCAGGAGTAAAACTACCTACTACACCTAGTATTAGGAGTGAAATTGTTAGTATTAGAAATAGATTCATGTTCTTGTAATCTTTGAATTGTTTTGTAGTAATTTAAATCAGGTAGAAATTGGTTTATCGGGTCCGGTGGGATTTGAACCCACGACGGCCGGGTATCTTTTTCCTTGGAAACCAAAGAGATTTCCCTTGATCCTGGAATGTTTCCACAGGATTTTTTGGTAATTAAAAGCCCGGTGCTCTGCCAGACTGAGCTACGGACCCATAAATATGGGTTTGGAGGAGGTTTAAGCCTCCTTTTTTATGTTTATTCAGGGCTTACGAAGAGGACGTTGTCTCCTCTTACGAATAGACGTCCGTATTCTGTTGTTTTTTCACCTTTAACTGTAGCATTTTGCAACCAAACGTTGAGGTGTTTGTCAAATGCCTGTAGTTCTCCTGATACAGTTGTTTCTTCTCCTCCGAACTTCTTTAGTTTAATTAGTACGTTTCCTTCCTTTGCTGAGTCTAATACGTCAAACGGACGTTTGTTGTCATTAGCCATTAAAATTTCACACCTATGGATAGGACTGACCTCACAACTTATATAAATCCTATCTGGTTCTGTATGGGTATAACAGGGTTTCAGGATTTCTGAAAGGGTTTTTTGGATCTCATCCGATGTAGGATCCTATTTAAATAATTTGTTGATGAAGAATGATCCATGGCAGTAAGACATGACAGATCTGACACAAAGAAGTCTGGTGGTAAGACCAGAAGCTACAGGAAGTCAAAGAAGTATGATATAGGAAGTGAATTTTCTAGTCCTAGCTTAGGAGACACAAAGACAAAGAAAAAAGATGCTAGAGGAAACACAGAAAAAACAGTTGTAAGAAAAGAGAATACTGTTAACCTAGCTGTAGATGGAGAAGTTGAAAGTGTTGAGATCGAGTCAGTTCTAGACAATCCTGCCAATGACAACTATGTAAGAAGAAGTCTTCTTACAAAGGGTACAGTAATTCAAACTTCAGAGGGAAAGGCAAGAGTGACATCTAGGCCCGGACAAGAAGGCGTAATCAACGCAGTACCTGTCGAAGAATAAGTTTATCACAATACTTTTTCCTTATCTAATTACCTCGTTCAACTTCAAGTTATATTCAAAAACAGTTCTTCTAGATATTGACCATATTACGCATCTAGGTAAATTAAAAGGGAAAGGTTGGGAATTGATCCCTGTTTCAGTTAACTGAAAATTCCTTTGGCGGCGTTCATAATCTTTGTGAAATAACCGCGTTGACTGAAGTTTACAGGTATCTGATGACCGGTGTCGTCAAGAAAATATTCTGACTCTACCATACCTAATTTATAGCCCCCCACCCTTATAAAGATAAACCGGTTAAGGCAGCTAATCGTTTATTATGGTTCAGGAAAGTTTCTCAACCCCAGATTCAATCCAGAAAACACTCTAAGCCCTATAACCTTTGAGGATGTATTTTAACCTGTTTAGACATGTCTTAAATTTAGCTGCAGAATATCCTCGTCTTCAAGTTCATGATCTTCACCAACCTTCTGATCAGGAAACTTTGAGCTTGGACCAGTCACTCTAGCATGCTTAAATCTGTCTCTCATATCTCCAGGAAGCTCATCCAACGCATCATCCACAGTATCACCTTCACGCAAGATCAAAGGCTCATCCTTATCAGGCTCCTGATTCTTTTCCTTCATGTAAACCCTGATCAAACCCATCCGTTCAAACAACATTTCCTTCAACTCGTCCAAGTTTTTACCAGTCTCAGCAGAGATAAGAAGATCATACTCATCTTCGTACTCATTCTTAATCTGTCCATCAAGCATATCAGCCTTATTAACTGCTTCAATTGACGGCAAATATTTCCTGTTATCCATTAAACCATCAATAAACCTGTCAAGATCCATATCTTCTCTAATTATAACTTCAGCATTACCATAGCCTCTCTGATGCATAAGATCCCTAATAGTTTCCTCATCCAATTCCAAGTCGACCGTAGATGATATGTTGATTCCTCCACGCTCTTTCTTCTCAATTTTCATGTTCGGAGGTTCTATATTAGTTCTAAGACCTGCTTTGTATACTTCATCGGTGATTTCTTCATGCCGCATTTCTTCGGGATCAAGAACAATCAAAATCAGATCAGCATTCCTTACGACTGAAAGAACTTGTGTTCCTCCTCCTCTACCGTCGGCTGCACCTCCAATCAGACCAGGAACATCCATTATCTGTATATTTGCACCTTTGTACTTCATCATGCCTGGATTAACTTCGAGAGTTGTGAACTCGTAGGCACCGGTATCGACATCTGCATTAGTCAATTCATTTAGAAGAGTGGACTTTCCAACACTTGGAAAACCTACCAACGCAACTGTTGCATCTCCATGTTTTTCAACAGCGTATCCTGATGTTTCTCCCGTACCTTTCTGCTTCTTCTGCTTCTCTTCCTTGAGCTGGGCGATCTGGCCTTTCAATCTTCCTCTCTCCTTCTCAGTTGCCTTGTTAACCGGGGTCTTCTGTAATTTATCTTCCAGTTCCTGAATCCTATCCTCAATACCCATAATACATTTTGATCAGTGAAAATCTAAAAAACCAGTCAACAAATTCAGTAGATATAATCGTTTCTTGAAACTAGAGTAAGAGGGAAGGGAAAATATTTGTGTGTAAGAATAGAGATGTTGGATCTTTTATTCGTCGATCCTTTCGATGTTGCCGTCTCTGCTGATGTTCAATTGTACGTCATCAGCCCATTCACGGACGTATGCCCCTTCAATCTTGACACTTGCTCCTTCCTCGATCTCGTCAATTTCTTCTTCCCACAGCGTCAGGTCAATCTTCCCTGTCTCGTCTTCGAATACTACGGTTACTATTCTTTTCTGTCCGTAACGGGTTGAGACCGCTCTAGGTGTTGGAAGTTCTGCGATTTCTCCTTCGATTTCAACGTCATCCGCTTCTGCATCCAGTTCCTCAACTGTATAGTCAGTCATTATGGATCAACTAAACTATACGTCGGTTATGAAACTTAAAAGGGTTTTGCCGTTTAAGAACCTGTTAAAACACTTCTATCAAGCCAGCCCAAATGAACGCCGAAGTTTAAACAAGTTTAGCGTCAAACCGGTAAACATGAAACTACCGTGGAATCAAAACCAAGAACTCAAAGATAAAATAAGTGAACTCGAAGAAAAGTTAGAAGAAACACGCGAAGACAAGGAAAGCGTGGAGAAACAGCTTGAAGCAGAAAAAGAAAGAAGATCAAATCTTTCAAGCCAGAAACAAGAAGCTGAGGAAAAAATCAACAGATTAAAAGACAAACTCGAAAACCAGGAAACACAGAAAGAAGACAAAAAAACTAAGGAAAACAATAGTTGGAGAAAACTGAATTTCAAGGAAGCTGAGAAAACATTGAAGAAAATACACAGCATTAAATCACCAGATAAAGACATGATAACAGTCTACCATTCCAGAGATTTCAACAATCTACCTGATGTAAAAGGTCTCAAGAATACTTTGAACTCTAAAGACTACAAGAGGATTTCTTCAGAAGAAAATGTAATCGCATTTACTGATGGGGAAACGTTTAATTTCATTTTAAAGACAAGACCATTCTTTGAACCTGACTGGAGCTTGAAAGACGAGTTTGATGTTGAGGAATTACTGGAGTTTATGGATAGAGATAAGCATTGGGCTCTTGTTACAACAGGAGAAACAAAGATATTCGAAGAACAAAATGGAGTTGTTTCTGAAGTTGAAAGAGTTAAGACGCGTGTAGATGATAAGCAGAAAAAAGGAGGATTTTCTCAGGGCAGATTTGAAAATAAACGTGATGAACAGATACAGGAACAAGTTAAAAAAACCCGTGAAACCCTCAAACAGTTCAATGACGTCAAGCTCATCGGAAATAAAAAACTTTGTATGAATCTGGATGGAAAATACTTGGGAGGTTTTGATTCTTCCAAAAACATGAGTGCAGAAGCTCTCTACTGTTTCAAAATCAAAAACTGCAACTAAAAAAATATTAAGACGAATAAGTTGATAGTTAATGTCAAGCAACCCATTAAATATTGATGAAAATGAAGTCAGGGAAATCCACGAAGGTTTGTTGGAGCGTTATGGTGAACCTGAAGAACCCTCCAAACTATCTGGTATTGAGTATCTTGTAGAGACCATCTTATCACAGAACACCAACGACATTAACAGAGACAAAGCATTTGGAAACCTAAAGGAAAGATATGGAAGTGATTGGAGAGAAGTTGAGAACGCTGTTCACGAGAAACTCACCGAGACGATTAGAGTTGCAGGTCTCGGACCTACAAAGGCAGAGAGAATTCAAGAAGCACTTAAAATTATAAGAGAGGATCAAGAAGAGTACAGCATCGAGTTTTTAGATGATCTAAGTGTTGAGGATGCCAAGGATTGGCTTACGGAGATACCAGGTATCGGCCCTAAAACAGCGGCAGTAATACTCTGCTTCCACTTCAAAAAACCAGTCATACCTGTAGACACACACGTACACCGAATATCAAAACGCTTTGAACTAGTTCCAGAAAACTGCTCCAGGACAAATACACATGAAATACTGGAAAAAATAGTTCCTGACGGAATAAAATATAGCTTCCACATACTCCTGATTACTCATGGAAGAGAAACCTGCAAGGCCAGGAACCACGTCGATAACGAGAATTGCTTTGAAAGATGTAAACATTATCAACAAGTGGTTAAAGGCAGCAGAGATCAGGAAGAAGTAGTCTGAAGTTCTGGATCGTATTCAAATGCATCTTTGAAGGAAGTATAATCTTCTATTTCATCTTCTAAGTATCTTGATGCTTCTGCAAGTTGACTTATAACTTCTTCTGAGTCCTGTTTAGAGTTGTTTACGATGTCTTCTGCAAATTTTTGATACATTGTGGGGGCAGCTGATTCAAATCTCCAGTAATCTGTATCCGACATCTCTTCAGGTATATCATCGAATATTATGAATGCAGAATCGTCGTAAACATCGAATGCTTTAGGTTCTCCATGAAAAAAACCCACATTATTCGCAATGTCCTTATAAACGATTCCTTGTTCCACAAACCTATCTAAAAGCCGGTCAACTGTTATCTCTACTACTTCATTTACGCCATAGTTTTCAATTGCCTGGTAAAGTGTCTCTGTTGCTTTTTGCTGGTTGATTACTTTGGTTGATTCCCCTAATCCGATGTCAGTCAGATTTTGAGGGTTTACGTCTGCATCGGCCACTAGTTCGTCTCCTGTAAGTTCTTGATGATTTTCATCTGCGAAGTCATGTTCATGCATTGGCTTTATTTTCCCTCTTAAACCCTCATATACGTCTTTATTGGTTCCTGATGTGTTGACATTTCCTGCCATGATTGCCTGTATTTCTTCTTGTCTTCTCCATGATTCCGATCTTTCCATAAAATTTTGAATCGTAGCCATGACTGTTTTTACTCAACAGTAGTTAAATATTTTTGGTCGTGGATTCAGAAAAATCCTGGAGTCGACTCCATCAATAATTAGTTTAAGAAAAATGTTGTGAAGACCTGTTTTGCAACAGGGTTTTGTTGTTGATCGAGACTTTGACCTGATCAGTGAAGAAAAATTATTCTTCGTGATCGTGGTCGTGTCCAGGCTGTCCTTCCATCTCGCCCTGCTGTTCCTGCATCTCCTCGACGATCTCTTGTGCTCTCTCGTTAATTTCTTCTTGAGAGACAACGTCTTCTTCGTCTAGGATGTTTAGTAGTGCTTGTACTGTAAGTTCTAGGTTTCCAAGCTTCTGCTGGAATAGCTGCATTGCCTGCTGCTGATTCATTTCAGGTTGTTCTGGCATAATTTAATTCACCTAAACACCTTATCCCGACAAGGCTTTTAAATACACTATATATGCACAAAGTCACACAGGATTTCTTGCACCGCAAGCCTGGCACTTCAAAATCTCAACACCTTTCTCCTTGATAATCTTCGAGTCAGGGCTCTCACACTCCGGACAAAAAACATACTCATTCGCAAACTTCTTCACCTTAGCCTGGATATTACCACGCCGGATCTCACCGTTCAAAATCATCTCACCG
>Ga0209917_1000892_pt1 | contig 12340 bp, 15 predicted proteins | sample SalPon2_C_H2O_MG_FD_185710 | JGI IMG/M metagenome (GOLD analysis project Ga0209917, IMG submission 185710) | Salt pond water microbial communities from South San Francisco under conditions of wetland restoration - Salt Pond MetaG R2_C_H2O_MG... | ecosystem: Environmental > Aquatic > Non-marine... | reverse complement strand
CGTGTGCCGAGTGCGATGAGCAGTTCGAGGAGACTGACGCGCTGCGCGACCACATCCACGAGACCCACTGAGCAATCACTACGCCACGGAACAGCTCTGTCTCGGTCACGATACTGATTTTTCGGTAGAAGACGAAGTCACGAACGTGCGCAAAGACACGTTCAGCTACGAATCGATTGGAGTGATTCGGACGCCGTTCGAATCACCAGACGGAATGCCGATTCAACCGATCGGAGCGGATTCAGTCACAGGAACTGTCGAGATCGAGGCGTCGTATGCGGATGGATTGGCGGACCTTGCCGAGTTTTCGCACTGTATCCTGTTGTACGATTTTCACGCATCTGGCGACGACGCCTCCCTACGGGTCGAACCGTTTCTCGATGACGAACGACGAGGAGTCTTCTCGACACGGGCGCCACAACGTCCGAATTCGATCGGCCTCTCCGTTGTGGCAATCGAGTCCGTCACGGAACGGGAACTGGCCGTGAGCGGTATCGACGTCGTCGACGGGACGCCGTTGCTTGATATCAAACCGTTCGTTCCCGAGTTCGATATCCCGTCCGAGGTGGAGACGGGCTGGCTCGATGCGTCGGAATCGACGATCCGATCAGAACAGGCCGACAAGCGATTTCTCTGAGGCAGCTGGCCGCTACGGACCGATTTGATGCCTCCACAGGCACCGCTGCTATTCGATGTTGTGCAATCGACAGTACTTGGGAATGATGGGGCGTCGGCGGCGGGGCGTTCGTCGCACGCCGACCGAAACTGGCACACATCCGGATTCATGGACGGGCTCTTTGAGATGTCGTGTCGGTCGGTGGTGCGTCGGTCAGTACTGTGTGCCATCTGCCCGACTGAGATGTGCAATGCAAGCAGCGGAGGCGAACCCCGCCACCGACAATGAATCAATACGTCTACTCCTATTTAATAATTTTGTATTGTATTTTGCTATTCGAAGCTACAAGATAGTCTCAATTTAATATAATTTAACGACTATGAATTGATTAGCTCGGGACCATTAAAATAGTTCTATTCTGGCATTTCTGTTGCCTCACAACTCCGAATATCTCAGGACTCTCCTTTGTTGGCCGACGGTGCTCGGTCTGAACCGGCCCTGTGTCGTGACGCGAGGAGCCGTTCTGCGACTCGACGAGCGCCGACGATGTTCCGGGCGAAGGGACCGACGCTGGGTTCTGCGAGCGCTCCCGAAACGTGCACTGCAGAACGGCTACCATCGGTCCCTCGCCACGCAAGCGTCCGGTCGTCGAGGACGGGAAAGCCGCCAGCCCCACGTTCGAGTGACAACGACTCGGCGACGGATCCGACTAGTGGGTGCTCTGGGACCGGATCGAGTCCGGTCGCGAGGACAACCTGCGCATTCGTTGCCGTCGTACCGTCGTCGAACCGCACCAGCAACCCCTCGTCTGTCGCGTATGCAGACGCGATCTCGCCGCGTCGGATTTCGAGGCCGTCACAGTCACGGGCTTCGTCCAACCGACGCTCAACGTACGGCGGAATCGTCGCGTCGTTGCGGGCGGCCCGGACCCGGTCAAGACGGGCCTTCGACCCCGGCGGGAGCGTGTGGATCTCCTGTTCGATGTGTCGCCAGTTGATCCAGTAAGGGTCGGCTTCGGTCAGTTCGATATCGAGGTCGTGACGCGAAAGGAGTGTCGCGTCTGTGTGTTCCGAGAGGCAGCAAGCAAGTTGCCCAGCGGTGATACCGCCCCCGACGACGAACGTCGGCCCCGAGAATTCCGCTGCTGTCGTCGGGTCGAAGTCGTCGTCCCAGACGTGAACGAGCGGAGCGTCATCGGGGACTGACGTCCCCCACGTGGGGAGCGTTCGCGAGCCACCGAGTCCGATTGCTAACACGACGTGGCGAGCTTCGAGCGACCCAGCATCCGTCTGTACTTCGAGTCGGTCACCCGCCCCAGTCCTAGTAACTCCCGTCGCCCTCGACTGGAGGTGACACTCGTCGATACCACGTCGGTCAATGACATATCGAGCGTGATCGAGAAAGAGTTCCAGCGTCGGTCGATTCGGATAGTTCTCCGTCGAGACGAGTTCGTCCTCCCGACCCGCCCCCTCCGCGAACGATTCCAGCGAGAACGGCTCCGTGCCGATGTGGTGGACGAACGTCGACCTGAGCGTTCGCATTCCGCACTGACGGGCCTTCGTTTCGAACGACGCGAGTAACTGCTCGCGAGGGTCGACGAGACGGAGATTCTGGTGACTGTACCCTCCCTCGGCGAGGAGATAGTTCGCCAGGCAGGTGCTGTGAATACCGCCGCCGACGATTACGTACTCGTATGGCTGATCGTCAACGTCCTCGTGTCCGTTGCGGGCACGGTTAGTAGTCACTCTCGTTCACCGCCATCGGCTTCGAGTCCCTGTTGTGTGTGTTCGATTGACTGGTCAGTACGTCTCGGCAGTGATCGGAGCAACCACCGAGTATCAGCTTTCGCCACCACGAGAACCGTCACGTAGACTGCCGCCGCAGAGAGGACGATCGAGCCGCCAGCCGCGAGCCCATAGACGTACGCGATCGTCACGCCCGATAGCACGGCGAACTCGGCTGCGAGGATTGCCAGTAATATCGACTGCTTGAAACTCTGTGCGACGAATCCCGCCGTGGCAACCGGCACGACGAGCATCGCCGCAACGAGGATGACACCCATGATCTGCATCGCGCTGACGACGACGAGCGCCGTGAGCACGACCATCAGGCGCTTGTAGAGCCGAACGTTGATCCGGGCGGCCCGTGCTGCGGTCGCATCGACAGTGACGTACAACAGCGGACGGTACGCGACTGTGACGAGCGTACCGATAAGGAAACTCATCGCGACGAGTAGCCCGACATTCTCTTTTGAGACGGTCGAGAGGCTCCCAAAGAGATACGCATCGATTCCGACGGCGATCCCGCCGTCTGTCGCGGTGATGAGGACACTCCCGAGTGCGAACCCAGTCGTGAGGACGATCGCTAGTGAGGTGTCGCTGTACGCCCCCGCGTACTCGATCAGGAGTTCGACGAGCAGCGCCGTTCCGATGGCGACGATCATAGCCGTCAACAGCGGCGACAGCGACAGCGATAGCGCCGCGTTGAGAAACAGCCCGACCGCGACGCCCGCGAAGGCAGTGTGAGCGAGCGTGTCGGCGAGCATTGACATTTCGCGGTGGACGAGAAACGTCCCGACGAGCGGCCCGATTACGGCGATACAGGCCCCCGCGAGATAGGCCCGCTGCATATACGGATAGCCAAGCATCCGTACACCTAGCAACTCGGACAGCAGATTCATTCCAGCTCCGTACACGTAGACGAGGAGCCATTCGAAGAGTCGCCATAGACCCTCTATCGGCGACAAGCGGTCTGCCGACGCCTGTAATAGAACCGTCACGAGGGAGTGAGAAGTCATCATCAGTGATCGTGAGTCAGCACGTGTTGATCGGTGCCGTACGCAGCTGCGAGGGCGTCCGTTGCAACGAAGTCTTCCGGGTCGCCGTCGAAGTACAGTCGTCGATTGAGACAGGCGATCTCGCTGGCGTATGTCGTAACGACGCCGATGTCGTGTTCGATCAGCAAAATGGTAAGTCCCGAGTCGTTGAGATCAGCTAACAACTCATAGAAAGCCTCTCTGGACTCGGCGTCGACACCGACCGTCGGTTCGTCGAGCGCCAACAGATCGGCTTCGGCGGCGAGCGCACGGGCGATGAAGACGCGCTGGCGCTGGCCTCCAGAGAGTTGACCGACTCGACGGTCTGTCAGGTCCGAGATCCCGACAGCACGGAGTGCGTTGTCGATCGCTCGACGGTCGTCGTCCGAGAACCGACCGACGAGTCGCCGCGGGTATCGCCCCATCGTAACGAGTTCACGGACGGTAACGGGCATTCGATCAGCGGCGGTCGTGGCGTTCTGTGGTACATAGCCGATCCGCTCGCCGGCGTCGAACTCGCTTGCGGGCTCGCCAAACAGCCGAACCGTCCCCGTATCGGGCTTTTCGAGACCGAGCATCAGGTTCAATAATGTGCTCTTGCCGCTGCCGTTTGGTCCGACGAGTCCGAGAAACGCCCCTGGCTCGATATCGATCGACACTGATTCTATTACTGGGAGGTCCCCGTACGCGAAGCTAACGTCATCGACGCTGACGACGGGGACAGTCGAGCGCTCTCGCGTTGGCTCCGAGTTCGTTGTTTCGGCGGTCATCGGTACTCCTCGAGGTTGACGAACGAATCCCCGTGCGCCGTAATCCACGTCGTCGTCCGATACGGAACGGCCACGTCCGGTGGAAAGATCGTGCAGGCAGGCCTCTTTGACGGACCGACAACCAGTGCGATCAGTCCCGACCGAGGACTTTCAGACGGACCAGGCGCTTCGGTTCCGTCCCAACTCGGACGCGTTTTTTCAGGCCCCGGGTTGTTCATGCGTTGAGAGCGGTTTCGAGCGTGTCGAGATTGATGTTCTCCATAATTTCGATGTACCCCCAGTCATTGTCGGCCCATTCGCTCGTTTGACCCGGGATTGCCGTCAGCGGCAGAGTCCCGGTTGCGTCGGTTTCCTCGACGAGTTGCTCAGCTGCGGTCTGATCTTCTAGCGGGTCGGCACAGACGTGCGCGAGACCGTGTTCGTCGATGATGTCTTGAGCACGTTCGATGTCTCGGGGAGTCGGCTGGTCGTCCGGCGAAAGGTCTGTCAGCGACTCGACTCGCAGGCCGTAGCGGTCTTCGAGATACTGGAAAGCATCGTGACCAGCAACAAACAGCGTGTCCTTTGGCGCGTCATCGACTGTCGACCGGATCTCATCATCGAGTTCCTCGAGCTGGTCGCGGTAGGCGGCCGCGTTGTCGGCGTACGCATCGGCGTTTTCGCCATCCATTTCGGCGAACGTCGTCTCGAGCGTACCGACTGCTTGAGCGGCTCGTTGGGGGTCGAGCCAAAAGTGCGGATCCATCGCCCCGTGGTCGTGGTCGTCTTCGCCTTCGGCCTCGTGGTCGTGTTCGGTTTCGTGTTCATCTTTGCCCTCGTGCTCGTGTCCACCAGCCGTTTCAGTCACTTCTGGCGAGACTGACGTGGCACTCTCGTTCGACAGCGTCGCGCTGAACTCCGAGGGAACGTGCTGGGCGAACAGCACGTAGTGTCCGGCTGACTCGATCCGGAGACGGTAGCTCGTCGTCCCGCTCTCGGCGAACTGGAGCGTATAGAGCGACTCGGAGGACGGCGTCAATGTCCCACCGGCTTCGACCGACGTGTGTGCGTCGTGGCCGCTCTCGTACAGCGAGTGTGCAGTCTCTTCGACGTGGTGGATACCGTGGTCGCCACCCTCCTCGGTCGTGAGGACGGCAAGGTGCATCCGCGGGTCCGGCCCCTGCTCGAACTCGTAGGTGTACGTGCCGGCGTCCAGGTGATACAGGCCAGCCCACTCCCACGGGGTCGAACTGCCATGCTCGTCTTCGTGGTCGTGTCCGCTCTCGTCGCCGTGTTCCTCACTATGGTCGTGTTCGTCCTCACCTTCGTCTTCGTGGTCGTGTCCTCCCTCGGCTCCATGATCATGACCCCCCTCGATGAGGTCTACCTCTCCGCCAACAGAGACCGTTTCCACGTCTGCTCCGTCGTCACTGAGGCTCGCAACAAGATCGCCGACCCACAGCTGGAACCCGTCGGGCCCATAGATAAACAGGTTCGACTCCAAAATATCTCCCTGGATGTCTGGACCGGGCTCCCAGCCGTGTCCGTGTTGGCCGACTGGGACGAGCGTCTCGGCAGTCGCGGTGTCGCCCGCAATGTGGGTAGCGAAGTCACCGAATACGAAAAACGATGACTGAGCTTCCAGTCCATTTCCATTTGAGTCACCGGTATCGGCATCATTCGAGAGACAGCCAGCCAGGGAGCCGATAGTGGTAAATCCGATTCCAGTTGCGACGAGTCGTCGTCGGGTGTATCGAGGCATCTATTGCTAACACTGACAGACTAAATAATAAAAGCTATGATTTTAAACTATTCAGTTAATAATAAATAGCTAATTTAGTATCTGTATTACTAACCGATGTTGAGGTGACTAACGTGAGCCCCGGAATTGCTAATCGTTGCTACTTCTGATTTCGTATTACATAAGCCCGAGAAGCGTGCTAACAGGCATTTAGTAGCTGTAGCACCTAGATACGGTTGCAATGTGCCACTGCTTCAGCGAGTTGACCGAGATGAGTGACGAACAGCGAGCGGAGGTTCTCGAAGAACACTCGATGGAAGAACTCCGCACGGAATACTCCACCGAAGAACTAGAAACCCTCGGCGTCACCGCTTGAGGCCACTTCACGTTGGTCCTACCCGGACGACCGACAGCGTCCGCCCATCACGCAGACCCGGTCGCCTCCCGTTTCTCTGCGTACGCGAGCGTGTAGTAGTCTCGATCAGTTACCTCACCGGGATCGTTCGTAACGAGGGCCGCTTCGGTATCCATGAAGAGTCGCCGTCCGAACGTCACCTCGTACCCTGCTTCGGTCATATTTTCGTAGGTCGTCGGTGCGTCGGTTACTTTGAACAGGATCAACCGATTCGGGCCGACCGGTGCTTCGCCGTCGGTCGCCTCGCGGAGCGTCAGTTCAGTGCCAGCGTCGATGTCGACCCCGAGGACCGAAGCGAACGCCGTCACACTGCTGACACCGGGAACGACTTCGATGTCGACAGCAGGATACTGGTCACGAAGCGTCCGTCGCAGGTGTCCGAACGTCGAGTAGATACAGGGATCACCGAGCGTGGCAAAGGCCGCGTTGGCATCTCGCGCTTTTGAGGCGACTTCCGCAGCTGCCGTCTTCTAGGCCGCCTGCAGTTCTTCGGGATCAGTCGTCATCGGGAACTCGAGGTCACTCAGTTTCGATTCGGGAACGTACTCGGCTGCGACGCGCCGTGACAGTCGCCCTGGTGAGTAGACGACGTCGACCGATTCGAGTCGTCGCTTGCCGCGAACCGTGAGCAGGTTGGTCGCCCCCGGTCCCAGTCCAATTCCGTAGAGCGTCATCGGTTACGTGCCCTCCTCGTGGCTCTCGATCCCGTCCTGAACCACTTTCTCCGCGAGCACAGCACACGGGACGCGCATCGGCGTCGGCTCGATTCCCAAGAGATCGAGGGCGTCCTCACGGTCGAGGTCACGAACCTCCGAGAGCGTCATTCCTGGGAGTTCTTCGGCGAGCAGGCTCGCACTCGCAATGCTGATCGCACAACCCTCCCCAGTAAATGCGACCTCTTCGATCGTCTCACCGTCCTCGGCGAGCCTGAGGTCGAACGTGAGTTCGTCGCCACAGGAAGCGTTCTCGCCAGTGTGAGAGACGGTAACCGGCGAGAGTTTGCCCCACCGTCGCGGGTTCCGATAGTGATCCAGGATCACCTCCTGATACATCTTGGACCCCTGCATCTACTCCACCTCGTGGCTAGTTGCAAGTCCAGCGAGATGCGGACCTTCCTCGGCGATGATTTTCGCCGTGGCGAGCTCGACGGCGTTCACACTTCCCGGTAGCACGAACACCGGTACGTCGCGGGCGATACCCGCTGTCGCACGAGTTGAAACGATACGCGTCCGCACCTCCTCCCACGAGAGCCATCTGAACGCCTCCCCGAAGCCCGGCAGTTCGCGGTCGAAGAGCTCGCTCACCGCGTCCGGAGTAACGTCGTCGACGGTGACGCCCGTCCCGCCCGTGGTGACGACGAGGTCGACGTCCGGTCGATCCAGGCACTCGCTCACAGTGGTCTTGATTCCGACGTAGTCGTCCGGAACCATCCGGCGTGACGTGACGACGTGACCCGCTTCGACGAGGATACTCGCAATGGCGTCGCCACTGGGATCGGACGGCGTCTTTTCGACGCCATCTCCGCGGGACGAGGAGACGGTTACGATGGCCACGCCCAGCGGGTCGATACAGTCGTGGCCGTCGGCATCCGTGGTCCGTCGGTCCGCTGCTGGCGGGAGTTCGCGGTCATTCTGGATCACGATCGGTCACCTACCACGAGGCGTTGTTCCATCGGGGGCTGTGAGTACTCCATCGTTCCCGGGAACGGATTCTCGAACGCTCCCCAGTCGTCTTCCATCCCTGTCTCCGAAACGAGGCAGTCGTCGAGCGTATCCACGATGCTGGATTCGTCCATCCCAGCCCCGATGAAGACGAGTTTCACCTCGCGGTCACCCCACTGATCGTCCCAGTGGAGGTCCGACCGCGATTCGCGGTAGGACTCGCGCTGAGGCTCGGGAAGCGTGGCCGCCCACCGCCCGTTGACTTCGATGTGGGTTTGTGTTCCCGCTTGGCTCAAATCGAGGGCGTAGCGTTCGCGGCCAGCGATCCACAGATGGCCCTTGGCTCTGACGATGGAATCGGGAAACGAGTGGAGCCACTCGCTGAAGCGTTCGGGGTGGAACGGTCGGTGGCGCTCGTAGACGAACGACTCGACACCGAACTCCGCTGGTGGGTGACTGTGGTCGTGCGCTTCGTCGTGGTCGTCGCCATGCTCGTGACTGTGGTCGTCCGCCTCCGTCTGGCTCTCGTGGTGCTCGTCTGTATCGACGTCTGTGCCGTCTCCGTGATCGGTCGAGAGGGCCTGTTTCCACCGGGCGGAGTTACTCGCCTCGTCCCGATCGAATCGACCCGTTCCGAGGACTCGTTCCGGGTCGACAGTGCTTTCAGTCGTTTGGACGACCTCAACCCCTGGGTGAAGTGTTCGGACGACGCGTTCGACCGCTTCGCATTCCTCGTCAGTGACGAGGTCGCACTTGTTGAGGACGAGTACGTCGCAGAACTCGACCTGTTCGGCGAGGAGGTCCGACAGCGGTCGGGCGTCGTCGTCTGTCGACGTGAGTGGGTGGCCATCGACGAACGCCTGATGGAACTGTGCGGCGTCGACCACTGTGACGGTTGTATCGAGATCGTACAGTGCCGACGCACGTGCGGGCGAGACGAACCGCTGGGCGATGGGGACTGGATCGCTGATACCTGAAGCTTCGATGACCAGATAGTCGAACGCCTCGTCGAGCGCGAGGCGTCTCAGTTCCTGATCCAGCTCGTCTTGTAGCCCACAGCAGATACAGCCGTTCGACAGCTCAGTGACACCGCCGTTCTCCATCGAGAGGTCGGAACCGTTCTCGATGAGTTCGGCGTCGACGTTCATTTCTCCGACGTCGTTAACGAGGACAGCCATATCGTATTGCTCGCCGGCGACGCTCAGCAGGTGGTTCAGCAGGGTCGTCTTCCCAGCTCCAAGCCCACCGCTGAGGATCGTAACCGGGGGTTGCTCGTCGATAGCCATCAGTCGTCGGCTAATGCGAGTTCGCGCTGCTCGTCGGGACCGAATGGGTCCGGATACTCGTTCCAGTTCTCGTCCATTTCGGCCTCCGAGAGGACGCAGTTCTCAAGCTGCTCGACGAGCGCTTTTTGATCGAACTCACGGCCGATAAACACGAGCTCCGTCCCGCGGTCGCCCCACTGTTCGTCCCAATTCTCCTCGATCTCGGGGCGGGCCGCAAAGTACCGTTCCTGCTGTGCCTTCGGGAGTGAAGCGATCCACGTCCCCTTCGGACCAGCGCGAACCGACTGGCCCGCCTTGTCGAGACCCATTGCGATATCTTCACGACCAGCCGACCAAAAGAACCCCTTCGCGCGGATAATACCGTCGGGAAGGTCGGCGAACAGATCAGCGATCCGTTCGGGGTGGAACGGCCAACCTGCATCGAAGACGAACGACGTGACACCGTGTTCCGCAGCCGCTGCCTCATGATCGTGGCCCTCCTGTAGTTCACGCATCCAGCCAGCCGACTGACTCGCGCGATCGAAGTCGAACCGACCGGTGTCCAGAACGTCGTCGGGATCGACCGCGCCATGTTCGGTCCGGATGATCTTCGCCCGTGGCTGAAGCGTTTCTAACACCGCTTCGATCTCTTCGAGTTCCGCATCCGGCACGAGATCACACTTGTTCAACAGGAGGACGTCACAGAACTCGATCTGGTCCATGAGCGCCTCCTCCGGGACGCGGTTCCCTTGGGGATCGATCGAGTCGTCGGTGAGTGCCTGACCCGAGTCGAACCCCTGCCAGAAGCTGTGCGCATCGACGACGCTAACCATCGTGTCGAGTTCGTAGACGCCCGTCGGGTCGAACTCGGCGTCCTCGAACCCGCGAGCGAACGTCTGTGCGACCGGAATCGGTTCGCTGATCCCGGACGATTCCACGAGGAGATACTCGAAGTCTCGCTCGTCGGCTAACCGCCCTACCTCGTCGAGCATGTCCCCGCGGAGCCGACAGCAGATACACCCGTTCGACATCTCGATAATCTCGTCGTCGCTCTGGGTGAGATCCGACTCGCGTTCGACGAGGTCAGCGTCGACGTTCACTTCGCCCATGTCGTTGACCAAGACGGCGGCGTTCAGTTCTCGCTCGCTACTGAGAATCTGGTTGAGTGTCGTTGTCTTTCCGGCACCCAGGCTGCCACTGAGAATCGTCACCGGGATCGGACTGTTGTTGAACTGCACACCCGTATTATGAATTTGCTTGGTTAAAATACTAATTATTACGTTATAGTGGAAACAGTAATAACAGCAAATAATAATATAGAGTAAAGAGTTACTATATGAGCGTCGTTAGCATCTCGATGCCCGAGGCATTAATCGAACACATCGACGAGTTTGCCGACAAGCATGGGTACAGTGGACGGAGCGAGGTCGTACGCGAAGGGGCACGGACGCTGCTTGAGGAGTTCCAGGGAGGAACTGTTGACGGGCAGAAACATATGTGTACAGTCACGGTAGTCTTCGAATACTGCCAACCCGCTGTCCAACAGCATCTCACGGAAGTACGGCACGAGTACGATGCTATCGTCTCTGCGACCACCCATGCACACGCCCGGGACCAGTACTGCATGGAACTGTACGTCCTGGAGGGGACTACGGAGGCCCTATCGGGATTCGTCAACACCGTCCGGGCAGTGCCGAATGTCCGAGCGGTGGATTACTCGATCGCCTCGTTAGGAGAAGACACCGTTGATAAACACATCGAAATATGACCTGGATTTGTTATTAATATAACAAGCTTGATTAACATAGACGTGTTGAATACGGGTGGATGAGTGAGACGATTACCGAAGAACTACCGACAGAGTATGACTCACTCTGCATTGGAATCACATTATACGACCCACAGACGGGGAGTATTCTGGACGCGAATCAGAGGGCAGAGGCAATATTCGGATACGATCTTGAGCGTCTACAGCAGATAGATATCGTCGAGTACACCGCCGATACGCACGGCTCTTCCACATCCGAGTTTCTCGCCCAACTTCGTTCAGCTACCAACCACGGTCACCAGCAATTACGATGGCGTATCCAACGTGAAAACGGAGAACTCCGCTGGGTTCAATTCCATTTTGCAAAGTTCGAAGTCAGCGGTCAGACGTGCGTCCGTGCGGAGCTCAGAGACGTCACCGAAATCTTAGAGACGACGCACCGAGAAGAGTTGTTCCGACGGGTACTCAGACATAACCTGCGAAACGAGGCGACGGTGCTCATGGGTCACGCCGAGCGTATTCGCAGGAATGCTGAGACACCGCTAATAGGTGAGGCCGCTGGTTCGATCTACTCAGCAGCAGAAAACATCGGATCAATCGTTGAATCCGTCGGAGAGATCGAAGATACTGTGAACCAGACTACTACATCGTGTACACCACAGAGCGCGGCTGAAGTGATACGGAATGTCTCTACTGTGGTCGGCAGTGACTATCCTGAAGCGGATATTCGTATCAACGCAGAAGAAAAACTGCGACTCCCGGATAGCGAGGCGCTTAGGTGTGCTCTCAGACACGCGATTGAGAACGCTATCGTTCACAGTTCTGAGACTGAAGCGGTGGTAAAGATCCATATAAAAGCGTTGCCCAAGACTGACCGCATCAGAGTCTGTATTGCGGATGATAACTCACCGATCCCGAACTGTGAGATCGATGCAATTCACGACCGGGAAAGCGTCACCACAACGTCACACGGATCCGGTATCGGCCTCTTCGTGATGAAATGGTGTGTTGAGTCGCTGGGGGGTGAAATAGAGATCAAGCAGGCCAATCTGCGTGGAAATAAGGTCCTCATGTATCTCCCCAATATCCGGCCAGCTGCCGTCTCTTTGACCAGCAGTTGTGACGCCTGCTGATCGGTTGCCCTGTTCTGTATAGATGGCTGTGTTGAATCGCCATACTGCGATTGAATTCACTGTTTCACAGCCCGCTTGATGTTATAGACGACACACATCAGCGTGATTTCTCGGAACTCACGGAACCAGGAACGCGCTCGCACGGCGAAGCCGAGCGAGCGCTTGACAGCCGAGTTG
>Ga0209917_1000891_pt1 | contig 12352 bp, 14 predicted proteins | sample SalPon2_C_H2O_MG_FD_185710 | JGI IMG/M metagenome (GOLD analysis project Ga0209917, IMG submission 185710) | Salt pond water microbial communities from South San Francisco under conditions of wetland restoration - Salt Pond MetaG R2_C_H2O_MG... | ecosystem: Environmental > Aquatic > Non-marine... | reverse complement strand
ACTCGTCAAGACCAAAGAGTACACCCTCGACGACGCCGAGACCGCCCACGACAACGTCGCCGAGGCCGCCCGCCAACACCTCGCGCTCGGGATGGTCCTCCGGGCCGCCCTCGAAGAAGGCGACTTCCGGTAACAAACCGGGACCCGGAGACGTCGGCCTGCCGGCGCTCGATCGTGAAACGACCGATAGCCGTCGGCGCCCGCGTTCGCGTTCGCCCGAGACGGGGGCGTATCGCTGCCCCGTCGGATGGTGCCTTTTTTGAGCGTCCGTGCCGCACCGTCGGGTAATGACGCACGACTACGAGGAACTGGGGCTCGTCGCCGGGCTGGAGATCCACCAACAGCTCGACACGGCGAGCAAACTCTTCTGTGGCTGCCCGACCGAGCGGCGCGACCCCGAGGAGTCGGCCCGGTCGTTCACCCGATATCTCCACCCGACGAAGTCCGAACTCGGCGAACTCGACGAGGCCGCCCTCGAGGAGTCCCGCGTCGACCGGGCGTTCGAGTATCTCGCCTTCGACACCACCTGTCTCGTCGAGGAGGACGACGAACCGCCGGCGCGACTCGACCGGGAGGCGCTGAACACGGCCCTCGAGATCGCGACGCTCATGGACTGTACGGTCGTCGATCGGGCCCACGTGATGCGGAAAATCGTCGTCGACGGCTCCAACACGTCGGGCTTTCAGCGCTCGACGCTCGTCGCCACCGACGGCGAGATCGAGACCGACGACGGCCCCGTCGGGATCGCGGACATGCTGCTTGAGGAGGAGTCCGCGGCCCGAATCGAGGAGCGCGAGGGGGGCGTAACCTACGGATTGGACCGCCTCGGCATCCCCCTCGTCGAGATCGGGACGAAACCCGACATCCGGACGCCCGAACAGGCCCGCGAAGCCGCCGAGCGGATCGGGATGTTGCTCCGCTCGACCGGGAAGGTCAAACGCGGCCTCGGAACCATCCGCCAGGACGTGAACGTCTCGATCGCCGACGGCGCACGCGTCGAAATGAAGGGCGTTCAGAGCCTCGACGACATCGAGGACCTCGTCGCGGGCGAGGTCGACAGACAGGTCGAGTTGCTCGATATCGCCGACACGCTCGAATCCCGGAATGCGTCGGTCGCGGAGCCGACCGACGCGACCGAGGTCTTCGCCGACACCGACAGCGGCGTCATCGCCGGGGCCGAGGCCGTCCGCGCCGTCCGACTCGTCGGGTTCGACGGCCTCGTCGGCCGCGAGATCCAGCCCGACCGACGCCTCGGAACCGAACTCTCCGACCACGCCAAACGTCAGGGGGCGGGCGGGATCTTCCACACCGACGAACTGCCCGCCTACGGCGTCACCGAAACCGAAGTCGAGGCGCTCCGGGAGGCCGTCGCTGCCGACCCCGAAGACGCGGTCGCGATCGTCGCCGCCGACGCCGACGTCGCCGAGCGCGCCATCGAGGCCGTCGCCGAGCGCGCCGAGACCGCGATCGAGGGCGTGCCGGAGGAGACCCGCGGCGCGAACGACGACGGCACCTCGCGGTATCTCCGCCCGCTTCCGGGCGCGGCGCGGATGTACCCCGAGACCGACGTGCCGCCGGTCGACCCCGATCCGTCCGAGATCGAAGCGCCGGAACTGCTCACGGAGAAAGTCGAACGCTACCGCGAGGAACTCGGTCTCGGCTCGGGGCTGGCCGAGCAGGTCGCCTACGGCCGCCACATGCCGACGTTCGAGACCGCCGTCGAGCGCGGCGTCGACCCGACGACCGCGGCGAGCACGCTCGAGTCGACGCTGACCGAACTCCGGCGCGACGACGTCCCGGTCGGGAGCCTGACCGAAGAGCACCTGCTGTCGGTACTCGAACTCGTCGAGGCGGGCGAGTTGGCCAACGAGGGCATCGGCCCCGTCCTGACCGAACTCGCCGAGGACCCGACGCTGTCGGCCGAGGGAGCGATCGAGGCCGCGGGGCTGTCCGGCGTCGACCGGGAGGCGGTTCGGGAGACCGTCGTCGAGGTGATAGAGCGCAACGAGTCCCAGGTCGAGGCCGAGGGGATGGCCGCCTTCTCGGGGCTCATGGGCGAGTGCATGGGCGCGCTCCGCGGGAAGGCCGACGGCGAGGTCGTCTCGGAACTGCTCCGCGAGGAGATCGGCAGGCGGACCTGATACCGACGGCTCCGATCCCGTCGTGATCCGTACGTCTCAGCCGTCCGTCCCCGCGAAGACGAACTCCTGGAGCAACTTCCCGGCGAGGGCGGCCGCCTGTCCGTCGTCGCGGTCGTTCACTTCGACGACGTCGAACCCGACGGCGCGTGGCGCGACCGCCCGGACGACCGCGCGCATCTCGCGGGGGCACAGCCCGAACGGGGCCGGGGTGCCGGTCCCGGGCGCGAAGCCCGGATCGGCGGCGTCGATGTCGACGCTCAGGTACGCGTCGCCGTCGAACGTCGGCTCCCAGGACGGCACCTCCTCGGGCGCGACCACGGTCACGTCGGCCTCGGCCGCGCGATTCCACTCGGCCTCGCTTCCGGTTCGGACCCCGAGCAGGATCGCCTCCTCGGCGGTTTCGAGCGCCCGCCGCGTGACGGTCGCGTGCGAGCGCTCGTTGCCGGCGTAGGCGTCGTAGAGATCGAGGTGAGCGTCGAGGCAGACGTAGATGTCCGGTTCGGTCGCCCGAACGCCGGCGACGGTGACGCTGTGTTCGCCGCCCAAAAGTAGCGGTACGCGCCCGTCGGCGCGGTGATCGGCGAGTTTCCCCTCGAGAAACCGGAGGTACTCCGCCGCGTCGTCCCACGCCTCGAGGTCGCCGTCGTCGGCGACGAGGTCCCCGAAGCGACGGCCGGTGCGTCGGTCGTAGCCGTCGAACGCCCGGGCGAACCGCCGGATCCGCTCCGGGCCGAACCGTGCGCCCGGTCGGAACGTCGTCGAGACGTCCAACGGCGCGCCGACGACCGCGTAGGCGGCCTCGTGCAGTTCGGCGTCGGCTCCGGGAAACGCGGCCATCGGCGGGGCCGATCAGACGACCTTTCGTTGGCCCTCGAACTCGAGGTACTCGATCTCGTCGTCGGACTCGGGGTCGAGATCCTCGGGGATGCGCATCGTGATCGTCTCGTAGGTCTCCAGGTCCATCACCTGCATGTCGTTTCCGGAGACGGAGACGACCTGCCCCTGCTTTCGGTTGACGATCGGGACCCAGATCTTCGCGTCGACGGGCTGGGTGAAGTTCCGCTTCTGACCGTCGAAGACGCCGGTTCCTTCGACGCGGGCCTTCGCGCTCCCGTGCTTGCCGGGCTTCGAGGTGCTGTAGGCCGTGATCTTCGAGGGGACGTCGTCGATCATCACGTAGTTGCCTTCCTGGAGTTCCCGGACTTCAGTCTGTTGTTTCGGCATACCATCCGGTTCCCGTCGGCGAAGTATAAACGGTTTGGATATCCGATGTGGCGGCACTCTCGCGGTCGGACTCCCGATCCGGTCCCGAATATCGAGCGCCGGATCGGAGGGCTACCGCAGTCCGAAGCTCTCTGCGAGGAGCGCCTCGTCGGTCCCGCCGACCACTTCGACGCCCTCTCCGACCACGTCGACGGTGACCTGCGCCGGCGCGAAAAGCTCCACCGGGAGGTCGTAGAAGTCCCACTCGTGGTCCGCGAATATCTCCGCGAAGGGGGTCCCGAACTCCTCTCCGGCCGTCGAGACGATATCGTCGAACCGGTCGAACCCCGTCTCGACGGTCGCGTGGACCCGGGAGCCGTACGCGAGCGCGTCGTTCGTCCTCGCCATCGCCTCCTCGTCGCTCCCCGGGACCGGCGCGACCGGCGCGGAGGCGGTCACGCTCAACACGTCGAGGGGGTCGTACCCGAGTTCCGAGAGCCGGAAGGTCGCGAGTTCGCCCGCCCCAGCGGCGAGCGCGACGCTCCCCGTCAGGCTCGCGGTCGAGAACGTCGGCAGGAAGACGCTCGACGTCGGGACGCCCGTCCGCTCGGCGACGTGTTCGGCGACTGCCTCGCCGGGCAGTTCCTCGCTTTCGACCGCCAGGACGGTGAAGTCCGCCGCGTCGCGGTAGCCGATCCGCTGGAACTCCTCCTCCTCGGCGACGAGCGCGCGCGCGGGACCGCTTCCGAGCCCCTCGAAGCCCTCGACCGAGAGCTCCCAGCCCGCCTTCCCTGCGGCCAGAAAGGCCATCGCGGGGTGATCCGTCGAGACTTCGACGTACGTCCGGGGCGTCCCCTCGAGTTCGCCGACGCCGGTCTGTACGGTCGCCAGTCCGCCGGTCTGGATCTCCGCCAACAGTAGTCCGGCCTCGACGCCGCCGAGGGCCTCGACCCCGAAGTCGAGGACGACGGCGTCGTTGTCGAGCTCGTGGACCTCGATCGCGAGTTCGTCGGCGAAGTCGATCGCCTCGTCGACCAACTCGACGGCCATCCGGTTGAGACTCTCCATACCGCGACCACGGGTGGATCCGAATAAAAGGTTCCCGGATGCGGGACCGTCAGTACGCGTGCGGGACTGCTCCGATGTGGGCGATAGCGTCTGTCGCGCCCGTGGTCGGGCCGCAGGTGGCCCCCGCCCGCCGCAACGTCTATGCGGTCGCCCGCGGAACCCCCGCGTGTGAACGCACACGACATCATGACGCGGGACGTCGAGACGGTCTCGCCCGACGACGACATCGGCGAGGTGCTCGGCCGCCTCGCCCGCGCGGAGTTCAACGGGTTCCCGGTCACCGAGGACGGCCTCGTCGTCGGGATCGTCACCCAGGGTGACCTCGTCGACCTGTTTCAGCCCTCCGAGCGGACGCTGTGGATCCCCGTCGGCTTCCCGCCCTTCCTCGAGTCGCTCACCTACGCCGTCGACCTCTCGTGGGACGAACTCGACTTCGGGATCGACCTCGCCCGGAACGTCGGTCGGCCGATCAGCGACGTGATGACGACGGACGTCGTCACCGTCGGGCCGAAGGCGGACGTCGACGAACTGCTCGAACTGTTGGCCGACGACGAGCGCGACATCAACCGCCTGCCCGTCGTCGACGAGGCGGACGCGCTCCTCGGAATCGTCGCCCGCGAGGACCTCCTCAGGGCGATCCGCGACGAACGGCTCGGAGCCAATGCCCCCGAATGACCCGCCGAGCGCGGGCGGGCCGAGCGTCGGCCACGGAGTAGGGTCGCGTCACGGCCGCCGCCGGCCGCTCCGGGCCAGCGACGCCGACGACGACCGGGAGTCCCGGCGGAGCCGCCTGCAGGCCCGGATCTCCAGAGCTATCGAGTTCGTCGGGGTCGGGATCGCGGCCGTCGTTCCGCTCGTCCTGTTGATACTCGCCGTCGAGACGCGCTCGCCGGCCGCGGGCGGTGCCGGGCTGTTCCTCGCGGCGGTCGCTGCGCTCCTCATCGCCAGCCGGTGAGTCCCACGAGCCACCCACCGGGATCGATGCCGAAAGGGTTGAGAGCGTGGTCGTCCCAGCGTCCGATGTGCGCTACCGCAACGCCCTGTTGTTTCTGACGCTCGCCGCGGTGTGGGGGTCGGCGTTCGTGGCTATCAAGGCCGGTCTCGGCGACCCGACGCACCCGGCGTACTTCTTCGACGCACCGGTGCTTTTCGCCGCGCTCCGGTTCGACGTCGCCGGGGCATCGATGTTCGGGTACGCGCTCTACGCGACGGACCGGTGGCGACCGAGGGGCCGCGCCGACTGGGCGACGGTCGGCGTCGGTTCGGTCCTCATCATCGCCGGCTACCACGCGCTCCTGTTCGTCGGCGAGCGGGGGACGACGAGCGCGGCGGCGGCGGTCATCGTCTCGCTGTCACCGGTCCTGACGACCGCGTTCGCACGCCTGTTGTTGCCGGAGGAGCGGCTGACGGCCGTCGGCCTCGCCGGAATGGCCCTCGGGTTCGCCGGCGTGGTCGTCCTCTCGCGGCCCGACCCGGCGAACCTCGTCGGATCGCGCTTCGAGGCGCTCGTCTTCGGGGCCGCGCTCTGTTTCGCGCTCGGGAGCGTCCTGACCCGGCGGATCGACGCCGACCTCCCGATCGAGACGATGGAGGCGTGGTCGATGCTCGCCGGCGCGGCGCTCATGCACGGTCTCAGCCTCGGAGTCGGGGAGACGGTCCCCGGCGTCCCGACCGTCGAGGCGGCCGCCGCGCTCGCGTACCTCGCCGTCGTCTCGAGCGCGCTCGGCTTCCTGATCTACTTTCACCTCCTCGAACGGCTCGGGGCGATCGAGATCAACCTCGTCTCCTACGTCGCGCCGGCGTTCGCCGCCGCGACGGGGTTTCTCTTCCTCGGAGAACGCATCGACGCGCCGACCGTCGTCGGCTTCGCCGTCATCCTCGTCGGGTTCTCGCTCGTCAAGCGCCGCTCGATTCGGGCCGAACTCCGGCGGTGGCGGGGGATCGAATAGGGGACCGGCCGTCACCGACCGTATCCGTGTCCGGCGATCAACGCGGCGACGTTCGCGGCCACGAGCGACCCGAAGAGCAGGTATTCGGCCGTCGTTCCGAGTCCGCTGACCAACAGCGCGAGCGAGCAAAACGGCAACAGGACGGCCGACCAGAACGCCCCGGCTTTGAGTGGTTCCGGAATCGAGGGGCTCCGGGTCCGCGGGCCGCGTTCGTTCGTCGGTGTGGAGGGGCTCATCGTATCCATCGCAACGTCGGGGATCCACTAATATCCGAGCGAGGGTTCGGGTCGTTTCACCGGGTTTCATCCCGTCGTCGAATCGCCTCCAAACGTTTCATCGCCCGTCGAACGCCTCGAAGACGTTTCAAAAACTGTTCTGTGTCGGTTTCGAGCGATCGGGGACGTCGATCAACCGAGCGTCGCGATCCGCACCTCGTGGCCGCCTGCCGGGGTCTCGATCGTCGTCTCCCCGCGTACCGCCGCCCGGACGCGCTCGCGCCACGCCTCGACAGCGGCCTCGTGGCTGGCCCGGTGGCGCTCGGGCGTGTACGTCTTTTCGGGGTCGGATCGGAGTTCGTCCTCGGTGTCGTCGGGCGAGGGAAACGTCGGCACGGTCCCGAGGAACCGTTCCGGCGGGACGTGCAGCGGCGGCGGGTCCTCGTACTCGCTCTCGGCCCCGTCGAGATGGAGCCGGGCCCGCATCCGGCCGCTGAACGGCGGCGTCACGCGGAGGACGGCCCCCGCGTCGCGTCGCTCGTTTGCCTCGACGGCGGTCACGACGTCGTCGGCCGTCACCGCGAGTACGCGGATTACCGTCGGGTCGTCTGACTCCACACCCGAACACGGGCCGCCGTCGGCAATAGCGTGTCGACATCGGACGGCCGGGGTTCCGACGACCGCGACCCGCTCAGAGCCCGGGCTCGAACTCGACGAACCGCTCGCGCCACGACGCCGGGATTTCGCGTGGCTCGCCCCCGGCGACCGCGACGATCGTCCCGTCGGCGGTCGCCGCCGGGCCACCGTCGTCGCCGGCGAAGACGCGCGATCGCATCCGAAAGCTCGATCCGCCGATGTCGGTGACGCCGCAGGCGACCCGGATCGTCCCGTCGTCGAGCGTCAGCGGGCGAGCGAACTCGACCGACTGGCTCGCGAGCACCATCTCGCGTTCCTCCCACGGGACGTCCAACACGCGATCGAAGTACCGGAGCCTGGCCTGCTCGAGGTACGTCGCGTACACCGCGTTGTTGACGTGCCCGAGGGTGTCGAGGTCGCGAAACCGGACCTGGAGTTCGGTCTCGAACGGGAGTTCCATGGCGGGACGTCGGCGAGGGCCTCAAAGTCGGTTTCGTTTCGCACGCCGGCCGCGTCGGCGACGGATCTCCGAGGGGTCGTTGCGTCGTCGAAAATGTAGTGCCCGGGGAGGGCTCCGAACCCTCGATCTCCGCATGTCCCAGGAACGAGGCGCAGGCAGCGCCTCGGGACATCGCGGCTACCGCCTCGTACCCTATGAGTGCGGCGCTATGTCCAGCTAAGCCACCCGGGCTCGTGTACCGATAGCTCGCTGTCGCCCTTCAACTTTCCTATCTCCCTCTGCCGATTCGGAGTGTCACCGCCCCGCACGATCACACCCTTTTATACTGCGGTGCGGGCACACCACTGGTATGAGCGAACTGCCCGACCTGCTCTCGGAAGCCGTCGGCGACGCGGCGATCATCGACACCGTCGACGTCGGTGGCGGGGACGCCATCGCCGTGACGCCCGAACGGACCCACCTCTACCGTTCGGAGGGGCTGTTGCGGGACGAATCCGTCGAGACGTTCGAACACGCCGTCGAGCGGCTCTCGGTCCGAACGAAGCGGCGAAAGAGTTCGATCGAACTCGTGACGATGGAGGACCAGACGAGTTTCACCGTCCCGTCCGACGTCGCGGACTCGGTGGTCGAGTCGATGATGGAGGGCATCCTCCTGACCACCGGTGTCGTCACCCCCGAGGAGGAGCTGTCGGCGCTGTTTCGGTTCAGCGAACTCACCGTCGTCGTCACCGATCGGCGGCTCTTCGAACACGTCGGAAACGCCGTCTGGGACGGGGAGTTCGAGACCGTCGAGTACGCCGAGTTGACCGGCCTCGACTTCGAGCGCGGCAGCGTGGCGACGCAGGTCGTCCTCGAGACCGAGGATCGCCGCCGCCGGGTCAAGGTGCCGAACGAACACGCCGGGACCGTCCGCCAACGGATCGAGGCGGCGGTCCTCGCGTTTCACGACGTCGCCTCCGTCGAGGCGTTTCGAGCGAAACACGCTGAGCTGGAGCCGGAGGACGGAGCCGACGGCGACCCGACGGACGGTATCGGAGCGGGCACCGACAGTGCCGAACAGTCCGGGACGAACGGTTCCGGATCCGACTCCGATCGGGGCTCGACCGACGGACGCAGCGCCGTCACTACCGGCCGATCGCTCCCCGCCGATCAAGACCCATCGGGGGCGGTGTATCGGCGCGATGCGGGGGCTGACGCGGCGGCTAGCGGGGACTCGGAGACGCGGAGCACGGCCGACGGCGACGGGGGACCGGATCCAGCGGCCGAGATCGACGCCCTCTCGGAGCGCGTCGAGGCGCTCTCGGAGCAAGTCGAACGACAGACCGAACTCATCGAGACCCAACAGGACCTCCTCGAGCGACTCGTCGACGAACTCCGGCGCGGTCGATGAACGAGCGGGCCGTGGGATCCCCGGCGAGTCGCTCCCGACGGATCACTCCCGGCCGGTCACCTTTCGGATACAGGATGAGCCGAAGGGGCCGTGCTCGCCGGCCTCGAGTTTCATGAAGTAGCCCGTCGTGATCGACGCGCCACAGCGACGACACTCGAAGTCGCCCTCCCGGGAGACGACCTCGCTGTCGAAGCTGAGAAACCGCCCGGAGACCGGCGTCACCGTCTCGCCGTCGCGACGGATGTGTCCACGGCGTTCGGCCTCCTCCAGGATCGCCCGCGTCGTCTCCGGGTGTGTGCTTACGGTCTCGATCCGATCGACGACTTCGGGGAGCGACAGTTCGGCGTGTTCGAGGCGGGCGAGCAACTGCACGCCGAGTTCGACTGGATCGTCCTCTCTCGCCACACGCCGAGTACGTCGCGGGCGTTCTTATGAGCACGGATCGGAGTCGATCGGGGCGGAACGCGATTCGGAGATAGTGCCCGTGACACCCCCCGTATCGACCTCCCGGCGACCACAAGAGGTTTGTCGCCACGGACCGGTCGTTCTCGCGTGCATCGCGCGACTGTCCGACAGCTGCTCGGCATCGGGGTCCTCGGCTCCGTCGCGGCGGCCGCCGCGCTCTCCGTCTCCCCCGAGGCGATCCTCGGCGAGATGGACGCCCTCGCCGGTCGCCCCGCGCTGCTCGCGGTCGTCCTTCTCGTCCTGTATCTCGCCCGGCCGCTGCTCGCGTGGCCCATCAGCGCGCTGTCCGTCCTCCTGGGGTATCTGTTCGGTCCCGCGGCGATCCCGGTCGCGCTCGCCGGGGCCGTCGTCACGACGCTGCCGGCGTACCTGCTCGCGCGCCGACTCGGCCACGACGCCGGGCTGTTGGCGCGTGTCGGCGACGCCGGGGCCGTCGTCAAGCGAACGACGGGGGACCTCCGGGGCGTGGTCGCCGTCAGGCTCGCGCCGCTGCCGACCGATCCCGTCTCCTACGCCGCCGGGCTCGCCGAGGTCCCGCTCCGTCCGTACGCCCTCGGGACGGCGCTGGGCGAGGCACCTTGGGTCGGAACGGCAGTCCTGCTCGGTGCCTCGATGGGGCAACTCGCCGCGACCGGTCCCGCCGCGAGCCCGCTCGTTCTCGGAACGGCCGCCGCGGTTGCACTCTTGGTGGCGCTGTCGCGGCCCGCCTACCGACGGCTCTCGGGCGAGGTGGCCGGGGTCGCTTAAAAAGTAAACGGGTCGCTGCAGTCGACGACGACGCCGTGTTGCGGGCAAACGTACTTGCAGTGGCGTTTGTACATCTGTGCTTCGCACATCGGACACGGCCGCCCGCCCGCCTCGTCGTCCATGCGGGTACTGTGACCGAGCCGGTCAAAAATCATCGGGCCGAAGAACCGCCGGGGGCCGACGTCTTCGCCCCGGCCCCGCGTTACGCTACCGGCTCAACACTCCGACCAGCCGCAGCTCTCGCAGGTCTTGCAGCCCTCGGAGTAGTACAGCGTCATGCTCCCGCACTCGGGGCACTCGGGTGATTCGCCCGCGTCGATGAGCGACTGTGCGGCGTCGGTGTCGTCGTTCGGCGACGCCGGCGAGCCCGTCTTCCCGGTCGGCCCCGGGTCGGTGACCGCGCCGCCGTCGGTCTCGGGGGGCGTCACGGAGCTGTCGTCGACCGGCCGTTCGGCGTCCCCCGACCGGTCGGCGTCGGCGATTTCCGTGAGGTTCTGCTGTTGTGGGTAGGCCTTGTCGACCTCGCCGTCGAGGTAGCGACGCATCGCCGTCCCGATCGCGTCCGGGATCGAGTTGATCTGCTCGCCCTTGTCCCAGGCGACCTTCGGCGACCGGATGCCCTGGAGTTCGTCGGCGATCTCCCGGGGATCGACGCCCGAACGGAGCGCCGTCGAGATCGTCTTCGCCAGCGCCTCGGTGAAGGAGGCGGTGAACCCGCCGGAGTTGCCGATGTTCGCGAACAGCTCGAACGGGCGGCCGTCTTCGGGGTTCTCGTTGATGTTGACGTAGAGTTTCCCGTACCCCGTGTCGATCCGCTGGGTGACGCCGTGGAGCACGTCGGGGCGGGCTTGCTTCTTGCCGAGTCCGGGCGAGACGTCGAACAGATCGCGGACGTCGGACTCGAGGACCGCCGCGACTTCCTCGCTGTCGAGGAAGCCCTCGATGCCGCCGAAGATCTCCTCGATGTTCTCGACGATCGCCTCGGCGGCCTCGGCCTCGTCGGCGAAGTCGGTGTTCTTCGCCCGCGTCGTGAGCACCTGCTTCGACCGGGTGCCGTCGCGGTAGTAAGTGACACCCTTGCCGCCGTGGTCGTAGATGTACTCGAAGACCTCCTTTGCGTCCTCCAGCGTCGAGTCGTTGGGGGCGTTGACGGTCTTCGAGATCGCCGAGTCGACGCCCTCCTGACAGGCGACCTGAACGCCCGCGTGGTCCTTCGCCGAGAGCGCCCCCGTCGTCACGAACAACTCGCCGATCGCGTCGGGGACCGTCGAGAGGCCGTCGATGCCGTCGAACTCGTTTTCGGCCATCTGCTCTTGGGCCTCCCGTTTGACCGCCTCGACGTCGAGGTCGTTCTCCTCTAAGGTACGGAGGAAGTAGTCGTCGAACTCGACGAGCATCTCGTCGCCCTGGACGTCGTCGGAGACGTTCTTGTAGAAGGCGACGTTGTAGATCGGCTCGCAGCCGCCGGTCGTGTTGCCGATCATCGAGGTCGTCCCGGTCGGCGCAATCGTCGTCGTGTTGTGGTTCCGCATCGCGAAGCCGTCTTCCCACTCGTCGGCGTCGAGACCGGTCTGTTTCTCGAACCACTCGCGGTACTCGGTGGGGTCGGCGTACTTCGAGTCGTCCCACTCCTCGAAGACGCCCCGTTCCTCGGCGAGTTCGTGGGAGGCCCACTTCGAACCGTTGTTGATGTGGCGCATCACCTGCCGGGCCACCTCGTTGCCCTCCTCGGAGCCGTACTCGATGCCGAGTTGGATGTACAACTGCGCCAGCCCCATCACGCCGAGGCCGATCTTCCGCATCTCCCGGACCTTCCGTTCGATCTCCGGCACCGGGAAGTCCGACATCGTGACGACGTTCTCGAGGAACCGCGTGCCGAGTTCGATGCGCTCGTCGAACTCCTCGACGTCGAGCGCCTCCTCGAGGAAGGCGTCGACGGCGGCTTCGAGGTCGGCGTACTCGTCGCCGTGGTCGTCGTACCAGACCCGCCAGTCCGGCGCGTCGAGGTCGGCGAGCGTCGAGAGGTTGATGTGGCCGAGGTTGCAGGCCTCGTACTCCTCGAGCGGTTGCTCACCACA
>Ga0209917_1000886_pt1 | contig 12382 bp, 15 predicted proteins | sample SalPon2_C_H2O_MG_FD_185710 | JGI IMG/M metagenome (GOLD analysis project Ga0209917, IMG submission 185710) | Salt pond water microbial communities from South San Francisco under conditions of wetland restoration - Salt Pond MetaG R2_C_H2O_MG... | ecosystem: Environmental > Aquatic > Non-marine... | reverse complement strand
CGGCGTTGCGCCGATCGATATATAAATCAGCCGCCCGGTCGACGCCGCTAGCGGCGGCTTACAACACCAACGGAAGGGTCGCCCCCGCGACGACGACGGCGAACGCGAGGGACCCGTAGAGCAACTGTTCGGCGCGCAACTGCAGCGACGTCTCGCCGGGCGGTCGGGCGCTCCACACCAGCCGATAGAACGCGAGGCCGGTCACGGCGAGAAAGGCCATCCCCGAGGCGGCGAGTGCGGTCGGGAGTGACAGCCCGAACGCCAGCCCGTAGAGCGGGCCGAAGGAGAACGACAGCATGAACGCCAGCCCACAGAGGACGACGAACGGAACCGGATCGACCGGAGCGCCGTGCCGGTTCTGGAGGGGCATACGGACGGGTGGGTCGACAGAAAAATAAAGACTCCGCCGCAGGGGGCGGTATGGACGACGGCGAGGTCGACGCCGAGACCGATTCCGAGGGGTTCGACGCCGGGGCCTCCGGGTCCAGGGGCGACCCGCGCGTGCTGTTCGCGTTGAACGCGGCGCTGTCGGCGTCGTTCGGGGCGACGATCGTCTGGGGGCTGTCGGTGCTGGACGCGGCCGAACTGTCGCTTATAAACGTCGCCACCGCGACCATCGTCATCTTCTCGTTGACGTATCTCGTCACGATGCGTTGAGACGGTCCCACGACGGGAGGTGGCGTCGGGAGCGGAACGCGGCTACCGGCCGTAGGTGAGCCGCCGGACGGCCTCGTTCAGCCGGCGGCCGACCCCCGAGAGCCAGACGGCAGGCGAGACGCGGCGGAACTCCGATTCGTCGACCTCGATCCGCTCCTCGCCGAAGGGGTCGTGTTCGGCCTCCTCGACGGCGGCGTCGACGACGGTCGTCATCGAGCACCGCCCGCAGGCCTCGGTCTTGTCGCCGCTCATACGTCCCGACACGGCGACGGCGTATTTAAAACCGCCACGGTAGTGCGCTGTGTGCGCACACTCGATGGCGGCGGAGCCGGGCCGGGTCGCCGACGGCTATTTGCGGGCTGCTGCTCTATGGCGGTGTATGACCGACCGAACCGCCGCTCCGGCGCCCGCCCGTCGCGGGCGATCACGATGAGCGACGCGGACGGAACCGACGCCGGCGGAGCCGACGCGGATCGAAGCGACACCGACGGAAGCGACGCCGATGGGTCGTCGACCGGGGCGTACGACTCCGAACGCGCCGCCGCCGGGGCCGCGGCCGAACTCCCGGAGGAGATCCGCGAGGCCGTCCCGGAGTGGGACGACGAGTACCTCGACCGTGTCAGCGACCGGCTGATGTACAACTACGACCTCGAGCGCGACCGCCGGGCCCGCGGCGAGCGCTGGGAGATGTACGGCGAGATGCGCGTCCGCAATCAAAAACAGTTCTTCCACCCGGCGTTGAGCTACGCCGACCACGAGGCCGAGGAGTACCTCTTCGTCCGGCGGGAGCGACGGCCGACCGTCGCGGAACTGCGACGCCTCGTCGAGGTGGGCCACGATGTCGCCGACGAGCGGATCGTCGCCGACGAGGAGCACTTCGGGACGGACGTCTCGTTCGTCCTCGTCTGTTCGGAGCTGTCCGAGGAGGTCGCCGAGTTCGTCTCGGGGTTTCGCGAGCGCGAACTGCTGAAGCTCGGCTACTACGGCCACTACGACGTGAACCTCGTCGTCGTCGCTCCGGACGAGGAGCGCCTCGTCGCGAGCGAGGCCGCCGACGTCGCGGAGGCGTTTCGGCTCTGGGAGGACGTCACAGAGCCCGAGGAGGGGTTTCTCTCGCGGTTCGCGAGGCGCTTCTGGAAGTGAGCGAAACGGCGAAAATCCGCGAGCGGCGCCGAGGCGCTCAGTCGTCGCCCGGTTCGGCCGCGGGGGTCTCGGGGCCGCCGCGTGCTTCGGTGATGTTCCGGTAGCCGAGCCGGACCAACGCAAGCGCGAGCACGATCAACACGATCGCGAGCGCCGCCTGGACGGCCGACGAGAGCGCTGCGCCCGTCGTTTCGGCCCCCCCCTGGATCAGGTTCACGAAGATGTTCTCGTAGAAGGCCAGCCACGACAGCCCGAGGACGGTGATCGTCACCATGATCGCCATCGGGACGCCGGTGGAGACGAGCTGTTTCGTCTCGTCCCAGTTGGCCAGCCAGACCGTCGCGGTCAGCAGCGCCAGCGCCGCGAGCAGCTGGTTCGCGCCGCCGAACAGCCCCCACAGGACCACCCACTGTCCGGAGATGACCATCAGGTACGCCGGGACGATCTGGATGAGCGGGTTGGTGTATCGGCCGCGAGCGATCGATCCGATGTCGGCGTTCAGCCCGGTGTCGGTCCGGCCGGGCGTGGTGCCGACGATCTCCTCCATCATGTATCGGCCGAGCCGGACGGCCGTGTCAGTCGACGTGAGCAGGAAGCTCACGAGCACGAGCGCCATAAAGACCGCCCCGACGGACTCGGGGACGCCGAGGCTCGTCAGGATGACGCCGCCGCCCGACGCGAAGTTCGGGAGCGCGGCGCCGATGCCGCCGGCCGGATCGCCGAAGCCCCACACCGCGAGCGTCGACAGCGCGACCGCGGCGAGAAGCCCCTCGCCGAGCATACCGCCGTAGCCGATCAGGCGGGCGTCGGTCTCCTTGTCGAGCTGTTTCGCCGTCGTCCCCGAGGAGACCAGCGAGTGGAAGCCGCTGATCGTTCCGCAGGCGATGGTGATGAACAACAGCGGGAACAGCGGCAAGAACACGCCTTCGACGCCCCAAAAGCCCTCGAAGGCGCCGATCGAGGAGTCGATGACGAGCGGCTCGGAGGCGGTGCCGAGGAGCGTGCCGACGATGATCGCCAGCGCCGCCCCCCCGACGCCCGTGTACAGCAGGAACGACGAGAGGTAGTCCCGGGGCTGGAGCAACACCCAGACGGGAAGCGCGCTCGCGATCCCGCCGTAGATCATGACGATCGGGATCCACGCCGCGGTGTTGCCGCCGAGGGCGGCCGCGCCGGGCACCCACGAGCCGGTGCCGCTCAACAGCACGATCGTGCCGGGGTCGTGCGCCGCGTCCCCGGCGAGTTCGAACAGCGCCAGCGGGTACTGGATGCCGACCCAGACCGCCGCGAACACGCCGGCGACGAAGACGACGGTCCCGGGGATGAACGGCCCGTTGAGCTGGTAGAGATACACCCCGAAGACGAGCGCCAAAGCGATGTAGAGGAACGACGCGGTCACGACCTCCGGGTACGCGTTGAAGACGATGCCGACAACCAAGGCGAACACCGCCACGACGAGGATAATCGTCAGGAAGGCGAACCAAAGCAGCATATTCTTGCCGCCCTCGCCGACGTACTGGCCGATGATGTACCCGATCGATTTACCCTCGTGCCGGAGCGACCCCGACAGCGAGACGAAGTCGTGGACCGCGCCCATGAGGGGGTTCCCGATCGCGATCCAAAGCAGCGCGGGGACCCACCCCCAGACGGCGCCGGCCGTGATCGGGCCGACGATCGGCGCCCCGCCGGCGATGCTCGAGAAGTGGTGCCCGAGCAGCACCGGCTTCTTCGAGGGGACGTACTCCTGTCCGTCCTCGTATTTGTGTGCGGGCGTGTCCCGATCCTCCTCGAGGTCGACGAACCGGGCGAGATACCGGGAGTACCCGACGTATCCCACCGTGAACGTCGCCAATACCGCCGCCACGATCCATATTACTTGTGTCATGAGCGAACCCAACCGCATCCACGGCGATCAACCCCTTAAAACCATAGAAAGAGCTACCATTAATTGGCAGTGAGTTCCGTCATCTCAAAAAGAATATACTTATAATATAATAATCAAATAAGTCCCACGATCGTGTTATAAAAATGCCTATAAATCAGTGAACGGGCACCGGGTGCCCGGCGTCCCAGCGACCCGGATCGGGTCCGGCGGACCGGACTCGGAGGAACCAACCGACCCGCACCCGGGCGTGTTCGCCGGCCCGTTCCGTCCGCTCCGGACGAGGCTTTATGTATCGAAACGGGGCCAGCCCCCCTATGCAGGCGTTCACCGACCTCGCGACCGCGGCGTACTGCCCGCGGAAACTCTACTACAGGCGGACCAACGACGACGGCGATCCGCCCGAGTCGGTCGCGCCGACCCGGAACCTCGCCTTCCGGTACGGCGAGTTGCTCGATCCCGACACCGACCTCCGGGAGGAACCGATCGCGACTACGCCGACGGCGTACCGGTCGGCGCTCGGGTCCGCGAAGGCCCGCCTCGATCGGTGGGCGGAACTGGTCGATCCCCCGGAGACGCGGGTCTTCCTCCGCGGCAAGGACGCCCACGGGATAGCCCACAAGCTTCTGGCCGACCCCCCCGCGCCGGTCATCGTCTCGCCGGGGGAGCCGCCGGAGCGGGGCGTCTGGGGACCGCAGGGCGTCCGGGCGACCGCCGCGGCGAAGGCGCTCGCGTGGGAACTCGGGACGCCGGTCGAGCGGGCCTACCTCGAGTACCCGGCCCACGGCGTCGTCCGGGCCGTCCGGATGACGACGCGCCGGAAGGCGACGTACCGGAAGGCGCTCCGGACGGCCGAATCCATCGACGGGCCGCCGCCGCGACTGCGGAACGACGCCCGGTGTGAGAGCTGCGAGTACCGCGAGGAGTGCGGGACGCGGACCCGGTCGCTCAGATCGCTGCTATCGCGCTGATACTGACGGACAAACGAACGGACACACGACGCACGAGGAGCACGCCGTTCGACGGAGCGACCGGCGGATCACTCCTGGGTCGGTGTCATGTGATTTCGTCCATCAGTATGAGTCCCCGGCCAGCCACGCCTCGATCTCGTCGGCGAGTTCGCCGCGGCGGACGATCCGGCCCGCCGAGACGTCTACGACGGTGCTTTCGGTCCCGGGCGTCTCGCCGCCGTCGAGTACCGTCGCTCGCTCGCGGATCGCGGTGTCGACCTCGTCGACGCGGCGGGCGCTCGGTTCGCCGGAGCGGTTCGCGCTGGTCGCGGTGATCGGCCCGGTTCGGCGGGCGAGCGCGCGCGCAGTGTCGTGATCCGGGATCCGGATCCCGACGCGGTCGCCCCCGCCGACGAGGACGTCGGGGACGCGGTCGGTCCGCTCGACGAGCACCGTCACCGGGCCGGGGAGGAACCGCTGGCAGAAGCGCCGCTCGCGCTCCGTCGTCCGGGTGTAGTCGGCGGCGGCGGCCAGTTCCGGCAGCGCCATCGAGAGGGGCTTTTGCCGCGATCGGCCCTTCGCCTCGAAGACCCGTTCGATCGCCTCCGGATCGAGCGCGTCGGCCCCGAGGCCGTACACTGTCTCCGTCGGATAGACAACGAGGTCGCCGCGGCGGAGCGCCGCCACGGCGTCGGTGAGGTCCGGATCGCTCACAGCTCCTCGATCGCGGCCTCGATCTCGTCGTACGGCGGGAACTCCGGCCACTCGGTGGCCACCCAGCCCGTCTCGATCGTCCGGTCGCCGTCGAGGACGAAGACGGCGGGTCTGGGCTCCTCGATGCCCGCCATTCCGTCGAGTTCGTGGGCGATGCCGTACGCTTCGCCGACGCCGTTGGCGGGATCGGAGAACAGCCGGAACGCTTCGAGGTCCCACTCCTCTAAGAATCTGGCGTGCTCGTAGGGGGTCGATATCGAGACCCCGACGATCTCGGCGTCGTACCCGTCCCACCCCCGGTCGCGGATCTCCTGCCAGATGTACGTCGACGGGAAGTCGCCGTCCATCGGGTGGAAGACGAGCACGACGGGTCCCTCCGCCGTCAGCTCCGACAGCGAGGCGTCCTCCCAGTACTCGTGGCCGACGAGCGGGCGCGTGAAGTCGGGCGCGGTCTCGCCGATCTCGGGGTGGTCGGCGCGCCCGAGGTCCGTCACTTCGAAGCCGAGGTTCATTCGGCATCACCGCCCGCCGACGCGCTCGCGGGGGTCGGTTCCGGATCGGGGCCGCCGTCGCCGTAGGTGGTCTCGAGGTACTGTACGATGTTCGCGCTCTCGCTCATCGTGACGCCCGTCCGGTCGTCGACGATCGCGGGAACTGTCCGGGAACCGGTCAGGCGCTTGACCGCGTCGCGTCGGGAGTGACGCGCCTCGACGAACCGCGATCGGTACGGGATCCCGAGGTCGTTCAACACGCGGACGACGCGCTCGCAGAACGGGCACGCCTGTAGTCGGTACAGCGTGATCGCTGTCTCCGGGTCGGTCATGGGTGCCCGTTCGGCCGGCAGTCGTCTAAGTGTATCGCCGATCGGGATCAGATCGATCACGGCGTCACGTCGCCCGGCCCGGAGGGGACTGCCGGGGGCGCCCCCCATAGCAAGCCTTAATCACACCCCGGATCAAACCCGTACGTCTATATGGGCTCTCTCGCGTGGAACGCTGCCATCGTGACGCAGATCGGCACCGGTGCCGGTGAACTCCCGTTCAGCGACACGACGGTCGCGATCCTCGGAGGGGGCGTCATTCTCCTCCTGTTGGGGTTTTCGGCCTTCTTTTCCTCCTCGGAGATCGCGATGTTCTCGCTGCCGCCGCACCGGGTCGACGCGATGGTCTCCGACAACATGCCCGGTGCCGAGACGCTGAAACGGCTGAAGGACGACCCCCATCGCCTGCTCGTCACCATCCTCGTCGGCAACAACATCGTCAACATCGCGATGTCGTCGCTGACGACCGGGCTGTTGGCGTCGTACTTCCTCTCGCAGGGGCAGGCGGTCTTCGTGTCGACGTTCGGCATCACGGCGCTCGTGTTGCTGTTCGGGGAGAGCGCACCGAAGTCCTACGCCGTCGAGAACACCGAGTCGTGGGCGCTCCGCATCGCTCGGCCGCTGAAGTACTCCGAGTACCTGCTCCTCCCGCTGATCGTCACGTTCGACTACCTCACCCGGCAAGTCAACCGGATCACCGGCGGACGGGGGGAGATCGAATCGACCTACGTCACCCGCGAGGAGATCCGCGACATCATCGAGACCGGCGAGCGCGCGGGCGTGTTGGAGGAGGACGAGCGCGAGATGCTCCAGCGGATCTTCCGGTTCACGAACACCATCGCCAAAGAGGTGATGACTCCGCGGCTGGACATGGAGGCGGTCCCGAAAGACGCCACCATCGACGAAGCGATCCAAAAGTGCGTCCAGTCGGGCCACACGAGGCTCCCGGTGTACGACGAGAGCCTCGACAACGTCCTCGGGATCGTCCACATCTCGGATCTGATCCGCGATTCCGCCTACGGCGAGCGGGACGACATCGCCCTGGAGGACCTGATCGAGGAGACGCTCCACGTCCCCGAGTCGAAGAACGTCGACGAGTTGCTCGCGGAGATGCGCGAACAGCGGATGCGCATGGTCGTCGTCATCGACGAGTTCGGGACGACGGAGGGGCTCGTCACCATGGAGGACGTCACCGAGGAGATCGTCGGGGAGATACTCCAGGCCGGCGAGGAGGAACCGATCGAGTTCGTCGGCGACAACGAGGCGATCGTCAAGGGAGAACTCAACATCGACGAGGTCAACGAGGCGCTCGACATCGACATCCCGGAGGGCGAGGAGTTCGAGACCATCGCCGGGTTCATCTTCAACCGGGCGGGGCGCCTCGTCGAGGAGGGCGAACGCATCGAGTACGACGGCCTCGAGATCCGCGTCGAGCGCGTCGAGAACACCCGGATACTGAAGGCCCGGATCGTCCGCACCGAGGAGTACGACCGGAGTCGGGCGGAGGCGGAGCCGGAAGCCGAATCCGAGGACGCGACGGCCGAGTGACCGCTGGGACGCGCCTGCCGGGAGCGGCTGGGCGCGATCGCGCTCACACGAGCGCGGTCACGCCCGTGTACAGCCCGAAGCTCAGGACCCCCGCCCCGAGCAGCGATCCGACCCACGCCAGGACCGTATAGCCCATCTTGCTGCCGCTGACGCCGCCGGTTCCGGCGGCCGCCCCGGCCCCGATGACCGCCGAGACGATGATCTCGTTGAACGAGATCGGCACGCCGAGCAGGATCGCGGTCTGGGCGATGGCGAAGGAGGGGATGAGCGCCGCGATCGACCGGCGCGGCCCGAGCGAGGAGTAGTCCTGGGCGATCGCCTTGATCATCCGCGGCGCGGCGGTCCAGGACCCGGCCAACAGGCCGAGGCCGCCGCCGAACAGCAACGCGACGAGCGGGATCGCGACGCCGGCCGTATCGAAAAGCGGCAACAGCGGCCCGAGCGCGAGGCCGACCTGGCTGCCGCCGGCCGAGAAGGCGACGAGGCCGCCAAGCGCCAACAGGAAGTGCCGCTGGCCGGCCGGGGCGTCGTTCCGCATGTCCAGCCCCATCGCCCCGGCGACGACGGCCGCGACGGCGGCGGTGACGGCGATCCGGCCGGGTGTCCCGGCAGTGACGGTCCCAGCGAGGCTCCGGGCGACGTCCGGCGGCCCGAGCAACACGAACTCCACGTTCGCGAGGATCGCTCCCACGAGGCCGGCGAGAACCGGGGTCGCGACGCCGTCGGGGACGGACTCGCGCCGGAGCAGTTTCGCGGTGCCGTAGGCGATGCCGCCGCCGACGAACGGCGTCAGCGTCCAGACGGCCACGATCTCGTAGTACTTCGCCCACGCGGGCCCGCCGCCCATCGCCAGTCCCGCGCCGACGACGGCCCCCGTGACGGTGAAGGCGGTCGCGATCGGGTAGCCGGTGAACACCCCGAACGCGACCAATCCGGCCGCGATCGAGAGCGCGACGATGGCGGCCACCGGCGAGAGGGTCGTCCCGACGACGAGGTCGCGGCCGACCGCCTCCGTGACGTTCGCACCCTGCAGCGTCGCGCCGAGCAACCCGAGGATGCCGACGAAGAACCCGGCGCGCATGACCGAAATCGCGTTCGCGCCGACGGCCGGGGCGAAGGGGGTCGACCCCGACGATCCGGCGCCGATCGCCCAGGCCATGAAGAGACTCGCCCCGCCGGCAGCCAGAAACGTCGCGGCCGTCGCTGCTTCCATTGACGGCCGGTCTTTTTCGCGGTTATATAAATACCCGTCGGACGCGGTCGATCGGTTCCGACCCCGGCGACGAAAACGGTATATTCCGTCCGTTCCCACCGACGACCGTGCCGAACACGGACGCCGGAGGGGACGCGAGCGGCGATGCCGACACCGACGCGTACGCGACGATCGCCGGGCGCACCACGTCGCGGTTCACCGTCCAGGGGTCGGAGTTCATCGGGCACGCGTCCCCGGCGGAGACCGTCGAGGCCGCCGAGGCGTTCGTCGATTCGATCCGCGAGAAGTACGCCGACGCGACCCACAACGTGCCCGCCTACCGCGTTCGGGCGGACCCCTTCAGGGAGTACGCCTCCGACGACGGCGAGCCCTCCGGCAGCGCCGGCAAGCCGATGCTGTCGGTGCTCGCGGGTCGCGACCTCGAGAACGTCTGCGTCGTCGTCACGCGGTACTTCGGCGGGACGGAACTCGGCGTCGGCGGGCTGGTTCGGGCGTACTCGAAAGCGACGAAGGACGCCCTCGACGCGGCCGAGACGGTCCGACGCCGGCCACGGAGACGGTTCCGGGCGGTCGTCGACTACGACGACTCCGGGACGGTCCGGGGGATCCTCGAGAGCGAGGACGCCGAGTTCGAGGCCGACTACGGCGAGCGCGTCGTCTTCGACGTGTCGGTCCCCGTCGTGGCGGCCGAGGGGCTCCTCGATCGTCTCCGGAGCGCGACCAGCGACCGGGTCGAGGTTGACCCCGAGTGACGGGCGTCGGGGGCCGAAACGCCACACGCAGCGTCGGCTCCGAGGGGGCGTCCGCTCTCGACAGCCGCCGCGTCGGCCGTCCGTCTGACGTTTCGGACGGAAACTAATCGCAGTATGCGAGCCGGTTCCAAACGAAAAAGGGGGGTTGTCAGGGGATCACGTCCCGAACGCCCGGTCGCCGGCGTCGCCGACGCCCGGGACGATGTAGCCGTCCTCGTCGAGGCGTTCGTCGATGCTGACCGTCAGAATGTCCGCCTCCGGGAACGACTCCTCGACGCGGACGAGCCCCGGCGGGGCGCTGACCGCCGAGAGGACGACGAGGCGCTCCGGGGAGCCGGTCCCGAGCACCTCCTCTAAGACGGCGACGATCGTACTCCCCGTCGCGAGCATCGGGTCGGCGACGATGACCGTGTCCTCCTCGTCGATGTCCGGCAGTTTGACGTAATCGACCGTGATCGGGAACGTCCCGTCCTCGTCCATCCCGGCGGCCTCGTCGCGACCGGCGGAGATGACGCCCTGGCGGGCGCGCGGGAACGCCTCGACGAGGCCCTCTACGAACGGCGTCGCCGCCCGGAGGACGTTCACGATGACGACGTTTTCGAGCCCCTTGACGACCTCGCCGGTCGTCTCGGCCAGCGGCGTCGTGATCGAGACGTACTCGGTGTCCATCATCCCGTCGATGATCTCGAAGCCGCAGAGCCGACCGAGTTCGATCAGGCCGTTCCGGAACGCCACCTGATCGGTGTCGCTCGATCGGAGCTCCGAGAGGGTGTGCTTCGCCAGCGCGTGTGTGATGACGTGAGCGTCACCACGGTCCTCGATGGGCATAGCGGTACAGCGTCCGCCGGTGGCTTAAAGCCCCGTCGTCGGGGGGAGCCGATGATATAAAGTCCCTCGGTACATACGGTTCACAGAATGGACGTCGAGGAGAGCGTCTCGGGGTTCAAACTCCGGGGGACCTGGGCCGAGGTCGTCGAGCACGGCGAACGCATCACCCGCGCGCTGAAGGACCTCCGCGACGACGCCGAGACGGTCGACGGGGAGGCGCTCGAGGAGTGGGACGAGTGGCGGCCGAAAGCCGACGAGCGCCTCGGCGAGGACGTCAGCGAGAAGACCGCCGAACAGGCCAGCGTCTCCGAGGGCAAGGGCGAAAAGGCGGGCAAAGCCCCCGACGAGGACCTCAAGGCGGCCGGCGAGAAGCTGACCGACTCCTACGAACGGATCGAGGAGCCGGCCGAGGCGGTCAACGAGTGGCGCGAGTCGATCAACTACGTCGCGCGGGCCGCCGACTCGGCCACACGGAAGGCCCTCCGGAAGGTCGAGGGCGGGGTCTACAAGAACGTGATGACGCAGATGTCGCCGTACTACTTCGACAACCAACTCGTCAGCGCGAACCTCAACCGCGCCGACGCCGACGCCGGGGAGTACGTCTTCGAGATCAACGTCAACGACGACGACCTGAAGATCCGCGTCTCGAACAAACTCGCCGACTACGAGACGTCGGTCGACCGCTGGCACGTCGACACCCCGAAGGAGACCGACGTCGCCGAGGCGGTCGAGGGACACCCGCCGCCGGAGGCGGAGACGACGGACGGCGGCTCCGACCCGAAAAAGACCTGAGCAGACAGCGGGCTCGCGTCTCTGTTCTTCGACCCGCGTCCGACCGGACGCCCGCGGTCACTCGATCGAGAGCCGCCGGACGAACGGCAGGTCCCGGATCTCGGTTATCAACTCCCCGTCGAGTTCCGCGTCGGTGACGACGTAGAGCACCGGATCGTCGGTGAACTCGGGGTCCTCGCTTATCGTCTGGCGGATCGAGACGTCGTTCTCCGCGAGCAGCCCCGTCACCGTCGCGACGATCCCCGGCTCGTCGGCGTCGACGACCTCCACCGTGAGGACCGTCAGGTCCAACACCGGAGCGAGGTCCATGAGCGAGGCGATCGCGGAGATGTTCTGGAAGATCCGCCGGAGTTGGTCGTCCGCCAGGATGGCGTCGGTCGTCGCGTCGACGACCCGCCGGTCGACGCCGATCTCGCGGGCGATCCCGGTGTTCGGGATCTCGATGCCCCCGGAGACGACGCGGCCCTCGTCGTTGACCGAGAACCCCCGCTCGAGCAGCAGGCGGATCACCGCCTGCTGGCTGGGGCTGTCCTCGAACTTCCGCATGATCTCGTCGAACATTACCCGGGGATTGGGGGCGAGCCTGTTGTCAGTTGCGTCTGGCCGCCCGGCGTCGCTCCGCGTCGGGTCGATCGTCCTCGCGACCCCCGGAACCGAACGCGTTTTGGCCGCCGGAGCGTCCACACGACGTATGGGGACCGATCTGGACGTCACCGACCTGTTCGAGAGGATGCCGTTCAACGACCACCTGGGGATCGAGTTGCGCGAAATCGAGCCGGGCCACGCCGTCGGGAAACTCGACCTCTCGGGCGAGCACTCCTCGAGCCCCGACCGGATGATCGCCCACGGGGGCGTCGCGTACGCGCTGGCCGACACCGTCGGCGGTGCCGCCGTCATCGCGGCGAACGGGGCGGTGGCGCCGACGATCGACATGCGGATCGACTACCTCGCCCCGGCGACCGGCGGCACCCTCCGGGCGGAGGCGACGGTCCTGAAAAACGGCGACAACGTCGCTACCGTCGAGGTCGGGGTCACCGACGACGACGGTCGGGACATCGCAGCCGCGCGCGGGACGTACAAATC
>Ga0209917_1000885_pt1 | contig 12382 bp, 11 predicted proteins | sample SalPon2_C_H2O_MG_FD_185710 | JGI IMG/M metagenome (GOLD analysis project Ga0209917, IMG submission 185710) | Salt pond water microbial communities from South San Francisco under conditions of wetland restoration - Salt Pond MetaG R2_C_H2O_MG... | ecosystem: Environmental > Aquatic > Non-marine... | reverse complement strand
CTGCCGAGCGGACAGGATCAGCTGTTCATCGGTCTGCATCTCGTCCACGAAGTGACGAGCCCGCAGGCCTTCGGTATGCTCCGGGAGCGCGATCTCAACGTCGCCTACCCGAACCGCACGTTCGCCACGACCGACCACATCGCGCCGACTGAGGCCGAAAAGCGGGAACGACCGCTGACTGATGAGCAAAGCGAGGAGATGCTGTCCGCGCTCGAACGTAACACGGGCGACAACGGCATCACGTTCTTCGGCTTCGAGTCCGGCAAACAGGGCATCACCCACGTCGTCGCTCCCGAACTCGGTCTCAGCCAGCCGGGGATGACCGTCGCCTGCGGTGACAGCCACACGGCGACTCACGGAGCCTTTGGATCGATTGGGGTCGGCATCGGTACCAGCCAGATCCGCGACGTGCTGGCGACTGGCTGTATCGCAGCAGACAAACAGAAAGTCCGCCGCATCAACGTCGAGGGCGAACTCGGCGAGGGCGTCTACGCCAAGGACATCATCCTGAAGATCATTCAGGATCTCGGCGTCGACGGTGGCGTCGGCCACGTCTACGAGTACGGCGGCGAGGCCATCGAGGCACTCGATATGGAGGGCCGACTCGCGGTCTGTAACATGTCCATCGAGGGCGGCGCGCGTGCGGGCTACATCAACCCCGACGAAACCACCTACGAGTATCTGGAGGGCCGCGAATACGTCCCCGAGGGCGAGGCCTTCGAGGAGCGCAAGGAGTACTGGGAGTCGGTCAAATCGGACGCCGACGCCGAGTACGACGACGTCGTCACCGTCGACGCCGACGGGATCGACCCGCTCATCACGTGGGGGATCAACCCCGGTCAGGTCATCGAGATCACCGACACCGTTCCCCAGCCCGACGACTTCGAGACCCGCACCGACCGCGAGGCCGCCGAGCAGGCCCTCGACCACATGGATATCGAGCCCGGCCAGTCGATGCTCGGCTACGATGTCGACGTGGCCTTCCTCGGCACCTGTACCAACGGTCGCGTCTCGGACTTCGAGGAAGCCGCGAAAATCTTGGAGGGCAACCAAGTCGACGACGACGTGCGCGCACTTGCCGTCCCCGGCTCCGAGTCGGTTCGCGCCGAGTGTGAGGCCCGCGGCATCGACGAGACGTTCATCAACGCCGGCTTCCAGTGGCGGAGAGCGGGCTGTTCGATGTGTCTGGCGATGAACGATGATTCCCTGGAGGGCGATGAGGTCTGTGCCTCCTCGTCGAACCGGAACTTCATCGGCCGCCAAGGATCGAAGGACGGCCGCACCGTCCTGATGAGCCCTGCGATGGTCGCGGCGGCCGCCGTCGAAGGCGAAGTCGCCGACGTGCGCGAGTATCTTGGCGACGAGCCGGCTGGCAGCCCCAGCGGCGTCGGGGAGGCGGCTGACTGATGACGCCCGAGAATCATATTACGGAGGTCGGCGGCACCGGCGTCCCGATCCCCGGCGACGACATCGACACCGACCAGATCCTGCCCGCGCGGTTCATGAAAGAGGTCACCTTCGACAACATGGCCGACTACCTCTTCTATGACGCCCGCCGGGACGACGACGGCGAGTTCAACGACCACCCGCTCAACCGGTTTGAGGGGGCGTCGATTGCCGTGATCAACTCCAACTTCGGCTGTGGCTCCTCGCGTGAGCACGCCCCGCAGGCGATGATGCGCTGGGGCGTCGACGGCATCGTCGGCGAGTCCTACGCCGAGATCTTCCGCGACAACTGCAAGTCGCTGGGGATTCCAGCCGTGACGACCGACCACGAGACGGTCGTCGAACTGCAGGAGTGGATCGAAGCCAACCCCGACGGCAACATCGACATCGACGTCGAAAACGAGGAAGTCACCTACGGCGACACCACCATCGACGTCGATATCGACGACGCGATGCAGGAAGCCCTCGTCGAGGGGATCTGGGATACAACCGCGCTGATGTACTCGAATCGGAGCAAGGTCGAAGAGACGGTCGCCGGGCTGCCGTACGTCGAAGGCGACGACTGAATCCGGTATTTCGGTGACGTTTTCGTTCGGTGCGGTACTACTCGCTTCGACCCACCAACTCCGGGTTCGTGTACCAGTAGGCCCACAGAATCAACACGCCCTGTAGCGGGAGCCGCGCCCAGCGGATCAACGGCGAGGGATCGCTTCCGCCGATGCCGTCGACGACGACCATCGAGGTCGCCATGTAGACGTTCGCCGGAAAAATAGCGACGAGCAGTGCAATCGCCGCCCACGCCGCATAGCGTCGCGTCCGTGGGATCAACACGCCGATCCCGCAGGCGATTTCGGCGACACCGGAGAGATAGACCAACGCCAGCGGCGCGGGCAGTATCGGCGGGATGATCTGGGCGTACAGCTCCGGCACGACGAAATGCAGGACGCCCGCGACGATGTAGAGCGGCCCCATCAAGTAGAGCAGCGGGCGTTTGAATCGGGAGAGATCAGCCATCTATCGCGTCTATGTCGACAGCAGGGAAGCGGTTTGGGGTATTTTGTCGTGATACCGGCGTCCACATGGCTCTCACACATCGACATGCTCTTTTCAATGCTGGAGAGACGACGCGTATGAGCCACCAGATCGCCGTCATCGAAGGCGACGGCATCGGACAGGAAGTGATCCCGGCAACCGTCGACGTTCTCGAATCGCTCGATCTCAACCTCGAATTCGTCGAAGGCGACGCCGGCGACGCCGTCAAAGCCGACACCGGCGAGGCACTCCCACAATCGACCTACGACCTCGCGGCCGATTCGGACGCCACGCTGTTCGGTGCGGCCGGCGAAACCGCCGCCGACGTGATCCTCCCGCTACGCGACGCGGTCGACTCGTTTGTCAACATCCGCCCTGCGAAAGCATATCCCGGCGTCGACGCCGTGCGACCCGAAACGGATCTCGTCTTCCTCCGTGAGAACACCGAAGGCGTCTATTCGGGTCACGAGGACGACCTCTCCGATGACCTCTCGACGCTCACCCGCGTCGTCACCACCTCCGCGTCCGAGAAACTCGCCGAGTTCGCCTGCGAGTACGTCGACGACGGCGACGGCTTCAGCGTTGTCCACAAAGCCAACGTGATGCGGAAAACCGACGGCCGGTTCCGCGATGCGGTCGTTCGCGTCGCTGACGACAACGGCGTCGATACCGACGAGGTGCTGATGGACGCCTTCGCAACGCGAGTCTGTCTCGATCCCGAGCAGTTCGACACCATCGTCTGTCCGAACCTCGCGGGCGACGTACTCTCCGATCTCGCCGCTGGCCTCGTCGGCGGGCTCGGCTTGCTGCCCTCCGCCAACATCGGCGACGACAACGCCTTATTCGAGCCGGTTCACGGCACCGCACCTGACATCGCCGGCGAGGGCGTCGCCAACCCGATGGCGACGGTGCTTTCGGCAGCGATGCTACTGAACCACCTCGGTTACAGCAAAGAATCGGATCGTGTGGAAACCGCTGTCGAGACCGTGCTGGCCGGGGGGCCACGCACGGCCGACCTCGGCGGCGACGCCGACACCGAGACCGTGACGCAGGCGATCATCGACGAACTGTAGCGCGGTTGGGCACAAAAATCGAAAAGCAGCGGCGGCCTATCCGACGAACTCGGTCGCCGTCGTCGACTCGTTTTGCTCGGTATCGAGCGCGACCGACTGGTCGGTGATATCGTCGAGGGCGTCCCGCCCCATCAGCGCGAGCATAGCGAAGCCGACCTTCGTGATAATATCCAGATAGACGATCACCATCATCTCCGTCCCCGGTTCCAGCAGTCCGAACCCAACCGGTGCGAGCAGCCAGACGACCGGGTACAGCGTCCAGAGGACGACCGTCACGTTCCGCAGTTTGGCGAAGACGATCCCGACCCGCTCGCTGGCGAAGCTCGCTCGATCCGGGAGTTCGGTGACCAACAGGTAGGCCAACGCAGCGTAGGCCACGCCGCCGAAGCTGAACAGCGTTAGCGACAGCACGCCCGAAGTGAAGATCGCCGCAATCCCGAGGGCGATCAACGCCACATCGAGGCCGATCAACAGCGCGTAGAGCTGTCGCCCCGGCTTGCAGAGCAACGTGAGGTAAAGGATCAACAGCGGCGTCGTCAACAGCCAGTCGACGTACCGCGGCGTGTAGAACGTCGCACCGTCGACTGGGATCGAGCCGATGCCAAGCGAGGTCAACGTGTAGGCGACCGTTGCGATCCCCGTGATCGCCGCGAGCACGCCGTAGTACTTCCTGTTTCGCTCGTCACGAACCGCGTAGTACGCCGAGGGGATCGTGCCGAGCCCCAGTGCCACCGCGCCGACCGCCGCCCAGCCGTTTGCTGAAAGCAACATTAGTGATCACCGAAGTTGAGATCGTCGTCGGTTGTCTCGCTGTCCGTCTCTTGGCCGCCGTCGGTCGCGGCCGCGTCGGGCGTCGCCGTCGCGGCCGGCATCAACTCGCTGCCGGCCGTTGGTGAGGTCGCTGCCGACGCGCCGAGTTCATCCCCGGCCGCCTCGGTGTCGACCTCGAAGCGGTCGAGGGCTTCGTGCAGTTTCGCGGCCTGCGACCGCAGTTGTGTCGCCGACGACTCGACCGTCTGCAGTGTCTGCTGTTGGTCGGTGGCCGTCTCGGTCACGGCGTCGGCCGTCTCGGTCGTCGTCTCGCTGATCTCCGCGACCTCGTCGATCATCCCGACCACTGAGTTGGCCGCACGGGCCTGCTCCTCGGTCGTCCGGTTGATCTCACTCATGCTGCTGTCGACCTCCTCAACGTACTCGATCACGTCGTTGAGCTGGTCGATCGCGCCCTCGACCGTCTCGACGCCCTGACTGATCCGGACGCTGGTCTCGTCCATCCCGGCGACGGCTTCACTGGTTTTCTCTTGGACGCGCTGGATGCGACCTTCGATCTCGCCGGCGGCCTGCTTCGTCTCCTCGGCAAGGCTTTTGACCTCCTCGGCGACGACCGCAAACCCTTCGCCCTCTTGGCCTGCACGGGCGGCCTCGATGGAGGCGTTGAGCGCGAGCAGATTCGTCTGCTCGGCGATCTCGGTGATCATATCGACGATCTCGCCGATCTCGTCCATCTCCTCGTCAAGCACTTCGATCTCCGCCAGCGTCTCGTTTGTCGTCGACTCGACGGCGTCCATCTGCTCGATGGCGTCCGCGGCGGCGGCTTCCCCTTCGGTGCCCGCTTCGGTCGCCTGCTCGGTCGTCTCGGCGACCGTATCGACCGTGGCGGCAACTTCCTCCGCCCCCGAGGAGAGCCCGTCCATCTCATCGGCCACCTCCCGGAGATTTTCTGTTTGCTTGTGCGCGCCGTCGGAGATGTCCTCAACGGCGTCGGCGACGCCGGTGCTGTCCTCGTAGAGCTGGTCGGCGGTGCTGTCGACACCGGCGGCGGCGGCTTCGACGTGGTCGGCGAAGGTCATGACCTCGCTGACGGTTCCTTCCAGCTCGTCGAGCGTCTCGTTGAACGCGATCCCGACCTGCTGCATCGCCTCGCTGTCGGTATCGGGATCGACACGCTGGGTGAGATCGCCGTCGGCGACGGCCTGCATCACGCGCTCGTACTCGGCGGCCTTCTGTTCGATGCGTTCGGCCCGCTGTTCCATCTCCTCGCGGGCGTCCTGTGCGTCCGCTTGGGCGGCCTCGGCCGCCGAGATCTGCTCGCGCAGCGAGCGTCGCATCGAATCAAAGGCCCGGTGGAGCTGGCCGATCTCGTCGGTTCGGTTGGTGGCGAGATCGACATCCAGGTCGCCCTCGGCCATCTGGTCGGCTTTGGTGGTCAACCGCCGCAGAGCGATGATCGTGTTGCTACCGATCGTCACGCCGATCAGCGCGAGGCTGATGACGGTGACGAGGATCAATCCCAGAATACTCGATCCGATGACGCCGGCTTCCGCGCCGAACAGCGACCGGGCCTGGAAATACACCAGGATACCGGCCGCCGTGGCGAGAGCGACCACCCCCGCCAACGAAAGCGTGAGCTTCGTCGCGTAACTGTCGCGTATCGGGTTATCAGACTGCGGTTCAGCCATAGCTAAACATCGAAAGCCGATCACCTATGCGTACGCGCTATCTGTATAGGCTGTTTCTCAGTAGCCAACCCCATTCAGTATAGGCGTCATCACGAATCCACGCGAACGAGCTTCCGCGACAACAACCCAGCCACGCCGCCACAACAGCGACACGCGAAACCGCTCACCGCTCCACCGATTCGACGTAGGCTTTCCTGACCGCCTCAAAGGCGTCGTTCGCTTCGAGATGCTGTTGGAGTTCGTCGGCGTACTCCTGGGCGAGCGCTTCGGCCGCCGCCAACTTCTCCTCGTCGACGCCGTCGTCGTCACTGCTGAACCCGAGTGCGCCTTTGATCGAGTCGACGATACCGGGGTCGCCGCCGCTTTCAGTCCCACCAGCCATCGGGCCGCTCCGTGAGCGGATCGTCGCCAGCTCCGGCATGATCGATTCGACCGCCGCGGTGTCGGCGACGAGCCGGGCGGCCTCGGGATCGTCGGCATTTTCGATGTCGAGTTCGGTCGCCGTCATGATCAGCCCCCACTCCTGGTTCGTGAACTCCGACCCCTGAACCCGGTCGGTGAACGCCTGATCGACAGCCATGCGGTCGCCGACAAGCATATCGCGCCACTCGCTCATACCGCCGGCTTAGCGCGGCGATGGTTTCAGCCTGCCGGCCAAGGGCAGCGATGGCCGGCCGTCGGCAACGATGGCAGCCAGCAAACCAATCACTAATGACTCCCCAGCGGCCACTGAGAGCTATGAGATCATACAGTCGCAGACGGACGCTTGCGGTCGCCGGCAGCGCGGTTCTCGCCGGGCTCGCCGGCTGTGCGGGCGGGAGCGGCGACAACAGCCCCTACGACGGCTGGCTTGATGGTGCCAACAACTTCGAGTCGGTCGTCGATCGAACCGGCACCGAAACCGTGACCGTCGCGGTGGGCGCGCCGAGCCCGTATGCCTTCGATCCCGCAGCCGTCCGGATCAGCCCGGAAACAACGGTCGTCTGGGAGTGGAGCGGCCGCGGGAGCAGCCACAACGTCGTCGACAGCGGCGGAGCTTTTGAGAGCGACTACTACCTCGAAGAGGGCAGCACCTTCGAACACACCTTCGCGGAGCCAGGGGTCTACAAATACTACTGCACCCCCCACCAGACACAGGGCATGCTCGGCGTCATCGAGGTCGTCGACGGTTAGCGACGCACGCTATCGAAGTCGTTCCCACAGAGCCCACCGCCGGTCGGCACGCTCGCAGTCCCCTCGCTGATCGTCACCGGATCGGTGGCGAGATCGTCAGCGAGCAACGACCCCGTCGCCAGCCCACACGGAGCGATCTCCGGAACCGCCGCGGCGACGTGAACGGCAGCCGTCCGCGCAACGACAGCATCGATCGTCGTCGTCACCACGGGCTCGACACCGGCCTCGCGGGCTCGGGCGGCCGCCTGTGTCGCCCGCAGCGGCCCGCCGAGGGCCATCGGTTTGAGGATCACCACGTCGGCCGCGTCGGCTTCAAGCACGGCCGAGATCGACGCTGACGCCAGCGACTCATCAAGGGCGATGTCCACACCGCGACCACGAAGCTCGCGGTGGTCAGCGATGTTGGCCGCCGGTAGCGGCTGTTCGACGTAGGCAACGTCGAGGGCTGCAAGCTCGTCGATCGCGTCCTCGGCGGTTGGAACATCCCACGCGCCGTTGGCGTCAACACGGAGCACGACAGCGTCGCCGACGGCCGCGCGGACGGCGCGGACGCGCCGGAGATCGGCCGCCAAGGACTGGCTGCCGGCTTTGAGTTTTAGACAGTGGTAGCCATCTGCGAGGGCGCGTTCGGCGGCGGCAACGGTCGCATCGATATCGTCGTCGCCGATGGTCGCGTTGACTGGCACCTGTTGGGGTACCGCAGCATCGGCATCATCGAAGGCGTCTGCTCGAAAGGTCGTCGCCAACGGCGTCGAATCGTTGCGACCGCGTCGATCGAGCCCAGCGAGTTCGACCGCGTGGGCCGCGGCTGGTGTCGTCGACGGATCAGGGTGTGTCTCAGGAGTCGCGGGGTCGGTTGCTTCGAGTGCGTCCCGACAGTCGTCGAGGGACTCAGTCCAGCCGGGCAACGGGCTCGCTTCGCCGATCCCAGGGGGAACCCCTGTGTCGTCGACGCCGATGAGAAACCCCCGTCGCTCGGTGATCTCGCCGCGAGCGGTCGACAGCGGCGATGCAAGCGCGAGAGAAAACGGCTCGATCCACATCAGACCGCCAACCCCACGCCAAACAACAGCGCGTAACCCGCCAGCAGCTTCCCGGTCGTTTCCAGGGCTGGGTTGAGGGCCGTGCCGCTCGTTTCAGTTCGAACCGTCTCGGCGACCCGAGCGGCGACCGGCAGCGTCACCAGCGGAAGCAACACGGCCACCGAGGCGTCGGCCGCCAGCCACAGCCAGACGGGCACCAGATACGCTACCCCGAGCAGACCGATGTACTCGGCGCGGCTGAAGCCATAGCCGAACCGCACCGCAAGCGTGCGCTTGCCGGTCGTTTCATCTTCGGCCTTGTCGCGGATATTGTTGACAACAAGGATATTCGTCGAGATCGCTGCGATCGGGAGGCTGGCGACGACCGCTTCGAGGGTGATCGTCCCGGGCGGAACCGTCGTTGCCAGTGGCGCGGCCAGCGCGGCCGCCGCCTGGACGTAGTAGGTGCCGGTGACGGCGATGACGCCGAAAAAGACGAAGACAAAGAGATCACCCAGGCCGTGATACCCAAGCGGGTAGGGACCGCCGGTGTAGGCGATCCCGGAGATGACCGACAGCAGCCCGATCACGAGGATCGGGACGCCGCCAACATAGACAAGATACCCCCCGACGACAACGGCAGCAGCGAAGGTGAGATACATTGCAGCCTTGACGCGGCCCGGCTCGATGAGCCCGGACTGCGTGACGCGCGTGAACCCTTCGCGATCGTCGGTGTCGGCACCCTGTATCGCGTCGTAGTAGTCGTTGGCGAAGTTGGTCCCGATCTGGATGAGGGCCGCGCCGACGAAGGCGGCGACGGCTGGCAACGGGGCAAACACGCCGTCGTTGACGGCGAGACCGACGCCGACAAGGATCGGCGCGGCCGCCGCCGGCAACGTCTGCGGACGGGCGGCGGCGACCCACGCCTGCCGCCGCGAGAGGTTCGAACCGCTCATACTCGTATTGGGGTCGGCTCGTGCCTGAATGTTGCCATTCGGCCACAGGTGAGGAGACTATTTAGGAGTGGACACCAACCCCGAGGTATGGTCGACTACGACTCCTTACACGACCCGAACGCCGAGTACACGATGCGTGAGCTGTCCGGCGAAACGATGGGCGTCACCGCCAGCCGCGGCGGCGACCGCGATGTGGAGATCACCGACGTGCAGACGACGATGGTCGACGGCAACTTCCCGTGGACACTCGTGCGGATCTACACCGACAGCGGCGTCGTCGGCACCGGCGAGGCCTACTGGGGTGCGGGCGTGCCCGAACTCATCGAGCGGATGAAACCCTTCGTTGTCGGCGAGAACCCATTGGATATCGATCGCCTCTACGAGCATCTGATCCAGAAGATGTCCGGGGAAGGCAGCATCGAGGGCGTCACCGTCACCGCCATCGCCGGCATCGAGATCGCCCTTCACGATCTCGCGGGCAAGATCCTCGATGTGCCGGCCTACCAGCTCCTCGGTGGGAAATACCGCGACGAGGTTCGCGTTTACTGTGATTGTCACACCGCCGACGAGGCCGACCCACAGGCCTGCGCAGACGAGGCCGAACGCGTCGTCGAGGAACTCGGCTACGACGCCCTCAAATTCGATCTCGACGTGCCCTCGGGACTGGAAAAAGATCGGGCGAATCGCCACCTGCGCCCCGGCGAGATCCGCCACAAAGCCGAGATCGTCGAGGCCGTCACCGAGCGCGTGAAGGATCGCGCCGACGTTGCCTTCGATTGTCACTGGACGTTCTCGGGCGGCAGCGCAAAGCGGCTCGCCGCCGAGCTTGAGGAGTACGACGTATGGTGGCTCGAAGACCCCGTTCCGCCGGAGAACCTCGAAGTCCAAGAGGAGGTCACCAAATCCACGATCACGCCGATCACGGTCGGCGAGAACCGCTACCGCGTCACCGAGGAGCGACGCCTGATCGAGAACCAGGCGGTCGACATCATCGCCCCCGATCTGCCGAAAGTCGGCGGGATGCGCGAAACCCGGAAGATCGCCGACGTTGCGAACCAGTACTACATCCCCGTGGCGATGCACAACGTCTCCTCGCCGGTGGCGACGATGGCGAGTGCGCATGTCGGCGCGGCGATTCCGAATTCGCTGGCCGTCGAGTACCACAGCTACGAGCTCGGCTGGTGGGACGAACTCGTCGAGGAGGACGTGATCGAGGACGGCTACATCGAGATTCCAGAGGAGCCGGGGCTCGGTGTGACGCTCGATATGGATGCCGTCGAAGAGCACATGGTCGACGGCGAGACGTTGTTTGATGAAGCGTAGCTTCGGCAAGTCAGCGGAGCTTCGCTCCGCGCTGTTCGACTGAGCGTAAGCGAAGTCGACAATCGCGGAGGTTTTTACCGCACGGCGATACTGAGTTAGGTATGACCATGCTGAAACGGCTGCTCTTTCCGGGCACCGATGTCGACGGGGGGACATCGGGGGCAGCAGGCTTCGACGGACCGCCGCCCACCCTGCCGGCAGGGCGGCTGGTCACCGACGGCGGCCGCGACATCGCCAGAACCGATGGTGGCACGTCGTCGACGACCGATGAAACACCGGCCGGATTGGACGACGTATCGGATGAAAAACTCGAAGCGGCCGATGTCGACATCGAGACGCTCAAACAGCTTCCGAAAGACGAGTTGGTCGCGCTACTGACCGAAATCCTCGCCGACGAGGGGCCGGGCGCGGACGGCGACGATGGAAGTAGTGATGAAACAGCGAGCGAGCAGACGACCAGCAGTGAAACGGCGAGCGACGACGCTGCCGACGCTGAAGCTGACGGCGATGCCGACGCTGCTACCGACGGAAGCGAGCCGTATCAGCGACCTGCCGGCCTCGATCTCACACCGGGAACGACGATGTTGCTGCAGTGTGCGGCCCGCGACGACCGCAAAGGGGCCGCCAGACGCGACCTCCTCGGCGGCAGCGAAGCCGACAGCCGCAACGTCCTGTTGATCCAGTATCGCTCGATGGACGCCGATGAACTCGAAGCGATTGCGCGTGCCGCGCGCCGCGTGAAGGTCATCACTATCGGCTGTTCGCAGTCGGTGCCCGAGTCGGTGAGCGACAGCGTCGAAGTTGTCGACATCAACAATCCCAACGACGTGACGCGGTTGGGAATTCTGGCGACCTCGACGCTGGACGACTGGTCGGCACTCGCCGGCGAGGTAGCTGTTTCGCTCGATCCGCTGGACGTGTTGTTCCGTTACAAGACGGTCGAGGGAACGTTCAGATTCCTCCACATTTTCCTCGGGAAACTCAGCTCCGGCGGGGCGATCACGCATTTCTTTGTCGACCCATCGGCCAGCGATCCCCAAGACATCAACACGCTCAAACCGCTGTTCGATCACGTCATGACCATCGACGACAACGGCGTCACTGTAGAGGGTATCTGAGCAGCCTCACCAGTCGGCGTTTCGACGGTCGTGAAGGCCGGCCCAAGCCGGCCGGATGATGGCGAAAAATGCCATACTGCGCTTGGATCATAACGCTTAACCGTAACTGCGGCATCGACTCATGTAGCGGGATGGGATAGCCAGGAGATTCCGCCGGGCTCATAACCCGGAGATCGGTAGTTCAAATCTACTTCCCGCTATATTTCTGCGACAGTCCTCTCAAAAGTGGCGTCTCGTCGCCACGCTATCTCGACTGTCGCTGCGTCTCACACGGAATAGATTTGAATAAAGAAGCGAACAGAGTGAGCGACTGGAGTTCAAATCTACTTCCCGCTATGTTTCTGCGACAATCACCCTCGAAGTGGCGTCTCGTCGCCACCCGCCTGACGTGCTGCGGTCTGTTAGGCGATCTCTTCTTCGATATACATCTGGGTGAGCGGTTCGGCCTCGGGGACACAGCCGTACTCCGCGAACTGGGCGAACAGAATCCAGAAGTACGCGGGGTTGGCCGTTTCCGTGTTCTCGGGGAGTTCCCGGATGCTGTCGACGACGGTTTGAATGCTGTCGAGGAGTTCGTCCGTCCCGAGTTCGTCGCCCGTGTTGCCGGCGGCACCGCAGTAGGCGGTCGCCAGTTTCTCGGTCGCTAACACGCCGAAGTACGCGAAATCGGCTTCCGGGCGGACGTTGGTGCCGATGTACTCCTCGAAAACGGACTCGTAGGCGTCTTCTTCCAGGTGGTCGTCCGGTGCGTACCGATAACAGTGAGAACACAGCGTGGCA
>Ga0209917_1000880_pt1 | contig 12416 bp, 15 predicted proteins | sample SalPon2_C_H2O_MG_FD_185710 | JGI IMG/M metagenome (GOLD analysis project Ga0209917, IMG submission 185710) | Salt pond water microbial communities from South San Francisco under conditions of wetland restoration - Salt Pond MetaG R2_C_H2O_MG... | ecosystem: Environmental > Aquatic > Non-marine... | reverse complement strand
CTCGCCGAGTGGCGCTTTCAGCTCAACACGGAGCGTCTCGGGGAGTGCAAGCACACTACCGAACCTTCAGGGCGTAGCTGCCGGGGTCGCTAACGTTCATCTCGGTGGCGATCTCGCTTTCCTCGGGGTGGGAGACGATGACGTAGCCGGCCCAGTCCTCGGTGAGACTGGAAGACCCGCAGTTGTCACAGGTTTGGCTGTCGGCCTCGTTGACAAAGTGACACTCCCGACAGGCCAGCCGGTCGGCCGCCATCTAGGCCCCCTCCGCCGTTGCGTCCTGCTCGCGCCGTTTGCGGGCCTGCTCTAACCACTCGTGTTTGCCCAAGCCGGGCTGTTTGGCCGTCAGGCCGATCTTCGAGTCCCGCGGGTTGCGCTCGTCGATGCTTTTTGTGACGATCCGCGTGCGCACCGCGTCGTCGACGCCGAGGGAGTCGGTCGACTCCGTCGAGGCCAACTGCTGGTTCTCGGCGTCGTGGGCGAGATACTCATCGGAGATCTGCGAGACGTGCAACAGCCCGTCGACCGGGCCGATCCCGACGAACGCGCCGAACTCGACGACCTCGACGACGGTGCCGTCGGTGACCTCCTGCATCGAGGGATCGAACGTGATGGCGTCGAACTCGGCCTCGTAGTAGACGCCGGGGCGGTTCGGCAACACGGTGCCTTCGCCGATCTCGTGGACCTCGATAACGCTGACAACGCTGCCAACATCCTCGTCCATGCGTCCCTCTAGTTTGTCCTGCAGCAGGCGTTTGACGCGCTGTGGCGACACATCCGCCAGCTGTTCCGGCGGCACTTCGACCGTATCTTTGAGTCGTACCCGTTTGTACATGTTATGATGAGTGTATCCCGAGGGTGGTTTCGCCCTGTCTGCTGACAACGTGAACGCCGTGGGATCGGAGGCGATCACGGAGTGGGGCGTCGTTCGTGACGACGTAATCGAACTCGCCGTCGGTGGCTAGCTCAACGATTGCGTCGTCGGCATATGAGACGTTCGTTTCGACGACACGACACCGATCGGCAAGATCTTTTCCCACGCTGGCCGCGGTCGCGGCCTCGCCGTGGCCGTCTGCGAGCCGATTCAGTTCGTCAATAACGGCCGACGGGACGACGATATCGGCGATATCGAGGCCGAACAGCCGATCGAGTTCGTCGAACACACGGATATCACATTCGACCGGCATCATGAGTGCGTTGGTATCCATCCCGACGACAACCATGTTACGCCCGCAGCGTGCCGATGCCGATCAGCCGCCACCGTGCGCCGACCCGGCGGTTGATGGCGATGGTCGCGCCGTCGGCCGCACAGACCGGGCGTTTCAGGTTGACCTCACACTCGCCGTCGCGCGCGCTGGTGACCGCGCCGACCGTGGTCGCGGTGCCGACGGTCAACATCAGCGGCTCGCCCGTTGAGATGGTCTCGACCTCGTCGTTTTCGCCGACAACACGGTCAAGCAGTTCCACGTCCATCTCGAAACCGTTCCGCGTCGGCGGCAGCGTGCCGGGCTCGCCGGCGACCTGCCCACCGAGTGAGTCGCCCTTGGTAAGGCTGGGGTCAAGGCCGGTGCCGACGCCGATGAGGCCGCCTGGCCCCACAGCGTCGGGGGATCCATCGCCGGCCTGCAGCGATCGGATCGTCGTTGTCAGCGGCTGCCACTCGGTTTGGCCGCCCTCCTCGACTTCGCGGCCGGGGCGGAGTTCGATCTCGTCGTCCGCGGTGAGTTCGCCGCTGACGAGACTTCCGCCGACGACGCCGCCGGTGAGATCCTCCCAGGTCGTCCCCGGACGGTTGATGTCGAAGCTCCGGGCGACGAACATCTCGGCGTTGTCGTCGTCGCTGCGATCCGGCGTCGGGATCGTCTCCTCGATCGCGCCGATCAGCACGTCGAGATTCGTCTCCTGTTGGGCACTGATCGGGATGATCGGGGCGTCCTCGGCGACGGTTCCCTCGACGAACTCCTGGATCTGCTCGTAGTTCTCCATCGCGCGCTCGCGGTCGACGAGATCCAGCTTGTTCTGGGCGATGACGATGTTGTCGATCCCGATGATATCCAGCGCCATCAGGTGTTCCTCGGTTTGGGCCTGTGGCACGTCCTCGGTCGCCGAAACGACCAGCACCGCGCCGTCCATCAGCGACGCCCCGGCGAGCATCGTCGCCATCAGCGTCTCGTGGCCGGGCGCGTCGACAAAGGAGACGGTGCGCAGCGGCTCGCTTTCCTCGCCGTCAGGGCACTCCTCGTCGACGGTGTAGCAGTCTGGTTCCTCGACAGCCGGGCATTTGCGGAACGTCGTATCCGCGTAGCCGAGTCTGATCGAGATCCCGCGTTTCATCTCCTCGGAGTGCTGGTCAGTCCACGAGCCACTCAGGGCTTCGACGAGCGTCGTCTTCCCGTGGTCGACGTGACCGACAAGTCCGATATTCACCTCCGGTTGTGTAGTCTCTTGTGTCACTATTGGCCTCCTCAGAGTAGTCGTACCGGACGTTCGCCCTGAGCGAGTGATAAAGGTGCTGTTCTGGGCCCGTCTCGGCGGCCGATCACTGCCCTGTGATCGCCGAGAACGCGGGTCGGTACTGCTCGCCAAATGCTCGTCGTCGAACTGTCGCCGCCGCCGCCGCGGGCTCGTTCTGATACGTTGCCGCGACAACCGTCTCGGCGAACGGCACCGGATGCCAAACAACCGCGTCGACATCATCACTGCCGAGCAGTTCAACGCTGTAGTCAGGATTGTCGTCACACCACACCTCAAATGCCTCGCGGTCGCCGTGAGAGACTTCTAACAGCGAGGCAAACAGCGCGTCTCGCGCCGTCTCGATGACCTCGCCGGTCACGCGGTCGTTGTACTCGTCTGTGTCGAGATCCATCGCCTTCGCCGTCTCCTTGACGACGATCTGGGCGGTCGATCCCAGCGAGTCGTAGACCGCCTGAGCCGCATCGACTGTCTCGGGAGCGTAGACGCCATCGGTTTCCATACCGATCCAAGTCGCTGCTGCGGTAGGACTCTTATTGTTCGTCCTCGCCGGCCATCTCGCGGGTGAGTTCGCGGGCCTCCTCGATGATCGCTTGGGCGTCGGCATCGAGAGCTGTATCGCCGACACCGGGTGTCGATCCATCAGCGGCGTCGATCCCGTTCGGCAGGCCGCTCGCGGGTTCGGGCTCGCTGTGGCTGTGTTCGTGGTCACCGTGACCGTGCTCGCCGATATGCTCATGATCATCAGTTGTCTCGGCGTGGTCGACGACGCGCTCGCCGAGATCAACCCGCGAGAGCCCATCCCAGTCGTCAACAGTGTCGTCCAGCCACGCCTCGTGATCGCCGCCGTGGAGGATCGCGGTAACAGCGAGGTGATCGGCCAGCGGCTCGGCGTCGCCAAAGGGAGCCGCACAGACCGGACACAGATAGCTCATGGGTGATGTACCATCGACACCGGCAAAACAGCACTGCTCGATACGCGTCGGTGGATGACCGTGCTAGTCGGCGTCAAAGATGCTTGTTCGCTCCGGCTGTTTCGCCATCACGATGGCATCTTCACCGTCGTCGTAATACCCCGAGAGGCACGTCACCGGCTCAAACCCCTCCGATCGGTAGAGCTGTCGGGCAGGGGTGTTGTGTTCACGGACTTCGAGTTTGATCCGGCCAACGCCCTCGACGGTCAGCCCTAACACCGCCCGTTGGAGGAGGCGACGACCGATCCCGTTGCCTTGGGCCGTTGGGTGGACGGCGAGATCCTTGATATGGCCAAGGTCACGGCCGTAGGTTGGGGTTACATCGCCGACGATGTAGCCGGCGATCGAGCCGTTTGTCACGGCGACCAGAAAGTTCGGTTCGTCGAGAAAGCCCTCAAAAGCGGGATAGGGCCAGGGCTGCTCGAAAACCTGCGTTTCGATCCGGTAGATCGACAGCAGGTCAGCGCGGGTGGCCTCACGTATCAACGGGCTATCTTCGCCCGGTGTGATCGATGTCGCCACAGCTACGTGTGTAGCTGCAGGGCAGGAAATAAAAATACGCTGGCTCGCGGGCTCACCGAACGATCACTCGGGGGCAGCAACGACCTACCGATCGTCAGCGTCGACATACGCGGAGACAAGCTTTCGCTGGGCAGCCCGGAGGTGTTGGTGGAAGGTCTGGCGGGTGATATCCATCGTGTCGGCGATCTCCGCGCCGTCGACCGGCCGCGGCCACTCGAAGTAGCCGTTGAGCGCGGCGGCCTCTAGGGCCTCCTGCTGACGGTCGGTGAGTCGCTCATCGATCTCAGCGGTAAACTCGTTGAGCCGGCGGTCACGGCGGTCACGCTGGGTGCGCGCCCGCAGGTCAACCCCCTCGTAGGCATCGGCAAGCACCTCAAGCAGCGACCGCACATCCCGCTCCGGCGGGGCCTCGACGGTCAGTACCGCGCCATCGGCCGTCGCCGTGATGCCGGTGATGACCGCGCCGTGGTCGGCCAACAGCTCCCCGGGGGCCGTGGTCTCGACGGTCACCGCCACCGTGCGTTCTGCGTCGGTCGCCGAAACCGTGCGTGCGTCGGTCACAAACGGGAGCGATCCCAACTCTGTTGTTGGGACAGCACAGGACTCAGCGGCAAGATACCACTCACAGCGGCCGTCGCTGGCGCGGGTTGTTCCAACGCGTTCGACCGGCGTCCCAAGCGTGTCGGCGATCTGTGACAGCGGGAACCCCCGATCGCGGATATCGATCTGGAGTTCGGTGACCTGATCGGTCGTGAGCACCCGGGTCGTCTCGATGGCATGAATCCCGTTGGCGATCATCTTCGCGAGGGAGGCGAGGATGGTCTGTTCTCTGTCGTCGAGGAGTTCCGCATCGGCCGCGTAGACGCCGAGCAGCCCGTACCGACGGTCGCCGTAACACAGCGGAATGACAAGCAGGCACTCAGCATCGACGGCCTCAGGGGTGAGTGCACCGTCAGCACAGTCGGAACACCGCCGCGGTTCGTTGGTCTCGATAGCGGTTTGAATCGGGGCTGCCAGCTCCGAGATCGGCACCGACGACGGGAGCGAACAGCCGCTGCTGGCGGTGATCGTAAACGCCTCGTCGTCGACACAACCGATCCAGCCGGCGGTGTAGCCTGGCTCGGCGGCAACAGCCTCACAGACGCGGTGTTCGATTACCTCGCGGTCGGTCGAATCCAACAACACGGCAGAGACCTCACGGAGCAGCCCGTCGACCCGATCCAGGAGGCGACGGAGCGTCCGGCGGTGCTGGCTGAGCTTGTCGGCGCGGTCGGCGGCGATTTCGGTGGCCTCCCGGCGGTCGGTCACATCGATCTGGAAGCCAACGTAGTGGGTGAGGTCGCCGTCCTCGTCGTGGATCGGCGCGATCGTCAACTCGTTCCAAAAGGGGGTGCCGTCCTTTCGGTAGTTCCGTACCTCGACGGTCGTCGGCTCCTCGTTGTCGATCGCTGATGCAAGCTGTGCCGTCGTCTCCGGATCGGTGCCAAGCCCCTGGAGCAGCCGTGGGTTTCGGCCGAGCGTCTCCTCGGCCTCGTAGCCGGTGAACTCGCCCCAGGTGTCGTTGACGTAGACAAGCGGGTTATCCGGCAGCGAGGGGTCGGTCAGACTGACGCCGATCGGCGCGGCCTCGATCGCACGCTGTAGCTCCGCCGCATCGGGTTCATGATCGGTGACATCCGGTTGTGGTGTCGATTCGCTCGCGTCGGCGGTAGCAGACGGCAACACCCCGAGTAGTCGCTCGGTCGTGTCTGCGCCGTTTTTGTGGACGTAGCGGTCGTTAGCAGCCTCGAACGACAGCGGAAGCTCGTCCTTGTTGACATCAGTGACCAAGACGAACAGCAGATCAGGATCAAGCTGTCGGACAGCCGACCGCAACGCGAGACCGTCGTCGCCGGGAAGGGTGTACTCGCTGACCAGACAGTCGATGGCTGTCGTGCCGAGCATCCCCAGCGCGGCTGTGGCGGTGTCAGCGGTCTGTACCGCACAGCCGGCGGCCGCAAGCGCGTCGGTCAACCGATCGTCGGTATCGGACGAAGAAACCACCAACACACGCGGTGCGGACATAGCCGCTGGTTGGTATCGGATAGGTAAATAGCTACGCCGAACCGATACGACAGCAGGGGTTGCGATGACGATGCCGGCGGGGCCGTACGATCTTATGTTATTTTGTGGATAGTAATTACGGAATATCCAATCAATTTTAGTGGTTACCGGTCAATTAGACAGATGGATTATGACAGCACTCACACCAGCCCCCGCGGCGGTCGCCCTGACAAGCGATCTCACACAATCGGAGTTGTTCGCACAGATCGCAGGAAACGCATCGCTGTCGGCCTCCTTTTGGATCAATATCGCCTTAGCCGGGGTTGCGATCCTTCTGTTCGTGTATATGGGACGAAACGTCTCGGATTCGCGTGCCAAACTGATTTTCGTGGCGACGATGATGGTGCCGCTCGTCTCGATTTCGAGCTACACCGGCCTTGTCTCGGGGCTCACAGTAGGCGTCATTAGCGTTCCCTACCCCGGCGGCGGATCGGAGGACGTGCTTATCATGTGGGGCCGCTATCTCACGTGGGCCCTGTCGACGCCGATGATCCTCATCGCGCTCGGCCTGCTTGCGGGCACCAACCTGACGAAGCTCTTCACCGCCGTTGTGATGGATATCGGGATGTGTATCACCGGGCTTGCCGCCGCGTTGACCACCTCTTCGCTGCTGCTGCGGTGGTTTTGGTATCTGCTCAGCTGTGCGTTCTTCGTGGCTGTCCTCTATGTGCTGCTCGTGGAGTGGCCCACAGACGCACGCGAGGCCGGCACAGCCGAGATCTTCAGTACGCTCAAAACGCTGACCGTCACCCTGTGGCTTGGTTACCCGATCTTTTGGGCCCTCGGCTCTGAGGGACTGGCGATCCTCACGACGACACAGACCTCATGGGCCTACAGCCTGCTGGATGTTGGCGCGAAGTACATCTTTGCGTTCCTCCTACTGCGGTGGGTGGTTGCCAACCAGAACGTGATCGGGAATATCGCCGGCGGCTCACTCGGTTCGGTCTCGTCGGCTGACTAACAGCAGGCGTCGCGTCATACCCGGTTGCGGTTTCACATGTTACTCGTACGCGACTGAGCGAAATACCGGTGAGCGCGATGCGGTCGCTACTGGCCGGCGGGCGAGATAACAATCCGTCCCGGTTGCTACCTACTCTCGGCTGGGTGGTGACGCTCCCCATAGTGACCACAGGAAGGTTTTGACGGCGGATTCCCCTCGCCACAATTAACCCGGTCATTAGCTGCACTCACAGGCGTAGCGAGAGGGTCAAAGTCCTCCAACCGTAGAGACGAAGCGCGTCGTGACCGGGACTAACGACTAACAATATCACAGATAGTCGGACAATCGTAACACTAATCATAGCATGTAGTAACTAATAGTGTATGTCTGATAACGAACGTTCGCGACGACAGTACCTCACCACAGTCGGTGGGACTGCAGTCACCCTTTCTGTAGCTGGCTGTTCCAGCGACACTGGCCCCGACGAGGGGGCGGAGACACAGGCCGTCACGGCTGGAACCGCACCGGGGTTCCCGCCGTTCGAGATGAAGGAGGATGGCGAACTGGTCGGGTTCGACGTAGACCTGCTTGAGGCGGTTATCGGTCAGACCGACTACACGCTGTCTGGGTGGGAAGAGTTCGAGTTTGATTCACTTATTCCGGCGCTGACCAACAGCAACATCGATGTCATCGCAGCCGGGATGACGATCAACGACGACCGGGATCAGGCGATCGACTTTACTGACCCCTACTACACGTCGAATCAAGCCGTCGTCGTGCGGTCAGACGGTGACTTCTCTCCGGAGAGTCTCTCCAACCTCGCCGACCGCCAGATTGGGGCCCAAAGTGGAACAACAGGTGAAAGCGTTGTCGACGACGAACTTGTTGGCGACGAGATAACCGAAAGCCAGTATAGTGCCTACGGAAACTACGTGCTGGCTATCGAGGATCTGGAGAACGGCAACACCGATGCGGTGATGATCGACGTGCCGGTGGCCGAGACGTTCGCCGCGAATCGTCCGGTTGAGGTGGCGTTCGTCTATGAGACCGACGAGGCGTTCGGGTTCGGCCTCCGCAGCAACGCCGATGATCTCACGTCGTCGCTCAACAGTGGGCTGTCGACGGTTCAAAACGACGGCACCTACGAGGAACTGACGGCCGAATGGTTCGCCGAGTAATCCAATGGTTCAAACGGGCGATTGGGTGTTCGTCCTGAGTAACGCTGACACGCTACTGTTCGGGCTCATCGTTACCGTTGTGCTGACACTGACGAGTTTGTCGGTAGGGTTCCTGCTGGGATTCCCGGCTGGTGCCATCGAAGTGTACGGCGATGGGGTTCTCCGCCGGGTGGTCAGGGTTGCGGGTGGCCTTCTTCGCGGGACGCCTATTGTCGTTATCCTGCTGGTGTTGTTTTTTGTGGTATCAATATCGGAGTCGGCGTTTATAACGGCGACGGTTGGGCTAGGACTGCGGAGTGCCGCCTACCAGGCACAGCTATTCCGTGGCGCGCTGCAGAGCGTTGACGACGGGCAGCTGGAGGCCGCCCGCGCAACCGGGATGGGAAAACTGCAGGCGATCCGGTATGTCGTCGTCCCGCAGGCATTACGTCGAAGCATGCCCGGCTTTCAAAACGAGTTCACAATCGTTCTGAAAGATACGTCGATCGCCTTCGCTATCGGGCTTGCAGAACTGCTGACACAGGGGTATAATCTCTTTACGCAAAGCGGACGCTCGACGGCCGTGCTTGAGGTGTTCCTCGTCATCAGCGCGGTCTACTTTGTTTTGACGTTCCTCACGAACCGTGGGTTGGACAGGGTGAGCGACTACTATGCGATACCCTCAGGTGAAAGCAGATGACGCTACTCAGAATCGACGATGTCTACCAGTCGTACGAAGCCGAACAGGTTTTGCAAGGCGTGAGTTTCGATATGCAGCAGGGCGATGTTGACGTGTTGATGGGGCCAAGCGGCAGCGGGAAGTCAACGATGTTGCGCTGCATCAACCGCCTAACTGAGGTCGACAGTGGCGACATCTGGCTGGGCGACACCCACGTTACCGCACCCGAAACCGATGTGAATGAACTCCGTCAAGATGTGGGGATGGTGTTTCAGGATTTCAACCTCTTTGCCCACCTCACAGCTCTAGAGAACATTACACTCGGGCTCAAGCGGGTCAAAGGGATCCACGCCGAGCAGGCCCGCGAGCAAGCCAGAGACCACCTCGATCAAGTTGGGCTTGGCAATCAGACTGATGCGTACCCAGCGGAACTCTCAGGTGGGCAAAAACAACGGGTTGGCATCGCCCGGGCACTGGCAATGGAGCCAAAACTGATGTTGTTCGACGAGCCCACGAGTGCCTTAGATCCCGAACTTGTCGGTGATGTGGTCTCCGTGATGGAAGCCCTCGCCGCAGGGGGCATGACAATGCTGGTCGTCAGCCATGAGATGGGCTTTGCGCGATCGGCCGCTGACGACATTCACTTTCTTGATAACGGCCAGGTCGTTGAGTCCGGCCCGCCGGAACAGCTATTCGAACAACCGGAGCAAGACCGAACAGCGGAGTTCCTCTCCGGGCTTCAGGCAGATGGCCCCCAATGAGCACCGAGGAATCATCGGCTGTTGACGATGTCGGCATTGCCGCGGGTGTCTCCGTTGAGCGGCCGTGGGCACTGCTGGTGCTCGCTGGGTTCTGGGGATGGCTGGGTAGCCGCTGGATCAACGATTTTCTCCTACCTGACTCGATAGCCGTTTCGAGCGAGCGGTCGTTCGTCCCTGTCGACCCCGTCGCTGCGGCGGCCGAGACCCTTGGGTCGGTGGCCGCCTCACTCGGCCCGGTTGGTGCACCTATCGATGTGCTGGCGAGCCTGGTTGGGTTCGTCGCCGGGAGCCTCCCCCACCTACCCGCACTGGCACGGGGCGCGTGGCTCACCCTCTTGTTGACGGTGGCAGGCATCGGATTCGGCTTTGTGTTGGCGGTGCCACTGTCAGTCGGTCGCGTCTATGGTGGCCGCTGGCTCCGGTGGCTCTCGCTTTTGTACACGGAACTCATCCGCGGAACCCCGCTGTTGGCCCAACTGTTCGTGCTGTACTTTGGACTCCCACTGACACAGGTTATTCGCGAACTTCCCGGCGTCGGTGCTGGGCCTATCCCAGCACAGGCGTTTTGGGTCGCCGTTGTCGGGTTCACGCTCAACAGCGCCGCCTACCAAGCCGAGTATATCCGTTCGGCGTTGGAATCGGTCGACGCCGGTCAGCTGACCGCTGCCCGTGCGGTCGGCCTTTCGAGGTCGGAGGGGATCCGTTATGTCGTCCTGCCACAGGGGCTCAGGTACGCGATCCCTGGGTGGTCTAATGAACTCATCTATCTCATCAAATACTCCTCACTGGCGGCGTTTATAACGGTTCAAGAGCTGTTTTTCCGAGCGGAAGCCATCGCCAATGACACGTTCCGGTATACAGAACTGTTCTTGCTCGTAGCACTGTTCTATCTCGCATTGGTTCTCTCCGCGTCGGTGGTCATGGAATGGGTTGAGGAGCGATCATCGGTACCGGGCGTCGGCGGACGACAGTGAAGTGGATGCCGCTGTGTCGCTGGCTTCGGTAGGCTTTGTACGTTTTTGCATATCGATGACAGCGCAGCAACGAAACGCATTTTATTATCGTAGCCACCAATATCAGATATGGCTGGACGATACGGTGAACTGGACTACTCAGTGCTCACAAAACGCGGCTTCCTGCTTGGGGTCGCGCTGTTTGCGATCGGCGCCCTCGGTGAGCTGGGACTGACCGCCGCGGGATTGGCGGTACCGGACTGGGAACGCGCACTGTTGTTTGACATCGAACTACTTGGCATCCTGATCGGGTTGCTGTCGCCGTTCGTGTTCGGCATCCTGCTCCCGTTGACCGAGTAGGTGGGCATCGAAACCGTTAGGCTTGAGACGGCTTGATCGACGGCTATGAGCAACTCAGTGCTCGAAATGCTCCCGGAAATCCTTGAGGTGGCCCTGTTCGGGATCGGCGGGGCAGTACTATCGATCGCAGGAACATATATCGAACAGGTTGCGGTACAGACCGCCACACACGGGCAAACTGTCCTCGGTGCATGGGTCTCGTTTATCGGGCTGTTGGCGTTTTTCTTCGCCTATCTGTTGATTACCGATACGTTTTGGCCGAAGTTCATCGCGCTCAGACAACAACTCCGAACCAGCTAACGGGGCACTGGCTGTCTCGGCAAAGTCCTCCACACATTCGATAGCGGTTACGTAGTGTAGCCTGTCTTGTGTTGTCACTCACCAAGGTTGAGAACTATCGCTGAGACACGCGTATCACTATCGGTTCATGGCGTGTCGGTGCACCGAAAGGGGGGTTGCAAGTAAGATTGCAGTGCTACCACCATGTTCAGTGGGGTAGCGGGGTTCTAGGGGGGTCAATGTCGCCGTTACGTCGGTGGCGACACTCATTGGTTGGCGGGTGGAATATAAATACCTGCCGCCGAGGATATCATATTAAATAATTTGAGGCGAGAGAAATCAGCAGCGAACAGATCACTCTCCTATCGATACGAAGGCGGCTGCAGGACGAGCGACAGTGCGTCGGCTAGGGTGTGTAGAAAACTGCGAAGGAAGGGAAGTGGGGGAACTTCCACACCTGTTCAGTTGGGGGGTAGTCGCCTTGATTGCATCAAGGGACTGTCTGTGTATCGGCGGGGATAGGATAAATAAATTTTGTACCAAATATCAATTCTAATATCTTGGGTAGATGGCAACCAGGAGCCATACCATGACGAGAGCAACCGACGACTGACCCGACAGCAGAGATCTCCACACGAAACACTCTCGTTTGGACTATCCATGCCACAGTATCACACAGAACGCAGCGACACACCACAGCAACGCCTCACCGTTGTGGGAGCCAATAAAAATCGAAGCGAGGAGCGAGCTGCTTAGTCGTCGGCCGGCGTGGCACCGCTGCCGCTGTCGCCGGTCGCCTGGTTTTTTGTCCACGAGAGCTTGCCACCGGCGGCGAGGATCTCGCGTTCGCGCTCGGAGGCATGGAGATTGGCGGTGAACTCCCAGTCGCCGTTGACGCGACAGGTGAACTCCTCGGAGCCGTCACGGACGCCCGCACCGATATCGTCGACAACGGTGATGTCGTCGCCCTGCTCGATCTTGTCGTAGGTGTCGTCATCGATCGTCAGCGGGACGATCCCGAAGTTGAACAGGTTCGCGCGGTGGATCCGGGCGAAGCTCTTGGCGAAGACAGCTTCGATGCCGAGATACATCGGACACAGCGCGGCGTGTTCACGCGAGGAGCCCTGGCCGTAGTTCTCGCCGGCGACGAGGACGCCACCGTCGGCGTCGAGTGCGCGCTCGGCGAAGGTATCGTCGATCCGGGAGAGGGTGAACTCCG
>Ga0209917_1000875_pt1 | contig 12460 bp, 13 predicted proteins | sample SalPon2_C_H2O_MG_FD_185710 | JGI IMG/M metagenome (GOLD analysis project Ga0209917, IMG submission 185710) | Salt pond water microbial communities from South San Francisco under conditions of wetland restoration - Salt Pond MetaG R2_C_H2O_MG... | ecosystem: Environmental > Aquatic > Non-marine... | reverse complement strand
CCGGAAGGGGTCGAGTTTCGGCGGGAACTCGTCGGCAGCGCCCCCCTCCAGCTCCCAGCGCACGAGGCGGTCGACGTTGGTCGCGACGGTTCGGGCCTCCCGGATGGCGGCCGCCGCGCTCGCGGGAACGGCCTCGCCGTCGGCGTCGACGACCCGCGCCGCGTCGCCGACGGCGAAGGTACGGTCATCGAGTTTGCAGTCGCCGCGGACGATCGGTCGGTCGCTCCCGAGGGCGTCCGGGCCACGGATGCCACCCGTCCACACGAACGCGTCGTACGGGACGGTCCGATCGTCGAGTTCGACTGCGTCGGCCGTCGCGCCGGTGACGCGGGCGTTCGTACGCACCGCGACGCCCGCCGATTCGAGGGCGTCGCGGACGGCCGACTGGAACGCCTCGGGGAAGGCGGGTGCTACCGAGTCGAGACGTTCGAGAAGGGTCACGTCCAGGTCGGCGCCGCGCTCCGCGGCCAGGGCCGCAATCTCGCCCGCCACCTGCACGCCGGAGAGGCCGGCGCCGCCGACGACGGCGCGGCCGTCCGCGTCACAGGCGTCGAGGACGGCGTCGCGGACCCGGTGGGCGTGGTCGAGGCGTTTCAGCGGGATGCCGTGCTCATCGACGCCGGGGAGGTCGTAAAACGCCGTCTCGGCGCCGAGACAGACGGCGGCGTAGTCGTAGTCGAGGGTGCCATCGGAGAGGTGGACGCGGCGGGCGTCACGGTCGAGTTCCTCGACGCGGGCGGTCCGGACCGTCGCGCGATCCAGGGCGTCGCGAAGGGGGACGGTGATGGCGTCTTCGACCGCCGGGCGCCGGATCACGCGGTGGAGTTCGTGCTGGACGAGGTGATCGTTCGATTCGTCGACGACGACGAGGTCGGCCGTCGCCGGGAGTCTGGATTCGAGACGGCGGGCGAGCGTGAGGCCGGCGTATCCGGCACCGAGAACGACGACGCGCATACCCGAAGTTAGCTCGCAGGGCAAAGAAGAGCGGGGGTCGAGGGGCGCCGACAAAGACCCTATACGTTCGCCCCTCGTCACCGCCGAACGATGGATATCGAGGGGTTCGTCTGCTGGACGGCACATGCTGTCGACGATCCGGCCGAGCTACGACGCGTTCTCGACGCCCAACTCCCGGACGGCGGGAGTCGCGCCGTCGCCGACGCACAGTGTGCGGGGCTGCTGGAGGGGACCGACCTCCGGCCCGCGGGCCTCGCCGCGGCCCACGCGTTCGCCGAGCGGAGCGACCTGCCGATGGCGGGGCCGACGGAGGCCATCGCCGACTTCAGTACCCTCGTAGAGAGCCTCAGCGCGGCCGAGCGTCGCGGCGAGCGGGTCGACGCCGACGCCGTCCCGGCGGGGTTCGAGACGGTCACGCCGACAGTGGATCGGTTCGACCGGAGCTACCACACGATCACCGTCGCGAAGGAGTACGCGTCCGGCGCGGCGGTGGAGCTCAACTACCGCTCGCGCGATCCGAGCCACCCCGGCGAACGGCGGGCCAACCGATCGAGTGCGATCCTGTGGCTCCGGGAAGGCGGGACGACGGCGTACGAACACCGGGTCGAGTGGGCGGAACGCGGTCGGCCGTCAGAATAGCGCGTCGCTTTCGGGCCGAATCTCGGCCGGGCCGCCGACCTCCCACACGTCGGTTTCGACCCCGCAGTCGGCGACGGCGGACTCGACGCGGTCGACGTACTCGGCGGTGGTGTTGACGTAGACGCTCGCGCCGGTGTCGGTCGAGAAGTAGACGGGCACGTCCTCCGTGCGGAGCGCGCGAACCGCGTTGAAGACGGCGATGGTCCGGGGTTGCCAGTACACCCACCCCGCGGGACCGGTCATGGTCGTCGCCGCGAGCGAGAGCGAGTCGTGTTCCGCGAGTTCGAACGCGCGGTCGAACTCGGCGTTCCGGAGCGCGTCGCGCATCTCGGCGATCTGGCCGTGGATGTGGGCCATCCGTGCCTGGAACATGTGGCTGTCCGCCGCTTCTTCGTGGGCCTGTTCGGTCTCCTTGTAGGACGGAACGAGCGCCGCGACGATCCGCAGGTCGTCCTCCAGATCCGTTTCGATGCGCTCGGAGCGACAGTCGTCGTCGTTGAGGCCGGTGTAGAGGTGGGAGAAGGCGCCGGTGACGGCCCGAGCGGCGGAGGAGGAGCCGCGGCGGGCGACCGTCGAGATGTCGGGGCGGGTGAGGTCGAGCCCGGCCGCCTCACAGAGCGCCATCGCGGCGGCGGCAAAGCCCGAGGAGGAGGAGCCGAAGCCGACGTTTGACTGGAAGGAGTTCTCGCTCTCCAGACGGACGGGCGCGTCGATGCCGGCTAGGTGGCGAACGTGGTCGACGACGGCGTCGATGCGTTCGGCGCCGCGTCCCTCGACCGGGTCACCGTCGATGACGTACACGTCCTCGTCGGTCGCGCCGAATTCGACGGTCGTGAGCGTGCGACTCGGCGCGGTGCAGACGCTGATACTGTCGTGATACGGGAGTCGGAGTTCGGGGTCGCGCATCCCGTGGTACTTCACCAACCCCTGGATCGGGTGGGCCGTCGCGGTCGCTTTCATGCTCGAACGGGCGTCGGACGGGCGGATAAACGTCCCGGAACGGACGCTGGGGCAGATATAAGCCGCCGTGGGCCGATTAACCTGTATGCTGCGCGTCAGCCGGCGACGCCTGCTCCGAGCCGTTGGAGGGGCCAGTACGCTCGCCCTCGCCGGCTGTTCAGCTGACGGGGGCGACGAACCGACGGGGCGGCCGACGGGCACGAGTCCCGCGACGGCGACGGCGACCGAGACGCCCACCCCCACGGCTACGTCACGGGCGCCGACCGACGAGGCGGTGGGCTTCGACGCGATGCTCGAACGGACGCCCACGCATCCGGAGATGGCCGACGAATCCTACGTCTGGGCGCGGTATGTCGACGCCGCAGCGCTCCTGAACGACATCGACGACGACACCACCCGCGCACGGCTCCGCGAGGGGTGGCTGGGGTCGGGGCCGCCGCGGTACTCCGACTCGACCGCGTTCGAACTCGTCCACGTCCAGCCGGGGGGGCTGTCGAACGTGACGGTCGGGCGCGGCGACTACGACGCGGCCGCCGCGGTCGAGGGGATGGTCGCGGACGACTGGTCGCGTCTGGGCGCCACGGAGGCGTACACGTACCTCGAATACGGCGGCTTCGCGGCCGCGATCGGGGACCGGCAGTGGATCGTCGCGAGCGACCCCGCGTTCGACCTGATCAAGACGCTCACCGCGGCCGCCTCGGCCGATCCGCTCGTCGTCCACTTCGACGACATCGACGTGACGGCGGTGGATCGGGCGACCGGGGAGTCGGGGAACTACTTCGTCGTCCAGCGGTCCGTCGCCGGCGACTACGCCGCCGGTATCGCCATCGACTACGAGCCGTACCGCTATCCGAGGGGCGTACTGCATTACGCGAGCGGGCGCGAGTCGCCGTCGTGGCAGCGAGTCGAGCACCGGTTCCGGACGCGGGTCGCCGGCGAGATTCAGGCGGATCGCTTCGGCGAGGACTTCGGCTGAACGGCGGCGTGGTCTCCCGGGGCGCTATCGCTCGAACCGGCGACCGGCCGACTGTTTAAATACTCCGTCACCGTACAAGTTCAGTATGACGACCTCCGAGAGCGAAGAGGCTGGCGACGACGCAGTCGACGCCGAGGAGGAAGTAGAGCGGTCCTACGCGGTCGTGCTGGACTATCTGCCCCACGGGCGTCCGGACGACGACCGGCCGCAGTACAAGAAGTCGCCGCTCGCGTACGCCCTCGGGGAGTCGGAGTTCCGGTTGCTCGAACTGACGCTCGACGACGAGACGGACGTGAGCATCGGCGACCGGATCGTCCTCGAACCGGACGCCGAGCGGAAGGTGGTGGGTCGCATCCGCCAAGTCGGCTACGACGACCTCTCGAACGCCGCACACTCCGAACTGGAGTACGTCGTCGCGGAGATCGTCGACCGCAACGAGCGGCGGTTCGTCGACTTCTACAACGAGGCCCAGCCGATCACGCTCCGGCTCCACCAGCTCAACCTCCTGCCGGGGATCGGCAAGAAACTCCGCAACGACGTGCTCGACGAGCGCAAGCGCGCACCGTTCGAGAGCTTCGAGGAGTTGGAGGAGCGCATCGCGGGCCTCCACGACCCGAAAGGGGTCCTCGTCGACCGGATTCTGGAGGAGCTCCGGGACGAGGACCTCAAATACCGGACGTTCGTGGAGTAGCCCCTCACCGATCGCCACGGGCGTGGCGTCGGAGTCCGGCGAAGGCGAGCGTCAGCGCCGCGAACCCGACGACGAGGGCGCCCGCGGCCCAGCGGAGGAACGGGCGGTCCGGCCCGAGCACCGGGTCGACGACGGGGACGAACGCGCGGACGTCGACGGCGACGACGGCGACCGCACCGAGGACGTCGACGAGCAGGTCGACGAGCGTATCCCGCGGGCCGTAGTGGACGAGCACCGGGTCGACGGAGAACTCCTCCCCGAGTTCGCGTGCGACGAGTTCGACGAGTTCCCACCACAGGCCGAGGGCGAGGGTAAGCAGGATCGTCGTGGCGGCGGCGGTCACCCAGCCGGACGGTGCGGCGACGAGGACGCCGGCGTAACACAGCGCGGCGACGAAGGACGCGGAGACGAAGTGGGTGACGGTGTCCCACCAGGGCACGGAGTCGTAGGGACCGAGCATACCGACCGAGTGGAGGAGGCCGGCGACCGCGAGCCACAGCGCCAGTCCCGGGGCGACGACGAGGTCGGTGGTGGTGCCGAGGACGAACGGCAGGACGGCGACGGCGAACGCGACGAGGGCGTTGACCGCGGCGGCGACGTTTCCCCGCCGAACGCCTTCGACGAGAACGAAGAGGATCGCGGCTTGAATCGCCGCCACGGCGACGGGGAGGGGATCGAGCATCGGTGTCGGCGTACCGGCACGTCGGCCACGGGTGGATATGATTCTTTGGCACTCGGGTCGCCGTGAAAAACGGGAAATTTACCCCGACTCGCGCGCTATCGGGGACGATGACAGCGTCGCGCGATCCGGATCGACTGCTCGGGCGGGCGGGTGTGAGCGGCAACCCCGACCGCGATCAGCATTTCCTCGTCGACGAGCGTGTCCTCGATCGGTTGCCGACGTACCTCCCCGACGACGCCGACCGGAGTCACGTCCTCGAAATCGGCGGCGGGACGGGCGCGCTCACCGATCGCCTGCTGGCGACGAGCGACCGCGTGACGGTGATCGAGCGCGATCCGGCTCTCGCGGCGTTCCTCCGGCAGGAGTTCGAGGACGAACGGGCAGCCGGACGGCTTACCGTGATCGAAGGCGACGCGCTGGAGCGCGACCTGCCGGCCGACGCCACCGCGAGCGTCTCGAACCTGCCCTACGGCGTCTCCAGCGAGATCACGTTCCGCCTCCTACCGCTCGGGATTCCGACGGTGCTCATGTTCCAGCGGGAGTTCGCGGAGCGGATGGCCGCCGAACCGGGGACGAGCGAGTACGGCCGACTGTCGGTGAGCGCGGGGCATTACGCCGCGGTCGAGGTGGTCGAGCCGGTGCCGGCGACGGCGTTCTCGCCCCCACCGGCCGTCGAGAGCGCAGTCGTGCGGACGACGCCGCGTGACCCGGACTACGAAGTCGCGGACGAGGAGTTTTTCCTGCGGTTCGTGAAGGCGGTGTTCACCCAGCGTCGGAAGACGATCCGGAACGCGATCCGAAACACCGCCCACATCTCGGGACTATCCGATCCGGACGCGGTCGTCGCGGCGGCGGACGAGACGACCATGTCGAAACGAGCCGGCGATCTGTCGCCGGACGACTTCGCCGCGCTCGCGGGCCTCGCCCTCGGCCACGGGGTGGGGACGGATGGTTGATCCGCTGGCGGTCGTCAAGGAGACGACGGCGAGTCGGGCGCTGACGACGCTGCTGATCGTGGGTGTCGTCGTGGCCGTTCGGTACGCGGCGCGACGCTGGCGGCAGCGCGACGATGCGGCGGACCGGTCGACCGCGACCGTCGCGCTGTCCGCGGGCGTGACGCTGACGACCGCCGCGGGCATCGTCGCCGTCGTGTTGCTGTGGGACCTGATCGGGCCGCTCCAGCGCTCCTACCGGAGCCTGGGGCTCGAGGATCTGGCGGGTAGAATGTTGCTCTCGGTTGTCATTTTGGCGGCGACGTACGCCCTGACCGGCTTCGTCGGCCGGGTTATCGGCGAGTTCACGGGGAAGCGGTCGACCATCAGCGAACACCAGCGGGAGATCGTCTACCGGCTCACGCAGGTGACGCTGTACACCCTCGCCCTGCTGGTAGTGGTGGGGCTGTTCACGCGGAACCTCGGGAGCCTCCTCGTCGGGGCCGGCTTCCTCGGCATCGTGGTCGGGATGGCCGCCCGGCAGACTCTCGGCGCCGTCCTCGCGGGCTTCGTCCTCATGTTCTCGCGGCCGTTCGAGATCGGCGACTGGGTGGAGATCGGCGACCGCGAGGGGATCGTCACCCAGATCACCATCGTCACCACACGAATCCAGACCTTCGACGGGGAGTACGTGATGCTCCCGAACGACGAAGTGAGCGGCCAGCCGATCATCAACCGGACGCGCAAGGGGCGGCTCCGTATCGAAGTCGAGGTCGGCGTCGACTACGACAACGACCCCGAGCGGGCGGCCGAAATCGCCCGCGACGCGGTGCGCGGACTGGACGAGGTGTTGCAGGTGCCGACGCCACAGGTGGTCGGCAAGCGGTTCGGGGACTCCGCCATCGTCCTCGGGGTACGGGTGTGGATCGACAACCCCAGCGCCCGTCGGATGTGGCGGGCGCGGACGGCGGTCATCGAAGCCGTCACCGACGCCTACGCGGCGGAGGACATCAAGATCCCGTTCCCGCAGCGCGAACTCATGGGGCGGGCCGAGGAGGGCGGCTTCGCCATCGCGGGCGGCGACCGGCCGGAGCCGGCGCCGACGCCCGACGGCGGCGGGAGCGGGGACGCCGATGACTGACGGTGAGGACCGACAGTCCTCGGGGACGGACGACACTCGCGACGCCCTCGCCGACCGCCGAGGGCTGGAACGCGAGGTGTACCAGCCGGCGGAGGACTCCCGCCTCCTCGCCGAGGCGGCGGTCGAACACGCCCGCGGCCGGACCTTGGAGGTCGGCACGGGGTCGGGATGGGTCGCCGAACGGGTCGCGGCCGAGACGGACGCCGAGGTGGTCGCGAGCGACTACAACCCGGCGGCCTGCCGGCAGGCGCGCGACCGGGGGGTGCAGGTCGTCCGCGCGGACCTCGTCGCACCGTTCCGCGACGGGAGCCTCGACACCGTCGCGTTCAACCCGCCTTACCTTCCCACCGATCCGGACAACGAGTGGGACGACCGGATGGAGCGGGCGCTGTCGGGCGGCGAATCCGGCCGCGAAGTGATCGACCCCTTCCTCGATACGGTCGGACGGGTCCTCCGGCCCGGCGGGTGCGTCCTCCTCCTCGTGAGCAGTCTCACGGGCTTCGAATCGGTGGTCGCCCGCGCGGAGGCGAACGGCTTCGCCGTCTCGACGGTGCGCCAGGAGTCGTATCCCTTCGAGGTGCTGTCGATCCTTCGACTCGACGCGGAATAACTGTAGAACATATTTTGGTTTAGCAAATATTAAGCGACGGCATCACGAATTCGAGCGTGATGACCGAACTGGTCGCCACGACACCGGGACTGTATCCGCTTCCCGACTGGGCGAAAGACGAGCTATCGGACCTGAAAGGCCACCAGAAGGGCGATCTGATCGCCGGTGACGAGGGCCCGGAGATCGTCGACGCCTACGACCGCGCACGAAGCGAAGTCGTCGACGCGCAGGCTGATGCCGACCTCGACCGCGTCGTCGAGGGGCAGCTTCGGTGGGACGACATGCTCGCTCACCCGCTGACGATCCACGAGAACGTCGAGACAGGTGGTATCGTCCGCTACTACGACAACAACAACTTCTATCGCGACCCAAAGGTGCAGGGCGAACTCACGCCCTCGGGCGACGTGGCCGCCGAACTCGAAGCGGTCGATACGGACGCGCTTCAGGCCGTCCTGCCCGGTCCGTACTCGCTGGCCGATCTCGCGACCGACGAGTACTACGGCGACGAGGCGGACTTCCGCGACGCCGTCGCGGACTTCCTCGCCGGCGAAGTCGAGGCGTTCCCGGCCCACGAGACGCTGTTCCTGCTCGAACCCTCGCTGGTCGAGAACCCGCCGGGCGACGACGCCGACGAGCACGCGAGCGAAATCGTCGACCGCGTGGCAGCCGCGACGGACGCCGACGTGGTCGTCCACACCTACTGGGGCGCCGTGCCGGAGAAGACGTACGCGCACCTGATGGACGCCGACGTGGACGCCATCGGCTTCGACTTCGTGACCGAAACCGAGGACGCCCTCTACAACATCAACGAGTACGGCACCAAAGAGCAGGTGGCGCTGGGACTGGTCGACGGCCAGAACACGCTCGTCGAGTCGCCGGAGACGATCCGGGACCGCGTCGAGTGGGTCGACGACCGCACCCACACCGACTTCGAGCGGGCCTACGTCACCTCGAACACCGAACTGTTCTATCTGCCGGTCAACAAGTTCGAGGAGAAACTGCAGGCGCTCGGTGACGCCGCGGCGCTCGCGGAGGTGGACGCATGAGCGAGAACAACCGCGAGCAGTTCCGGCCCGACGACCATCCGAACGACCACTTCCTGCTCACCTCCATCGTCGGTTCGTACCCGAAGCCCAAGTGGCTCAACCGGGCGGCCGACCTCGCGGAAGACGAGGAGTCGAAGTTCACCGAGGAACACCTCCACGAGGCCCACGACGACGCCTGTCGCGTCATCGTCGACGAACACGAGCGGACGGGGCTGGACACCGTCTCCGACGGCGAGATGCGCCGCAACGAGATGGTCGAGTTCTTCGCCGACCGCATCGAGGGCTACGAGTTCAACGGGCCGGTCAAGGTCTGGGGCCACAACTACTTCGACAAGCCCTCGGTCGCCGACGAAGTCGAGTACACCGAGTCGTGGCTGGTCGACGAGTTCGAGTTCACGCAGGCGGCCGCGAGCAAGCCGGTCAAGGTGCCGATCACCGGCCCGTACACGCTGGCGGCTTGGTCGTTCAACGAGGCTTACGAGACCGATGCCGACCTCTCGTACGCCCTCGCCGACCTCGTGAACGAGGAGATCGAGGCGCTGGTCGACGCCGGCGCGCGATACATCCAGATCGACGAACCCGCGCTGGCGACGACGCCCGACGACCACGCCATCGTCGGCGAGTGTCTCGAACGCATCGTCGCCGGGGTTCCCGACGAGGTGCGCATCGGCCTCCACGTCTGTTACGGCGACTACTCCCGCATCTACCCCGAACTGCTGGAGTACCCCATCGACGAGTTCGACGTGGAACTCTGTAACGGCGACTACGAACAGATCGACGTGTTTACCGATCCCGAATTCACCACGGACCTCGCGTTGGGCGTCGTCGACGTTCACACGACGGACGTGGAGTCGGTCGAGGAGATCAAGGAGAACATCAAAGAAGGCTTCGAGGTCGTTGCCCCGGAGAACTTGACGGTCAGCCCCGACTGCGGCGTGAAGCTCCTGCCGCGTGAGGTCGCCCGGCAGAAGATCGAGAACATGGTGACCGCGACCCGTGAGATCGAGGCCGAACTCGACGCCGGCGAGATCGATCTCGGGCCCGAAGTCAGCGCCGATTAGTTTTCGACCACCACTGCCGTCGCCTCGACGACGGCGTTCACTTCCGTTCCCTCCTCGACGCCGAATCGGATGACGGAGCTCCCTCACTCGCCGTTACTCACCAGCACGTAGACCAGCAGTCCCCAGACGACGAACTCGGCGTAGAACGACGGGGTCCAGAGGTACTGCACGAAGAACTCGACGGGTGGGAGGTCGACCGCGGGCGTGTGTCGGATCGCCGGCCACGCCAGAAAGAGCACGTCGGCCGGGCGACCGTTGAGGAGCATGTGGAACGCGTCGAGGAGGAGATGAGACGCCCAGCCGAGCCAGAGCGGCGTCCACGCACGGCGGGCGAACACGGCGGCGAAGCCCACGACGAGCAAGAGCAGGGAGTGGCCGGCCGTCTGGTAGAGGTCGACGACCCCGACCATCGCCGCGGGCTTGTCCACGAGGTCGGGGAGGGCCGCCCCCACGACGAGCGGAAGGACCGGGAGGTCCCACCGTTTGCCGACGACGTACCCCGCGGCGAGATGCGTTGGAAACAGCATCGAACGGCGTGTCGTGGGAGTGTCCGGCGTATATGGCTGTCGTTCGCGAGCGTCGCCTACGCCGCGAGCGTCGACCCGCGGTCGGCGTAGCGGTGGTAGCCGTCACGGGTACCGACGGCGAGGAGGGCGCCCCCGACGAGCGCCAGAAATCCGGCTTCGACGTTCGGCGGCACGGCGTCGACGACGCCCACGCCCGCGGCGACGCCACCGACGAACCCGACCTGCAGGAGGCAGACGGCGGCGACGGCGTGGCGGCGGGTGGAAGCGTACAGCGACCCCACGGCGGCCGTCTCGGCCGCGGCGTGGACCGCGAGGACGGCCGCACCTAGGAGGCCGAGGGCCGCGTCGGCGGCGTAGACGGTGGCGAGGACGACGCCTTCGAAGCCGCGATGTAGCGTCACGGCGCCGAGGGCGGCGTCGGCACAGGCCCCGCAGTCCGTGACCGCGTGGCCGCGAGCGAGGACGACGGCGCCCACGCCCGCACCGACGCCGAGCGCCGCGCCGGCCGGCGCCCCGTCGATTGCGAGGGCGACCGAGAGCCCGCCGAGCGCGAGCAACAGGACGGGCACGGCTCCGCGCGAACGGGGTAGTCGGTCGACGGCCGCGAGGACGAGGCCGCCGCCGAGGAGGCTGGCGGCAACCGAGACGGCGACGACGGCGGGGAAGGCGAGGCCGACCGCCGTCCCTGTCGTCCCGTGGGCGGTCACCGGCGCCGACAGGAGCGTCGTCCCGAGGAGGGCGACGAGCGCCCGCCTGCCCCGGCGGCGTCGACGCCGGGTGGCCGGGCGGCGGTCGATACGATAGTGGACCACGAGAACGGGATCCCGCGTCGTCAGACCGCCTCGGGGCCAGTTTTGCCGGTGCGGACCTGGATAGCGTCGTCGACGGGCAGGATGAATATCTTGCCGTCGCCGGGGTCGCCGGTGTGGGCCGCCTCGCGGATGGCGTCGGCCACGTCGTGGCCGTCCACGTCGGCGACGACGCACTCGACTTTCGTCTTCTGGTGGAGGTCGACGGTGTACTCCTCGCCGCGCCACTGCCCCTTCTTCGCCGGTTGGGAGCCGCGGCCGGAGACGTTCGAGACGGTGATCGAGGGGGCGCCCGCCTCGGCCACCGCCTGCTTCACCGCGCCGAGCGAATCCGGGCGGATGTAGGCGACCACCATCTCGATATCAGTCATCGTCGGCCACCCCACTGCCGTCGGCGGCAGTCGTGCTGGTCGTGCGCCCCGCGCTGCCGACGGAGTTGTCGCCGAACTCGGGGTAGGTCACGATGCCGTGCTCCGAGGAGTCGAGCCCCTCGCGTTCGTGTTCGGCGCTCACCCGCGCCCAGCCGAGCGCTTTGAGCAGGCCGTAGATAGCGAACGTGATGGCGGCCGCCCAGAGCGCGAGGACGACGACGCCGACGGCCTGAATCCCGAGTTGGGAGATGGAGAAGGCCGACGTGGTGTTCACGAAGGGGTAGGCCAGCGCACTCAGCGCACCGGCGGAGCCGTGAACCGGGAAGACGGCACAGACGTCGTCGATGCCGAACTTCTCCAGCAGATCGAAGACGAGGACGACCTGCACGCCGGCGATGAAGCCGACGACGAGCGTCGCGGGCCAACTCGCCACCGCCGCGATGGAGCAGACGGAGACGAGACCGGCCAGCAGGCCGTTCGCGGTCATGAGGCTGTCGACCTTGCCGCTGCGGAGGACGCTGACCGCCGCGGCACCGATGCTGCCGGTGGCCATGACCAGCGCCGTGTTGATCGCGACGCGGCCGGCGTAGGCGTAGTCGGCGAGGGCGAGTTCGCCGGCGTCGGTGACCTGAAAGACGTTGACGGCGGTGCCGACGTTGAAGCCGTACCAGCCGAACGCGAGGATCAGCGTCCCGAGGATGGCGTAGGGAAGCGAGTGGCCGGGGATGACGTTCGGCGAGCCGTCGTCGTTAAATTTGTCGACGCGTGGGCCGACGATGTAGGCGGCGACGAGGCCACAGACGCCGCCGGTCATGTGGACGACGGCGGCGCCGGCGAAGTCCTGGAAGCCGAGCGTCGCGAGGAAGCCGCCGCCCCACGTCAGCCCCGTCGCGACGGGGTAGATGAGGGCGCCGACGAGGACGGTAAACAGAAGGTAGCCGCGCAGTTGGGCGCGCTCGGCGACGGCGCCGGAGACGATGGATGCGGCGACCATCGAGAACGCGGCGCCGAAGAGGATGCTCGCCCACGCCGTCGAGCCGCCGGTGTAGTAGGCGTAGGCG
>Ga0209917_1000873_pt1 | contig 12487 bp, 15 predicted proteins | sample SalPon2_C_H2O_MG_FD_185710 | JGI IMG/M metagenome (GOLD analysis project Ga0209917, IMG submission 185710) | Salt pond water microbial communities from South San Francisco under conditions of wetland restoration - Salt Pond MetaG R2_C_H2O_MG... | ecosystem: Environmental > Aquatic > Non-marine... | reverse complement strand
GTCGAGGTCGACGCCGGCGAGGTCGTCGGCGAACTCGCATCGCGGGTCGGCGGCGGCGGCGGCGGTCCCTCTGATTTCGCCCAGGGCGGCGGGCCGGAGTCGGGGAACGTTGACGACGCACTGGCAGAGGCCGAGGCGATCCTGCAATCGGTCGCGAACGTCTAAGACTGGTTGGGGCTGTTTTTGTTGTCCGTCTCTGGAAGCCGTCGTCGACGCCTCACGTAGCGTTCGCTTCGGCGACGGCTGGGCGAATAGCCGGCCAGTGTGTGCGTCCTGACCGCTGGTCTTTGACAGGCTGATACTAGTGGCTGTAAGTTCGTGGGGATATTCGCCACCCCGGGATAGCGAATTACTTCAGTTTGTTACAGCCACCAGTATGAGCAGGGCGAGTGCCTCGGGGTCCCCCGAGGCAGTTCACGATAGCTTCTTATTCAATCCTATATAAGCTACCGTCGACATTTCCGACAAATATGCTTTCTTCAGAAACAACTGGCGATGCCCGTATTTTTGCACGTGCATCTATTTTCCAGTTTAATTTCCCTTCATTTTTATCTAGTACATACATGAAACCATCGTCACTACCTATACAAACCTCGTCATGGAATATAGTAGGAGCGGAATAACGATCTGCATTGTCAAACCGCCACAATTCAGAACCATCAGACGTATCTAGTGCGTATAAACTCCCTCTGCCGAGTCCTCCACCTGGTACATATATAACGCCATCATTGACAGTAGGTGAGCTCCATATAGACTTGTTTATATTAACCGTCCATTGTTTAGACCCATTTCCCGGATTTATCGAATGTATCTTCTCATCGCCTGCCACAAACAGGCTATCGTCACCAAATGATAGTGAGTTAACTACGCTATCGGGCTTTGATGACCAAATATTTGAATAGTCAGATATATCATAAGAGATTACTTTACCATCCTCATTTCCGAAATATACTGCACCATTCTTAGTGATTGGTGGTGCTTCTATGTCACCACCTATATTAAATGTGTTTAATATTTCACCGTTGTTCGGATCAGCCGCGAATCCTTCGCTAAATTCTTGTGCGAAAAAGACACCATCCCCGGTTACCGCAGGAGCTGTTATATTCCCCTTCCCGTAGGAGGACCCGTATTTCCAAAGTTTAGTACCGTCTTTGGGATTAATCGCATACAAGTTCCCCCAATCACCACTACTAGTAACGTACAAAAGTTCATCGTTCGCAAATATTGGTGACTGAACTCGTCCCTTTACTGAGTATGATTGATCCGTAGAACCATCTTCAGTATTGATTTTCATTAACTCTCCATCATCCCCAACATATATGTCACTATCATATGTCAATAGAGTGGTTACGCCTTTTGCAACATCTTTTTTCCACCGTACTGAATACTTATTTTCCGGCGTCGGAGTGGACTTTTCGTTGTCTTTATTTTCATCTCTGCTCTGAACGCTCCTGAGATCTGTACAACCAGCCAAAAGAGCTACTGAGGTTACGAGACCCTTTTTTACAAAGGTACGCCGGTCTGCTGTCATTACTCATTCTGATAATTTTATTCTTTATGTATTTTGTGTTTGGAAGTCTTCAAGAATCGCCGAGTTCAGCGAGTTTGAGAAATGAGCAGGCCGTAGGGAGGGGTGTTCTTGACACTCGCAGACTTGCTCAAAGAGACCTCATACGTGGACTGTGATGAGGTTTGAGAGAATGAACGCACGCCGACACCTGCCCGCGTGTTCGGCGTGTAACTACACCGAGTCAACTAGTGAGATTAGGTCGCAATTCCGGAACCAGCTACAGCAGCTACGTTCAGAACCGAAACACCCACCCACACACCACCAGTAACAGCGACTAGATGCCGAGCACATCCAACGACGGCGCCAGCCTCCACTACGAGACGACGGGCGACGGGCCGACAGTCGTCTTCGTCAACGGCGTCGGCTACGGCGCGTGGCTGTGGGGCTGGCACCACGACGCCGTGGCGGGCCCCTACGAAGCCCTCGTCTGGGACCTGCGCGGCACGGGCGAGTCAGACGCCCCTGAAGGCCCCTACGACGTGGCGACGCTCGCAGCCGACCTAGAGGCCGTCCTCGCAGACCACGGCGTCCGGAGCGCCCATCTCGTCGGCGCGGGGTTGGGCGGGATGGTCGCGCTGCAGTACGCCCACGAGTACAACAGAGCGCGCACCCTGACGCTGTACAACACGGCAGCGTCGGGCGACGCTATCGACGCCGACGCCCTCGGCGGGCTCTCGCTGGACGAAGGCACGGAAGCGTCCCTTTCAGGCGCCTTTTCGGCGCAGTTCCGCGACGACGCGACGGCCCTCGTCGACCGCATCACCGACTGGCGACGCGATGAGGACGCCACCGCCGCTGCCTTCACCGCCCAGGCCGCAGCGATGACCGGCTTTTCGGCCCCGCCGCTGTACGAGGTCACGGTACCGGCCGAACTCTACTACGGCGTCGACGACCCGGTGGTGCCGACCGACGCCGCCGAGGCGCTGGCTCGGGACCTGCCCAGGGGAACCGTCGAGGCCGTCGAAGGCCGACACCTGTCCTTCGTCGAGCACGCCACCGCGGTGACGGACCGACTGGTCGCGTTTCTGGACGAGTACGCAGCGAGCGAGGGGTGACGAGCACGGCGTCAGCGACGGTGGCAGATATGCCCGTCGAAACGTGGTCTTTTACTGCTCGAACCGCTGGATACACTTAATGAGTCTGCGTATCGCCCTGTTGAACGCGGCCCACGACGGCGAGGACAACCGTCGGAACTTCCGGCGGGAACTCGACGCCGACCTCGTCGAGTACGACGTCACCGAGCGCGAACTACCCGACTCCGTCGCGTTCGACGGCTGTCTCGTCACCGGCTCGCGGGCCTCTGTCTACTGGGACGAGCCGTGGATCGCCGACCTCGAAGCGTGGGTCGACGAGGCGATCGGCGAGGGGGTGCCCTTTTTGGGCGTGTGTTTCGGCCACCAGCTGCTCGCCCACGCGCTGGGTGGCACTGTCGAGGCGATGGACGACTACGAGATCGGCTACCGGACCGTCGAACACGACGGGTCGAACCCGCTACTCGACGGCGTCGACCGGGAGTTCACCGTCTTCACGACCCACTCCGACCACGTCGCCGAACTCCCGCCGGGAGCGACCCAGTTCGCACAGAACGACTACGGCGTCCACGGCTTCCGACACGAGGACGTGTTCGCGGTGCAGTTCCACCCCGAGTACGACCCCGCGACCGCCGAATACGTCGCTTCCGGCAAGGACCTCCCCGACGAACGCATCCAGCGGGTCCTCGACGGCATCACCGACGAGAACTACCGGGCGGCCTGTGAGGCAAAGCAGCTGTTCGACAACTTCACCGACTACGTCCGGGGACAGCGCGTCGCAGCCACCGAGAGCGAGCAGGTCGCGAGCGACGACTAGCCGAGGCGGACCAACGGCGCCTGTTCTGCGACCAGTACCCCGACGGCAAGGACGATACTCGCGCCCTGCAGCGGCGTCGAGAGGATACCGAGCCCGACGATGAGCGTCGTCACACACGCCGGGGCGTGGCTGGCCCGTCGGACGCTCTGGCCAACAGTCACCCGCGTGCGATAAGGAAGTAGCGTTCGATACGCTCAGTTCGAGTCTGTGAAAGCGCCCGCAGAGACCGACAGTCCGGTTCTGGCAGACTGGCGGTCGCTATTCTCGCCGGTCGATATCGAGCTCGTCGTCGAGGTCGTCGAGCCAGTCGGCGTTTTCCAGTTCGGCCATCTGCTCGCGGAAGTGTGTCTTGCAGACGCCGACCTTGACCCCGTCGCTGTCGACGGCGATGTCCGCGTCACGGTCGCAGTAGTGACACTGCATATCCGGCAATTGAACCCGTGGGGCATTGAACCCTCGGATTCCGTCTGCCGGCTGTCAGACAGACTGGTCGGCCGATGGCCCCGGTCAGACGACGGCGTCCCGGACCCTGTCCCAGGCGGCGCGGTCGAGACCGGCGACGCCGAGTCGCTCGTCGTGGGCGTCGCTCCCGCCGGTCGGCACGAGGTCGTATCGCTCGATGGCGTCCTCGACCCGTCCGGCGTCGACGGTGTGGCCGTACGGGTACCACCGCTCGACGGCGTCCAGATCGGCACAGCGGGCCAGCGCGGCGTCGGTGTCCCGGTAGCGAAAGGGGTGAGCCAGCCCGACCAGCCCGCAGGCGTCGGCAAGCAACTCGCGGCCGCGGTCGAAGTCGGGGACCTCACGGGGGACGTAACAGGGACAGTCGGCGCCGATGAGGTCGTCGAACGCCCCCTGGAAACTGTAGTCGGTCGCCGCGGCGACGGCCCGCGCGATATGGGGCCGTCCCAGCCCCGCGCGGGGTTCGACCGGCAGCGGGACGCCCAGACGGTCCTCGACGCAGTCGATTATCGCTCGACCGCGCTCGCGTCGGTTCCGCTGGATGCGCTTGCACTCCTCGCGGAGCGCGTCGGTGGCCTCAACGCCGTAGCCAAGCAAGTCGAGTCGCTGGGTCCCGGCGTCGACGCGCAACTCGATGCCGTGGACGACGGTGACTCCGTCGCGGGTCGTCACCGGACCGTCGAGGGCGGGCTGGACCCGGTCGTGGTCGGTGACTGCGACGACGGCGACCCCGGCGTCGGCGGCCGCGGCCGGGAGCGTATCCAGCGTGAGTGCCCCGTCCGAGCGTGTCGTGTGTACGTGGAGGTCCGCGACGACCATACGTATCCGTCGGTGCCGACCGGCAAGCCTGTTGTCCTCTGCCACCGTGGTTCTGGGTAGCACGCCCCATTTAATATAATAAAGGAGTATTATCATTATAGACCATGAAGTTTATCACCCATCGGGCTTTCTACAGTGATATGACGATGTGGACAGACGCGGAGAAGGCGTTCGACGCACAGCAGTACCCAATCACCGCCGAGGAACTCATCGAGGCCGAGGGTGATCTCACACTGGAACTACCGAACGGTACCGAGACGCTGGGCGACGCGCTGCGTCGGTCGGCGCCCGAGACGTTCCAGACGGCCGAAGACGCCCGGTTGACGGCCTACGCCTGCGTCTCGGGCAAGGCTATCGGTCGGAAGGGCTACTCGGACCGGGACCCGGTCTGCATGGGCGAGGACGGTCCGGAAGAAGTCTCGTTCTAGCGGCCGGCGGCCCCAGCTACACGTTTTTTCGACGACGAACGGCCAGCCACGCCTAGAAACCGTAGTCGTCGTCCATCTGAGCCGGGTCTTGCTGCTCGGCCGTGGTCTGGCCGAACATGTCGTCGTCGACCGGCGACTCCGTCTCCTCGCTGGTGACGTTGTACGCCGAGATACCGCGTTTCAGCAGGTCTTCGACGGCCTGGTCGCGGTTGAGGAACTCACCCTGGTCGACGAGACGCTGGATGTCGGAGTCGACCTGGTCCGGCAACGACAGTTTGATTCGGCTCATATGCGCCGGCTTATCTTGTCGAGTATATAATCCTGTTGCCGACGGCGGCCGGGACGCCCCGCGTGGCTCGCGGATCGCTCCGTTCACGGCTTCGCCGTTCACTGTCGAGGTCGTCGCTTTGCTCCGACCTCGCTCTCCCCCTACTGCGCTGCGGTTCCCTTCAGTCACCGTCGTCGGGCGGCACCGTCGCCCGACTGCCTGCGGGACCGATGGTCCCGCTACGCGTCGCTTCGAGACGCTTCGCTACGCTCAGCGTCTCGCTATCGGTCCAGAAAGTCGGGGCGCTCGACCGTCTCGGTGCTGTCGACGTCCTGCCGATCGAGCAACTCGCCGGAATCGAGTGCGTCGGGGAGGCTGTCTCGCCCGCGCTCCGGGACGTCTCCGGGGTCGACTGTCACTACCTCGCCCTGGACCAGTTCGGCCCAGACGGCGTCGGCATCGGCGCTATCGGGGTCAGCCGCGGCTTTCGCCTCGTTGCGACCCTCCTCGTAGGCGAGTTCGACCATGCTGCGGTGATACGCCGAGTCCATCTCGCCGTAGATCGCGTGTAGCTCTTCGCGGTTGAACTCGCCAAGCCGCTCGGCGACGCCGATAGCGTAGGCCCGGGTCGTCGCGTCGTCTTTGTCCAAGGAGTTCCAGCCGGTGTCGAACTCCCGGTCGTAGCGGCTCATGAGTCGATTTTCTCGTCGGCGTGGACCTCTAGCCCCTGATCGGTGAACGAAATCGTGCGGATGTCACAGTCGATGGCGGTCCCCCGCATCTTGATCACCTGCACGCCGCGGGTCATGCTCCCGCCCTCCAGGAAGTTGTGGAAGAAGATGACGCCGTGAGCCAGGTAGTGTTCGTCGCTGTAAGAAGAGGGGTCGGTCATCTCCGAGATCAGGAGCGTCGTCGCCTCGGTCTGTTTCAGCGCCGAGAGAAAGCCCGTGATCTCGCTGTCGACGTCGTTCATGAAGTGTTGCAACAGCATCGTCGAGTCGATGACCACGCGCTGGATGTCGTTCTGTTCGATGTAGGAGACCAGACGGTTGGTCAGGCCCCCCTCGGTCCCGAACTGGGTGATGGTCCGCTTGCCGCTCTCGGTGACGAGGTTGAGAAACTGGACGGCGTCAGACTGCATCGCCCGGTCGAAGCCAAAATCGTAGCCGGCCATGTCCTGCATCAGTTCCGTCTTCGTCTCGTGCATCGTCACGTAGAGGCAGGTCTCGCCTTCCTTGGCACCCTGTGTGATGAACTGAGAGCAAAACGTCGTCTTCCCGCTGCCCGGCGGGCCGCTGACGACGTACAACCGGTCGGGCAGCAACCCACCCTGGACGAGCTCGTCGAATCCGTGGACCCCGGTAGAGATTCGCATAGCCCCAGCGTCTACCCGTCTGGACATATGTGTTCACACCACGTTTTCGCTTGTGATAACTCTCCCGGCCGGCGAGTCGCGGGGTAGCAGCTCCTATCGACCGACGGCAGCGCCGGGGTCGTCATCGACGAGGTCGAGCAGCGTCTCGGTCCCGACGCCGTCGAACCGCATCGGGCGTCGCCACCACGGCCCCTTCCCGGAGTCCGAAGAGCAGTCAGTGACCAGCCAGTTGGCGTCAGTGCCGCCGCTGGGCGCTGACAGCGGGACGACCGTCTCGTAGAGGCGCGACCCCGCCGGGTCGCCAAGCAGGAGGACGCGGGCGTCGAAGTCGGCTCGTTTGACGTGGGCGTTGGAGTCGAAGACGGCCCGGTCGTCGATCGGGAGGTCCCGATACTCCTCGCCGGTGACCGGGTCCCGGGCCAGCTTGAACTGTCCGATGACGTGGGCACCCCACCGCGGCGGGGCCCACGCCGGGGCGTCCCCGGTCGTCGAGAGCGTCGCGTAGAAAAACAGGTAGTCACCGGCCGACAGCGTCGAGAGCGGCCCGGCCTTGACGCCGTGTTCGTCACCGTAGGTGTAGCGCTCGCCGCCGACCTCGGGGAACTCGGGGTCGAAGTGGACGGGGCGGTCGGCGACGCTACTCACGTCGGTGGCTACGTCGAGGTCTGCGTAGGTCGGGACCGGCTGAGCGGTCGGTTTCGCCTCGGGGATGGGGATATACTCGAAGGAGCCGTCGGGAAAGAGTGGGCCGCGAAAGCCGGGCTCGTTAGTGTTCGCGCCGACGTTGATGGCGACAGCCCGCATGGGTAACAGTTCTCGCCGGCGAGTAAAGTGCTACCGGAGGGGCTCGGCACAGGCGCCGCAGTACCGGATCATGCTGTGAGACTCGTTGACGGCGCCACAGTGCTCACAGGCGACAGTGTCGGTCGCGTCAGTGACGATCCGCTGGCCGCCATCAGCCCGTGCAACGGGGCCGCCGGTCGACTCCGGAGTCGAGGTCTGTCCGCTGAAATACCGGTACAGCATCACCTGCAGCAGTCCGAACCCGAGGACGTACGCCGTGAGCCACATCCAGGGTTGCATACGTACGTCTCGGCGAGCTTACTACTTTGCTGTTCTCCCCTGGTTCTCAGGAGTGATACTCGGGTGGGCGTATCAGCGGTCCGGTGGTGAGAGTTCGCGTCCGAACTCGTCGAAGACGGTGATATCGTCGGGAACCTCGATGTCGAGTTGGCGCTCGGCGCGGCGGTCGACGTTGGCGTCCTCCAGCGGATCGGCGACGGACTCCCAGCCGTCCTTGACAGCGATCGATTTGGCGGGCGTCCCGGCCGCGATGTGGTGGGCCGGGATGTCCTTCCCGGCGATGGACTTGGCCGCGAGGATCGCGTTTTCGCCGACTCGCACCCCCGCACGGACCATCGAGTCGTAGGTCAGGCGCACGTCGTCCTCGACGATGGTGTGGTAGTTGTCGATGTGTGTCTGGTCGACGCCGTCGTGGTCGTGGGTGTAGATGTGAGTATCGTCCGAGATAGAGACCCGATCACCGATGGTGAGTTTGCCGCGGTCGTCCAGGTGGACGTCGTCGTGGACGACGACGTTGTCGCCGACCTCGATGTTGTGGCCGTAGGTAAAGGAGATGTTCTTGAAAAAGCGGCAGTTCTCGCCGCAGGACTCGAAGAGGTGATTGGCGAGCATCCGGCGAAAACGCAGCGCGAACTCGACGTTGTCCGCCATCGGCGTCGCGTCGAACTGCCGCCAGAGCCACTGGAGGTGTTTCGAGCGTTTGAACCGCTCTTCGTCTTTCTCGGCGTAGTACTCGCTCTCCAGGGTCGTGTTGCAGGGGTCGTACCCCTGGAGGCGAACGCGTTCTGCGGGCGAGACGTCCTCGCCGGCCTGCCAGCGGTCGTAGGCGTCGCGGTCGCCGTGAAGATCGATTAGCACGTCTGTGACCACCTCACAGGTGTCCTCCTCGCCTGAGAGTCGCTCGTCGACGTCGTCGATAAAGGCCCGAAGCCCCTCCTCGGCGAGCGGCGGCAGCGACACGTGGCGCTTCGTCATGTCACAAGCCTTGCCGCGAGAGCAGATAGTGGTTTCCGTTACGTCGCCGCCAGCCGATAACATCGGTGTCACCACCCCGCGCCGTCCCACGGTCGCCCCGCGTTCGGGCACCGTTATTATAAATTGGTGCCGCCCCTCCCACCGCCATGAGCAGGTCGGATTTCATACTGGAGATCCGTGGCTACCTCGTCAATCCCGCCGAGAAGCGGCTTCGGGCGCCCTGGCGCATCAGCCTCTGGGTCGTCCTTACCATCTTTGGGGCGGTGGTGCTCGCGCTGCTCTTTGGCGTCGTACCCACGCCGACCGGCGAAACCGGGCTGGCTGTGGCCGCGTACGCGCTGGCCGAACTCGGGTGGAACTACTTCGCGATTGGGGCGACCGGACTCGGCTTCGGCTATCTGCTGGACCGGCGCACGCTCGCCGACTTCGGGCTGGGCCTAGACGGTCAGTGGTGGCGCGACGCTGGTTTCGGCGTCGCGCTCGGGACTGGGCTCCCGACGATCGTGCTGGTTGTCCAGCTCGCCGTCGGCTGGACCACGGTCACCGCCGTCCTCCCCGCGACGACGGGCGGTACGTTCGGCCTCGGCGTGACGAGCGCCGTGGTCGGCCTCGCGCTACTGGTCCCGTTCTTCGTCGTCCAGGCTACCGTCGAGGAGATTCTCGTCCGGGGCTACCTCCTGACGAACCTCGCCGAGGGCGCCGCCGGCGGCATCGGAACGGCCGCCTCGACGGTCGCCGCCACCGTCCTGACGAGCGCGCTCTTTGGCGTCCTCCACTGGACCAACCCCAGCGCCACCCTCCTCTCTACCACGAACATCACGCTCTATGGTGTCTTATTCGGGGCCTGTTACGTTCTCACTGGTCGGCTCGGCATCGTCTGTGGCTTTCACGTCGCCTGGAACTACGCCCTCTCGCTGTGGGACTTCCCCGTCAGCGGACTCGACACCGGCGTCGCGCTCGTCGGGACCGAGTCCACGGGACCGGCGCTGGTCACCGGCGGCGCGTTCGGTCCGGAGGGCGGCCTGATCGCGCTCCCGCTGTTGGCCCTCGGCGCCGGTGCCCTCTACTGGTGGGTCCGCCGGGAGTACGGCCGCGTCGAGGTGCTGGACGGAATTGCGGTACCCGACCTGCGGATTCCGACGCGGGGCGGGCGATAATACTGGTGGCTGTCCGTTCGGACAGCTATTGGCCACCTCGGGGTGGCGGATTCCGTCAGTGTGGGACAGTCGCCAGTGTGACGAGCGGCCGTTTTCGACGGGCGAACCAAGACCGATAAGTGCGTTCTCCCCTAACACGGCTGCATGAAGTACGACACGCTCGGGAACACGGGAATCGAAGTCTCGGAGGTCGGCTTCGGTGCCTGGGTCGTCGGGACGGACTGGTGGGGCGACCGAACGCGCGAGCAGGCTATTCAGATGGTCCAACACGCCGTCGACCGGGACGTCACCTTTTTCGACACCGGTGACGTCTACGGCCACGGCGACAGCGAGGAACTCGTCGGCGACGCGCTCGCGGAGGTCCGGGACGAAGTGACCGTCTCCACCAAGGTCGGCTACGACTTCTACAACAACCCGCAGGCGGGCCACGGCGAACTGCCCAAGAAGGTCACGCCCGAGTGGATTCGCACCGCCCTGGACCGCTCGCTCGACCGGCTGGGGATGGACCACGTCGAGCTCCTGATGCTCCACAACGCCAACGTCGACGAGGTCACTCCCGACGTGCTGGAGACGCTTGACGAACTCCGCGAGGAGGGCAAAGTCGAGGCCATCGGCTGGGCGCTCGGCCCCTCCATCGGCTGGCTGGCCGACGGCGACGCCGCCGTCGCAAACGAGTTCGACGCGCTCCAGACCGTCTTCAACCTCTTCGAGCAGACCCCCGGCCAGCATTTCATCGACACCATCCGCGAAGCGAACGCGGACACGTCGGTGCTGGCCCGGGTTCCCCACTCCTCGGGGCTGTTGAACGAGCAGGTCACGCCCGACACCGAACTCGAAGCGGGCGACCACCGCGCCCACCGACCCACCGAGTGGTACGAGACCGGGTGGGAAAAAGTGGAGAGCATTCGGTTCCTGGAGCGGGACGGCGAGCGCACCATGGGCCAGGCGGCCATCCAGTGGCTGCTCGCCAACGACGAGGTGGCGTCGGTCACTCCCACGTTCCGAACGAACGACGATATCGACGAGTGGGCCGGTGCGCCGGACACGCCGCCGCTCTCCGACGAGGAGTACGACCGCGTCCAGTCGCTGTATCACGACAACTTCGGTATCGACCGCGACGACGGGATGGACGCGCTGCGCTCCTCCGTCGGCGGTGAGGATCTGGACGACACCGGAATGAAGTCTGCCGGCGACTAACTACTGATACTGATTGCTGTAGCCGATTACCGGTGAGCAGCCGACCCCGGGTCGGCGATACTGAGCAGGGACTACAGTCATCCGTATGGGACGGGGTTCTCCGAGTCGGCTACCCGCCGAATCTGCAGGTGAGAACGTCTTTCCGGAAGCGACGCTTCGTCAGTTCGCTGTCGTGTGGTTTTCGGTCACAACCCCCTCGTTTCGACAGGAGATGTATCGCCGTCTGGTGGTTTGTCCCTATGCAAACCACTTTCACTCCGGTGCGTCAGACGCCCGAAAGACGCGAGACGGGAGCGGGTTCCAGGTGAAACGGAGGGGTTCGAGGCGTGGGGACACGACACGCGACAGTGACGGCCGGACAGCGCTGTCGCTCACCGGGCAGCAAAATAGGAAGAGAAACTGACGGAACCGCTATTCGTTTTTCAGACCGGCGCCTTCGACGCGCATGACGCCCTCGCCGTCGGGGAGATTCGGCGCGTCGACGAGCTTGACGATCCGCTTGTTCCCCTTCGATTTCCGGAGGTAGATGCGGAAGGTCGACGTGTGGCCGAGGATGTTGCCACCGATGGGCTGGGTCGGGTCGCCGAAAAAGGAGTCGGGGTTCGACGCGACCTGATTGGTGACCAACACCGCGGTGTTGTTGAGGTCGCCCACGCGCATCAGGTCGTGGAGGTGTTTGTTGAGCTTCTGCTGGCGGTCGGCGAGCTGGCCCCGACCGACGTACTCGGCGCGGAAGTGCGCCGTCAGGGAGTCCACCGCGAGCAGTCGGACGGGGAACTCCTCGTCCTGGCTCGCGCTCGCGATCTCCTGGGCCTTCTCGGCGAGGAGGATCTGGTGGTTGGAGTTGAACGCCTTCGCGACGTGGATCTTGTCGAGCACCGACTCGACGAGGTCTGCCATCAGCCCGTCGTCGGTGGCGTCGGCCGCCTCGTCCTCACCGACGATCCCGTGGAGCTTCATCATATCTTCGAGGGCCTCGTCCTCCTGGCCCTCGACCATCTGCTCGATACGCTCGGGGCGGAACGTGTCCTCGGAGTCGATGAAGATGGCGCTCCCCTCGAGCCCGCCGTGTTCGGCGGGCATCTGGACGTTAACCGCGAGCTGGTGGGTCACCTGGGACTTCCCGGCCCCGAACTCGCCGTACACCTCGGTGATGGACTGGGTCTCGACGCCGCCGCCCAGCAGTTCGTCGACCTCGTCGACGCCCCAGGAGAGCTTGCCGATCTGCTCTCGGCGCTCTAAGACTGTTGCGCCCGTCTCGAACCCGCCGATATCGGCGGCGTCACGGGCGGCGTTGATGATGTC
>Ga0209917_1000866_pt1 | contig 12548 bp, 8 predicted proteins | sample SalPon2_C_H2O_MG_FD_185710 | JGI IMG/M metagenome (GOLD analysis project Ga0209917, IMG submission 185710) | Salt pond water microbial communities from South San Francisco under conditions of wetland restoration - Salt Pond MetaG R2_C_H2O_MG... | ecosystem: Environmental > Aquatic > Non-marine... | reverse complement strand
AACGAAACGCTCGCTCGGCGATGCCGTGCGAGCGTTAGGCTGGTATCGACAGTTCCGTGAAATCGTCCTGATGTTCGCTATCTCGAACATAGAACCTCTCTGTGAACCACTCTAACCCTGACTGAGCAGCTATTCAACAGAGCAGAGAGTAGGGCTTTGATGTGGATCCCGATAATCACTCCCCAGCAATAGGCTGGTAACTCTCGCCGTTCAACGTCTAACCATTCAAACGCACATCTTTTGATGCATCTCCGCTCCCCAATGTGGGCGAGGAATGGAGGCTGTGTTTCTGCTTACGGGCGTACCGAATCCCGATGTTCTTTGCGGCGTTGTAACCCGTGTTCACCTCATATCCGCATTTCAGACTACGGAACTGTTCTCCATCGCTGTTATCATTTTCGGTGAGCTGCCGAGACTCCCACTGCATTCAGTACGGAACCTACATCATTGTTTAAAAGAAGTTGTGGTAGTAATTAGTCGTCCGCAACGTTAGAACGGCCTGCATCGTCGTCTGAGAGAATTTTCTCATGGAACGGTACGAAATCGTTTTTATCCTCAGTGATTTCCTCCCAAGCAATCAATCCCCGTTTCTCGCGACTTCCTGGCATGGTATTATCAAGAATAAATGCTGAGATACCACCGACAGCTATCTGTGTTCCAAGAATGATGCTGATTGTCTGGGCAACTTCTGGAATACCTAGGACTGCACCAAGGACTGGCACATTACTTAATCCAGACTCCAATGCACCAGATTCTAGTCCATTAATGTACCGAGGGATTGAAAGACCAGCAAACAGCCCAAATCCGACAGCGAATACGTTTCGATTCTCATTCATGTTGACGTGCTGAAGCTGTGAGAGTCCCACACCGACAATTTGTGCGAACATCGCAAGAAACAGTCCGCCGACGATAGCGTTGGGAATCGTTGTTACAAATGCACCAAAGTATCCAATATAGCCGACGAGTATCATTACAACTGCGCCGATCTGGACAACGTATCGCGAAGCGACGCCGGTGATCCCGATCGCACCAACATTCTCTGTATAAGAAGTTGATCCGTTGCCTGTTCCCATTATTCCAGCGAAGACATTACCTATCCCTTCCATGCCGAGGCCATGATTGACACGTTTCTTGTTTGGTGCACCTTCGCCAGCCATCCGGGCGACAGAGTGGTAGTCGCCAAAACTTTCGATGGCGGAGGCAAGCATCCCTGCGATCATTCCTGCTATGAAAGATCCAGTAAATAACGGCATCCCCCACTGGAAGGGAGTAATTGCCCGGATTGGTGGTGCCTCAGTAATTGCACCAAAGCTTACGATGTCAACTACACCAGCGACTGAAAGAACCGCCGCAATCAGATAAGACAATCCTAAGCCAAGCAATACTGGGAATAGTTTGAATACCCGGGAGTAATCATCGAGATATTGAGAGAATAATACAATCAGTATGAGCGTTAGACCGACCAAATACCAGTTTTGGTCTGGGCTTGTGATTTGGGGAACACTGATAAGAGCCAGTCCAATCAAAGATATCACAACTGCGATGACTATCGGTCCAATATATCGTTTGAGCCGGCCGAATATTCCTAAGTAGCCAATTAATACTTCAAGAGTCCCTGCAACGATAATGGCACCCTGAAGCTCGCGTATCATCACTTCCGGTGCAGCATTGCTTCCGGCAAGGACACCGATGATCGCAAGTGCAGGCCCAAGCATTGAGAATGTCCCACCTTGGACGATCGGATAGCGATTTCCAACGGTTGTCTGGGCTAGCGTTGCAACGCCTGAAACGACAAAAAATGTCCCAACAAGCTGTGCTGTCTGTGAGGCATTGAATCCTATTGCACCAGCGATCACGAGTGGAATAGCGATAGTTGATCCAACCATCGTTAGCCAGTGCTGAGTACCAAGTAAAATCGATTGTAGGATTGGTGGTTTGTCCTCGATACCGTACGTGACCATGCCGCCATCTGTTTCAATGGTGTTGTCTTCAGTTGTGTCGGTCATTGTTTTTGAATTGGTGTATCATGTGTTAGTCTGTGTGTTGATTTGGTTGATTATTGCTGTAAATGGCTTGTTTACTCTAAGTTTGTTTATTATTTAACCTGGGTATCTCTCGTTGGTGGTATTCTGATGCATCGATATGGTTGTTTTTGTCAATCGCTTTCGCCACGGCGATAGTTTTTGGCTGTTGTTATATAATTCTTTCTTTGGCTTACGATATCTATTCCTAAAATTTGTATGGGTTTAGTTTGTTAACATTAGATACCTAAAAACGATTGTTTTGACATTTCGGGATACTTAGGATAGTATAAATTCGGTTTTTAATGACATTTTTTTGAAACTAATTCCAAACACACGAGTTTCTTGGTGATGTCACGTATAAAAAAATCACCTCGGGCAGAGAGTCTGATAAGTATCCCTGGTATCGAACGTTCTCGATTTTATACATGCCGTCGATACAGCAGGACAGACGGAACTTATTTTACGACATTGATACACATCTTAACCATGAGTTCATCAGCAAACCATGCTGTGTGTGCTGAACTAAACGTGTCAGTAGAGATGCGTGATGGAACCGAATTGGCGACGGACATCTATCGGCCGGCAGACAGAGAGACGGGCGAACCAATCGAACACCCGAAACCAGCATTGCTCGATAGAACCCCCTACGGTAAGCGTGGTCGGATGGAGCGTCACGGTGAGTGGTACGCAAAGCGCGGATACGTTGTCGCAATCCAAGACTGTCGGGGGCGATTCGACAGTGGTGGAGAGTTTTATATATTCAAAAACGAAGCTGAAGACGGCCACGATACCGTGGAATGGCTGGCCGACCGACCTTACTGTGACGGGCAGGTTGGGACGTTTGGTACCTCCTATGGCGCGTGGGTTCAGTCCGCGCTAGCAACACAGGATCCGCCGCACCTAGAAGCGATGTTCGTCAATCAGGGGGCCGCCAACGGTCGAGAAGCAACGTTTCGTCACAATGGGGCATTTGAACTGCGCTGGCTATGCTGGGCACTCACTCTTGGTGGCGGCTTCGCAAAGCGTGCGCTCAACGATAACGATATCCAGCAGGCCCTTGCGAACGTTGATGTCCGCGAGGTGCTCGAAAACGGCCCGATCCACCCCGGGCAGTCGCCGTTAAAACACATCCCCACCTATGAGGATTGGACGTTCGATATCATGACTTCGGGGCATGCCGAAGACGATCTTTGGCAGTCTCCCGGGATCAACTTCGAGCTGTACTACGACGAAAGCGCAGACGTGCCAACTGTCTACTCAGGTGCGTGGTATGACTCGTACACGAAGGCGACCTGTGACAACTTCAAGAAGCTGTCCAAACGGAAGGACAGCGACCACTTCCTGCTGATGGGACCTTGGACTCATGGATGGAACGAGTACCCGCTTCCTTCTTGGAATAAGTCCTACTCTGGGGAACTTGAGTTTGGGGAGGAGGCGTTAATGGACTACCAGCGAACGCGGTTGGAGTTTTTTGACCACTATCTAAAGGGGAAGGACACATGGGCGAGTCAGCCGACTGTCCAGTACTTTCGAATGGGGGAGGGTGATGGTCACCGAACTCGTGGCGACCGACTATTCCACGGCGGGTCGTGGATCAATGGCGATTCTTGGCCGCTGCCGGAGACAGAGTTTACCACCTTCTATGCGCATAAAAATGGAACGCTCAGCCGTGAGGTGCCTACCGCGAACGACTCGGCGACAAGCTACGAGTTCGACCCGAAAAATCCTGTGCCGACGCTGGGCGGGAACTGCTCGTCGTATATCACCTACGAGCCTCGTGAAGAGACGATTCTGGAGTATCCCCTCGCCAAACGCAACCTCATCGACATGACGGGTCGCGGCGGGTACGACCAGCAGACGCGTGAGGATACGTTCTTTGCTGACCAAGCCGGCGTCCCCCTCGAAGCCCGGGACGATGTACTTGTTTTCCGCACGCCACAGCTTGAGGAATCAGTCCGAATCGCCGGACCGATTTCAGTCACGGTCTACGGTGAAACCGATGCGCCGGATACCGACTTCACTGCGAAGCTCATCGACGAGTACCCACCAAGTCCCGAGTTTGAGGACGGTTTCGCGCTCAACTTGGCCGATTCCATCTGTCGTGGCCGCTACCGTGGCTACCGGGAGACGCCGGACTTTGTCGAGCCTGGGGCCGTCCATGAGTATGAGATGGAGCCATACCCGACGGCGAACGTGTTCAAAGCCGGCCACCGCATCCGGCTGGACATTAGCTCGTCGAATTTCCCACGGTTCGACGTGAACCACAATACCGGCGGCCCGTTGTACGGTGACCGCAAATACAACCTCGCCACAAACACCGTCCATCATAGCAAAGAGCACCCGACTCACATTGATCTACCGCTCCAGACAGACAGTGAGTAAATCCAGTGGGTCGACGGCCGAACTCGGAAAATAGGAGTTAGAGTCAGCTCCTTTCAGTGACATGAGCGTTGCGTTTTGAAAGGACACGGCGATTCGTCAGAGGAGATGAACGGTTCTACGCTAGAAAATGAGTGCGCGGATTTGCTTGACAGATTCGAGAGTCTCCTATACCCGAACAGACTTGTGGTTTTTTACAGGGTTACAAGTCGGATGCCACGGGCTTGACCCTAGGGCAGTTTATTTCTCTCGGAGCTTCCGGCGGATCCGGTCGGGGGTCATCGGGATACAATCGGCGGTGATGTCGAACGGTTCTAGGGCCCGGTTGATTGCCGAGGCGATGGCCGGAGGTCCGTCTATCATACCGCCCTCGCCAGTACCTTTTGCACCAGTTGCAGTAAACGGTGATGGAGTCTCTGTGTGTTCCATCTTGATCTCGGGAACGTTCATAGTTGACGGGAGCAGGTAGTCGGACAGAGTCACCGACTGAGGGTTGCCTGATTCATCGTAGCAGAACTCTTCGAGGAGTGCAGCGCCGATGCCTTGGGCAAGCCCGCCGTGTGCCTGTCCCTCGACGATGGTTGGGTTGAGTTGGGTGCCACAGTCACGTAGCGTATAGAATTTTAAGATCTCTATCTCACCGGTTTTGGTGTCTACCTCAACGATTGGGGCGTTGGCCGCGAAGGCCGCTGTGGGGTAGACTGGGTACTTGTTAGTGAAAGCCTCCTCATATGCCTCCTCCTCGTAGACCGGGTGTTGGTAGTCGTAGCTGGCATGCGTTAGCGGCTCGTCCGCGTCCGTGATTCCTGAGAGGCTTGCCAATTCTGACAGTGAGAGTGAGTCTCCGTTATCGTCGCGCTCGACGATCCCCTCCCGGTAGGTGACTGTATCCGTCTCAATGTCCCAGTGCGTTGCGGCAAGTTTTTTCAAGTTTGCCACGAGAACATCGGCGAGACCGTCAGCCGCGCCCGAGAGCATCACTGCCATCCGGGATGCCGCGCTTCCATACTCAGTTGGTGCCTCAACACTGTTGAGGTAATCGACCTCGATATCGCTGAGAAGCAACCCCAACTGGTCAGCGAGCAACTGTTTGACAATGGTCTGGTGACCCTGTCCCGAGGAGTCGGCTGCGAGTGAAACACACAGCCTGCCGTCGGGTGTGACCTCCGCACGAAGGTGTTCCGGGAGTTCCTCAACATCATCAATATCTCGGTCGTCAAGTGTGTCTCGATCCGAACGCTGACGGTCAGTCCAGTCCGCGCCGCTGACCCCGGGTTCGACGTGGACAGAGTAGCTGACGCCACGGTATTTACCCTCTTCACGTCGAGCTTCGATGACATCTGGGTCAAGGAGGCCCTCTTCAGTTTGTTCTTCGTTTTCGACAAGTTCGCGGATTCGAGACAGCGCGGCTGGGAAGTCACCGGAGTCGTACATATTCTTCGTGGGAAGTTTGTGGGGCATCTGTTCGGGCTGAATTAGATTTTGCTGGCGGAACTCGTAGGGATCCATCCCGAGGTCGTAGGCCGCATCGTCAACGGCCATTTCCAGCGCATAGAGGTGTTGGGGCACCCCAAACCCACGGTATGCGGTTTGTGAGGTCTTGTTAGTCAGGATCAGTTCGTAGTTGTACCGGACGTGGTCGATGTCATACGTATTTGTGACGTTGGTCAGCGGCTTCAATACTTGATTGACCGGATATCGCGGGTAGGCTCCAAAATCGTCGGTGAAATTGACATCGATGCCGCGGATGGTTCCGTCATCGTCATACGCGAGTCGGAACAGGTACTCTCGGTCGGAGGAGTGCATGTCCCCACCTTGCAGATTCTCGATGCGATCCTCGACAAACCGGATGGGTCGGCCGTTGAGTTGCTGGCTGGCGATGGCGGCAAGAACACAGTATCGGTGGATTGCGATTTTTGTTCCGTAACTCCCACCGACATCCGGTGGAACGTTGACACGGACATCGTCGGGATCGTACCCCAGCGGTTCGTAGATAGTGTCGTCAACCAGCGTGTGCAATTGGATGTTGCAGTCGATATCGAAGCTGTCAGTGTCGGGGTCGTACTCGGCGACAACGCCCGCAGTTTCGAGCGGGACACCGGAGATGCGTCCCCAAGAGTACTGATTTTCGACAACGTTGTCTGCCTCGTCAAAGACCGCTTCACTCTTTCCGAACTTGAGGGTCTCGCTGTCTGGGACATTGGTGCCGAGTTCGTCGTGAATGATCGTCTCGTCATTCCGCGCCACCAAGGGGTCGACAATCGGCTCTTTGAGCTCGTACTCCACGTCTACGAGGTCGATGAGATCCTCGACGACATAGCGATTTTCGGCCACTATCAGTGCGACGGGTTCACCAACGAAGCGGACGGTGTCCTTCGCTAGTGCCCATTCCGTGATCCCGTCCAGTCCACACACCATTGGCTCGTACTCAGCGGCGATATCCTCACCGGTCATTACTAGCGAGCAATCAGGATGTGCTTCCACGCTACTCGTATCGATGTCGACGATGTCGGCGTGTGCGTGGGTTGATCGGAGCAACCCCATGCTTAGGGAGTTCTCCGGCGTAATATCATGGATATACTCTGCGCGTCCGGTGAGGATACGGTGATCCTCGACGCGATTGACACCCTTGCCGACGAATTTCTGATCCTCAGTGTCCTCGGTGTTAATTCTTGCACCCTCAGCAGCGGATTCCGGTGTGGACATCAGTCTTCACCCTCCATTTTCTCCGCGGCACTGTCAACTGCTTTGTAGATGTTCTGGTAGCCAGTACACCGACATATGTTTGATCCGAGATGGTCTTTCATCTCCGATTTCGAAGGGTTGGGGTTGTCTTCAAGCAGATCGAATGTCGACATGACGAACCCGCTGGTGCAAAAACCACACTGAAGTGCGTGTTCCTCGTTGAAAGCTTCCTGGATAGGGTGTAACGAGCCGTTCTCATTGAGGCCTTCGACTGTTAGAATCTCGCTGCCATCGGTCTGGACGGCGTACACCATGCAGCTTTTAATATTGGCTCCATCCACTCTGACTGTACAGGCACCGCAGATACCGTGTTCACACCCGACACGGACACCTTTGAGATCGACATAGTTTCGAAGGAAATCGGATAGTTTTAGACGAGGTTCGACTTCTTCGGTTACAGTCTTCCCATTTATTCTAAGTGAAATCTCTTGGGTAGGTCGTTCCGGGGTTTTCTTCGTGTCATCAGCACTCATAATTATCGAACAGTAATTACAAATGCCGAAGCTATATTAAATGTGTTCCTGGATAGAATAAAATGTTAGTTTTTGCCGCTCATTTGTAGCGATAACCGCTTTTTTACAGTCGAGGATAATAAATCGTATTAGAGTAGTCTGTTATCGCTGATTGGCGATGATGCAACGTTCGGTGTTGTTGATTTCCTCCTCAAACTCTACAAGTAGTTCATGCCGAGTACCACGGGGCTTGTCCCCGAGGTACTTCACTAAATATCTCTGATATAAAAATAAGTCGAATAAGGCCGTGATTTTCGCAATTAATCACCCGTAATAGTGCCTTTGACGAGAACCGACGGCGGTTCTGTTAAGTCCCCCGAGCAAATATCCAGATTATGGTAGATAATCAAAAAGATCCATGGAGTATCACCAATGCTGATCTCCGAGCACAGCTCCAGGCATGTCGCCGCGACGAAACTGACGCAGCACTCATTACCGTCGCAGCCGTCGACGGGTCTGCCTACCGTCGCCCGGGAGCAAAAATGCTGGTTCCCGCCGACGGGGATGCTGCCGGTGCGGTCACCGCAGGTTGTCTTGAAGGCGCAATCCAGAACATTGCTGCTGATGTAATCAGCACAGACAGATCCCGTATCGAGGTGTTTGACCTGATGGATGATGATGGCAGTTGGGGGCTTGGGCTGGGGTGCAACGGGATTATCGACGTGCTCGTGGAACCGATCGACGCGAGCTTCGACAAGGTACTCGCCACGCTTGAGAACGGTGACTCAATTAGCATTGTGACTGTCCTTGATAGTAAAAAGGTTGGACGACGGACACTGATAACCGCTGACGGGCCTGAAAGTGTCCCCGACCGAAAGCCTGTTCCAAAGTCCGTACTTACCGATGCGGCTGATACCATCGACAGTTTCCATAACACTGGCACAACAAACACGGTTACAATTACCACGGGCAATCAAGAGTACACACTGTTGATTGACAACCTCCAGCCCGTCCCTGAGATTCTGTTGTTCGGTAGCCAGAACGACTTATCGCCGCTGGCCAACCTTGCGACTGATATTGGCTTCCGCGTCACAGTGCACTCACCTCGCGGTGCCGTCGACAACGAAACAATTCCAGCCGCTGATCGGGTCGTCACTGGGCACCCCTCAACCATTGCCGATACCGTGGGAATCCCAGACCACACATACGCGGTTATGATGTCGCACAATCTCGTTGACGACGGTATTGCACTCCGGACACTTCTCAAGGAAACAACAGTGCCCTACGTGGGCCTGATGGGCCCGCGTGAGCGTTTTGCCGACCTACGCGATAACTTCGCGGACGATGGTGTGAGGCTAACTGAAGCCGAACTAAATCGGATCGCAACACCAGTCGGACTTGATCTAGGTAGCGGCGAACCTGTCAAGATTGCGCTCAGTATCGTAAGTGAGATTCTCGCGGTCAGTAACAACCGAACGGGCGGTCGTCTCTGCGAGCGGGCGAATCCAATACATCCTCGCACTGTCTCTAACTCGAAATGAAATTTGCTATACTGTTGATCACACTCTGGATATGTTGTAGCATGCATTACAGTAATCCATGATATATGCTCGCCAAAATTAAGCAGTCAGAACTCATCATCTCAATTCGATTCCCCCGAGATAATTCCCGCTTTCTGTGCACTAGAATGATCCTGTTCAGTCAAAAAGGGCGGTACAGGCTTGGTTGACCTTCAGCGTCGCAGATCCAAACCCTATTGGCAATCAACCAGCTGATGATCCGATCTCATCGTAGATAGCAGAATGATAGATATCTCTGATTATATCAGTCGTCGCTAGCCGCCGCGTCAATGACTGTTTCCTCGGCTATTTCGCCACCGTCCCCTGGCAAGACAAGATTCAGAATAACTGCTGTTACACCGCCTGCGATCAGACCAGATCCAGCTACCACCTGTACCTCTGAAGGAAGTTGTTGCAGTATATCTGGGTTTATTTCGACCCCAAGCCCAAGGACGATCGATACACCGACGATAATCAGGTTTCGACGGGTAAGATCGGTCTGGGAAATGATTCGAATACCGATAGAGATGATCATTCCAAAGAGAACGATAACTGCCCCGCCAATAATCGGGTTCGGAATCGACGTCACAACGGCTGATAGTTTGGGAATGAATCCAAGCACAATCAGGAAGCTACCGGTGGCTGCGACGACAATTCGACTAGCGACCCCGGTAAAGGTAATGAGCCCGACATTCTGTGAAAATGACGTGTTCGGGAAGGCACCGAACACGGACGCGACAGCACTCATAACCCCATCGGCAATCAGTCCACCACGTATCTCATCATTGGTCGCATCCCGTCCTATCGCGCTAGTTGTTCCCTCAATGTCACCGATCGTTTCGATTGTGTTGATAACGTAAGCGAATGCCACAAGAACAATAGCACCTGGCTCAAACGCTACACCGAATCGGAAAGGGACTGGTGCTGAAACCCAACCTGCTTCGGCGACCGGAGAGAAATCCACCATTCCCATCGCAAACGCAACTAGATACGCTACAACAATCCCGATGAGAATACTTGACGCCGCAAGCAAGCCATCAAAATAACTGTTCAACGCGATGGAGAGGACAACCACGATGCCTGCAACCCCCAAATTAATTACACTCCCGAAATTCTCAGCACCGGCACCGCCGCCAGCGTTGGTTATCGCGACGGATATCACTGAGAGGCCGATGAGCATTATGACGATGCCAGTTACCAGTGGTGGGAACAACTGCCTGATCTCGTCAATATAATAGCCGATAATTATTTCGACCGGTGACGCGACTATTACCGCTCCAAAGATCGCTGCGAGCGTAAAACTGTTACCGATGTTAATAAGTGGGGCAACAAAAATCGAACTTGTCCCCATCACAAGGGGCAGACGAGCACCAACTGGTCCGATCGAGAATGTTTGGAGGATCGTCGCGACACCTGCTATCAGCAGTGCCATCTGTATAATAAACGTAGTGTCCTCCGCAGAGGCTCCAATCCCATTGAGGATAATAACTGGAATGACGACAGTCGAGACGATCATCGTCAACAAATGTTGGATACTTAACGGAATGAGCTCTTCTATGGATGGTTTGTCATCGATGCCGAGCCTGATTTCACTTTCTTCACTTTCTTTGCCGTTTGATAGCGACATACACTGGAGTTTTGATGATTGTATTTAAATTCACTGTATATTTTCCTATATCTGATGGAATATGGCAGTTAAATTTATACAGTACTAGGGGATATTCCACAGCAGCTCTGCTCTGAGTTCACAACTCTCCGTATGAAGCACCAACACCGATCAAATCGACAGAACGCATTTGTACGTGGCACATACTCGTTTCTCCCATGAGTGATATGGATGCGGTCATGCTATCAGAATGGGGCGGCGAACTTGCTATCAAGCGCGTTCCGGTTCCTGAACCAGAGCCAAATGAGGTACGCGTCGCTGTGCACGCCTGTGGGGTCACTCGAACCGTCGAGAACGCCATCAACGGGGGTCTCGATGACGATCCCTCGCTCACCCCTCGAATTCCTGGCCACGAGTTCGCCGGTGTTGTAGATGCCATCGGCGAGAATGTTTCTGCTCGGTCTGTCGGCGAGCACGTCCTCGCGTACTTTTATCTCATTTGTGGCAAGTGTGACGCCTGCCAGCGCGGCGAGGAGAACCGGTGTACCAACTTCGACGGATGGCTAGGCGTCAACAGCGATGGCGCATACGCAGAGTACGTTACAATACCGGTATCTAACACCCTCCCGATTCCTAGAAACCTGTCATTCCCAGCCGCTGCCATCGCCGCTGATGGGCTCGCGACCCCACTGCACGTCTGCGAGCGAGCTGACGTCGGTGACGGCGATACCGTCCTCGTCATTGGCGGTGCCGGACGTATTGGGGTTCACCTTTGCCAACTCGCTGCCGCCCGTGGTGCACATGTACTAGCTGCAGATGTTCGGACGAACCGGTTAACTCATTTAGACGAGGTGACCGATCCTATGGTAACACCAGTGGACGCGAGCGAACCAGACTTTGCGGCACAATTACGCAAGGCAACATCGGCCGGGAGCGGCCCGAACGTTGTGGTCGACACTGTCGGTGATATTGACACGTTAACCGCCTCATGGGACGCGCTATCGATGGGGGGACAGGTGGTCAGTTTGACAACTCATCATGAGCGATCCTTCGCGCCGCTGCTCAAGGATTTCGTCATCAAGGAGGCCTCAGTGCTTGGCTCGCGATACGCCACCAGAGATGAGGTTATTAGAGCAGCCGGTCTATTCGACGACGGCCGGATTGATCCCATCATCACCGATATCATTGAGCTGGATGAGGTGCCGTCAATCCACGCGGATATCAGGGCTGGTGAGAGCTACGGTATGACTGTTGTCGAACCGAAACGATGAGATCAACGTTGACCTGTGCCGCCCTACTGGGGTGCATATTGTGACAACATTTCTGCGACGCCCGCTTGCCATTTTCGGCCCTGGGCTGTTTGGGATGGGTTTAGCTGTCGGTGGCTTTGGGACGTATGTCACCGAACTCATCGCCCGTGGGGTTGATCCAGGCGTCGCCGGTTTTGGGGCGACTCTATTTCTGTTCGGCCAATTTGCAGTTGTCTGGCCGACGGACGTGTTCGCGCGACTGTCAAGCGTGCCTCTCGCAGCGGTGGTTGGCTTCGGGCTTGGAGCCGTCGGTACTGCTCTGGGTGGGGTACTTTCAATTCCGATCGCACTCGGTGGACGTCTCCTTCTCGGGTTTGGGATGGGTGCGACTTTCCTCGCAGTGATGACCTACGCTGGGTTGTGTGTCGACAATAGACATATTGCCCGTCTACAAGGATTGCTTGGTGCAACATTTACTCTCGGTGTTGCGGTCGGTATCGCTGTGACCCCTTGGGCCGTCGCGCAGTATGGTT